>Ga0207654_10000034_pt1 | contig 113041 bp, 106 predicted proteins | sample KBSC64metaG_FD_184355 | JGI IMG/M metagenome (GOLD analysis project Ga0207654, IMG submission 184355) | Corn rhizosphere microbial communities from Kellogg Biological Station, Michigan, USA - KBS C6-4 metaG (SPAdes) (version 2) | ecosystem: Host-associated > Plants > Roots > Rhizosphere >... | reverse complement strand
ACGGCGCATCAATATATATGTATCCGGGCTCTGCACATGGTTTTCAAGTCGGGTGCGAGCAGCCCGTGATTCGATCGCAATCACGAAGGCGCCACAGAAGCCGTTAGGGATGGCAATCTGGACCGAACTTGCTGCCGGAGATCTTTCGGCAGCAACCGGTGAGAATCACGCTTTTACGTCTTTCCGAATAGGCTCGCCGTGCCGATCGAATCACCATGCCCAGACCAGCATGACGATTCCCCCGATGAGTCCTGGCCACGCAATCTCTGCTTTGACTGAATGAGGCAGTTCGCTACTGAAGGCATTTCTCAGGTAGCTCGCCAGGAGCAGCGCAATGTACGCGAGGAACGCATATCGGCCGATGCGGTCACGTGGTCTGGTGGCCGATACATAAAGCCATACGGCTACCGCGAACATCGCGATTTCCACGCTCACCGTTCCGGCGACGGAATTCCAGAGACCCAACCCTAACTTACGGCCACCTGGGTACAAGGGCATATCCGGAACATGCGTGATCCAATCCAGAAGCCAATGGCTCAGCGCGCCGATCACGACAGCGACTGTTCCAGGACGATACCGGGTCGCCCAGTAATAGATGGCGGCGAACAGGGCCGCCCAAACTGCGCACATGAGCAGACTGTGGGACCATGGATAACTCACGAAGTCGAACGGCGTGAATCTCGTTCGGGTCGGATCGACTCGGACCGTTTCCCATCCGAGCAGAAGGAAAATTGGCCACAGAAGATCGGAAAGCAAGGGCGCGGCGAGCAGCACGGCCAACGAAGCGCGGGGAGCGTACCTCTTCGCTGCGAGTCCGACTGCAAAGTGACCGAGAAACATTTTCTTGTGTTCTCCGCAGGCAGTCTAGCAGTTGAAATCGGTCAGGCCCGCTGAGGCCGGGCTTGTTCATGTAGGCAAGAGGATCACGGGTTCGAGCGCCGGAACCCGTGAGGCTTGCGCAAAGGCGCAGAGAAGTTTACCGAGTCCGTGTCGACTCAAATAGAAACCAACTGCGGCGCTGAGATTGGTCGATCCAGTTTTCAAGCAGACTTGCAGTGGCAACATCTCGCTCATCGTCACAGAGCGCATGGACAGCGCGCATGCTCAGTGTCAGGGCCTTCTCGTCCTCACGCAATTCGCTCAACATGTCAGCTGGAGTGACGAAATCCGCGTCGTTGTCGAGGATGCGTTGCAACCGGGCGATGTGTCCGATCGATCGAATGGTCGTGCCGCCAATCTTTCGAGCTCTCTCTGCAATCTCATCTGTCATCCCAAAAAGCTGATCTCCATGCTCATCAAGCAAGCGATGGTAGTCGCGGAAGTGGGGTCCGCTCATATGCCAGTGGAAGTTCTTGGTTTTCAGATAAAGGCAGAAGACATCAGCGAGCAGGGCATTGAGGCCGCCGGTAATGTCAGTTACAGCTTTGGCGTCGAGGTCTGACGGCGTTGTGAGAGGGGCTTTCTGACGGACAATCCGTTCTGCGGTCGTTGACATAGAGTTCTCCATTCAGTGGTTTTTGAGCTAGCGGTAGATTCTTTCTGCCAGGTTCTGAGTGTCATTCGGAGAAGGGGTGATCACCCCCGAGGCTACTAAGGACGCGTATACAACTTGTTCCGCCTTGGACCAATCGACATCCGGTGACCCGACGGGACTTCCTCTTTGTAACCAGAGCCTGTACGCCAACCTTTCTACAAACTCGTACCGGCTCTCATACGAATAGTCAGGGATCAGTTCCACCAGTTGCGGGTGATCAGGTAGTTCGGATACAGCGGGCATCATGATTTCTCCAGTTTTGAGTTGCGACGACTCCATCCTTATCGGTCATCGCCAGGAAGGGGCTTGGTGCCACAGAATGAACGGGGCTTCAAGGGGCACTGAGGCTCCTTCGTGCTCCGGAATGACGCGCGGGGTGTAGTCGGCCGCAGGGCGACCTGTTGGAATGATGGCGCTGTAAGTGAACGCGCCGGTGGCTGCAGGAAGTGGTTCGCCACGTTTCATCGCATGCGCGATTGGGTCTTCTGTTCTTTGCGGCTCCGCGTAGAGTTCGACTCTCACGGCCTCGGGGTCGATCGCGCCAAGAGAAACCTGAACGTGAAACAGATATTGATCGCCCTGTTGCACGACGGTCGCAGGGCCGAATTGCAGAGAGGACCACTGCTTCGCGAGTGCCGCGTGCCACGCGACGAGATCAACTCCCTTTGACCCATGGTCCTCTGCGCGCACGCGAAAACCTTTTGCTGCCGAAAGATAGTGTTCCTCGGTATATTGGCGGACTGCGCGATTGGCCGAATAGGCCGGAGTCAAGCGTGCCATGCTTTCGCGCATGCGGGCAGTCCATCCGCGCGGGATTCCCTGTTCGTCACGCGAATAGAACTCTGGGACAACTTCTCTTTCGAGCAGCGCATAAAGGCTCTCGGCCTCGGCTGCATCCCAGGAAAGATCATCCCCATGTTCCCGACCGTCTCCGATTGCCCAGCCGACCTCAGGCGAATACGCCTCCGCCCACCAGCCATCGAGTTCTGAGAGATTCAGCCCGCCATTCACCAGCACTTTCATGCCGCTTGTGCCGCTTGCTTCCCAGGGCCGCCTCGGCGTGTTCACCCAGACATCCACGCCCTGAACCAGATGCTCAGCCATCAGAACGTCGTAATCGGAGAGGAAGACCACGCGCGATCGAACCTCAGGTCGGCGGGCAAACTCAAACCACTGCCGGATCATCTCTTGACCCTCGGCATCCTGGGGATGAGCCTTGCCTGCAAGCACGAGTTGAACAGGGCGCTCTCGATTCGTCAGAATGTTCAGGAGCCGCGCCGGATCATGCAAAAGAAGGTTCGGGCGTTTGTACGTAGCAAAGCGACGAGCAAATCCCAAAGTCAAAGCGTTTTCGTCGAGTATCGATGCCGCCTGCGCAAGCTCTTCCGACGACGCTCCACGAACTGCTAGTTGACGGCCGTAAAGTTTCCGGACGAACTGAACGAGAGTCTTGCGGCTTTTCGAGCGGAGTTGCCAGAGGTCCAAATCGCTGGCTGCACGAATATCCCTTTCTGTGTCCGCGAGTGTTCCCTCCCAGCACCGCTTTCCGCACGAAAGCTCCCAGAGGCGGTCTGCCTCAGAGGAGTCCCAGGTAGGGGTGTGGACGCCGTTCGTCACGTGCGTTACCGGCACTTCTGTTTCAGGCCACCCGGGGAAGAGGGACTGGAAAAGCCGTCGGCTCACCTGGCCGTGCAACTTGCTCACACCATTGATCGCACCGCTGCCACGAATCGCCAGATAAGCCATGTTGAAAGCTTCAGAAGAGTCCTGGCGATCGCGTCGCCCCAATGCCATCAGCTCGTCGACCGAAATCGAGAGTTCTTGGTGAGCATAGTTGCTGAGATAACGTTCGATCAGACTCGGAGAAAAGCGATCGAAGCCTGCCTCGACGGCGGTATGAGTCGTAAAAAGATTCCCCGAACGCGTGACGGCCATCGCGATGTCGAATGGCTGGCCGTTGTCTTCCATGTAGGAACGTGCTCGTTCGAGCACTGCGAACGCGGCGTGACCTTCGTTGAGATGACAGACCTCCGGCTGCAGTCCCAGCGCACGCAGCAGCCGCCAGCCTCCGATACCGAGTACCAGCTCTTGTTTCAATCGCAGCTCCGTGCCGCCTCCGTAAAGTTCAGTCGTGATGCCGCGGTAAATCGGAGGATTCGCGGGATCGTTCGTATCGAGCAAATACAAATTGGTCCGTCCCACTTGTACCTGCCAAACCCTGATCCATAACTTGAAGCCGGGCAACGCAATGGCCAATCGAAGCCATTCGCCGTTCGGCTCGCGCACCGGTCGAATCGGAAGCTGGCCGGGATCATTGAATGGGTACAAAGCTTGCTGGTGGCCTTGAGCATCGATTTCCTGCCGAAAATAGCCTTGCTGGTAGAGCAAACTGATTCCGATGACCGGTACCCCGAGATTGCAAGCGGCTTTGAGCTGATCGCCGGCAACATTGCCGAGTCCGCCGGAATAAATGGGCAGCGCTTCGCTCAACATGAACTCCATCGAGAAATAGGCAACCGCCGAGAGGCCCGTCCGCGGATACGTTTTTTGAAACCACGCTTTCGAGTTTTGCGTTTCGGTTTTATCGCGGTGCAGGTCAGTCAGAAGCTTTCGATTCGTCGGATCAGAGGTGACGCGTTGCAGTTCCTCCCTGGAGACGGTTTGAAGCAGAACCCAGGGATTGTGGGTCAGTTCCCAGAGTTCGGGATCGAGTTGCTCCCAGAGCTTGTCGGCCGAGTGATTGAATGACCATCTCAGGTCCAAGGCCAGGTCGGTAAGAGAATCTGTCGTAGCTGTATCCACGGGACGATCGGTGACTGTCGAGCTACTCATGAAATGAACTCCTCTCGCGGCTTATCGAATCACGCCGCCTGGGTGTTGCAGGCAAGCGTCTCCGAGACAATGGACTGGGCTTCTTGCTGGATCTGCCGTAGATGTTTGTCGCCGAGAAAACTCTCGGCGTAAATCTTGTAGATTTCCTCCGTACCCGAAGGACGTGCTGCGAACCAGCCATCTTTGGCGATGACTTTGATTCCCCCGATTGGATTGCCATCCCCCGGAGCATCGGTCAGAATCTTCTGAATCGGCTGACCACAAACTTCGGTAGCGTGAATATCCGATGGAGACAATCTTGCAAGAGCGGCTTTCTGTTCGGGCGTGGCGGGAGCATCGACGCGTTCGTAGACGGGATCTCCCAGTTCACGCGTGAGTTCGCGATAAATCTCGCCCGGATCTTTGCCTGTGCGAGCAGTCATCTCCGCGGAGAGCAAGCACGGAATAATTCCATCTTTGTCTGTCGTCCAAACGCTGCCGTTGTGCCGGAGAAAGGAAGAGCCGGCACTCTCCTCGCCTCCGAACCCCAGGCGGCCGGTGAGCAGTCCTTCGACAAACCACTTGAAGCCCACCGGAATTTCATAGAGCCGGCGACCAAGTTGAGCGCAGACGCGGTCAATCATGCTGCTGCTCACAACGGTCTTCCCGACTGCGACATCCTGGCCCCAATTGGGCCGGTTTGCGAACAGGTAGCTGATGCACGCCGCGAGGTAGTGGTTGGGAGGCAGCAATCCGCTCGCCTTTGTCACAATGCCGTGGCGGTCGTGATCCGTATCGCTGGCAAACGCTATATCGAACTTGTCTTTGAGTGCAATGAGTCTCTGCATCGCATACGGCGAGGAGGGATCCATGCGAATCTTTCCGTCCCAGTCCACGCTCATAAAGCGAAATGTGGGATCTATAGATTCGTTGACGATCGTCAGATCAAGACCATACTGCTCCGCAATTCGCGGCCAGTAATCGATGCCGGCCCCTCCGAGGGGATCTACGCCAAGCCTGATCTTGGCGTCGCGCACTGCGTTCATGTCGACGACGCTATCGAGATCGTTAACATAAAGGCTCAAGAAATCGTGCTTGTGCGTTGTGGGAGCACGCAACGCTTTGGCATACTCCATGCGCTTAACACCGTCGAGGTTGCACTCGAGAAAACCATTGGCTTTTGATTCAATCCATGAAGTAACTCCCGAATCCGCCGGTCCTCCATGCGGAGGGTCGTATTTGAAGCCCCCGCTATCGGGAGGGTTGTGAGACGGCGTAATAACGATGCCATCGGCAAGCCCTGAATTTCGGGTGCGGTTGTAACCCAGAATCGAATGGGAGACCGCCGGGGTCGGGGTGTAAGGAGTGCCCTCGGAAAGCACGACTTCTACGCCGTTTGCTGCAAGCACCTCCAGGGCGCTCGCAGATGCCGGCCCTGACAGCGCATGAGTGTCTATTCCGAGGAACAGAGGCCCGTCAATCTTCTGACGTTTGCGGTAATCGCAAATTGCCTGTGTGATGGCCAGGATGTGCCATTCATTGAACTCTGCATCCATCGCGGATCCGCGATGGCCGGAAGTTCCGAAGACAACCCGCTGCTTGGGATCGCTCGGATCGGGCCGGAACTCGTAGTAGGATGTGACGAGCTCCGCGACGTTGACAAGATTAGATGGGTCAGCCGGCTTCCCGGCAGCAGGACTAATGGTCATGCTGCACCTCACCGCTGTCCGTCAAGAGAATTGCACTCGATCGAGGCTCGAGCCGGAATCCGCTCTGGCCCTGAATGGGCGACTCGCTCCCATGTTCGAAGAGATCGTCAGGAGCGGTTCGGGAAGTATCGACTGCCAAGCGCCAGACCCTTCCGATAGGCAACACGGGAAGATAAAAATCAACGTGTCTGGTGTCGGCATTGAACAGGAGAAACAGGTCGCGTTCAGCCTGCCCCAAAATTAGGCACGCGAAGGATTTCTGCCACGGGTCCGCCCATGGGGGGGTGCCGCCGCTGGGAGCAAACCACCGTATCTCCTCATCGGTATAGAACTGTTCTTTTCGCAAGACAGGATGAAGTCGACGAAAGGCGATCATGCCCCGAGCGAAACGATGGATCTCCTTGTGTTTTTCGAGCATGCTCCAGTCAAACCAGCTCACCTCGTTATCCTGGCAGTAAGCATTGTTGTTTCCGCGCTGGGTTCGGCGAAACTCATCACCGCCGAGCAACATGGGAACTCCGCGAGAGATAAACAGGGTCAGCAGGAAATTCTTGATCATACGGACCCGCATGCCCTCGATAGCGGGATCCTGGCTTGGCCCTTCTACCCCGCAATTGTTGCTGAAGTTTGCATCTGCTCCGTCACGGCCGGATTCGCCATTCTCGTCATTGTGCTTCTGCTTGTAACTGACCAAGTCATTCAGAGTGAAGCCGTCATGGCAGGTAATGAAATTCAGACTCCTCGCGGGGCCTTTACCCGAGCTTTGGTAGAGATCGGAGCTTCCGCAGATTCGTCCAGCGAACGATCCCATCATTCCTTCGTCACCAGCCCAGAAGCGGCGCACATCGTCACGGAATCGACCATTCCATTCGGTCCAGCGCTTGGTGGAGAAGTCCCCCACCTGATAGGCACCGCCCGCGTCCCATGCCTCCGCGATGATCTTTACGTCCCGGAGGATGGGGTCTTCCGCGATGTCTTCAAGGAGCGGAGCGTTGTGCAGAATGTTCCCATGCTGATCTCGTCCGAGAACGGAAGCGAGGTCGAAGCGAAATCCGTCAACGTGCATGTTCATGACCCAGTAACGGAGCACACTTGTGACGAACTCCCGCACAACAGGGTGGTTTGCATTCAGCGTATTGCCGACGCCGGTGAAGTCCTTGTAGTACCGGCATTGGTTTTCCTGCAGCGTGTAAAAGATCGAGTTCTCGATGCCCCGCAGGCAGATCGTGGGTCCCATTTCATTGGTCTCAGCGGTGTGGTTCAAAACGATGTCAAGGATCACTTCGATATCGGCGTGGTGAAAAGCTTTGACCATTTCCCGAAATTCCGCAATTTGCCCCCAGCGCGATCCTTCAAAGCTGTAGGACTGCTTCGGCGCGAAGTAGGCAACGGGATTGTAGCCCCAATAGTTCTTGAGCCGCTCTCCGGTGATCGGGTTCACCCTGCTCAACTCGTTTTCGTTGAACTCGAAAACAGGCATCAGCTCGATAGCTGTTATGCCCAGGTCCTTGAGATAAGGGATCCTTTCCACTAAACCAGCAAATGTCCCGGGACGCGCAACACCCGAAGTCGGATGGATGGTGAAGCCGCGAACGTGCGTCTCGTAGACGACCGTCTCGGAAGAGGAATGCTTCGGCGGAGAATCCTGCTCCCAATCAAAATCGTTGCGCGTAATGATGCACTTCGGTGTGGTGCCGGCGTTGTCAACAGTCGAAATGCTAAGGTCGCTCACACTACTTGAGGAGTCGTAACCTCGGGCAGCTAAAAAATCCCAGTCTTTGACACCTGCGATTGCTCTTGCATACGGATCTAACAGCAACTTGTGCGGATTAAACCGATGGCCTCTCTCCGGTTGATAGGGGCCAGCGATGCGATAGCCATAGAGTTGACCTTCCTCGATCCCGCGCACCCAGATGTGCCAGATGTCACCCGTTCGATGACTCACTGGATCCAAAATAATGGTCCTCGTTGGAGAAGAATTATCTGGCTCCTGATAGAACTCCAGGCGAACACTGGTCGCGTTACGGCTGAACAAGACGAAATTGACTCCATCCGCCTGTTGTTGCGCCCCTCCAATCGGGAGCGGGCTTCCAGTCTGAATTTCGCTCTCCACAGGCGATGAGGCAAGACTTGTCAGACTCTGCATCGTCGCTAAAACATCCAGGGACATAAACTGCCATCCTCTTCGGTCAAAGAACCTAATGCGTTACGATTCGTCGCCCGATTCTCATGGCTCAAGCATGTTCTCGACCGCTATTTCGCTGAGCGGAGGATCATCGGAATCGCCAGTAATCAATTCTTCAACGGCCTGATCTCGTTGTTGATCAGGAATGCGGCCTCCTGCCGGGGTCTGATCGTCGGACTCCAAAATCGCACGTAATTCTTCCTCATTCTCCTCGAGGTATATTTCTTCCTGACTTGCAACTGCCTCATAGTAAGCGTCAGTATCAGTTCCAATGCTTTTGTCATTGTTCTCGTGGATGAGCATTGATTTCATTCCCTCATATCTCCGCTTTTGAATTCGTCGGATGCGCTTGATAAGTGCGGTTGAGTCTCAGACGCGCCATGGATGGTCAGGACCTGGACTTTGCCTCTTCGAAGTTGGATCGCGTGCCGACCGCACGTTCAGCGGGGGCAACATACTCGAAAGTCGGACCAGCTGTCGCAAAACCATCGTTAATTTGCATCTGCATCAGTGCTTGAGCTTGTGATTTCAGGGAATACATTGTTCCAATCGCTTTCTCTAACGTCCGCGGTGAACCGGTAAACGCCTGTTCGAGAAATTGCAAAAGCCTGCAATAAGAGCGGTTGAACTCCTCCTGGGCAACCCGGACGGGATTACCGGGGAGATAATCAGAGACTCGCGGATTGGGTTTCATGGGAAGGATCGCATCCCAGTCAATTGAGATCGGTTCACCTGTGGGCCCCGATCGCGGGGTATCTCCCCGTCGATATCGTCGACGAAGTTTGAGTTCTTGAAAGCGGTAATAATGGGCGACCTGATCTCGTTCGGGATGGAACACATCACTATCGCCGTCCCAAACCTGAACGTGGTTGGCACCTTCTCCTTGTTCCACGATTTCGTTCAGCGCAGCCAAAGCCGTCTGAAGACTGTTCACAGCGATGGTGCGTCCGTTGCTGCTATAAAAGTGCTGCTCTGTGACTTGCCGAGCCGGATTGCCACAAAAGACACTTTCCTCTCCCAAGATGGCGGAAACTTCCTGAAAGCCTTGCTTGATCGCCTCATAAAATTGGCCGATCGTCCGGTAATTGTCGCCCTCGGGAGGAGCGTCTTCTGCTGACGGCTGCTCTATCTTCAAGAAGGTTTCTAAAGCCTCTTGACCGAAACGCAACAAAGAGATCTCGAAAGAACGGTCTCCGTGTGGTAAAGGATGCGGATAATTTGGCAGCATCGCAGGAGCATCTAGCCGCGGTTGCCCGCCCACGGCGTTCAAGAGGTTAGCCGCGAGCGTCAGGTGCAGCATTTCTTCAACCATGACGCTGCTCAGGACTTCTATTGCCTCCGCGTTGTGTCCTTCCCGGATCGAGTAGAGGGCACAAAGATACGGCGGGATCGTCGAGTGTTCCAACTCGATAGCCCGCTGCAGGTGGATCCGCAAGCTTTCGAGAGAAGAAATGCCGCCGACTGCAGCGGTGGCGGCTTGCCCCCCACACGTATCAATGGTCTCCCCGATGGACAGAGACAGCGAGTCCGAGTATTTCATGGACGTTCTCCCGTGCGGTTCAACAAGAGAGACCGAGTGCTGCTCAGTTTTGTGACAGCTGACTTCGAATGAATGTGAGGAATATATTCCCTTGTCACACTCCGAAGATGCTGCTTGTCATAGTGAGCAGAGAAGCGTCAACTACGTTTCCCCCACTGGGAAAGTCCTTAGACCGAAAGGAAATGATCATGGAAATCGATTCGATGAACGGGGGCGATACCGATTCCTCCAAACAACTGGAGATTCCCAGAGGCGACCAATTCCCCATTGAGGAAGTGCCGCCTGGATCGGCGTTATTGGTCGGAGATGCGGCGGTGTTTAACGTTGGCGGCAAGTTCTGTGCCACGCAGGCCAAGTGTTCCCACAGGCAAGGTCCGCTGAGCGAAGGTGTACTCGATGGATCGACGGTAACGTGCCCCTGGCATGGTGCTCAATTCAACGTGTGTACCGGCGCTGTATTGAAAGGCCCCGCCGTGGAATCGCTTAGAACCTATCAGGTGACAGTGGAAGGTGGAATCGGCCGAGTGGAGACTCTTTAGATGCGACGCAAGCGGGAGCCGAGCGCCGGTCGCTTGCCCACTCACTCACGCCAGGCGTGCCGGTTCGGCAGCGAATCGCGGAGAAGCATATGACCACGCGACGATTGGAAGCGTTCAGTGATGGAGTGATCGCAATCATTATCACGATCATGGTCCTGGAGATGAAGATTCCGCACGGGAACGGCATGGAACAGTTGCGGCCGTTATTGCCGGCATTTCTCAGCTATATCCTGAGTTTCATTTTTGTCGGCATCTACTGGAACAACCACCATCATATGTTACAAGCGTGCACGGTTGTAACGGGCGCGATACTCTGGGCCAATCTTCACTTGTTGTTCTGGCTTTCATTGTTTCCGTTCACCACTGGGTGGATGGGGGAGAATCATTTCACCGCTGTACCCACCGCGCTCTACGGGATAGTTTTGTTGCTGGCCGCGATCGCTTACTACGTGCTTCAGCAGGTGATAATCCGTGCGCAGGGCCGGGACTCACTCTTAAAGAAAGCAATCGGGCGTGACTGGAAGGGCAAGCTGTCCCTTGCACTGTACGTGGTTGCAATCACTGCGACACTGCGTTTTCGGTGGATCGCCCAAATAGTTCTCGTAACCACTGCGCTGATATGGATGATTCCAGATCGGCGGATCGAAAAGCATCTTGTGGAAGGCAAGGTATAGCGACCCCGCACCACGCTCCGCTGGTGTCTCTGTTGCCCGTCCAACGAACCCTAACCTAAAGGAGTCGCTCGATGTCACTGCGCAAAGAAGTCAGAGAGTTCGGAATGCCATGGGAGGAGCAGTATGGTTACGCTCAAGCGGTAAAGATCGGCGACACGATCTATGTTTCCGGTCAGCTCAGCCACGACGAACAAGGGAATATGGTCGGTCCGGCGCCGCTCGATCATATGGGGAGGATCCTCGACCACTCGAACATGGAAACACAGATGCGGCAAACGTATGCGAATGCAAAGAAGATACTCCAACAGTTCGGCTCCACTTTGGACGACGTTGTGGAAGAGGTCCTTTACGTTACGGATATGGAGACAGCATTCGCTGCGGCCGGCTCAGTCCGGAAGGAAGCGTATCAGTCAACAAAGCCGTTGGTCGCAAGCACAATCTTGGTGACACCCCGACTGGCGCTACCAACCCAGCTTATCGAGATCAAGTTCACCGCCAGGGTCCGGTGATAGGAGCAACAATGAATCCATGCACAGCGTTCGCTCAGGGGCACACACGGTCGCAAACAGCAGCCAGACACACGATCGACGCTCCTCTTGGCCCATTCACCTACGGTCGGTTGTTTCCCGATATACCTTCGTTTCAGGCAGACGAAGAGTTCTTGCACTCGCTTGGTCTGGTGGGCGGTGTCTGCGATTGCGGATACACTGACGATTCCCCAGCCTCGCTGGCGGACACCGAGGCGGGTTGGCCCATCTTCGGCCAATTTGTAGCCCACGACATAACGGCTGACCGGTCCACCTTGCGCTCCCATTGCAACACGGCGGAACTGCACAACTCTCGCAGCCCCCGTCTCGATCTCGAGTGCTTGTATGGTGACGGACCAAGCGGCCATCCGTTCCTCTATCAGCGCGATGAGCCAGCGAAGTTCCTTATAGGCAAAGATCAGGCAGACCTACAGAGGAATGCCGAAGGCATCGCGGTGATTAGTGACCCGCGAAACGATTCACACCTGTTAGTTTCGCAGTTCCACCTAGCCATGCTCAAGGCTCACAACGCGCTGGTGGATGAGGCGCGGCGGGCCGGAACAGCCAGCGATCAACTTTTCGACGAGGCATGTCGTCAGTTGCGGTGGCATTATCAGTGGATTGTACTTCACGAGTTTCTGCCTGCTCTCGTTGGACAGGCGCTCGCAGATCAAATACTTCGAGAAGGACCGCGGTGGTTCCGCCCGATGCACGGCGCTTTCATACCGCTCGAGTTCGCGGACGCCGCCTACCGTTACGGCCATTCTCAGATTCGCCACCGCTATCGGCTGAACTCATTTACCGATCCCGTACCACTCTTTCCCGACCTGCTGGGATTTCGAGTAGTACCGCGGGAGCGCTCCGTCGATTGGAAATTCTTCTTTGACTATCCTGGTGCAACAAAGGCCCAGCGATCCAAGAAGATCGATGGAAAGCTGGTGCGCGCGCTCATCCAGTTGCCCGAAGCTGTTTCCGGTGAATGCGAGATCGAAGCCTATCATTCACTCGCCGTCCGTGACCTGCAGCGGGGACAAGGTGTTCGATTGCCGTCAGGCGAGGCCGTGGCTCGTCATATCGGGATACCTCCCCTCACCGCGGAGCAAGTTGGAATTTCTTCCGGTGGTTGGCGGGGTGAGACTCCGCTGTGGTATTACATTCTCCGCGAAGCCTACGCCTCTACAGGCGGTCATCGCCTCGGTCCAGTGGGCGGCCGGATTGTGGCTGAGGTATTGGTCGGACTGATCGATGCGGATCCTACATCGTTTCGTCACGATCGCCGCGGCTGGAGACCACAGAAGACATTGAGTCAATTGCTTATGGGCTGATGGCGACGAGATTGTACGGTCATCCTGAAGATAGGGCGAACAGAGGAGAGCTTCAATGAATCATGAGACGATGGGCGACAGACACGAGATGGTAGCAATAGCGAAGACGTTCTTCAAAGGAACCGCTTCGAAGATTCAAGCAATTTCGAGTGCGAGCATACCCGGTGGTCCAGTCGTTGCCGCGGCAGTTGAGTACGCCCAACGACTCTCGGAACCGTATCTATTCAATCACTCGATGCGCTCGTGGCTCTTTGCTGAAGCGCTTGGTCGCGTGAAGAATTTCGACTACGACCGCGAGGTAGTAGCTGTCGGCACGATACTCCATGACATCGGCCTCACGGTCGGCATAAAAGGTGCGAATCGCTTCGAAGTGAATGGCGCTGATGCCGCGATGTCGTTTGCCAAGGACCTGGGTATGTCAGATCGTCGAGCGCAATTGATCTGGGACCTGGTTGCCCTCAATTCGACGCCTTCGCTGGCGCTTCACAAGGAACCGGAGGTAGCGGTCGGCACCATGGGTATTGGTCTCGACTATGGCGGCTTTGGCATGGAGGCACTTCCGGCAAAGGATATTGAGAGAATCCTGGCCGCGTTCCCGCGATTGAGGATGAAACAACAATTCGCCGAGGCCTGCTGCCGAATCGTCACAGAGAAGCCCGAGATAAGCTACGACAACTTCTTGCGTGACTTCGGCGAGAGATTCATACCTGGCTACAAGACTGTGTCAACGGTCGACTTGCTCATGCGAGCTCCGTTTGCGGAATGAAGGCCGACTCTAGGAAAATCCTGGGTCTGCCAACATAGGTTTCGGAGTTTGAAGATCCTAGTCCCCCGTTGCATCATTACCGCCGTGTCCGGTGAGATATCTACATACGTCAGAGATTTCCACTGAGCCTCCGCCCGCTGCCGAGGCCATGCGCCATTCACCGACGAAGAACGAACATCCCTGATCTCGAATTGACTTGTGCATTCATCGCATTCATGGTGTGCTTCTTCGAAGCACTCGCTTGTTTCGGTGATGATGAGTCCTCTGTCATCTGTGAGAGGAATTCCGTACGGCCAGCCAGTCTTGAGTTCCGCGCGAACCATCACAGAGGGCTAAATCTCGTTCCTGGAGAGCATCGACATTGATCTAGGAGCGCTCGAGCGTGGTCTGTGCGATTGACGAGAGGAACGCACTCACCGCGAATTCACGTCACCTGGTGTCAGGCAGCACACACCATCACATCGCTAATGGAATAGGAAACAACATCCTCAATGAAGAGATCTTCAAGAGGGGCCATATCTCCTCTCTGTGCTGCAGTGATGAAGGCCTCCAGCAGGTGCTGCTGCTCGGCTGGATTCGCCGGGTGGTGCCGGCACTCGGTAATGTGCTTACGGGCTCGAGAGACGAGCTGGCGCGAATTCACTTCTTCCATTTGCAGGATGTTCGCGATCTGACGGTAAGAGTAGTCGAAAGCCTCACGCAGAACATATGCCGCACGTTCTGCGGGAGAGAGTTTTTCAAGAAGGACAGCAACCCCAAGTTTGAGTGCCTCGCCTCGCTCCGCACTCAGCGTGGGATCGCTCTTCGTATCGACAAGTTCAGAAAGGCTCGACTCGATGCAGGTTTCACGGCGTGAAGGTGCTGACTGGACAAAGTTCAGACACAATCTCGTAGTGGTCTTCGCTAGAAAGGCGCACGGATTATCTACCAGGCTCCGGTCGGTAGCCTGCCATCTAAGCCAAACATCTTGCACTATGTCCTCTGCCTCAGCCGCCCTTCGGAGCATGCTGTAGGCAATACTGAATAGACGTGCACGCACGCCAGCAAACGCTGAAAGACCGTCGTCGTGCTCGCTGCTCCCTGTGTCGGAGTGAATTGACGAGGCAGTGTGCGATAGAGTGTCCCCAACAGTCGTCACAATGAATCTCCTTCTGGATAGGGTCTGTGTGCGCGTTCCGATTAATCGGGTCTTAAGCGCGATCCGCAGTAGCCGCTAGCGGCGTATAAGAGCGCATCGGATTTGTTCATCGACCTGAACGCCGGAATCTCAACGAGGGCTCACAAGTCACGAGGAAGAAGAGGTGCATCGATCTTCTGCTCTTGGTCGTACTTGCGTCGGGGATTGACTTCAAACTAGTGAGTCGCGCCTGTTGATGAACTCCTGCGTGGAGGCGGGATGCCAATATCCTTTGACCGAGTGATATGCACGCGCCTGGCCAATCATGAGGTGGGACTTGCATTAGAAAAGAACATTAGGGAGGTCAGACACTTAGCGGTGATGGTGCTACGAGACGCGACAATCAGCGCTGACGATATATCGTGACGCGCACTGCCCATCGCATGTTACTTGCGAAATAGCGCGACTATAGTGGCTTGTCTAGATGTCGTTAGGTGAATCCGACATGAGCCTGTGACGACATACGGATGAGCTGCTTTCCTTAGAAAGCGATGTCACGGACGAGGATCCGAGGAGGTTATCGCGATCTCGTTCTGGAAGTGAACCACTACTGCTGAGGGATGCGCGCGGGCGGCCGCATATCCAGCGGTCATTCACAAGACGAGCCTTAGCGTTGTGCTGGGGATGGACTGTTTACGAGGCTGCTCGAGCAGTTACGGATTCCTAGTCTGCTCATCAAACTGCGCAGTGTACTGGGATGGACATTGAGGATGGCTCCCGCTCCGTGAGGTCCACTAATCACCCATCCGGTCCTCTCGAGCACTCGGAGAATATGCTGGCGTTGTATATCTTCGAGAGAGTCCATGGATTCCGGTTTCAGATCAGACGTCGGATCCTTTTTCTTGTCGAGTGATTCAATCGACAGGAGATCCGCCCCGATCCCGGAAAGAGAGCTATAACCAGACTGAAATGTCGAGAGAGGATTTGGAAGCATTTCATTGTCCGAACGGATCACGGCTCGTTCGACGAGATTCTGGAGTTCGCGCACGTTGCCGGGCCAGTTGTACGTACAGAATGCATTCATCGTTGTTTGCGGTACGTGTTCAATTCGCTTCCCCATACGCCTAGAGAACAAATCTGCGAAGTGCTGGACCAGTTGTGGGATGTCTTCGCGCCGCTCCCGCAAGGGCGGTATCAAGACCGGAAATACGTTCAACCGATAGTAAAGATCGCTGCGAAACTCGTTTCGCAATACCATCTGGCCCAGATCGCGGTGAGTTGCGGCCACCAGACGAACATTGATGCGATGCGTACGACCGCTTCCAAGGCGTTCGAATTCCTGTTCCTGGAGGACACGGAGAAGCTTCGGTTGCAGTGCCAAAGGTAGGTCTCCAATTTCGTCCAGGAAGAGCGTTCCGGTGTCCGCCATTTCGAAGCGGCCAACTCTTTGTGCCACAGCTCCAGTAAAGGCACCTGCCTCATGTCCGAACAGCTCGCTCTCCAGTAAGTCGAAAGGAATGGCCGCGCAATTTAGCCTGACAAACGGGCGTCCACAACGTGTACTCATGTTGTGAATGGCCCGCGCAATCAGCTCCTTGCCAGTGCCCGTTTCTCCAAGAACCAGCACCGTAGAATCTGTTGGCGCAACGCGCTCAACTTCGGCAAGCACAGATTCCAGAGGTTGACTGTTGCCCACGATCTGGCTAAACTCGCGGTCTCTGTCGTCTTGCTCACCACACCGTAGCCTTGTGAGAGAACTCACAAATACCTTCCCACCAATCTGTGTCAGCACCAAGTCACGAAGATCAACTCTTTAGGGCAACGCGAACAGCCTCTAGTAGAACTTCACCTTCAAAAGGCTTCATGAGAAATTTCACCGCGCCGGCTCGCATCGCCTGCAGTCGCATCTTTTCATCACCGTGCGCGGTAATGAAAATCGTGGGAATGGGGCAATGATCTGAGTTCAGCTTGGACTGGAGTTCTAGCCCTGACATTCCGGGCATCCTGATATCGGCGATCAGACACCCCGTTTCGTGTTGTTGGCCCGAATTCAAGAAGAGTTCGGCGGAGGCAAACGATCGCACGGAGAGACCTGCCGATTTCAGCAGACGCTGCACGGCGTCTCGATACGACTCGTCGTCGTCAATAACCACAACCACTTTTTCCGTCCTCTCCCTAGCCATAGAGGTACAGGATCGGTCCGCTTGCTGCAAGAACGCAATTATTGATTATGATTAGGTCGCTGATAGGTATGTATAGGAGATCGCGATTCTGCCGTCGGAAGCGTCCAATCAGGCTAGTCGATTCCTGGCAGCTTGAGCTTCTCTGCCATTCTGCCCAATTCAGCAGGGGAATTGGCCTGCATCTTGTGCATCACCTGTCCGCGATGGACTGTCGCGGTGATTTCTGTTGTACCGATCGTCGAGGCGATCTGCTTCGTGAGCATTCCGGAGACTATGAGTAGCATGACCTCGCGCTCTCGCGTAGTCAATCTGGCGTAACGATCCTTTAATTCGGTGATCTCATCTTGTTTTTGCCTCGCTTGGCTGTCCCGCTTCAAAGCCTGCTGAATAGCATCAATGAGGTCCTGATCCCGGAACGGTTTAGTGAGAAACTCCACCGCCCCCGACTTCATGGCTTTAACAGTCATCGGAATATCTCCGTGACCGGTGATAAAGATGATGGGAATTCGAGCGCCCAATTCAGTCAATTTGCGCTGAACATCCAAACCACTCATACCAGGAAGCCGTACATCCAGAAGTAGGCAGCTAGGACCTTTCGGAAGCTCGTGTCGGAGAAATTCCTCGGGTGTAGCGAATGACTCAGCCTCCAGACCGACGGTCTTTAGCAGGCGACGCATTGCCGCACGCATGCGGGCGTCATCGTCAACGATGAAGACGATTGGAGTATCTGTGGCGGTCATCTCCCGTGTCCATCCGCAATCGGCAACGTAAATTGAAACGTTGCTCCTGGTCCTGAATTCGCGGTAGCCCAGACACGGCCACCATGGGACTCGACAATGGAGCGAGTGATGGCCAGTCCCAAGCCCGTTCCTTGTGTTTTAGTGGTGAAGAACGCGTTAAAGATCTCGTCGATCTTTCCTTTTGGTAGTCCGATACCTGTATCGCTGACCGAGATCAGCACGTGGCCCTCTTCTCCAAGCTGCGACTTGATGCTCAACTGACCGGCCTTGTCCCCCATTGCTTCAATCCCATTGAGCAATAAGTTCACCAGTGCCTGCTGCAATTGCACACGATCCGCTACTACGTCAGGAAGGCCGTTCGTGAGCTCTGTGCTCATTCTAACGGAACGCCGATTCGCTTCAGCGGCCATCATCGTGGCCATTTCTTCAATCAACTGATTCAAGTCAATTGTTTCCAATTGTGAAGAACCCTTTTGGTATAGCGACTTGACGCGATCAATAATGTCGGCTGCACGTCTGGCGTCTCTTGTCATCTCGAGCGCGGCTTCTCGGGCCTCCGGTAGGTCAGGTTGGTCGCGGTCAAGCAGCCGGATGCATGCTTCTGCGTTGGTTACAGCCGCTCCGATGGGCTGCTTGATTTCGTGGGCCAGAGAGGCAGTGAGTTCGCCCACAGTGCTCACCCGGGTTACATGCGCGAGGTCAGCCTGTATCTGACGTAATCTCTCCCGTTCTTCCTCGACCTGCTTTCTGTCAGTAACATCGACCATGGTGCCGAGCACTTGAACAAGATGCCCCGATGAGTCCAGGACCGGATGACCGATGCCATGAATGTACCTGACCGCTCCGCCCGGCTTTACGATTCTGAACTCGACGTCGCACTCTACTTTGGTGCTGAAAGTCCTTTCGCTCGCCAGCTTGAACTTCTCGCGATCTTCAGGGTGTATCTGCTCCAGAAATTGCTCCCACTTTGGCGGCCCCTGTTGCGGATCCAAACTGAAGATCTGAAACATCTCGTCGGACCAGTACACAGTCTCGCGGCTGGTGCCATTAATGGCGCAGCTTCCAGTGTGAGTTTGCTTTTGCGCTTCAGCCAGATAAGCTTCGCTACGTCGCAGAGCTTGCTCTGCGCTCTTGAGTTGGCTCAAGTCGAGAATGTAAGCGACCCCCTGAGTGGGCTGATCCTCGAAGCAAGCTGCCCCGATCAGTACAGGAACACGGCTGCCATCCTTCCTGAAATACTCTTTCTCGCGGGCTTGCATCATCCCGGTCGTCTTGAGTTCTTCCGCCTCATAGCGAGCGTGCGCCTCCTGCCACTCCGGAGGCGTCATTTCGAACCATCCAAGCCCCGCTTGCAAATCCTTACGATCGTATTGCACCATCCTGAGAAATGCGTCATTAGCATCTAGAAGCCGTCCGTCCAGATCCCAGATAACGATTCCGATGATGTTCGAATCGATCAGCCGCCTGATCCTCCGTTCACGATTCTCAAGATCGCGATAGAGTCGCGTATTCTCAACGGAGATTGCTGCACGCGCCTGTAGTGCTTCGGCCGCTAGGTGACGTTCTTGGTAATGCTGCTCGACGCTGCGTACTCGCAGACGGTAGAGCATCCAGACCAAGAGGATAAAAAGAGCCAAGCATGCCGCACGGAACCAATTCGTCTGATAGTAGGCAGGCGCGATCGAGAAATCCACATATGCGCCAGTGTTGTTCCACACTCCGTCGTTGTTGCTCGCGATGACTCGGAATCGATAGGACCCAGGATCGAGGTTTGTGTAGTAAGCTTCCCGGCGTGTTCCTGCATCCTGCCACTCCTTATCTTGACCTTCAAGCTTGTAGCGAAAGCGAACTCGTCCAGGAATGGTCAGACTCGTGGCCGTATACGCTATCTGCAGATTTGAAATTCGAGGTGGCAATTTCAACTCTGTAGAGTCGTAGCGCGTACCGTTTGCAATGACAGATGTAAGCAATACCGGCGGTGGCACCGTGTTCAGAACGATACGCTTGGGGTTGATCCAAGCTACTCCTTTTGTTGTTGCGAACCAAATGCGGCCGTCTGTGGTCTGCACCGCCGATGGCGAGGCAAGAGACCCTCTCAAGTCTGTTTTCAGACCATCCAGCAGTCCGAAGCTCTGAAACTCCACTCTACCGGTGTCCGACCCTTGAGGATTTCTGATGTGGATGATTCCTCGATTCTCAGAAAACCATAGCCCGCCATCAGGATCAACAACGATTCCTGAAACTCCGCCGAAGACACTTCCGTCGGATGGATCCACCTTCTTAAAATGACTGCCATCGAAAAACTCCAGGCCGAATTCCCCCCCAATCCAGATCTTCTTTCCCTGGCCTTGGATAGAAGTTATGGCCCCGATCTGGACGCCATCCTCGCGAGCGAAAATCTTGACCTTGTCTCCGTCCAGCACCGCGACTCTGTTCGTGAATCCAAACCAAATGCGTCCATCTGCATCCGTAGATTCCGCGGTTGCGGTACCAGTCGGGCCACCGAGGCTTGCAAGGCTGGTCCAACTGGAATGTTCTAGTCGAAACGTTCCAGACTCCATCGATATCCACAACCTGCCAAGCCGGTCCTGAGTGATGGCATTGACACGCAATTGCTCGTTCATGGGAACCCCACCCGCTATCGGCAGATCGAGTTGGCGCATGATCCATCCCTGCCCAGCAGGCACGGCGTTGTGGTATTTGTACGTTGCCGGTTCTGACTCTGAGACAATTTTCCGTTCCTCGGCAAGGCGGAAGATAGCCCCCGAGGTCGCTAGCCAGAAAACTCCAGTCGGATCACGGAAAGCTGTTGCAACAGGGCGGTCACGCAACTGAGTCGCGATTGTGTCATCGCGAATTCTCAGCAGAACCCCAGGCCCCATACCCGCAGCCCAAAGCTCGCCTTGATCTCCAGCCGCGAGCGCGCTTGTGGTGAAAGACTGAAGCGATGGGATAGGCACAGCGCCGCGAAGCGAAATTGGCTGAAGTGGAACTGAGACCACAGTGCTCTGTCGAAATCTGTCCAGTCCGCCGCTCGTGCCAATCCATACATTGCCCTCGCGATCTTCGAGAACGCAATACACGTAATCGCTTGTGAGGCCTTCTTGTTGGGTGAACGCCTCCACCTCAGAATCGTGGAACTGCCATGCAGACGGTCCCTTCATCTTTGGTGGATGGAGACGCTGTGGATATGGAACGCGACGAATTCCGTTACCGAGGCTAGTAATCCAGAGACTTCCTTGAGTGTCGAAGGTGATGGCCAGAGATCCCACAAGTACCGCAGGCCCGGCTTTTCCGCCGTTCTTCCCTGGCAGTGGAACGGGCCGAACACCATACCCGCCTTCTGCCATCCATAATGTGCCGTCGGTCGATTCGGCAAAGCTGTGCACAAATGGCAGGAGGCGCTGTGTCGCCACCTGAAATTGGTGCTTCCCCTCGGTGAGATATTCGACACTGGTCGGCGTTCCTACCCAGACTGTGCCGGCGTGATCCACGGAAACAGCATAAGCTTGGCCTGCGAATCCCCAGTCTGTTCCGACTCGTCTCCAGCGTGAACCGTCCAGGCGAGCAAGCCCGTCCTTACCTGCGGCGATCCAAATCGTGCCCTGCCGGTCACGTGCGAAGGCCACCACGGCCCGCGAAGGAAGCCCTTGTTCCTCCCCGTAGTCGGTCACCGCCCCATTCTTGATGAAACTTATCCCGCCAAACGAATAGCCCACCCACAGGCCCCCATCCGGTGCGGCGAACAACGACGCCACATTGCGTTGCGGAAAGGCCTGACTGGATTGCGGCTTGAAGGATTGGAACCGAATTCCATCGAAACGAAACAATCCAGTCGCAGTTCCCAGCCAGAGATAGCCATCTGTGGTTTGGGCCAGGGCGTGTACTTCGCCAGGGGCTCCCTCGGTGTAGGACCAGCTGGTATGGTCGAGCTGGTCGAGGTGCCGATCACGATCTATTGCATGAATAGGAATGCAGAGAAGCAGTAGCAAAGGACAGAGCCAGCACTCGCGTCTCATCTGACATAAAGTGCTCCGGGTAAAGGTCATCAAAATCATTAACTGGCTTAGCCTCATCTGAGGAGCTCATGCTTGCGCAGTCGTTGTTTGGGGCAGTACAAAGACAAATGTCGAGCCTGGTCCGGAATTCGCAGTCGCCCAAATGCGGCCACCATGCGATTGAATAATGGAACGCGTAATGGGCAACCCGAGACCCGTGCCTTGCGCCTTTGTGGTGAAGAACGCGTCGAAGATTCTTTCGAAATTTTCGGGGGGTATTCCTATTCCGGTATCGCTAATCGAGACAAGTAGCTGCCCGTCTGGGGCTAGCTGAGACTTTACCGTTAGCTCGCCGCCTTTACTATGTGGCGTAGCCTCAATACCATTGAGCAAGAGATTCATTAACGCCTGTTGCAGCTGCACACGGTCAGCCATCACATACGGGATTTCTCGCGCGAGACTGGTGTGAATCGCGACCCCATGCCTGGTCGCCTCGTCCTTCATCATCGTGACCATCTCGTCAATCACATGATTCAGGTCGATCAGCTCCAGCTGAGATGAGCCGTTTTGGTATAAAGAACGGACACGGTCAATGATCTCGGCCGCGCGTCGTGCGTCTCTGATCATTTTCGAGGCAGCTTCAAGCGCCTCTGCCAAGTCAGGCTCAGGTCGATCGATGAAACGCAGGCAAGCTTCGGCATTTGTCACCGCTGCCCCAATCGGCTGCTTGATTTCATGGGCTAGCGAAGCAGCTAGTTCGCCAAGGGTACTTGCACGACTTACGCGTGCAAGCTCGGCCTGCACTTGCCGTAGTCTTTCGCGTTCTTCTTCAGCCTGTTTTCGATCGCTAATGTCCTCGAAAGCGATCATTGTGCGCAGTGATGGTTGTCCATTTCGCGTTCCTGACACTGCAAGCGCCTTCTTGATTAAGAACCAGTGGTACTGGCCATCGGAACGCCTAATTCGAGCCTCTGTCTCGAATGGTCTACCCGCTGACATTGCCATGTTCCATTCATGAAGAAATTTAGCGAGATCGTCTGTATGGACAATGGATCGCCAGCCAGAGTCCGTCAGTTGCTTTGGAGAGTAGCCTGTGTATTCTCTCCAAGCGCGGTTTACGTACTCAACTGTACCGTTGGGCAGCGTGCATAGAACCAGCGCGGGAATTGTTTCAATAACGTATTGCAAGTCCATCGGATCGCGATACTGTGACTTCACGTTTCTCACCAGGTTCTACATGCAAATACAGCTTTGAATAGCCAGGAGAGTCAAGCTCGACCTCGAACACACCAAAGACATTCCTTAGAGTTGTGGGCACAAGAGATACGGCTGAACGAAGCCTATTCGCAAGTGGTTCTATCGTCTAGCTGGCCTAGTCTTCGAAGACGAGGACCGTGGCTTGCTGTCGCAATAGGGATTGTCTCTCAGAGCGTCATTCCAAACGGTAAGAGGATGGGTTGCGAATCCTCCCGTCAACAAAAGGCGGCCTGAAATATTCTTCACATCGTACATACAGACCATCACACATGGATATCGCAGTGCCAAGGCGGTGACCCCCGTCTCCAGTTCAGTTGCCTCACCCGTGTCTTTTCCGGGGAAAGGGTCGCCGCCCATTCCCAGAGTTCCTAGAAAGCGGATTGCTGTTGCTCCCGCACGAACAGCGACTTCGAATTGCGCTTCGATGTTCCCGAGAGTGCTAGCTGCGGAGCAATCGCAACGCAGAATGGAGAAGCGCCGCTTCTCAAGCACCAAATCTAGATCGTCGGAAGTCCGGCGCAGGACATCCAATACCCGGTGAGTCGGTTCATCTAGTCCAAATAGAACGCAATGCTCAGACTGGTTGGTGATTCCAAGTTGGAGAAAGCGAACCCCTGACACGAACTCTTCATCGGTCTGCCAGAGGTAGACCAGATGGCTGCCCAACGCAACATCATCGTCAGTGATTCCGAGCGAGATTTTCCGCTGAGACATGCCCGCTCTCCTTCGTGTCCATTGCTCCAAACATCTCGGGCTCGACCGAGTTGGCGCCAGTAGCAGAACAAACGGCAGTGTTTTCCTTCAGGTGGAGCTGGTACAGAATAGGTCTCCGCCGACACAAAGCGGGCGAGGGAGTACCGCGAACAGTGCAAATGACCCCGATCGACATCATCGCGATATTACTTTGACGCCTATAACGAGAAAGAGGGGAATAGATGATGCCGTTCTCAGAGATTTTAGAGCCGCATCCCAGCTGGAATCAACATTGAAATGGCGGCACACCGATGGAGTCTAGGCGGGCAAGTGTGAGCGAATCTTGCCAACAGTTTGCCGTTGTCGGCGATTTGCATGTCACAAAACTGCCAGCGATCTTGTCTTAGCGAATACGACCGGCAATCGCCAGTGCGCCGTTCGAAAATGAGGAGCCAACATGAAAATCGTAGTCATCGGTGGTACGGGACTCATTGGATCGAAGCTTGTCAAAACGCTTCGGGAACACGGGCATGAAGCCGTGGCCGCTTCGCCCAATACCGGCGTGAATAGCATTACAGGCGACGGACTTGCAGAGGCACTGAAAGGCGCTGCGGCGGTCGTCGATGTGACGAACTCTCCTTCATGGGAAGATGCGGCCGTGCTGAAGTTCTTTGAGACCTCCACCCGTAATCTTCTAACCTACGGAGCAGCGGTGGGGGTGAAACATCACATTGCCTTGTCTGTCGTCGGAACCGAGCGTCTGCTCGAAAGCGGCTTCTTCCGCGCGAAGCTCGCACAGGAGAGCTTGATCAAAGCGTCCAAGATGCCCTACACAATCGTTCGCGCGACGCAGTTCTTCGAGTTCGTAAAGAAGATCGCGGACTATTCCACCGTGGGGAACCAAGTGCGCATGCCTTCGGCGCTGATTCAGCCCATGGCAGCCGATGATGTAGCGAGTGCATTGGCAAGGATCGCGACAAGCCAGCCACTTAATGGCACTATCGAGATCGGAGGACCAGACAAATTTCCTCTCGATGAGCTTATCCGGAGAGAACTGGCTGCATACCATGATCCACGCGAGGTGATCTCCGACCCGAACGGACGTTACTACGGCATCCAGGTGAGCGAGAAATCCCTGATTCCGGGCGATAACGCGCGACTCGGCGAGACGCGCTTCGAAACCTGGCTTACGCAGGCTGCAGCGCAAATTCCAACGCCAGCACACACCTAAATGGTGTGCAAGGTCCGGACACCTGCCGTCGTCTATCCGTGGTACACGACGAGACTTACAACTGTACTCAGCAAGCGCGAGTGCCGAATCCGTACGGTGCGTTGCAATGGCGCCGGCCGAGCGAAAGGTCCAATCATGACGATTTCAAAAGTTCTTTTGGCGTTCGTATGTCTTATGCCGGGCATGCTTGTGGCACAGGAGGCTAAGGTGACGCCGCTCCTGTCGAAAGATCTGACAAACCTACCCGGCAAAGAGGGTCTGATGATCACCGTGGTATATCCGCCAGGCAGCTCTGACCCTATCCATCGTCACCACGCGCATGCGTTTGTTTATGTGCTGGAAGGCTCGATCGTCATGCAGGTCAGGGGCGGTAAGGAAACGACTCTCACGCCCGGTCAGACATTCTATGAAGGCCCGGATGATGTGCACGTCGTCGGAAGGAACGCAAGTCAGACCAAACCGGCCAAGTTTGTCGTTTTCCTTGTAAAAGACAAAGGTGCTCCGGTGCTGGTTCCCGCTAAATAGAACACCAAGCGCGACATTGCTATCACACGAACCCTTTCTTAAGGAGAAATGTACATGAGCACTATCACGGTGAAAGATGGCACAACGATCTACTACAAAGACTGGGGCAAGGGACCAGTCGTCACGTTTTCGCACGGATGGCCGCTGAGTTCCGATGCCTGGGACGGCCAGATGTTATTCCTCGTCCAGAATGGCTTCCGCGTGGTTGCGCACGACCGCCGCGGCCATGGTCGGTCCAGCCAGGCCGGGTCTGGGAACGATATGAATGGATACGCCGACGATTTGGCAGCGGTCATTGAAAAGCTCGATCTTAAGGATGTAACCCTTGTAGGCCACTCCACTGGCGGAGGCGAAGTGGCACGCTACATCGGACGCCATGGCACGAGCAGAGTAGCTGCCGCTGTTCTGATCGCCGCGGTGCCCCCTATCGTGGTAAAGACACCTGCCAACCCCGAAGGGCTTTCCATGCAAGTGTTTGATGGGCTGCGAAGCGGCCTCGCCAAGGATCGCTCGCAGTTCTATAGAGATTTCGCCGTGCCTTTCTACGGCGCCAATCGGCAGGGAGCAACCGTCTCGCATGGGCTCTTGCACCAGTTTTGGCTATGGAGTATGCAGGGCGGCCTCCTGAACTCCTACGAGTGCATCAAGGCTTTCTCCGAGACTGACTTCACAGAAGACCTCAAGAGATTCGATGTGCCCACACTTGTCATGCACGGTGAGGACGACCAGATCGTGCCGATCAATGACTCATCGAAGAAATCGGCCAAGCTCATCAATGGGGCGCAGGAAATCTACTATCCAGGCATGCCTCACGGTCTCACAGCTACCCATCAGGATGAAGTCAACGCTGACTTGCTGAAGTTTCTCCAGTCGGTACAGAAAGGTCGCAAAGCAGCCTGAGTTCTTGTCTTTCAGCTGATCGCGATTCAAGCCGCTGGAATCTCACTTTGAGCTTATGCGCGACACGCGAGGGGAACGGAGTTTTCGCGATTTCTTCCGCTTGCCACCGACGAAGGAGAATCGCAGCCAGTTGGTGGACCCAGCGTGTAGCGCATAGGAATAGAGTCGTGCATCAGGCCGACGAAAAGGCAATGCGTCTTCGAGCACCGCGTTTGGATCAGCGGAAGGGGAATCATGTGCAAAATACTTATCGTCGGTGGCGGATATGCGGGCTTCTACGCGGCATGGAAGCTAGAGAAAGAGCTTCGTCGTGGCGAAGCTCACGTTACGGTGATTGATCGCCGGCCATACATGACGTATCAGCCCTTCTTGCCCGAGGTGATGGCGGGGTCGATAGAACCGCGTCATTCCGTGGTGTCTCTGAGAAGGCACCTCCGTCGCACCGAAGTGGTGGCTGGAATGGTTACAGCCATCGACCATGCTGAAAAGACAGTTACAGTCCGTCCGGCGCATGGTCCGGATTTCGATTTCAGTTACGACATCATCGTCGTGACCGCTGGCGTCGTAACCCGCAAGTTCCCCATCGCAGGGATTGGGGAGCGGGCGATCGGCCTGAAGCACATCGAGGAAGCGATTGCCATTCGTAACCGGTTGCTCGCGGCTTTCGACGAAGCGTCGAACCTGCAGAAGGGACCGAAGCGGAAGAGGCTGCTTACGGCAATTTTCGTCGGTGGAGGGTTTGCTGGAGTGGAAGGATTCGGAGAACTTCTGTCGTTCGCAACGGCTCTTCTTCGTTTTTATCCAAAGCTACGCTTTGAGGAATTGGACTTTCGGTTGGTCCAAGCCCAGGCGCGCATCTTGCCCGAGGTTTCCGACGAAATCGCAGCGAAGGTGGTCCGATCGCTTGAACAGCGTGGCGCGCGCGTCCATTTGAATACGCATGCTTTGTCCATCGCAGATGGTCACGTGGTCCTGTCAAGCGGCGAAGAATTTGACTCAAACATCATTGTCTGGACAACTGGCAATGCTGCGAATCCGGTCGTGGCAAAGCACACTGACCTGCCCATCGACGAACGTGGCTTTCTGGTCGTGCGGCCGGACCTTCGTGTCGGAACCGCAACGACCCCGGTACCCGATGCCTGGGGAGCGGGAGATGACGCAGCTATCGAAGATCTTAGCGTCAATGTTCCAGGAGTCCGCACCGTGCCAAATGCGCAGCACGCTGTCCGGCAGGGCAAACGGCTCGCTTCAAACATTGTGGCTACGCTACGCGGCAAGCCAACAAAAAGCTACATTCACAAGAACCTCGGAGTAGTAGCTACACTCGGGATCGGTCACGGCGTATTCCAATCCGGACGGATGGCCGTCACCGGGTTTCCTGCGTGGCTCATGCATCGTGGCTACCATGTTCTTGCCATCCCTACGTGGGAACGAAAGATCCGAGTTCTTGCTGTTTGGCTGACGGCCCTTGTGTTCGGTCGAGACATTGCTTCTCTTGAAGCAGCGCACCGCCCGCGTGCCGCCTTTGTAAGCGGAGGGGAACGGTAGCAGGAGCCCCACCCCACCCCACCCCATTATGGCAATCTTGACTGGCTGGACGCCTCTACCTCATTCGATCGAAGCGTTCTGACGTGGGGGTACAGCAGAATTGGGAGATCACACGATGGCGACATTAGTGGAAAACGCAATGAGTCGATCGGCCGGGTTCAAGATATCGGGCCCATCTTACCTGGCAACTTCTTTTCTTCGTTTTGCGATGGGAGCTGGCTTTCTCTCCGCCGTTGCCGACCGATTTGGACTCTGGGGGCCTCCAGGAACTCCTCTGGTTTCGTGGGGCAATTTTCACAATTTCCTACTCGAGACCGCGACGCTCAATCCTTGGTGCCCAGCCTTGTGCCTTCCACTGCTGGGAATAGTAGTGACAATCGCCGAGGCGGGACTGGGGATACTCCTGATACTCGGATTCGCGACTCGGATGTCCGCATTGCTGACGGGACTCATGACGCTGGCATTTGGTGCGTCGATGACATTCGTCCTGGGCATTCACGCGCCGCTCAACTACTCGGTGCTCGTGTTCTCGGCTGCATCCTTTCTTCTGGCATCGCAGGCGCCTGACGCGCTCAGCATTGACAAGTTTCTTGAGATAAGACGTTCGCAGAGAGAACGAAAAGAGAATTTACCCGTCGATCGATAGAAGGGAGTTCGCGGTGACAAAGCGACCAACGGTAATTGTGACGGGCGCTTCGCAAGGAATCGGAGCCGCCATCGTTCAGGCGTTCCTCAGTCGCAACTATAACGTCGTAGCGACATCGCGCAATATATCGAAGGCGGGATTCGCACAATCTTCACATCTTGCCCTTGTGGATGGAGACATCGGCAAGGCGGAGACGGCTGAGAAGGTCAGTCAGACCGCGATCTCCACGTTCGGCTCGATCAATCATGTTGTGAATGACGCGGGCATTTTCCTGGGTAAGCCCTTCACGGATTACACCTCCGATGATCTTCATCGCTTTCTGTCCACTCATCTGGAAGGATTCGTTTTCATTACCCAACTCGCGGTCAAGCAAATGCTGCTGCAGGGAACTGGTGGCAGCGTAACGACCATCACGTCGGCACTAGCCGACAATCCTATGGCGGGCACCCTCGCTTCAATTCCGATGATGACCAAGGGAGGCCTGAATGCGATTACGCTGAACCTTGCCAGCGAGTATGCGAAGGACCATATCCGTTTCAATGCCGTCGCCCCTGGCGATGTCGATACGCCACTGCAGAAAGGCACTACCAGGGACTCCCTCAAGGCTCGGAACCCGATGCACGCGGTCTCAGAGGCTGGGGATATTGCTGAGGCTGTCGTCTTTCTGACGGAAGCGAACCACATCACCGGAGAAGTGCTGCACGTGGATGATGGGGCGCACGTAGGGCGGTGGTGAGCGGCACTCCTTTCAACTGCTGCATCACTTACAGCCGGCTTGATGATTCGGCGGTGCTGCTTGGCTGAGGAGAACTAGCCAGCCACTCAAGCCGCCGCGGTGAAAACCGGAACACTCTCTTCGCTTTTGCATTCGACGCGCCGCGTAATTGAAGGGCGTAGTATACAGAATCTGGGCCATGGAGCCGCACTGTTTCGTGTTCGCTCACGCGAGGTGGGGCCGGCGCCCCCATGAACTTAGCGAAGGCCGGGAGCCAGACTGCCATTGGACTCGGATCGTCGTCGACGATGTTGTATACACCCGGGGGTATCTCCAGCGCCGCAGCGGTAGCGACGGCGGCGTCCTCGATGTGGATGAATGAGAAGACGCCGCTGCCAGGCTCAATCACCGGATACTGGGCGTCACGAACCTGAAGCGAGATGCTGCCGCTTTGTGAGTCGTGGTAAGTACCCGGACCGTAGAAGAAGCCATAACGGAGCGCAACACCTTCGAGATCTGGACTGCTGAAAAGCCGATTTTCGATCTTGGTGTAGGTGGCGACAGCCCCGGCAACCCCCGGCGTTGCATTGCGCGCAAGATCATCGCTCTCAGAAGCGAGGCCCTGTCCCGGTCCGTAAAAGAAGCCGGTCGATTGGACCACGTATCGCTTGACGCCGGATCGAACGGCCGCGTTGTGTAGATTCCCTCCCCCTTCCAATCGAACCTGACGATCACGCGGAGCGGCTGCTCGCATCTCCTCGGGGGTGTAACGTTTGGGCAGAGACGTGAGTTCATCGATGATTGCATCGGGGCGGATTCTCGCAACCTCCTCAGCTACGGCCTTTGCGTCAAGAACATTCAGAACTACACCTTCGGCTCCATGGTTGCGAAGTGCGTCTGCGCCTGCAGCGCTCGTTGACATCCCGATGACGTCGTGCCTGGCCGCGATCAGCGCTTTAACCAAAGGTTTGCCGATTGCGCCATTTGCACCTGCTACGAATACCTTCATGTTCTGGGCACCTCCTGAAACGGATCTGCATCTGCGCACAATTGGTAGATGATCGGAATCGATGCTCCGTTTCCACACGATTGCAGATTCAAAACCGACCTTAAGAAGAACGGGAGGGCCCGCCCCAACCCCGCCTGGTCGGCGAGGCGGATGAGGGATGCCTTCCACCTCGTCAGTGCCCGCCAATTGCACCCGAGATGTGTGCCTTCTTCATGAAGAAGAGAGCAACCCCGCTTGCGAGCAAAACGCAACCCAGCACCAGGAAACAGTCACCGTATGCGAGCAGAAATGCTTCGCGACGAACGATTCCGCCTATCGCACCGATAGAGCGCACTTGAGCCGAAGATGGGTCACTTCCTTTGGACATGAAGTAAGTGGCCGACTGCTGCAATCGTTCTTGAATCGTGCCCGAATAGGTGGTGACCGATTCTCCGATGCGTTCTGAGTGAAATCTTTCTCTAATCGAGAGCAGGGTCGACAGCCCGGCGATTCCGATGGAACCGCCAATATTCCGCATCATGTTAAATAGCGCTGAGGCCGCGCCGCTCTCGCGTCCCTTCGCCATGCCAGACGTGGTGACAGCGGAAAGTGGAACCATGATGAGCGGCTGTCCAATCGCGCGAATAACAAGGGGGATATGGAATTGCGGGCCTGAAAAGTTCATATCAAGGTGAGCTGTAAGGAAGGAGCTTCCGCCAAAAAAGAGAACGCCGATGCCGATGAGCGTGCGCGCTTCGACGTATTGCATCAACTTCGGCACAAGAGGAATCACGACAAGTTGGGGCATGCCGAGCCAGATGATGACCGTACCAATCTGAGACGCGTCGTAGCCATGAATTTGTCCGAGGTATAGAGGCAGGATGAAGACTACGCCATAAAGACCAACGCCGAGAATCACGTTTACGATGCTGCCCATCGCGAAGTTTCTGCGCGCAAATAGACGCAGATCGACGAGCGGCTCATCCTTGTTCAGCTCAATGAAGACGAAAGTCGGAATGAAAATGGCTGCAATCCATGCAAGCTTAACAATGCCAAGATCGCCGAGCCAGTCCTTGCGATTACCATCTTCGAGTACTACCTCGAATGCAGCCAGCCCGATGGCCATTGTCACGATTCCCCACCAGTCACCCTTCTTCAAAAGGCTGAGATTCATAGGCTGACTTTCCATGGTGAACCACACAGCTGCAATCAGCAGGACTCCGGGAATAGCGTTCATATAGAAGATGAACGGCCATCCATAGTTGTCAGTCAGCCAGCCGCCAACAAGGGGTCCGATGGCGGGGGCGAATGTTGCCGTAATGCTGAACAGCGCCATACCGATGGGCTGCTTCGATGGGGGCAGGTAAGTCAGAATGACCACAAACGAGAGCGGAATGAGGACACCACCCGTAAATCCTTGCAGGATACGAAATAGGATCATCAATTCCAATGAATGTGCCTGACCGCAGCAAACAGAAAAAAAGACGAACAAAATCGAATTTGCCAGAAGATATCTCTTCAACGAGAATGCATCAGAAAGCCAGGCGGTAAGCGGGATTACGACGATCTCCGCAACCAGATATGACGTTGGCACCCACGAGATTTCATCGGAGCTCGCAGCCAGAGTTCCCGCAATGTCGCGCAGGGAAGAGTTCGTCACTATGATGTTGAGTACCGCGATAAAGCACCCAAGAAGGACGCCGATGACGCAAATCCAGGTCTTCAAGGTCACACGGTCAGAGGTTTTGGGCGAGAGATGTCTCGCAGAAATCGCTGGTTTGACCGTTGTGGTCGCCATGGTAGTACTCCTTAATTGATTGCCACGGTAACGACGGATGACATCCCGGGTGAGATCAGAGTTTCGTAGCCGCGGGTGCTGTCGCGGTCAAGAACGATCTTGACGGGTATGCGCTGCACAATCTTCGTGAAATTGCCGGTAGCATTGTCTGGTGGCAGCAAGGCGAATTCATTGCCGGAGCCGGGAGCAAGGCTATCTACATGACCTCGGAATTTGTGCTTTGGAAAAGTATCAATCTCGATGTCGACGGGCTGTCCGGCTCGCATCTTCTCCAACTGAGTCTCTTTGAAATTGGCGACGACCCACGGCTGATCCTCGACGATCGCCATCAGCGGTTGTCCTATCTGCAGGCGCTGGCCGGCCTCCACTGACTTCTTCCCGATCCGTCCGCTCGCCGGAGCCTTGATGATGGTGTAGGAAAGCTGAAGCTGCGCTTCTTTCAAGGCTGCCGCAGCCTGGGCGACGGCAGCTCGCGCGGAAGCAAGTTGGCCTTCGCGGACACGCGTCTCAAGCCTGGTCGCCTGAGCGGACTGCAATCCACCCTCCGAGTTTGTCAATTGGGATTCAGCCCGGGCCACGCCTTGCTGCGCGGCTACCAGCTGTGCCTGCGCCTGGTGCACTTGCTCCTGGGCCGCCACGCGTGCAGCAACTGCGACTTGAAAGCTTGCTCTCTGGTGATCGAGTGTCTGTTTTGATACCTGCTGTTTTGCATAGAGGTCTTCGTATCTGTGCAGGTCGGTTTCTTCGCGCTGCAATGTCGCGTTGGCTTCGTTCAGCTGGGCTTCCGCGTGCGGAACTCCTGCCTCGGCCGCAGTGACAGCAGCCTTCGATGACTGGATGGTTGCTTTGGCGTCACCTATCGATCCGCGCGCTTGAGTCGTCTGTGCAGTAGCAGATTGCGACGTGGAGCGGATAGCTGCTTCTGCGGTATCCGCTTGCCGGTTCGCGGCATCGAGCGCAGCCTTGGCACGGTCGAGTCTTACCTGATAATCGTTGGGATCGAGGATCAGCAACGTTTGCCCTTCTACCACGTGCTGGTTGTCGTCGATCAGCACTTGCTGCACTGTATCCGTGATGCGGGCGCTGATGGGGTGCACGTGCCCCGCAAGATATGCGTCATCCGTACTCTCGTGATGAGCTGACCAGGTGAAGTACCGAACTCCAAACACCAGCAGCAGAGCCAGAAAGGCGCCGCCTCCCAAGATAAGCAGGGTCTTCTTCCGCCGGGCAGATGAGTCTTGTTGTGGAGGCTCTGACGGTGTGACTGATTTTTCTGTTTTTGATTCAAGAACTGCTTGACTCATGGCATTCTCTTTTCCAAAGAATGGGTATCAGTGGCTGTACGTTTGTTCCTCACTGCCAACCGCGCGGGCAAGCTGCGCTCGTGCAATGTTGTAGCGAAAGAGCGCACCGATCTCGGCGTCATTGGCTCTGGCCAGCGAGTCCTGCGCGGCGGTCACTTCAATGTTGTCTGTAACGCCAGACTTGAACCGACCCTCTGAGAGGGACACTTGCTCGCTCGCAAGCTGCACCTGCTGCCGCCCAAGCTCAACCTGATGAAGTGCGGCTTGCAGTTCAACCTGGCCGTCACGCACCTGCTCGGTTACTCTGTTCCGTTCCTGGTCGAGCCGCCTTTGTGCCTGTTGCGCTACCAGCGCTGTGCGTTTACGCTCGGCATTGAGGCGCCCGCCGGTGAAGATCGGGATTCTGACGCCCACGAGATACTCGTATCCGGGAGTGAGCGTGGTGAAGGTCTCCCCCTGCTCGTTCCATCGACCCTCGAAGGCCACCTTAGGCAGGGACTTCGCCACCTCAGCCCTATGCGCAAGTTCCGCAACCTTAACACTGGCGGACAGAGAGTGCAGCTCTGGTCGTTGTTTAAAAGCTACCGATAGCGGGTCGGAGATATCGAGCGGCAATGTGGAAAAGAATCGCTGTTGATCGGGGAATCCGATTTCCTGGCTGTCGTGAAGATTCAAAATCCGCTTCAGCGCATTCAGAGTGGTCTCAGCATCGCGCTGTGCGTCTATTAATTGCTGCTGTTCTTCTCTAAGCCTCACCTGGGCGCGCGATACGTCGATTTCGCTGGCCACGCCATCGGTCAACAGATCATTTGCCTGATGGGCCAGGCGGCTAGCCAATTCTACCCGCGACTGTGCGGCGATGATGCTTGCGAGCGCGCGAAGGTGAGCCATATACTCGCTGACCGCTAGCAGCACCGTCTCTTCCCGCACGGTCTGCTCATCGGCGCGGGCTGCCAGCAAACGGTGTCCACTCTCCTGGTATTGGCGAATCAGCGTGAGATCAAAAATCGGGGTTGAGAACCCTGATCCGACATGAATGGCCTGATATGGACCGACATCGTGGGGGATGATCGCGGGCTGGACACCCAGTGTTGCCTTGGTGTTGTATCGCGTGACGGCATCGCTTGCGTCAAACGCCCCATGCGGAAGGAGTTCCGATCGGGCGATTGCCCGGTCCTGCTGCTTACTCGCGGCTTCAAGATTAGCAACTTGAATATCGAGATTTTGCTTGAGCGCCATATCAACAGCTTCTGTGAGCGTAAGCATAAGCGTCTCTGCCGATGCGTTCTGAGCCATCGCGCTCTCAGTCCACGTGGCAAAGATCATGAGTGAAAGCCCAGCCAGGAGAATGGATGCACCGGTTAGCTGCTTTACTTTGCCTTCATTGGCAAACAGATTGCGAAGGGCGTAGCCATCTGCTGCAGCGTGGGCATCGGATGCGAGAAAAGGGCGCTTGGAGGGTGCGGATTCGTGGCCTGTATGCATGCTCTTTCCCTTCCCAGTGCTTCGATCCTGCACCGGCATTCGCTTGCGCCTATCAGCTAAGACCGAACACTAGTTTGCCTTGTGACACCGAAGTCCGAGCTGTTCATTGGAAGTGACGGGTCTTTCGCTGCGCCTCGATCATCCGGCCTGAGGAACTCCAACGATAAAGCCGCCGAAACTGGCGCGACTAAACAGTAGCCTTGTGCTGATTGTCATTACTCCGATTGAGATGGAAGGGTTGCGTGTAGGGCTCGACGGGATAGCCCTTCGATCTCCAGCTATCTAGGCCACCCTTGAGAAACTTGATACGCGAGAAACCCAGGGAGAGAGCCCGCCGCAATACGACGCGGCTTGTCTTATCGCTCGGACAGGTGCAATAGACGACAAGATCGTGTTGCTTTGGAAGGAGTGATGGGTTCGCGCGCACCTCCTCAGGTGAGACCCACTTTGCCCCTGGGATGACCACAGACTCTCCCAACATGTCGAGAGGCTGTCGAACGTCGACTACCAGCACTGTCTGTCTGGAAAGCATCAATGCGCGCAGGTCTTCTGGATCAATGCTGTGTCGTTCCAATTCGCGAGTGTCCCACCATCGCCTAACCTGAACGACGGTGAACAGAATAAGCGCCAGGAGCGCCGTCATGGAAAAGAACATGTCTACTTCTCCTTCGGATCAGTGGGTCCGATTTCTTGCACTTGGTGTGAGTCTCCGTAAAAGGAACTCCTGCACAAGTCCATTCGCCATCCTTCCGCCGGAAGTGATCAGCGCATTCTCAAACACGATTCCCGCGCCGCGGTTCGATCGAGGATAGTAGGTATTGGAGAGTGCGCCCGCCGCCAAATCGCCGCCAATGTTCGAGTAATTCGGCTCCCATTTTCCGCTGTCGCCTCTGCAAATGAATGCACTCGATAGGGCGTGAAACACTCGAGAGCGTTTAGTACCTGTCCCTTGATAGAAATAGCGAGGATCCTGATGCAGAAGTGACGGCAGGATGGCCTCTCCAACCATAATGTCTACAATCCCATTCGCATATATGGCCCCGACACGCTGGCCGTAGGCCTTCGCACCTTGTCCGTAGTTGGGAGTATCTCCGGCCTGGTCCAATCCTGCGGTAAAAGCCACTGCGGCGAAAAACACCGGATCGGTGCCGGCTCTCAGGGCAAGGCTGAATTTCAACTTTGTCGAAAGCGGCACAGCGTCGTGATCATAAACAACATAGAAGTTTGGGATAAAACCAAAGACACGCTGTCGCTCCTCGATTTCGACTTGTTCAGTAGCGGTCGGCTCGGAAGAAGCGTGGACCGTAACCGAAGCCGCCTCTCCCGCGATATGAAGCTTGCTCCCCGTGACAAATTGAAACTGACCCTCGGCAATCGTCACCGGCGGGGAAGTCCAGGTCACAAATCCTTCCGCGATGATCGTGACTAGATAACGCCCTCCCGGCCGCAGATTGCCGAAAGTGTAGGATCCGTTTTCGCCCGAGACTATCGATCGCTTTTCCCCGGTGGCGAAGTTCTGAAGGATGACAACGGCGCCTGGAACAACATCTTCATTCACATCGGTAACTGTGCCGCTAATTACTCCATGTTGGAGATCCTGCCCACGATATTGCTGCGCGGTTGCCGCAGGAACAACAGAAGCGAGGAATATGAGGCCGAAAAGAGTCTGTCTTCTGTTCATCATTGGCATTGGTCGGTATCCAGTTTCTAAGGTCAACGGTGTTGCGCATTCGAATGTTGCGGGCAGGTCGCGATCAATGGAGCGTAGTTTCTACGCGATGGTGCTCTCCTATTCGCCTAGATGAGCCAGAGTTAACGACGCCAGCGGGTCGGGCCATTCCCAAAATACTTCTCGTCGGAAAGAAGAGGACATCTTCAGCTCTTGGCGGCGCCGAAGCCACATAGCGACGATCCGCGATCCCTAGAGCCGCGACGCTGCCGATCCCAATTGGATCTAAGACAGCGGCAAAGAGAAGGTATGGTTTCGATTTCACGAACGACTCTGTCACTCCATATAGGCGCCCGCTCCGCGGGATGCTCCCGGGCACCTGGGGCAACATGTACACTTCGAATTCCAGCTCCGGATGCCGCATTGCGTAGTGGTGAAGACTCGACTCCAGTTGTTTGGGAGTAGTCATACCGAGGTCAAACAGAAGATTGCGGCGGATAGCATGAGGGAAGAGGACATTCAGCATTTGCCGAGCGAAGTCCGCGCAATTCGAGAAGAAAAAATTGAAGTGAGTCCGCTCCGGCCGTCTATTCAACCACTGCATCAGCCGGTCATCCTGCACCGTGGTCGTGCGCAAGTGAATGCAAGTGATTTGCCGACGATAGGACGCACCGATCAGCTGAGCCCAGCCGCTATCCGAAGGGTCGTATTCGAAAGTCCCGGAGTGATCTTTACGGTACTTAGTGCGCAGACGGTCGACGCCATCAGTATCGGCTGTTTCCGGGACCTCATCGGCTGAATCTACAGCGAACAGATATGGGCCAGGAGGCATCGCCACCCAGTCATACCCGCTGATCCCCTTGTATCGGCTGACGACCGCCCCGTCTTCATCCGCTCGACACTGGCGCACATGGATGTGATTATCCGAACACAGGTCATTGATCAAGAGCGCTGCATGCCCCGTGGAACTCACATGGCCCAGAAAGTTGATTGGGGCTTCAACCAACAAGGTCACATCTGCATGCGCTCTCAGCCCGGGGAGAAACAGTAGAGAGATAAGAATGCCCCGAGCATTGGACATCACCGAAAACTTTCGATCAGTTTTAGCCGAGTGCATTGTAGAAAGGGAAACAACGGATTCGCCGTTTTCAGGCAGAGCAATTATCGAAACCAGCTTTTTCATGGTGGACTCCATTTGCTGCGAGACCGAACAAGGTCAATCTCTCAACCTTGTTCGCAGCGTAGACCAATGAAAATCGCCATCTGTGACAGATGCTCCTTTGGGCTCTCGCTTTTCCGGTGTTGTCACATTCTCAACTCGCGTTCTGTCATATCCACGGAAGGCGGAATGTCGCTTCAAATCCTGCACACTGGGCTATAAACAGACTATGCAGGGCAGTTCAGCAGGCAGATTGCGAGCGAGTCGAGCACGTATCGATTTCAATTCGTATCAATCTGAGTGAGCCTATCGCCTTTTTGCGGATGTTGATCAACCTCGTCGAGAGGCCTTTCGAATGCGAGCTACCTTGGGAACCGATGAATCACGGAACTTCATCATTCAAAAAGTGGCCGAGATTCTGTGTGAAGAGCGTGCGACTGCCACGAGTATCGAATCGGCGGTAGCTAAAGCAGGTGTCGATCGGGATGAAGTTAGTGCCACTTTCGGATCAATGCAGGGGCTCATCCTGGAAATGGTCTCCGAGCTCTCGGAAGCGCCGATTGAGCCATTGAAAGATCACGTGGCGGAGCGCACCGTGCGAGATGTGCTCATTGAGTTTGGGAACCGGCTCGCCGATTCATATTCTGTCTCACATCTAATCGCTCTCTATCGAATTGTATTGACCGAGGCAACACAGCATTCGGGGATAGGAAGGGAGTTCTTCGAAAGGGGTCCTGGGAGGCTCGGCATCTGCCTAGCAGAATATTTGGAATTTGCAGGTCGACGTTTCGACGAGCTTCAGATATCGAATCCGAGATGCATCGCGGAGAACTTTCTCAGCCTGCTAGGGGACAATCTCGAAGCATCGGATGCGATGACGGCTACAAGAACCTCGTCTGCCAAGAATCACAGCGAGGCCGTGGTTGAGGCGGTTGAACTCATGTGCCGAGGCCTTGCTACGAAGGGGGAGTGATGAAGAGTCTCATTAAGAAGATGCTCGTGCGATCTAAGCTGATATCGAGACGGACTCTTGACGAGAAGCGTCACCCGGCCGGCGATCCGGCTGAGTTGGCCATTGAGGTCGATCAGGACGGCTCACCCGTCAGCAAGCGGCCATCCGAATGGTTCGTATGTTTTGTACCCGGACTGAAGAAACAATGGTGGCATGGGTTCACCCATCCAAGGCATAAACACGTATTTGCGTTAAAGATGGTCGAAGACGACCAATGGGTTCTGTTCGAACCGTGGTGGACTCGCATTATGGTCACCACTCTCAGCTTGAATGAAGCGGTGAAGTTTCTGCGCTGGGGTGCGGCGGGCAACATCCTTAGGGTCATGGAGCGAATACCTGGTAACGGAAACCAGTGGCGCGGTTGGGCAAATTGCTCTGTGCTTACTTCATTGATGCTCGGCAGGTCGTATTGGACCTGGACACCACATGGTCTGTATGAGCGGCTTTCAGCTGAAGACGGTGTCGAGCTGGTTGAACCGAATGAACTCCTTGAGGAGAAGCGATCTTGGATCACGGAGTGGACGCAGATGCACAGGGCTTTGGAACCGTTAAAGAGTCCCGACTGCATCGGTTGATTCGGCAGGAACAACTGATCAGTCCATGCCACTTCGAGATTGAATTCCTTGAGTCGGAGCAGAAGCATATTCCTTCAAATTGGGGTGATTGAAGGCTGTTCCGGTTCTGACTAGCTGTTAGTTGGTTCGTTTTTAGTACATGGAGGTTGGACATGTCGCCTGCTTTAAACCATAGCTACGGGCCGGCTCACAGGGATTCAGATCTAGTCCTCGCTGCGCTGTCCGGATCGATCTCGGCCTTTGAAGAGCTTCAAAGGCAATACTCTCCGATCATTCACCGCAAAATCTTATCTATCACCCGCAACCGAGAAGATGCGGAAGATGTACTGCAGGACGCTTTCCTTCGCGCGTATCTCAATCTGCAGACTTTCGAAGGGAGATCTGCATTCAAAACCTGGCTAACGCAAATCGCGATCAACTCAGCTCTTATGTTGGTTCGCAAGCGCCGTGTGCAAGCCAAACTTTTCGTTGAGCGAACTGCTCCGTCCGAGGACGACGACTCCTTTGTCGATCTCCGGGATTCGTCCTTAAACCCGGAGCAGACCTATGATCAGCGTCAACGGCTCGACAACATATCTCATGCAGTCCAGAAGCTCAAGCCGGACCTGAGATGTGCTCTGGAGATATGGATTTCTCAGGGGTGTTCGATGAAGGAGATTTCCAATGCACTCGGAATCTCGCTCTCATCCGTGAAAGCCCGCCTCCACAGAGCCAGAAAAAGACTGCTCACATCACCAGCATTGAGAAAACACGGGCTGACTGGTTTCGGAGCTTTGCCCCTTCAGAATCGAGAAGCGCCATGCATGAATTGCGAATGAATCAGCCTGATCCTCGTGACCCAGGTCTTTCGTTTTCCGACGGTCAGACCTCGCTGCCGGAACGCGAGCTGCTGGGCTTTATCAACACGGTCTCGGAAATGATCGGACCGGAAGCGAACGGATTGTTGAGGGAGATTTGGCTCGACGAGCTAGCGTGCATGGATTGTATGCCCGAGCCGTCGAGTTCCGAATGGCATCTGGTGACGCTTGCAGCCTTCAGAAGGTTGGCAATGCGGCTGATCACCACCGATTGCGAGCCGACTCATTCATGGGGTGTCTGAAGTCTCATTGTGGGCGCAGATATGTTTCTTTCATGCTCGCAGCGGCGAATATTTCGGCTAATTGAATTGGACGGATCCTAAGGTCCGACAATGGAGGGTTTCCGGACTCCAGCCGGTGGCATAGGAGCAGCCGCAGAAAACACTTCTACAAATAGGCCGTTCTACGGCCAAGTGAACAGGATTTGTAATGCACTTACCGACTTTTCAGTAGTAATCAGCACCAGATTGGGTTGGCCAAAATGCGCCTGCACATCTGCAGTGTTTTCACGACTATGAGTCATGGCTCTACAAGGAATCCGATGGCGACCTTTTGCATGAAGTCGAAGTGGCCGCACCCAGAACCTCTAAGTTACTTGCTTCGAAACACGGATTTACGGCTGCTGACGGTGAGACACGTTTCTTACCAGGTGCCAGCAGGTACTGGTCATGAATTCGCCGGATACTCCGGCAAAGTTCATCTGGCTAACTTTGAGCAGCAACGGGTGTTGCATGAGCCATGCGTTCTTCTTGGCCATCACGATTTGCACATGGCCGATGTCTGGTGATCCTGATCTATGGTCAATTTTGAGGAGAGGCAGTGACGCCAGGAAGAGCACGACGATGAGCATCGGAAGGAAGCCAAGCATCTGTTGCATAGTGCGCGGAGTTGTTTGATTCTGGGCCAACGTGGTCATTTGACGTTCTCTCCGATCTATATCTATCGCGAGTTCGGTCGAATTGCGATGATGGTTTCCGAGTGCCCGTCAGTGATCAATCTGCGGGTTCGGGGTATGGCTGTTCCGAAACCGCCGTCGAATGGAGTTCACTCGGCGCGGCTGTTCGGATCCGTTGTGCCGAGCGGGCTCGGCGGAGGGCCATTGAAAAACCTGTCCATACGAGAACGATGGCGCCGAGGCTGGCGAGAGCAGCGATGGCCTGTCCGACTACGCCGAACTCTTCGCCGGTGTGGGTGAATCGAGCCCATGCGCGGAGCTTGCGTCCGGTGCTGTTGTCGCTGAAGCGCTTGATTTGGTCGATGTGCCCGGTGCGACGGTTGAGGACGAGCTGCGAGGTCTGTTCGGGCTGGCCCCCGACGCTTTTGTCGATGGAGACGGACAACGTTTGACTCAGGGGTTGAGGAACTTCCATCGAGATCGATCTCCAGTTGAGGACCTGCTGCTTTGCGATTTGCGCGAGTTGTTCAAGAGGGATGAATTGCGGAGCGGGGGACGTGATTGCCGGAGCGCGATTACCGGCTCTGTTTTGTTCGGCGGGACGGTCACCGCCGCGGTTGCTTGAAGGCGGTTGTGAGCCGGTCATGGTGAAAAGGAGGTTTGAGGCCCATGGGTAGGACATGATGACCCCGGTGAGAACGATGAACACGAGCGGGAAGGCAGTCCATATTCCAACAACGTGATGCCAATTCCACTCGCGCGCTTTGGCTTTGAGACCACTGCGAAACAGGAGACGGGTTCGCACGCTTTCTAAGTTGAACAGCTTCGGCAACCACAGATAGATACCCGAGAGGATCATAAAAAGAAACGCGAGGTTGGCGGCGCCGGTTGCACCGCGTCCGACGGCACTGCGCATGCTCAGACCTAGAGAACGATGAATGCGCTCAACCGATCCGAAGAAACCTCGCGTGGCTTTGGACGGCTCGCCGATCACTTCGCCGGTCCACGGATTGATGTAGAGCGTGCGCTCGCGGCCAAAGCGGGCTTCGATAGGCGCCTTGGAATTGTTGTGCAGGACAAGCGCGGAAGGGACGCCCTGGCCACTGTTGCTGAGATTGGCGAGGACGGATTGAAGGGGTTCCTGAGCGGCCGGCTGTGACTGGGTCTGAAGGACGGCGGGCGCGTCGGCCCATGCGTCGATCTGGCGCTCGAAGGCGAGAAGGATGCCGGTTACCGACATAGCGAGGATGATCAGGCCGGCAATGCATCCGAGTACCAGGTGAATCCAGAAGACAACCGTACGAACCGTTCGCATGTGTGGACCTCTCTTTGACGAGATCCACTTTGCATGGCGAACCTGAAAGGCATCTGAAACACGACCAAAAAATCTAACTTGCTGATTTGAGGCGGACCGTGAATGTGCTGCCGCGGCCAGGTTCGCTGGCGACGGAAATTGTTGCGCCGTGACGCTCAATGATCTGCGCGGCGAGAGAGAGGCCAAGGCCCGTGCCGCCTTCGGATCGCGATCGTACCTTGTCTGCGCGCCAGAAGCGATCGAAGACGTGTTGCTGGGCTTCGGTGTCAATGCCGATGCCGGTGTCAGTTACGGTGATGATGACGGCCGAGTTCTCCGTAGTAAGAGAGAGGGTGATGTGGCCTGCCTCGGTGTATTTGATGGCGTTGTCGAGGAGGATGAGAAAGAGCCTTCGCAACTGCGTGGCTTCGCCGAGAACGAGGAGATCGTTGTCTGGTAATGACGACGTGAGTGTGAGACCTTTGGCGGCGGCTGCAGGAGTGAGTTCGTTGCAGAGGGTGCGGAGGATGTCGACGATGTTTACGGGCGTGAGTTCGAAGTGGCGTTGACGAGCATCTCCGCGGGCGAGATCGAGCAGGTTCTCAACCAGGTTGGACATATGGCGCGCTTCGCGAACCGTTTTGCGCAGGACCTCGGTGAGCTCTTCTCGGGAGCGCTCACGACGCAGGGAGACTTCGCCGGCGGTCATGATCAGAGCGAGGGGAGCGCGAAGTTCATGGGAGGCGTCGGCAGTAAATCGCTCGATGGAGCGGAAGCCGCTCTCTATTCGCGCGAGCATGGCGTTGAGCGTCTGTGCGAGGCGGGCGAGCTCGTCGTCGGTTTCTGGAACGCGGAGACGCGCGGTGAGGTCGGCAGGATCGATGGCTTCAGCCTGCTGGCGGATTTGTTCCACAGGGGCCAGGGCGCGACGGCTCAACCAGTATCCGGCTGTGGTGGTGATCAGCAGGGCGACGGGGATGAGAAGCGCAAGATAAAGACTATATTCGTGAAGAGCCTCCATCATGTCGCGCAGCGGCTCGACGACATGGACCGCCAGTTGTGTGCCTTCAATGGTGACACATTGGGTTGCGACGCGAACGGGCCAGCCGTGGTCGGAGATGGTGGTAAAGGAGAGGGGCTCGCTCTGCGGACATCCCGGAAGAACCGGCACGCGATGAGAACGCAGTACGTCGGACTCGTAGAGGATCTGACGCTGGTCGTCGGTGATCTGAACGAAAATGCCGACGACGGCGGAATCCGATGCTGCCGTGAGTGAATTTGCGAATTGCTCGCGGGAATGGAGGGGGTGGTTCTGGATGAAGGGGATTACCGCCCGCATGCGATAGCCGAGATCGCGATCGATGGAGTGGAACATGCTGCCCTTCATGACGAGCCAGCTGCCGCCCGCAAAGAGAGCGACGATTACCGCAAGGCTCAGGAAATACCAGGCGGTGAGGCGAGCATGAATGGTGAGGTTCTTCATTCGACCTCTTCCTTCAAGCTGTAACCGAGGCCGCGTTCTGTGTGCAGCAATTTGGGAAGTCCTTCCCGATCGACTTTGGAGCGGAGGTAGCGGATGAAGACGTCAAGGTTGTTCTCGCTGACGTCGCGGTCTCCCCAGACAAGCTCGATGATGCGACTGCGGGAGACGACACGCCCCGCCGCGCGCATGAGGCACTCTAGGATGGAGAACTCGGTGCGAGTCAGGTCCAGATGCTGGCCGGCGCGGACGGCTTCGCGCTTCTCGGTATCAAGGAAGAGATCGGCAAAGCGCATCTGCCCGGAGCCTTTGGGCGAGGAGACGCGAGTGCGGGCGCGGATTCGAGCCAGAAGAACTTCGAACTCGAAGGGCTTGGTGAGATAGTCGTCGGCTCCAGCATCGAGGCCCTTCACGATGTCCTCGGGTGCATCTCTGGCGGTGAGAAGCAGGATGGGCGTGCGGATATTCTGCATGCGGAGGCGCTTCGTAATTTCGAATCCATTGAGGACGGGAAGCATGACGTCAAGCAGGATGATGTCGAAGGAGTGAATCTCGGCCTGGCGAAGACCCGAGCCGCCGTCGTAACAGATTTTGACGATGCAGCTCTCTTCTTCGAGTCCCTGACGGACGAAGCCGGCGAGATCTTTGTCATCTTCTACGATCAAGATGTTCAGAGCAGATTTAAACGCTTCGCCCATACTTTCCCCGCTCATTGGCGACGAGCCGGACGGCCGCCATCCAGATGGAAGGTTAGACCGAAGATCGGTGTCATCTGTTCGGCACCGGGATCGGACGACGGCTTGCCGTATTCATTGTGCCAGTACCAGAAGCCAGCCTGCAGTTCGACAAGCTGGTTTCGATGAAGGAGCGGCGCGCCGATATCGATTGCGAGGGTATTGCGCAGCAGGAATTCGGGGACGGTGTCGCTTCCAAATGAGTCTTTCCCCTTGGCAGTGTTGTACTCCGCGAAGCCTGAGTAGGCAAAATGCACCTTGCCGAGAGCGAAGGGGATCATCCAGTTAGGTTCGATGTTGAAGTTGGGCGAGTAATTCTCGGATTTTCCGAGGACGCCTTCATGGTTCCATTCTTTGCGGGCGTGCAGGCCTACGTTGAAGAATCCGCGAGGCAGAGCGAATTGAAGAGCGGGGCCGATATACAAGGTTCTTTCGGCCGGAGCGTAGGAAGAGTTTTTGGTTTCGAGGTTGGCTCCGACTTCAAACGAGATGTCGCGGAGCGGGCCTCTGCGAAAGATGGCTGAACGGGTGACCCCATTGAGGCTGACGCCGGGACGCAGGATAGCGTAGATCTCTGTTGCCCCAGTGCCTGCGTTGGCGGCGGGCTCCGCCATGCTGGATTGACTCAGCGTCACGTCGGCGAAGTTATTGAAGATGCCGAGGCGTCCGGCATGGGTGTACTCGACCGAGTTGCGGGCAATGCTGGCAGCTTTTCCGGTGTCTGGGTCCAAAACGAAAGGTGTGTGATAGCTGGGCCCGTACCAATACGAGAGGACTACAGAAGCGTGTTGGGGGCGCGCGGCCGGTTGTTCGCCTGGTGCCTGGACGATGTCGGGGGTTTCTGCCGGCGAGGAAGTGGTCAGGGGTTCCTGCGCTGTGAGATGCGGGAGGATGATGAGCGAAAGGAATACTGCGACTTTTCCGATGCGTGGGCTTTCCTGAATGAACACGACGAACTCCTCAGATTCGAGGAGGAGCATGACAGGGGAACCTGAAGGGAGCCTGAAAACTCAAGTCGGCCAGGTGACTGGGCTGGAATTGTGACCTCTCACGCATTTAGCGTCTCTGCTCGAGTTTTGGGCCTTCGTAACTGTCCGACCCAGTTGTTAAGGGCGAAAGAAGACGCGTGATGCTCGAAAATGCACGATACGGCGATTCTGGATTTGTGATGGAAAACGGGCTAGGGTTCCTCGATCCACCTTGACGGGAAGTCTTTGGGCTGTATCTGGAGCGCCCGCGCGACACACGGGTCTTCTGCTACACATTGGCAGCAATGGGCGCTTTAGATACAGCGACTTGAAGGAAGCCGGCAGGGCGGCGGAGGCTTATGTAGTTTGAATGGGGCGGGGAGCACTTCGGGCACGATCCATGAGTGCTGAGGAAGCTGTTGCGCTACGCGATCGGATGATATGGGAGTTGCTGATTCTGCTGCGGAGTTCAGATAGCCGACGCAAGCAGGAAGCTCGGAGCTGCTTCTGGGATCGGACGCGGGGATCTCCTGTTGTTTATGTGCAAGGTAGTTGCGGCGCTGTTCGCGATGCAGAGTCATGCGGCACGCTTCGTGAGTGTTGGTGGAGAGCGCAGGAGAAGATCGGCAGCCGAGATACGCTCGATCATCCGCATGACTCCTCCGCATATGGGGCAACGCCACGAAATGGAGCGGGGTTCGCGTGCTGCTGATGAGATGAGAGCAGCGGAGCCATGCATCAGTTCGAAACAAATGGGCAGCAGTCTGGCGCGACGGCGGTTGGCCAGGAAGCCGAAGTTGCGGATGCGAACGAAGCCACGCGGAAGTACATGCAGCAGGAAACGGCGCAGGAACTCATCTGCGAGCAGGCGCATCCGCTTCCTCTTGTTGCCATGAGCGGAGTCTCGCCAACGGAAGTAGACCTTGTCGTCGTTGAGTGCAATGAGTCTGTGGTTGGAGATGGCGACGCGATGGGTGTAGGCGCCGAGATAGCGCAGAACGTGTTCGGGCCCTCCGAAAGGACGCTTGGCGTAGACGACCCAGTCGTGGCGGAAGAGGGTGCGCAGCCATGATGCGAAGCGGCGCGGATCAGCCAGATGCAACAGGCTGTGATGGAATCTGAGTGATCCGTCGTTGAATGCGGTCTTCAGCCCGGAAACGAACTTGCCCCGGAAGACGCGACTGAGCACTTCAATGGGCAGGAAGAATCGCTGCGAAGAGCTGATCCAGCGTCCATGATCTGGAGCGAGCCCTCCAGCGGGCAGCACGCAATGGATATGCGGATGAAACAGCAACCGCTGATCCCAGGTGTGCAGCACGCTGAAGAATCCGATCTCCGCTCCGAGATGACGAGGATCAGCTGCCACTTCGAGCAGCGTCTGAGCACTTGCACGAAACAGGAGGTTGAAGATCACCTTCTTGTTCTGCAGAGTGAGAGGCGCCAGCTCGCGTGGCACGGTGAAGACAGCATGCACGTAGCGTGTGGGCAACAACTCCCCTTCCCGCGCCTCGAGCCAGCGCAGGCGGGCGTTGCCCTGGCACTTGGGGCAATGCCGGTTCCCGCACGAGTTATAGGAGGCCGCTACGTGTCCGCAATCTGCGCAGCGATCGCGATGAGCACCGAGTGCAGCCGTACGGCAGCGCACAATGGCATCAAGCACCTTGCGATGCTGGCAGCTGATCCAACCTCGACTCTGCTGCTCGAACGCTTCTCTCCGACTGCGGATGATGTCGGCCACCTCAAGAGGCGGCCGGCTCATCGCAGTGTTCGTCCTCCAGACCCGTTGAGCGTGAGCGCATCCAGAGGACTGGCAGTTGCGCTCAGATGCTTGCTCGACAGATGCAGATAGATCGTGGTCTCTTCAAGGTCGCGATGTCCGAGAAGGATCTGGATGGTGCGCAGGTCGGCACCGGCTTCCAGCAGGTGGGTAGCGAAGCAATGCCGCAATGTGTGAGGGTGAATGTGCTTATGTGCGAGTCCCGCACGTTGAGCAGCGTGTTGACACGCATCCCAGACGACCTTGGCCGTGATCGGCCGAGTCCCGGTGTGCCAACGGTTGCCCGGGAATAGCCACTCGGTAGGCTTACGACGAAGTCCGCGCCAGTAATCGCGAAGTGCATCGAGCAGTGTCTGACTCAACATCACATCGCGATCGCGGTTCCCCTTACCACCATGGATGTGAACCACCATCCGCTTGCTGTCTATGTCACCGACCTTCAGATGTGCGGCCTCGATGCGGCGCGCTCCAGTGCCATAGAGGGTCATGAGCAAAATGCGATAGAAGGGCTGTTCCGCTGCATCGATCAGGCGGGCGACCTCCTCCTGGCTGAGAATCTCGGGCAGCCGGATCACCTTCCGCGGATACGGAGTCTCAGCAATGCTCCAGTTCCGCTTTAAGACCTTGATGTAGAAGAAGCGCAGCGAAGCCAGTCTCAGTGTCACGGTACTGGGGCGGAACTTCAGCTTCGAGAACAGCATCGCCTGATACTTGCGGATGTGCTCCGGACCAAGCTTGTCGGGACTGCGATGGAAGTACTGACTGAAGTGCTCGACTCCGTGTACATAGGAACGGATCGTGGTCTCTGCGAAGTTGCGACGCTGCAACTCCTCAATCATGAGCTGACGTAGATGGGTCACAGGGGACCTCCTTCCCTGTGACCAAAGCTAGTCGCCAGCCCATCCAGGCCGGTTCAGGAATACGCGTGAGCGTCCGCCGCCCTGGCGGCTTCGTTCAAGTCGGCTAGGCTTCATCGATCTCGTGCCGCCAAGTTGCCGTAGAGCGGCCTACTCGCGCGGCAAATATCCTCAGACGCGGCGGAATTCACAAGAACGCGTTGGCCACTTTACTTCAGAGTGGATCGCTGGATCCGGGACTGTGCATCAATACATACCCACTCTCGCCTCCGCTAAATCGTTCCTGATTCAGATTTGCGCCCGCTTACAGGTTCGGGGGGAGAACTCCAACGATCCCGAGCGCAGCGTAGGAGCATTGCTAGATTGAATCGGCATGTGGCAGGAGCAAAACGCTCCTGTTAGGCACACTCCGTGAGCGCCCGCGCATTCCGATCCTCTCTGGAAATTGTGGAGTTTGGCGCGGATTGGATCAACAGGTCGTCAGTGCGCCATCGCCGTCACCGGCCGCAGAGCGTCAGAAAACTGCAATGCGCGATTGAAGAGAACGTTATTTTCGAGGTGAACCTGTTCCCGAATCTCACGGTCCAGATTCTTCAGCTTGTCACAAAGTTCGTGGTATGGAGAGCAGGCTGATGACGCCCCGTCATACCCGTCCGTTAAGCGACTAGCAGCTGACAGCAGGTATCCTATCTCCTCATGTTGATGCACCATCTTCCCTATGCTCCGGCGAAATGCTTTTGGATGGGCAATGCTCACGTCTTCGCCGACATATGCAAGTTCGACGTTCTGAATCAAGGGAAATAACTGAACCTTCTCTTTAGCGAGGTGCGATTCAAGTTCGCGAGCTAACGCTTCTACAACCATGGCAAGCTCCGCTGCATTCGGTTGAACTCGCTCCCCGCACTGAGCCACTGAGCGGGCTAAGAGTGCAACGCGCGGCAACTCGCTTTCGATCGAGGTCTCTCGGCTTCGGATGAGGTGCAGAATCAGCGCCTCCAGAACTGGATCAACCCAAGGTCCTTTGCTGCCACCAGAAGACTTCTTGGCCAGCTCGACTTTCGCCAATAAATCAGGAACCGACATGCCGACGGCTTCCGATGCTGAATCGACCCCTTGCTCTCCATGACAGCAATATTGAATGCCGAGTGCCTGAAAGACCTCAATGGTTGATGGCGCCGAATGGGCAATCTGCCCGATGGTCTGCTTGCTGCTGATCATGATCTTCTCCAATCAGGAGGCACGCGGAAGAATTGCAGTGCCGTCCACCGTACGTCTCAATGGATTGCTTCGTCCAGCTTCAACAGTTCATTCTCAGAAATCGCGCAGTGGCGGTAAATGCATCAACTGTTGTGCTGCGGAGTACATCTGTCATCCAGAGTTTTCGCAGAGGCTCAGGCACAGTACAACTGTCTTGGTGGGCATGACATGCGAACTATTTCTGGTTTCATGGCGCAGAGATACTCTCAGAATCGATCGCTGTTGAGGTCGCACACGCGAAATCCTCCGTAAGAGGCGTCACAAATGGATCAATTAGGAGCTGTTCCCATGAGTAGTCATCAAACGAGTCTGGATCGTCTTCCGCAACTGGCCAACGAAGTAATTTTGCGCAACATCGGCAGTGAACTTCAAAAGCTCAAGGCTGCTCCGTCGTGGCAACGAGAATCCGGCCGGAGTTCTGAAACTCTCGTCAAATATGGGGAGTTCCGCATAGTCCTGGTTCGGATGAAGCCGGGAAGCTACATGAGCCACCATCGCGCCGAAGGGCCTATTTCGATTCAGGCGATTCAGGGCAAAATCCGCGTTCATCTTCCCGAAGATCGTTTCGAGGAACTCGAGCCAGGCGATCTCCTCGCTCTCGAGCGTTGCCTCGAACACGACGTGGAAGCAGTGGAAGAGTCTGCATTTCTGCTCACCATCGCGTGGCCGGAGGCAACAACTTCGAATTGAGCGCTGCAATTCGGACCCTGCGGTTCTGGCTGCATGTCTCTGATTCCTGTACCATTTTCATCAGGCGAACTCGTCTCGGCGTTCGGAGTTGATGTGTTCGGCGACTAAAGTCACTGCCCCTCAGAAGGCGACAGGCGATCCTTCAGTATAGGAAGAACCTAGTTTGCGGGTCTGACGAATGTTGGAAGCAGAGCTATTCGCGTTTCTCGAGAATTCGACCGACGGAGTATTCGCCGTCAGGGAGTCGGGAGAAATCTGTTTCTGGAATCACGCCGCACAGGAGCTTTTCGGCTACTCCGAGGAGGAGGTCCTTGGCAACACTTGTTCAGGTCTCCTACACGGCGTTGGGGCTTTGGGAACACAGGTGTGCCACGAGCGTTGTGCTGAACTGCAATGCACACTGGCACCAAAGGCTATGCCGAACTTCGATTTAAATGTGACAACGCGTGGTGGCGAGCGGAAGTGGGTGAACATCTCAACTATCTCCTACCTGAACCGTAGAACCCAGAAAACGCTCATTGTCCACATGGCGCGAGACATCACCGCTCAGAAGAAGCGGGAGGATGTCTTTCGAAAGATGATTGCCATCTCTCACGAGGTGTCCAGCCTCGAAGACACGATGAACAGCGCAGCGCCGGTCAGCCCACTGTCATCTCACGAACTCGAGATTTTGCGAATGTTCGCTGCGGGGAACGATGCTCCAAAGATCTCTAAAGCTCTCGGAATCAGCCCGCAGACTTTGCGCAATCATCTTCATCACATAAATAAAAAGCTGCGAACACACAATCGGCTTGAGGCGGTCACCCATGCCCTGCAGCGCCGCCTCATCTGATTCTCGTTGATCATTCTCTTCCCTGCTCAAAACCGATTTCATCGATGCGATCATCTCCTGCTGGTAGCGAGCAGCGCGCCGGGCTTGACGATGACGGTCCCTTTCATCCCTCCGACTTCGTGTACAACGCAGACGTAGTGATATATTCCGGGCTTGTCGAAGGTGTGATAGAAGGTCCCGCCCGGTTGAATCAATGCTGACCCAAATGGAGAGACCCCAGAGGGGAAACTGACGTCCACACGGTTGATGGCTTTTCCTGGGTCATCGACAACGTTGTGATAGTAGGTCGAAGTGTTCTTCCACATCACCTGTTCTCCGGAATTGATCGTGATGGTTGCTGGAAAGAACGACATCGGGCCCATCGTCACAACTCCGCCAATTGGTCCTTCAGGAGGTGCCAAAGCCGTTCTGATCTCCGCATATGTAGTCTTTGGAGAACAGGTTGGCATGATCGCGTCAACGGTATCGACAACGTAGCTGGGAACCCGAGGATCTTCAACTGTTACCACGCTGCCGAAGTGACCGCTCACATGAACCAGCTTGCCTTCGTTTTCTGAGAAGAGAAACGGCTGCGCCTCCAGACGATAGACCTTCTGGGAGTGGAACAACTTGAGCATGGTTTTGCCATCGTTCTCATTGGTCAGACAGCCGATCAGTCCGCCCAGAGATTTCAGGCTGAAAGGTGGTGGAACGCTTGCCACATCAGGCATTCCGCCCATCCCAGGCATATTCATTGCCACCTTGGGATTCGTGATGGAAGCGGAGGATGCCTTGATGTGATCGACCTCATCTGCATCGGCCATCGTCACCCCGCTTGCCCCCGGTGCTTCTGACCCCGGAAATGCGGATCCGGGATGCATCAATGCTGTGTTTTCTGGACCGTTGACTTGAAGAATTGCCATGTTCCCTTTCTCCATTCGAGAGATCGCATGATCCATCAACGCAAATTGTCCCGGCATGCTGGCCTTGAGTTCAAAGATCGCCGCACCCCCCGGCGGCACGGTCGCGGTCTGGATCCCGGCAAGCGCTGGCGATGTCAGCGAGCCAAGCTGGTAATAGTGAGTGAAGATTTCGCCTACCATGTGTTCCGATGCAGTGGCGTTCGGACCCGCATTGCCGAAATAGATCCGTACCGTCTCACCCTCTTTGGCCTGCAGCGGGTGCTGCGTTGTAATCGCGTCGATAGCGCCGTTGAATACGTAGTATTGTGCATTTTCGGCCATCAGGTTGTCGGAGCTGAATTGCTGCAACCCGGCTTTGCCCTTGGGCGCGGTCGTATAGATCTCGCCCTGCATCATGTAATACTCGCGATCCACATGCGGCAGTCCACCAGATGGTTCCACCAGGATTAGACCGTACATACCGTTCGCAATGTGCTGCGCAACCATGGGACTGCCGCAGTGGTAGACGAAGAGTCCAGGAACTGTGGCCTGGAAGGTGAACGTCTTCGACTGGCCAGGAGGCACTTGCGTCAAGGCTGATCCACCTCCAGGCCCGATCGCCGCGTGAAAATCGACCGAGTGAACCATCGAACTGTCTTTCGCGTTTACCAGCGTCACTTCGATCTTGTCGCCCTGCAGCACTCGGATAAACGGACCGGGTACTCGGCCATTGAAGGTCCAGTACCGATATGTTGTGCCGCTCGCAGGATCCAGTACTCCTATGAGTTCCTTCGCAGTTAAGGTCACATGCACCAGGGTAGGTGTGCGATTGCCAATTGGAGCTGGAAGATCGGCGGGATCTCGAACAATGTCAGCGGCCTTCATCGTTGGCACCGCATTGATCGCATGTTTCATGTTGCCCTGAGCAAAGGAAAAGATGGTTCCTGCTTCTACTAACAACGCAATACACACCATCTGGAAGTTCGAAATGAGTTTAGTAAGGTTTTGATGATTGCCGGTTTTCATACCGTGCCTCTTTCCGGCTGAGGCAAGTCGTCTGCTTTTTCAGCCAGCTTTATGGTTGGCTCCACCTCCGTTGAACCTCAATGACACAGCCGTACTCCGTTTTGAACCGCGTGTCACTCATGCGCATTCTGGCGATCCATGCCGTGACATCCATCCTTCCTGCGGTACGGACATACCATTGTGGCCACAGTTCCTCCCCGGCGACACTGAGCTTGGCTCACGGTTCAATGCTTTGAACTAAGGAGCCCAAAAGGAGTGAGGGCTCGACGCAGAGATCGCAGGTGAAACGATGATTCCATTTGGCGCTGAACATCGGGCCGTTCATTTCCCGCCAGACCGGCGTTTCCGGATTTGGATCAGGCCTTCCATAACGATCGGATTGATCGTCGTGGTGTTGAGTCTGGTGATTGCAGCATGGGTCGAGGTCACATTATCAGGGCTTCCCTACATTCCGCCGGTACCCGTGGTCTATCCCAACAACTTCGCCGGGCCGCACGGATTCCCCCTATGGGTCCGCTACTGCCACTTCTTCAATTTCCTGTTCGTCACATTCCTAATTCGGAGCGGCCTCTCGATTCTTGCTGATCATCCGCGGCTTTATTTCAACGATGACTGCACGCCCGGTAGCGAATGGATCCGATTTACACCCATTGAAGTTCCGCGCAACCGGATTTGGACGGCGAAGGACGACGCCCGCTACCTGTCTCCGCTAATTGGAACGCCTGGATACCGGCACACCATCGGCATCGCTCGTGTCTGGCACTTCATCAACGTGCACGGGTTCATCATCTGCGGTCTGTATTTTGCGGGAATGTTGTTCGCGACTGACCAGTGGAAGCGCCTCGTGCCTACATCACATACGGTAGTCCTCCAGGCATGGAACACGTGGGTCCACTACGCCACATTCCATCTGCCTGCAGAACCGAACGGTTTCTACGGGTACAACGCACTGCAACAGATCGCCTACTTCACAGTCGTATTCATCTTCGGACCGTTGTCCATCCTGACCGGGATTGCGATGTCACCTGCCGTGGTCAACCACTTCATCTGGTACGCCCGTATCTTCGGGGGACGCCAGTCAGCACGGTCCATTCACTTTTTGACGATGCTGAGTTTTCTGGCATTCCTGGTGGTGCACATTACGTTGGTTGTGATAACCGGCTTCGCCCGGAACATGAACCATATCGTGCTGGGAACGGACGATGAAGGCCGCATGGGCATGTGGCTTGGATTTGCAGGTATTGCCGTCGTTGTTCTCTGCTGGATCGCCGCGCATTACCTCTCCTGGTACAAGCCGCGGTTCCTGCAACGCGCTCTCAAGACTGTGACCTACCCCATGCAACTCCTGACGCTGAACCGGCTGGCCCCACAGCAGATGTATTCGGAAAAGGACATCTCGCCCTACTTCTGGCCGAATGGGAAGATTCCGGTGCGCGAAGATTGGAAACGTCTCGCTGAAAATGGCTTTCGTGATTTCAAACTGAGGATCAGCGGTCTGGTTGAAAACCCAGTCGAACTCTCGCTGGCCGATCTGCGCAGGATCGGCGAAGCGGAGCACATCTCCATGCACCACTGCATTCAGGGTTGGAGCGGCATTGCCAAATGGGGTGGAATCCCAATGAGAACCCTGATCGAGATTGTCCGCCCGAAGCCTTCAGCACACACAGTCGCTTTCTATTCCTTCGGAGAGGCCCTTTATGGTGGTCCCTACTACGACACCCAGAGCTTGGAGAACGTTTTGAAGCCGCAATGCCTTCTTGCCTCCGAGATGAATGGCGAGCCATTGCCTCCCGTCTACGGAGCGCCGCTCCGGCTCAGAGTCGAGAATCAACTCGGTTACAAGATGGTTAAGTGGATCGAGCGCATTGAGTTTGTCGAGTCTGAGAAGGAGCTCGGCAAAGGAGAAGGCGGAAAGAACGAAGATGACGAATACTTTGACTTGCTACCTAACATTTGACAGAACCAACTCGGAACACCCTGGAGGTGAATATGACGACCGCAACACAAACCGTTCGGGAAATCGCACAGACACAGCCATCATCCATACACGTCTTTGAGCAATTCGGGATTGAGTATTGCTGCGGAGGTGGCCGTCCGCTCGGAGAAGCATGCGCAGCGAAGGAAGTTGATGTGAATCGAGTGATTGCCGCGCTCGAAGCTGCATCTCATAGCCTCAGTGCTCAGTTGAAAGACTGGAGGAAGGAAGCGCTGTCGCGGCTGATCGAGCATATTGTTGTGACACACCATGCCTATTGCAAGGGGGAACTCCCGCGCCTCGCTGGGCTAGCCGCAAAAGTCGTCAACCGTCACGGAGGAACAAACCCGGAACTCGCGTTGATTCGATCGAAAGTTGCCGAACTCGCGGAAGAGCTGACGGAGCACCTTGCGGACGAAGAGGTCTTTGTTTTTCCGATGATTGCGAACCTGGAACAAAAAAGCAGAAACCTCGGCCGAGATTCCGGCCAGACATCTTCATCTGTCGGCAATCCCATTGCTCTGCTCGTTCAGGATCATGATCGTGCGGGAGTTCTCATGGCCGAGATTCGCAGTCTGAGCAGGGATTTCAAGGTACCCGGCTATGCATGTACCAGCTTCCGCGCTCTCTATGACGGGCTCAGGCATTTCGAAGAGGACCTGCACCGGCACGTTCACCTTGAAAACAACATCCTATTCCCGCGTGCGATCGAGCTTGAGGCTGCATCTTGAAGGGAAGGGGCGGGGCATATGACTGACGAAGTCAGAATCCAGGCGGAGGTCGGAGGCGCCGCCAGGATCGATCCGGGGAATGGTGTGCAGAGGCCCGGATACATGATTCGGGATTTCACACTGAATTCCTCATCGGGCGAGGAAGTCCGAATCTCGAGCTTCCGTGGCAGCGACAATCTTGTCCTGGTCTTTCCCGGCCATTCGAAGGCCATGAGGGCCTTCCTTGAGGACGTAGCCACACACAGCCGCGATTTGGCCAATCAACAAGCAGCAGTCATCGCTGTCCTCCCTGACGACGGGAAAGAGCACGCTGTTCCAAACCAAGGTGCTTCGCAGATTCTCGAACTCTATGACGAGACACTGTCCGTGCATCGTCGCTCGGGTGCCGTGGACGAAGATGGCCGTCTTGTTCCGGTCATCTATGTAACGGATCGATTCGGAGAGATTGTTGCGACCCACCTCGTGGAAGGAGACGTCTCGCCGCCGAGCCTCGAGGAGATCTTGCGTTCGCTGGAGTTTATTAATCATCAATGTCCTGAGTGCGAACCCCCGGAATGGCCTCGCTAGGGCAGGATCTAGCGAAGCATCTGGCTAATTGGGAGGAATGCGTTGGCGAAGAAAGTTGCAGAGGTTTTCGTAGATGTTCTCGCTGCAGCGGGCGTAGAGCGGATCTATGGAGTTGCCGGAGACTCCCTGAATGGCATAACCGATTCCATACGCAAGCGGCACGGGATCGAATGGGTTGGCGTGCGCCACGAGGAATCGGCCGCTTTCGCTGCTGGAGCAGAGGCGGCGCTAACCGGAAAGCTGGGTGTATGCGCTGGCAGTTGCGGACCCGGCAATCTCCACCTGATCAACGGCTTGTATGACGCAAATCGCAGCCGGGTTCCAGTGGTTGCGATCGCAGCCCACATCCCTTCGCGGGAAATCGGTAGCGGGTATTTCCAGGAAACACATCCGGAGCTGCTTTTCAAGGAGTGCAGCCACTACTGCGAACTGGTGTCGAGCCCAAACCAGATGCCGCGCATTCTCGAGATCGCCATTCAGACTGCCCTTTCAAAGCGCGGAGTCGCGGTGGTTGTTCTTCCAGGCGACATTGCGTTGCTCGATGCTCAAGACGATGAACGCCGGGTGAACTTCACCTTTGCCCAGCCGCATATCGTGCCCCGTCCAGATGAACTGGATCGCCTGGCAAACGAATTGAACAATGCCAAGCGAATCACGATTCTTGCTGGAGCCGGATGTGCCGGGTCCCACGATGAGCTGATCGAACTGGCCGGCAGGCTGCAGGCCCCTATCGTGCATGCCATGCGCGGCAAGGAATTTATTGAGTACGACAATCCGTACGACGTAGGCATGACTGGTCTGCTGGGCTTCTCCTCCGGTTATCACGCGATGATGAACTGCGACGCGCTGCTGATGTTGGGCACAGACTTTCCATATCAGCAGTTTTATCCGAAGAACGCCCGCATTCTTCAGGTGGATATTCGGGAGGAACAGTTGGGTCGCCGTAGCCATCTAGACTTCGGCTTGGTGGGCGACGTGGCGGAAACCATCTCCGCACTCCTGCCGCGGCTCGTGCAGAAGAATGACCGCAGTTACCTCGATGCCTGCCTGAATCACTACCGTGATGCCCGCAGAGGTCTGGACGATCTAGCCACTGGCCGTGCGGGGCAGCGCCCCATCCATCCGCAATACGTTGCGAAGATCTTGAACGAGGTGGCCGCTGAGGATGCCATCTTCACCGTGGATGTTGGGACACCTGTGATCTGGGCAGCTCGATATCTCACCATGAATGGCCGGCGTCGGCTGTTGAGCTCATTCAATCACGGCTCAATGGCGAACGCACTCCCACAAGCAATCGGCGCACAATCGTCGTTTCGCAATCGGCAGGTAATCACGATGTCGGGCGACGGCGGATTCTCCATGCTGCTTGGAGATATCCTGTCGCTCCGTCAGCTGAATCTTCCAGTAAAGACTGTTGTGTTTAACAACGGCTCCCTTGGGTTTGTCGAACTCGAGATGAAGGCCACGGGGTTCCTCAAACATGGAACCGATCTCGAAAACCCCGATTTCACAAAGATCGCCGAGGGTGCCGGCCTGCTGGCCATTCACGTGGAAGATCCTGAGGACGTACGACCTGGTCTAGAAAGAGCCCTGGCGCACCACGGCCCTGCCTTGGTCGACATCACGGTGAACCGGCAGGAACTTGCGATGCCTCCATCACTCAAACTGGATCAAATCGTAGATTTCAACCTGTACATGATCCGCGCCCTATTGAATGGGCGTGGAGACGAGATTATTGATCTCGCCAGAACCAACCTGTTCCGATGAAAGTCGAGCGTATTCCGAACCTGCAGAAGCAGTCACAATACAGGGAGGGTCATAAGTGAATTCTTCAAGAGCAAAGACAGAGGTACAAGCCGCAGAGCCAGTTCTGTTGACGGGGTTAGTCAACTATCAGGAGGGATCAATCGTGAGCCGCGTGCTGGTGGGGCGGGAAGCCGGCACGATCACTTTGTTCGCTTTCGATGAGGAACAGGCACTAAGTGAGCACACCGCCCCCTTCGATGCTTTGGCACAGATGATTGAAGGCGAGATGGAGATCTCGATTGATGGCAAACCCATGAATGTCAAAACCGGACAGATAGTACTCTTGCCTGCGAATCATCCGCATGCACTGAAAGCGGTGACTAGCTCCAAGATGCTGCTAACGATGATCCGATCAAAGGTAGAAGCCTAATCCGACCACCTGCTGATACCCTGACAGTCGCGCTTGTTGTGCGGAGGCGGCGGAACACCAATGTGCGGTCTACCGAATGCCAAAGAAGAGCCCGAGTTAACGTTAAACACGCATCGATAACTCGAGATGCATCCAGGAATGCCACTTGGCTGCATAACGGGCTAGCCTCCCATTTGAGATCCCGAGGCTGTGTTCACTCCAGTCGACGACATGGCGACTTTCCGTCAAGCGGATCACTGGAACTGGCCCGTTCAGAGGACTTATTCGACCAATCCTCCGTAATATATTTCTCCAAGGCAAAGCGTGGAAGACAGTTTAAATTCTCGAATGTTTTCATCTTTCAATCGATACGCGATGCCGATCGAGCCACCACGCCCAGACAAGCATCAATGCTCCCAGGACAAGACCTGGCCATGCGATTCCTCCCTTAACAGAATTCGGCAGTTTCCCGCTGAAGCTGTCGAGCAGGTAGGCCGCGATCAGCAAAACCACGTATGCCCAGAGGGCATATCGGCCTATACGATCTCGCGCACGGGTTCGAGAGAGGTAGAGCCACAAGCCTGTTGCGAACATCAACAGTTCCAAAAGTACGGCTCCGACCATAAAGTTCCATAGACCGAGGCCGAGCAGCTTGCCTCCCGGATACAACGGCAGGTCAGGCTTATGTGTAATCCAGTCCAGAAACCAATGGCTGAACACCCCTACAGCGATGGCGACCGTTCCTTTCGGATAACGTGTGATTCCGTAGTAGATCGAGGCGAAAGCAGTTGCCCATGCCGCGCACATTAACAGGCTGTGAGACCAAGGATAGCTAACGAAATCAAACGGAGCCATTTTCATACCGTTCGGATCGATCCGGACAGCCTCCCATCCGAATAGTAGAAAGAGCGGCCAGAGCAAGTCAGATAGGAGATTAGCAGCCAGCAGTACGCCCAAAGAGGTACGTGGAGCAAATCTCTTAGCCCCAAACCCAACTGCGAAATGGCCGATGAACATCCATGATCTCCCTGAATTCAGTCTCTAGAGGTCAGCCTCGAGGTTGGCCTCAGCAAACCAATCGGGCGTCGCAGTTGAAACGGATCACTCATTCGCAGGATCGGAACTAATGTCGGCCACGGTTGCGCGATTCGAGGGCAGTAGGTCCGGTCCGTCCGATTTGGTTAGCAGCAAGAAGCCGCAGCTTCTAGAATACAGAAACAGACCTGCACTTTATGTATGTCAGACACCCCAGGAATGAGTAGACCCGCAATCATTCGTGATCAGCCGCATCGCTAGCCTTCTCAGGGCCGCTAGTGTCACCAGATGCCATTGGGAACTGGACGGTTCGGGCATGCAATCCATGCACGCCAGTTCGTCGAGCCAGATCTCTTTCAAAAGAACGCACGATTCAGGTCCGAGCATTTGCGAGACAGTGTCGATAAAGCTCATCAGTTCTCGTTGCGGCACCGAGGTCCGACCGTCGAAAGATGAAAGACCTGAGTCAAGAGGATCATCCTGGTTCATTCGCAGTTCAGGCATGGCTCTTCTCGATTCCGAAGCGGCAAAGCGCCGAAATCAGTCAGCCTGTGCTTTCTGAATGTCGGCGACCTAAGCAGCCTTTTTCTAGCTCTGTGCAGGCGAGCTTTCACGGATGCGAGCGAAATTCCAAGTGCATTGGAAATTTCTCTCATTGAACAACCTTGGGACATCCATATCTCCAGAGCCGATCTCAGCTTCGGGTCAAGCTTCTGAACTGCACGAGAGATGTTGTCGAGCCGTTGACGTTGATCGTAGGATTGCTCTGGGTTCAAGGACGAATCCCGAAAGTCGAAAGAAGAGTCTTCATTCTCGGACATAGCAACGGGTTCAACGAACAGTTTGGCATGGACGCGGCGTTTGCGGACCAGCATAAGCGCAGAGTTGATTGCGATCTGCGTCAGCCAGGTCCTAAAAGCAGATCTCCCTTCGAAGCTCTGCAGATTCAGATAAGCGCGAAGGAAAGTTTCTTGCAGTACATCTTCCGCATCTTCCTTGTTGCGCGTAATCCACAATATCTTGCGATGAATGGCCGGAGAGTATTGCCTTTGAAGCTCTTCAAACGCCGAGATCGATCCCGACTGCGCGGCGAGCACAAGGTCGGAATCACTTTGAGCTGGTCCGTAGCCATAGTTTTCAGCGAGCGACATGTTCAACCTCCGTGTAGCGACTCCTGCCAGTGAAACCGGAATAAGCGACCAATCAACCAAATGTGAAGGAGTATGCTTCTGCGCCGGGCTCGAGGAACTCGATCTCGAAACGGCGTGGGATGATCGGTGGTTGCTGCCGAATCAATTGATACATTCTGGGCTCTTCAACGGTTCCAAATCCTTGTGAATCGGTGTCCACTCCGTGTGCGCTCAACGGGACATGTCCGTCAAGATTTACCCGAAAGCGAACCTTCCTGCCCTGCTCCCTCGGTCCCATAACGAGGTGGAGGTCGCGGGCGTGAAACTGGTAAGCGATACGGCCGTCGCCCGCCTCCAGCGAAATTGATTGTTTCCTCGCGGTCCATTCGCCGGCTAGCGCCCAGTGGTTCAGCAAGAGTTCCGGGGGGCTCGCATAGGTATGGCGCTTGTCCCATATGTACCCGCCGCGCGAGGCGAAGTTCTCTGTGCGCTCGTATCCAAGGTAGTTTTCACCCGAACGGAGATCGCGCCAGTCAGCTCCCAGCTCGGCTCCTGAAGCTTCGACGAGAGCCAGGCTGTGATCAAACCCCGCCGCGCCATTCTCGGCTAGCAACTGCTGGATTGCGTACTCCGATTTGTCGTAGTCACCCTCGCCGAACTTGCGGTGGCGTATACGTCCTTTAGCATCGATGAGGTATAGTGCTGGCCAGTACTGGTTGCTGAAGTCGCGCCAGATAGCGAGATCGCTGTCAACAGCGATCGGATAATCGATCATCATTGACTTGGCAGCTTGGCCGACATTTTGGATGTTCTTCTCAAATTGGAACTCCGGTGAGTGCACACCAACTACGACGAGCCCATGTTCCTGATACTTCTTAACCCAAGCACGAAGATAGGGGAGCGTGCGCCTCCAATTGATGCAGGAATATGTCCAGAAGTCCACTAGAGTGACCTTGCCGCGAAGATTTTCCCTATCGATCTGGGCTGAGTTTAGCCACCCCGAAGCCCCTCGCAAGGAGGGCATACTCCCTTCAATTGGGAGATCGGCATTTGGGAATCGAAACCACTTCCACGGAAGGGAGTTCATTGCCATCGCGGCGGCCCCGAGAAAGTGACGTCGACCACGGTTGACTTCAAAGGGCATTTGCGAGTTCCTCGGTGATTAGAAGTTGGTGGAGTCGTCATCACCACTGCGCTTGTGATTTAGCCACACGAAGAATCGCGAGGGAATTGAACGATGGTATCGGTGATACGTAAGTATGAACTCAAGACCGAGCCAGGCCTTGCCCCCCTCTAGCGCAGTGGACCAATTGTTCGCAGGGCAGTGCGCAGTTACGTACCGAAATAGTCCCCGTACGACTCTTTTGAGTGTTTCGATGCTTATTCCTTTTTCGGTAGCCTTGCCTGAAGGTACTTGTGCGGCGCCTCTTCTCAAGCTTTGCTCGCGGATGGCCTGGAGTCGGATTGCTGCTGATTCGACTGGTTGCAGGCATATCGCTCATCATCGAAGGCATTCAGGCTCTGCAGCCCGGCCTATCGCCTCAGTCAATAGCGCTCGGAATACTAGCGATCGGGGACGGGCTTCTGCTGATCATCGGTCTGTGGACGCCGGTCGCGGGTCTGATGATCGTTGTGCTCTCCGTCTGGCAGGCCGCTTACCTCCATGACAGCCTGTACCCGGGCATCTTGCTCTCAACAATGGGAATGTCGGTAGCCCTCATTGGCCCTGGAGGCCTATCTGTCGACGCCCGTCTGTTTGGATGGAAGCGAATCGATCTTGAGGACTAAATGCACTCCATGTCGTTTCAAGTGAAGATCGAGTCGAATGTTTCCTCAAAAGTGAAAGTTCCTGCCTCGAAAGGGAGCCTCGAGCGCACCATCTAGTTGCAAGCGGGCTCGAATTGGGGATTTGCCGGGATGAACTCTCGTTCACTATAGATTCGTCTCCGATAACTCGGCGACTAAACACCCCGGCCATGCAATCCTTCCGGAAATCATGTACGCGAGCACTCGGAAGGGACCAGGCAAACTTCCCTCCGCCGGTCATGAGTGCTATTTGATTTCATAACTGCTTGACCGGCCCCAGAGAGGTCACTCCTTATGACGAGCAGTTCGAATCCAATTGTCTGTGTGATCAATGATCACCCATCCGAGTGCGAATCACTCGCTCAGGTAGCCCGCAGCATCGGATGGCAGTGTGAATCGTTTTCGAGTGCACACGATTTTCTTGCTCACCCACGGCCTTTCACACCAAGCTGCCTGATCGCCGATATCTCCCTTTCCGACATGGACGGCCTTGAACTCCAGCAACGGCTTTCTGCTGAACGGCCAGAGATATCAATCATCTTTGTCTCCGATCGTTGTGATGTTCGCATCGCAGTCAGAGCGATGAAGGCCGGGGCAACCGAGTTCCTGACCAAGCCCTACGATCGGGACCTCCTCCTCAGTGCGCTGCGGCAGGGTCTCAGAAGGAGTGAAGCGGTACTCGGGCGGGAGACCGAATTGCGCACGCTGCGATCGGATTTTGGTTCGCTCACTCCACGCGAGCGCGAGGTCATGACCTTAGTGGTCTCTGGACTACTGAATAAGCAAGTCGGTGGAGAGCTTGGAATCAGCGAGATTACGGTGAAGGCTCATCGCGGCAATGTCATGCGAAAGATGAAGGCGGATTCGCTCGCGGCCCTTGTGAACATGGCCGGCAGACTTCGAATCACTCGGCAACTGCTCACGAGCGCCGCATAAATGGACTCTCATCTAGCAGGAGGGAATCTGGGCTGAACGCATCTGGGGGCCGCTCAAAGCTCGATGAATCCCCTCTTCACGCTGATTGTCACCGCGTGAGTTCTGTCGTTTGCCGATAGCTTAGAGAGGATACTTCGGACATGAGCCTTTACTGTATCCTCCGTTACACCTAGCCTATCGGCGATGACTTTATTGGAATTCCCCTGTGCGATTAGCTGCAGAATGTCGAGCTCGCGCGCAGTCAGGCTGTCGTCGGTGGCGTATTCGGCTACCTGACCCGCCACCTCCGGTGAGATTCGCTTCTTACCCGCGTGAACGGCGCGAATGGTCTCCACGAGTTCCTTGCGCAGCAGCCCCTTCAACAAGTAGCCTTGGGCACCAGCTTTGAGCGCCCGAAAGATTTGGGCGTCGCCGTTATAGGTAGTAAGCACAATAATCTTTGCATTCGGATGCTCAGCAATGATTCGAGTCATCGCATCGATGCCATTCAACTCCGGCATTTGAATGTCCATCAGGGTGACGTCGGGCTGGTGCCTCCGGAACTCCTCGACAGCCTCGCGGCCGGTGGATGCCTCTCCAATGATGACCATATCGGACTCGATTTCGATAAGAGACGCGATCCCTTCCCGAAGGAGCGGATGATCATCCACAGTCAGAATTCGAATCTGGCGATCGGAACTCATGATAGCCGCCTTCCTGGAACACTCAATTTGAATCTCCTTTGAGAACGTTCATAGGCAATATGACCCGGCACGATCAATTCGAGTTCAGTGCCGGAACCAGATTTGCTCCATATCTCCAGTTTGGCGCTGATCTGGCCCGCACGCTCTTTCATTCCGGTCAGTCCCCAGTGACCTGCGCGACCACCTTTCCTGAGAACCTCGGAATCAATTCCCACGCCATCGTCGCGAATGCGCATTTGAAATTGCGCTTCGTCGTAGTTAATCGAAGCCTCTATCAGACCCGGTCGAGCATGCTGAAGAGCGTTGCGCACACATTCTTGCGCGATACGGAAGACCTCAGCGCTAATCAGCGTTTTTAGAGGTCGAGGAAGACCTTCGATGACAACGGAACACGTCGGCTTGAGACCCGATTCAGACGCATATTCTTGAGCCAAGTCGGTCATCATGCCATTGATCAACTCAGAAAAGCTCGATTCTTCAGAGTGAGACGAGCGGATATTCTGGATTGCATCGCGGCTTTCGGCGAGCGCACTATCCGCGCGGTCAAGTGCCCGTTCGAGGGCCCTCTTTGCGTCCGCAGGACGTTCGGGCAGCAGGTTTACGGCTGTCTGGAATCGCAGCATCAATCCCTGGAAGCTTTGCAGAAGTGTGTCATGCAGTTCCTGCGCAATCCGTGTGCGTTCCGCGAGGCGCTCGTGGAACCGAGCGCTCAATTGCCGTTCGAGACGATGATGTCGAAGTCGTACCGCGAAAAAACCAGCGAGCACAATCGATAAAAACGTCGATGCTTGAAACCACCATGTTTGCCAGTATGTTGGAGCAATCGAAAACTCGTAGACCGCTTCCGGGCCGTTCCAGAAGTTGCCATCGCGTGATGCGAGAACGCGGAATTTATATCGGCCAGCGCCGAGATTGTTGTAGAGAACCTGGCGGGATTCGACATTGGCGCTCCAGCCTGCATCCGCTCCTTCCAAGCGATATCGAAATTGAACACGCTCGGGCGCGAAAAGGACATCGCTGGAATACTGCAAAGTCAAGCTTCGGGTTCCCGCCTGTACTCTGGACAGTTCGGCCGGGGCGAATGTCCTGCCATTGGCCATCACGGAGTCAATTCGAACCTGCACCGGCGCGGAGTCGCGATCAGTGAGCTGTGGCTCACCTGTTGCGATTCCCCGGGCAAGAGAAACCCAGATATTCCCGCGACCGTCGGAAATCAGTGACCGCTCGCGGCGAAGGGGTTCAATTGCGGCCATTCCGTCATACACTCCGTAACTCTGAAAATCGCCGCTTTGCAGAGATCCTGATAGAAGCACGTTGCGATTGACGCGAAGCATTCGATCCGACGTTGAGATCCAGAGAGATCCCAGTTGATCTTCAGTGATCCCAAGAATCTGCTCTCGCAAAGGTGCCGGAGGATCGGTTATCACATGGACGCGCCTCTCAGATATATAGGAAAGCCCCCCCGCAGTGACAATCCAGATCACGTTCTTCGAATCTGCGAAACACAGCTTGATGTCAGCCGAAGGTAACCCATCCTTTGTTGTCCACCAGATCCACTGACCGTCGCGAAACTCGTCAACTCCGTTTGGGGTGGCGATCCATAGATGGCCATCGGAGCTTTCTGCAATCGAGGTGGTGGTGTTCGAACTTAACCCATCCTCGCTGGTATATCTTTTGATGCTTGCCCCGTTAAGAGCGAAGACTCCGTCGCTTGTGGTGCCGGCCCACACGGTCCCATTCGGCCTCACGTGAACCGCGTAGACGCTGCTTCGTGGGGTTTTTTGCACTCTTCCAGGAGTCTGGGCCTCCAGTTTCCCTTCCGCTTGATGTATGAGCGTCAATCCACCACTCTGCCGCCCAACCCAGATGTCGCGACCGCTTCCATCGATCGAGTAGACAACGTCCCGATCCAGACCATCCAGCCGAACTGGCTCTATTTGATTACCATGCGACCAGTAGAGACCTCCCGCGAGCAGCGCGAACCAAACGCCTCCGTTTTCATCCGCAAAGATCGGCCCGACAGGAGCACTCGGGAAGCCTTCAGCCGATGAATACGTCGAGAAGACACCATCCTGCAATCGTTCCAAACCTCCTGGCCCGCCAAACCATAAATTGAATTCCCGATCCTGAAATATGGCATTGACCGGCCCGCCAGGACGGAAAGCAGCCTGACCTCCGGGGGTGATCCGAATCAAACCCCTGTTCGTGCCTGCCCACACACACGCATCGCGATCCCTGAACATCGCCAAGACCTGATGTTCATGCGTCCATCTGGGCAAAGGATCGCTGAGCTCTCCTTGGGCAGAAAGGAAATAGGTGCCTTGATCTGTACCAACCCAAAGTCCCCCATTGAAGGCCGCAGCCAGGGCATTGATCTTGTTATCACCGAATTTATGCGGAACCCTGGAGACCTGCCCTTCAGCTGACGAGAAAAGCCCATCGTCGCGCGTACCCATCCAGATGCGGCCATCCATCGTTTCTGCAAGGGATGTTACGGTTCCAGGAATCAAATCTGCGTTGGCTATCGTTTCGAATCTGCCCTTCCGTGAACGCCCGAAGAGGTTTCCAAATCCGGACATCAACACGTTCTTCTGTTGATCAATTGACATGGCAGTGACGGTGGTCTCGCGTACATTCAGCATCGAGAATGCATTTGAAAACCGGCCATTCCGATAGAGCAGCATGTAGGGGCCTTCAAGAAGAATCCACAGTGTTCCTTGAGCATCCGAAGAGAGTGCCCTGACTCTGCTGGTCGGCATGTTCGGTATAGGCTGACGGATGAGCTCGAAATGGTTCCCATCGAACCGAACTAATCCACGATCAGTTCCAATCCATAAAAAGCCGTCCGACGATCTCTCGATGGCATAAATGGTCCCGCCTACATAACCCTGTTCCGGCCCCCAGGTACGATGAACATATTGCGAGATTGCGCGTGCGGGGCTTAGTGCTGATCCACTCCGGGAGATCGCTATGCACCCCAACAGCGCCGCAAGGACGGCCGGGGAAATCCGCGAGTGCTTCACTTTCCTAGGGCAGATACTCGAACCTCTCAATGACAACCTCGGAAGGTTGCTGCACGGGGTTTCTGGAATGCCGGAAATCATATAGGTTCATATGAACGTTCTCGTCGGCGGGAACTGGAATGCCGGATGTGAATAAATGTTGACTAACAATGTGTTTGCCCATTGTCCGGTCGCCGGCGATGGTCTTGAAGGACACCTTTCCGGGTTCCCAGCGAAAGGAATGGGTTGCGGCACCTGAGGGCACAGTAAAACGGGAAACGTTCGCGGGAACGTAGAACGGCTGGATGACGTATTGTGCGTTTTTGCTTTGAGGATCGCCCCATCGGCTGAGTTCAACGTCTATCTCGTTCCGGAAATCCTGAGAATGGGCCAGATCCCAGGTGAAGAGACCGAGAACTGCGGACGGACTCAAGTGCGCAGAATCCTCAACCACGAAATTGTAGGTCCCGTAACCCAAACTCCGTGAGAGATTCACCTCTGCGCACGTCCATTTGCCATTTCGCTCTTGCATGCGAAGGTGCAGAAATCCCTTCCCATCAACCCACACATTCGCGGGATCAAAGTCGTTCGGCTCGCCTCCCCGATCACTGCCGGCTGTACGAACGACCCAATCGTAACCGCTGAAATGGATCGTCTTTTCGGAAGCAGCGGGATTAGGCGATCCTTTCACCACGGCGATCGCGATGACTCCATTCCCTCTTTCAGGAAGAGAGCTCGTCTGCATGAGCGGATGGTAATTCGCCTCAACTAGCAGAGCAGCATACTCGGTGCCAAGATGCGTCGAGTTCTTCCAGCTGCCGTCCGGAAGGATTTTTGTAGTAGGCTCAGCGGCAAGTGGCTGCACCCACCAGATGCCGCTATGAGCATAAAGAACAACCTGCTGTCCAGGCTGAGCGCCATGCGCAGAACCCTCAATAAAATCGAGCTTCTGCGGTCCTCCGGCGTCCGCCGGGGGAGTACGCGTGATCTGAATAGACGGCTGCTGTGACGGTTTCGGGCCGCACCCTTGAAGCGAAAGGCCGAAAACCAGCGTAACGGCTAGTACAGCAGGCTTTGTCGCCGAAACTTTGAGCGGCCCATGGATTTTCCAGCGCATCGTTGCAGGTCCTCCTGTCCTGTCAGCTGCCATACATCGAAACAGAAGGCGGGGAAACTACCGTAGCATGATCGCACAACGGGCCTGCGTCATGTCATTAGTCTTTTCGTACAAAACCGAACCAAATGGCTGATGAAGACGAAATGCAGCTAAACTCCTCCCGTACCTGCATATCAATGTCAATAGTGCTGAGATAGCAATTGCGTTGGGACGAGTGGACCTCTTAGACGACCCTACGCAATCATGCGCTTTTTTTAGCGCGCGCCGACCTCGATGTCCTCGAGAACATTCAATACCAGAGGGCTCACGCACCCCTTCCCGCCATGATCGATGGCACCGCCGTCGATATGCGCCACAGTCCTCATTCAGGCAAGCCTTCACCGGACTGTTCATGGACCATGTATTCCGCATACCAGTCGGGCCAGTTCGCATCCGCCTGCCCGATGCGTTTCTCATGTTCGCCGTGAGCCACGGATGCACGCCGAAGAGCCTGCGAGAGATCACTCACCGATGCAAATGTGGTGTTTCCAGACACACGCCCGGCGAGACGCGTCGTGATCTCCTGCATTAGCCATCCATTGCCGTCTGGATCCTTGAAGGATGCAAAGGACCGGTAGCTGCGACGCTCAGGATCGGGACCGCTGACCCGAACGCTCCCAAACAGATAGGTTTCATCGGGGCCGGTGTACACGCCCTCGCCACCGTGAAATACATCGCTGATCGCAACTCCGCGATTCAGAATCTCGTTCCGCGCGGCCTCGATGTCTGAAACGATGAGATAGAGGCCCTGCACGTCGCCTGGAGTTGCCGGTGTCACGTTCTTGCCGAAGATGATCGAACATGCGGAGCCTGGGGGCGTGAACTGGATCACGCGAAAATCACTACCATTGTCGTAATCGGCATCCAGCCGCCATCCCAGTTTTGCGTAAAAGGCCTTTGCGCGATCGACGTCCGAGACCGGAATAACGACGATTTCGAGTTTCGTATCAATCCCTTTTGCCTTCTCTCCGGTGCCAGCTTCCGCATTGGTAAGCTCATATGCCAGATTCCCCATTCTCGTCTCCTCTCCTCCCTTTTGGGCCATTGCACGGCCGCAACTAGGGTCGGTACCATCGGCTTCCATTAAGCAGTACCGAAGAGAAGAATTCCATTAGACCAAGGTATCGACTGACGCCTTCTCAATTTCAGCCATGGACTGCGAGGCACATCTCAAATGTATAATCCTTCTAAATTCCCGGCTCTGCCCCGGAGCGTACGATCCTCGGCCAATTTGAGATTCGTTCACGTTTTGTGCGGTGCAGCGCACTGTGTGCACGATTGGGACAGTGCTCGGTCCGGCCCGATGCAAGCAAGAACCGCCACAAACAAGACCGTCTGCTTAGTTGGAGACAACAGGTGGCCTGCACGAGAGCGAACTACAAGCGCGCCTCATTGTTCTGGGCAGCCAGGCGCCGGCCCTGCTTGGCACAGGTAATCCTTGTTGTCGTTCTCGTGATGATCTCGTCTGGTTCAAACCTGAAGGCGCACTCAGATGCTCCCCCACCTGTTCGACAGGATCAAGCGGCGATGGATACATTGCCCACGCATGTTCGCCTGGTTGACCGAAGCGACATTCGTTTTCGACGCCTGACCGGAAACACGGGCCTTTCGCAAACGCGGGCGGCCTGGATCGTTCAAGATCGTGTCGGATTTTTGTGGTTCGGTACGCAGTATGGACTGAATCGGTTTGACGGATACAAGTCAAAGACCTTCAAACACGAACCTGGTCGACCGGAAAGCCTCAGCTGCGTTTATATCAGGAGCTTATTCGTCGATCACGCGGGATCGCTCTGGGTCGGCTGTGACCGCTACCTAGACCGTTTCGACCCCCTTACTGAAACCTTTGCGCATTATCGAATTTTCACAGACGCATCCGATGAGGTGTCCACCCCCATCGATCGAATCAACGAAGATCGGGCCGGCATACTCTGGCTTTCGACGGCAAAGGGTCTCTATCGGTTCGATCCCGCAAACGGCGGCACGCGAAGATATGTTCACGATTCTCGCGACCCAGCGAGCATCGCAGACACCCGAATCAATATGGCAAGCGAAGACCGTGAAGGGCGCTTCTGGGTTGCCAGCGGTGGTGGCTTGGATCTTTTCAACCGAGAAGCAGGCAGGGTGATCAACCGCGCCCCAAAACTGGGAGAAATCACAAGGTTCTACGAAGACAAGTCTGGCCTCTTCTGGCTCGCGAGAGGAGATGCACAATGCCAGTTGGCCACATGGAATCCAAAAAACGATGTGGTCAGATGCCACACTCTGGACTACAGCCTGCACGGGACGAAGACGGGTGCTCAGGTTTCAGCGTTCCTTGAGGCACACGACGGCACGCTGTGGCTCAGCTCGACGGCAGGCCTGCTCAGATTCGAGCCGAATGAAAACCGAATCGTTCGTTACCACAATAATCCTGTCGATTCAGCCAGTCTTGAGTCGGACCAGCTAGTTTCCATTTTCGAAGATGCCGAGGCGAACATTTGGACTTGTTTTCAGGGAGTCGAACCAAACTCTTTTTCGGAGAGGCCACCACCATTCGCGAGCTTTACCTATCAAGGTGGAAACCTGCTTGACCCTCTTGTCACTTCGATATATGAAGACTCAAATGGCATTCTCTGGATCGGGACGATGGGAGGGCTTAACGGAATCGACCGACGCTCAGGGACGAATATCTCCACGCCTCGAGTCGGAAACGAGATACTCGCTATCCTCGAGGACCGCTATGGCGTGCTCTTCGGCGGCACCTTCCACGAAGGGCTGAGGCGAATCAGCAGAACGTCTGGAGAGCTGAGTCCATATCCCACCAAGAGCGGAATCCCTGGAAACCATCCAATTACGCGTTTGATTTATGCGCGCGATGGAACCATGTGGGCCGCGACGTATGGAGGGATAGGACATTTTGATCCAGAGAAACGCGACCTCATCATGTCTACACCCGACTCGCGGAATACCATCCAATATCAGGAGATCAAGGAAGACAAGAGCGGATATCTGTGGTTGGGAGCGCAGTCGGGTCTGCATCGCTTCGATCCCAAAACAGGTCAGTTCCAGATTTACGAACATCGCCCAGACGATCCGAAATCGCTGAGCGACAATCGGGTAAATTCCCTTTTATTCGATCATTTGGGGACGCTGTGGGTGGGAACACAGGACGGTCTCGGCAAATTCGATCCTCTAACTGGAACATTCAGGAACTACTACGAGAAGGATGGGTTAGCCGGAGGTGTCGTTAGCTGCATCTTGGAGGATCACCATGGGATCCTTTGGATGAGTACAAATAGTGGCTTGTCACGCTTCGACCCGCAGTCAGACGCATTTCGGAACTTTTCCGCGGCTGACGGCCTCTCGGGCCAGGATCTAACTGGCTGGGGCGCTTGTTACCAGAGCCCTTCCGGAGAGATGTTCTTTGGAGGTTTCAGCGGAGTGACCGCCTTCTACCCGGAAAAGATCGCAAATAGCGCGTACGTGCCCAGAACCATACTGACTGATTTCAGACTTTCCGGACGTCCCGTCGCAATCGGGAAGGGAGAGGCTCTCAAAAAATCGATCGCAAGTACTGACTCGATCACGCTGTCCAGCAAGCAGAATGTCTTTTCAATTGAGTTTTCAACCTTGAGCTTTTCCAATGCCGCGACGAACCGGTACCGTTACAAACTCGATGGTCTCGACACCACGTGGCACGAAGTAGGCAGCGATCAACGAATTGTGAATTACACCACTCTTCCTGCAGCGACTTACACTTTCGAGGTCCAGGGCGCAACCAGTCGTGGGCCCTGGAGCCCATCCGCGCTGCTGCACATCAAGATACTCCCAGCCTGGTACCAGACACTTTGGTTCCGAACCATTTGTGTTCTCGCAGTTCTCATCCTTCTGTGGTTCATATATTGGCTGCGGCTATCGCAGTTGCATCGAGCCTTCAGTATGGCTCTTGAAGCGCGCGTCGATGAACGGACCCGCATCGCGCGGGAGTTGCACGATACCCTCTTGCAGAGTTTCAACGGACTGCTGTTACGATTTCAGTCTGCAGCAAATATGCTTCCCGCACGCCCTGAAGAAGCCAAGAAACGCATGGAAAGCGCAATTGAGCAGGCATCAACTGCGATCACCGAGGGCCGTGACGCAGTACACGAGCTTCGCTCGGGTGCGTTGAGCACCCTTGATTTGGGTCAGGCGCTCAGCAGTCTCGCAAACGAACTCCTGAGTGGATCGCCGCAGGAGAAGTCTCCCAAATTTCACATTGAAGTAGAGGGCAAACCAAAGTCCCTCAACCCATTAGTGCGCGACGAATTGTATAAAGCTGGCGCTGAAGCGCTCAGGAACGCAATTCGACACGCGAATGCACAGCAGATAGAGGTTGAGATTCGATACGATGAGCAGAATCTGCGGTTGCGGATCAGAGACGACGGTAGAGGAATTGATCCGGACATGCTCGGCCAGGATCACAGAACCGGGCATTGGGGCCTGCGGGGGATCCGCGAGAGGGCCAAACTCGTCGGAGGCCTTTGCGAGATTTGGAGCCAGCGCGACGGTGGTACTGAAATCGAATTGAACGTTCCTGCCGCAAGCGCCTATGCAAAGGTCCCGGCCTCACACCGCTCGATTCTTTCGCGCCTTCGGGGAGTCAAGACATGACCGCTGAGGTGAATTCGATTCGCATCCTTGCCGTCGATGATCATCCCGTTTTTCGGGAAGGAATAGCCAGCCTGTTGGCGGATGACCCGCAGATGCATTTAGTGGCGGAAGCCTCCAACGGAGTCGAGGCGATCCGGCAGTTCCGCGCACACAGACCGGACATCACACTCATGGATATGCAGATGCCGGAGATGAATGGGCTCGACGCAATCATGACGATTCGCGGCGAATTTCCCGATGCGAAGATTGTCGTCCTCACAACATACAGCGGCGATGTGCAGGTCCTTCGGGCCCTGAAGGCCGGGGCGAGGGCATATCTATTGAAGAACACCCTTCACAAAGATCTGTTGGATACGATCCGTGCAGTTCATGCAGGCAAGAGAGCGCTATCGCCGGAGGCGACATTCGAACTAGCCGAACACGCGGCAGATGACCAACTCACGCAGGCAGAAGTAGAGATCTTGCGACTGATCGCAGCTGGAAATGCGAATAAGCAAATCGCAGATCGACTCTCGATCACTGAAGAGACAGTGAAGGGCCGCGTGAAAAACATTCTTTCAAAGCTCAATGCAAATGACCGCACTCATGCAGCTGCTATTGGGCTGAAGCGCGGGATCATCGAGCTTTGAACATCATCCCTCGACCGATACCAAAGTACTAGCCGCCGCCTTCCCTTCCCGCCTGGAATGTAAACCTTCTTCCTATGACGCCCAGCATATTTGCAGACATGACAAGCATCTTGGTTGATGGCACTTGTTGAACGGGATGAATGAGGAGCTCTGATTCATACGAACGTATCGAATCGATACTTTCGTCTGATGCCTTCGTCCTACCCGATCTGGCGTAATCACAGCGGCTGAATTGTGTGCTGGGAGAAGAAAATGACCAGGGTATCAAAGCGCAATCTAATCATCGGTGGAGTGGTCGGGTTACTTGCAGTGGGCCTGGCAATCGGTGCGGTGCATCCGTTCAACAAGGCCTCCGCGACGGTTGCAGGTCCGCCGCCCACTGTCGAAGTGGTTGGAGTGGAGCAACGGGATGTACCAATCTTCGGCGAGTGGATCGGCACGCTCGATGGCCTTGTAAATGCCGATGTCCGGGCCCAGGTTACCGGCTATCTCCAATTTCAGGGGTATAAGGAGGGCGCGTTCGTCAAGAAGGGCCAGCTCCTGTTCCAAATCGATCCGAGGCCGTTTCAAGCAGCCTATGATCAGGCTCAGGGACAACTTCAGCAAGCCAAAGCCATGCTTGCCAACGCGCAGGCAGTCCAGGGGCGCACAGATCTTGATGTCAAGCGTTATGTGCCGCTTGCGCGTGAGCAAGCCGCTAGCCAACAGGATCTTGATAATGCGGTGCAAAACAACCTGGCTGCGATTGCGACTGTCGAAACAGCCAAGGCTCAGATAAGAACCTCTGAAGCTGCAGTCGAAACAGCGAAGATCAATCTCGACTTCACCCGATTGGTCGCGCCGATCGATGGCATCGCCGGTCAGGCGCAGCTGCAGGTTGGCGCCCTTGTAGCACCGGGCAGCGGAACGGTAACATCCATCTCGACGGTGAACCCCATAAAGGTCTACTTCACCGTGAGCGAGCCCCAGTACCTAGAATGGCGCAAGCGGTTCCCATCCGAGACCAGCCGTGAAGCCGCCGACCGGGCCCTGCGTCTTCAACTGATCCTGGCCGACGGATCCACCTATGCACATCAAGGCGCCTTCTCTTTTGCCGATCGCCAGATCGATGAAGGAACAGGCGCAATCCGCATCGCGGGCCTGTTTCCGAATCCTGACAACATTCTGCGGCCCGGAGGTTATGCAAAAGTTCGCGCAGTAATCCGCATGCAACCCGATGCCCTGCTCGTTCCTGAGCGCGCAATATCCGAGTTGCAGGGTGGCTACCAGGTCGCCGTAGTCGGTTCCGACAATAAGATCTCTATCCGAACGATCAAGACAGGCGATGCGTTCGGATCGCAGCGGATCGTCGCCGAAGGATTGCAGCCCGGACAGACCATCGTGGCAGAAGGCATTCAGAAGGTACGCCCTGGAATGCAAGTGAATCCCCGCCCATTCAAGGGCATGGGGAGGTGAGCCATGTCAAAGTTCTTCATCAAACGGCCGATAGTGGCCATGGTCATCTCGATCGTGTTGGTTCTTGTAGGCGCCCTGACAATTGTCAGGTTGCCAGTTGCGCAGTTTCCAAACATTGCCCCACCTGAGGTTCAGATTCTTGCGACGTATGTTGGCGCGGATGCTCAAACGCTGGAGCAGGCCGTTGCCACTCCCATCGAGCAACAGATGAATGGCGTTGATCACCTGAATTACATGTACTCTCTGAACGCGACTGGCAACTCAACTACCAGTCTCATCGTTGACTTCGATGTGAAGACCGATCCGAATACAGACTTCATTCTCGCTCAGGCCCGCGAGACTCAGGCAGCGTCGCAATTGCCGACTGACGTGACAAATTATGGAGTGACGGTCCGCAAATCCGTAACCGCTCCGTTGATGCTCATCGCCGTCTACTCGCCCCACGGCACGTACGATGCTAAATTCCTTGCAAATTACGCTTACATCAATCTCACAGATCCAATCCTCCGTTCGCCAGGTGTCGGCAACGTGCAGGTATTCGGAGCCGGACAATATGCAATGCGTCTCTGGGTAAAGCCTGACCAACTTGCCAAGCTTCGCATTACTGTTCCGGAAATCATCAGCGCGATCCAAGCCCAGAACACAGTGAATCCCGCTGGTAAGATCGGCGGGGAGCCGGCTCCCAGGGGTCAGGAGTTCACCCACACCGTACTCGCCCAGGGGCGCCTCGTTTCTCCTGAAGAATTCGGCAAGATCGTCGTTCGCGAGTCGCCGGACGGCGGAATCGTTCGAGTGAGCGACGTTGCCCGGATCGAGCTTGGCGCCCAGGACTACAGCATCGCTGGAAGATTCAATGGCAAACCGAGCGCTGTCATCGCCGTTTATCAACTTCCCGGATCGAATGCAGTTGAGGCCGCGGCAGGAGTGAAGAAACTCGTGGCAAAGCTTAGCCAGCGCTTCCCCGAGGATCTGGATTCTTTGGTTGCTCTCGACACCACAATGTCAGTGACCCAGGGCATTAAGGAGATTGTCGAAACACTTGTCATAGCACTAGTGCTCGTCATAATCGTGGTATTCCTGTTTCTCCAGGGCTGGCGCGCCACTCTAATTCCGCTGCTCGCGGTTCCCGTTTCGCTCGTGGGCACGTTTGTGCTCTTTCCCCTCTTCGGCTTTTCCATCAACACCTTATCCCTGTTCGGTCTTGTGCTGGCGATTGGGCTGGTCGTCGATGATGCGATTGTGGTGGTGGAAGGGGTTGAACGCCACATTGAGGATGGGTTATCTCCCAGGGAAGCCGCGTTCAAAGCCATGGAAGAACTTTCGGGACCCGTCGTTGGCATCGCCCTCGTTCTTTCAGCTGTGTTCGTGCCCACGGCATTCATTCCAGGCATAACTGGACGTCTATACCAGCAGTTCGCAGTAACGATCGCAATCTCCGTGTTGCTCTCGGCATTCAATGCTCTTACGCTCAGTCCCGCCCTTGCTGCGCTACTCCTCCGGCCAAAGACGCAGAATCACGGCTTGTTGCAGCAGTTCTTCGGCAGCTTCAATCGCTTCTTCGAGAAGCTCACGAACCGCTACGTAAGTTGGAGCGCGGTGCTGGTTCGTAAAAGCGGATTTGTCATTGTGCTGCTGCTCGCCGCGAGTGTTGCTGGCGGATTTTTGGCAGCCCACATCCCCACGAGCTTTCTTCCCGACGAAGACCAGGGCTACGCGTATGTGAATGTCCAGCTTCCGAACGGCGCATCGCTTGAGCGAACCACAGCTGTTGTTGAAGATGTCGAGAAAACGATCATGAAGACCCCCGGAGTCCAGAATTCCACCTGCTTCGTCGGCTTCAGTCTTCTCAGCTTCGTTCGCACAAGCTACAACGCAACATTCTTCGTGACCTTTAAGCCGTGGGATGAGCGCAAAGCGCGAGATCAACAGTTCCAGACATTGAAAGCTCATCTCAATCGCGAGTTCAGCAAATTGCCCGCGGCTGTCGTGTTTGGCTTCTCTCCACCCGCGATTCCGGGCGTTGGAACTTCAGGTGGGTTCACGTTCATGCTTGAGGATCGGTCCGGCGGTGACGTTCAGTTTCTCGCGAAGAACTTATCCACCTTCCTCGAAGCAGCGCGGAAACGGCCAGAGATCGGAAGCGTGAGCACGACCTTTCTGCCCACAGTCCCGCAGGACTTCGTTGAGGTAGACCGCGACAAGGTGCTGAAGCAGGGCGTAGCCCTCAATGATGTCTACCGCACAATTCAGACTTTCATGGGCGGGTACTTCGTTAACTATTTCAACCGCTTTGGACGACAGTGGCAGGTGTATATCGAAGCCGAAGGAAAGGATCGCGCTCGCGCAGAGGACGTCGGCCAGTTCTACGTGCGCAATAACAGGGGTGAAAATGTTCCGCTCTCGACCCTCATCACAATCAGGCCACGACTTGGACCGGAATTCACTCTCAGGTTCAACGAGTATAGAGCAGCGCAGATTAATGGCAGTGCAGCGCCCGGATTCAGCGCCGACCAAGCCACGCGCGCGCTTGAGGATGTCTTCAAGCAAACCATGCCCCGAGAGATGGGGTTTGACTACTCCGGCATCTCATTTCAGGAGCAGAAGGCGCGGGAAGGCGTGCCGCCGGCCGTTATCTTTGGGCTGTCGCTCCTCTTCGTCTTCCTCATCCTAGCTGCCCTTTACGAGAGCTGGTCCCTGCCCTTCAGCGTCCTGTTGAGCACTCCAGTTGCAGTTTTTGGAGCATTCTTCATTCTTTGGCTGCGTCGAACCGTACTCGGATACTTGCTTCCTCCTTACCTGGTGCAGCTCGAAAGCGACGTCTATTCGCAAATCGGATTGGTCATGCTGATTGGCCTCGCCGCCAAGAACGCAATTCTGATCGTAGAGTTTGCCAAGGCTGAATTCGAGAAAGGCAGGCCTCTCGCCGAATCAGCGCTCGAAGGTGCAAAGTTGCGGCTGCGACCTATCCTGATGACCTCCTTGGCGTTCATTTTCGGATGTATTCCGCTTTGGACGGCAACTGGCGCAGGATCCGTGGCGCGCCAGATCATGGGAACGACCGTGATTGGCGGCATGCTGGCTGCCAGCGCGTTGGGAATCTTCCTGATTCCCGCCATTTTCTACCTGGTCGAGAAGTGGTCCGGCGCCGACAAAGATACGGCTCATGGATCCCTGACAGCTGGAGCCGTTCCAGAGATGGGAGATTGAGATGCGCTCTTTCCAAGGACAACCCAAATCTATCTGGCTCACGATTCGCGGGTTCACCCTTGCGGCTTTGACCTTCACAGAACTGACCGGGTGTATGGTGGGCCCGAACTACAGGCGCCCCAATGTTGGCGTTCCTGCTTCGTTTCGCTCGCTGGCTCCCGATTCTGCTCAAGCGTCCACCGAGTCATACGCAGATCTGCCATGGTGGCAAGTGTTTCAAGATCCGAAGCTCCAGGCGCTCATTCGCACCGCCCTCAAGCAGAACTACGATCTGCAACTCGCCGCAGAACGTATCAACTCCGCCCGGGCCGAGGTAACAATTACTCGATCCAGCCTTTTTCCCCAGGTCGGCGGAAACGCCACTTTCGTCGGCGGCAAGGAACAGAACACTCAATCCAAGTTCAATTTTCTTACGCTGACCGGCGATGCGGCCTTTCAGTTGGACTTCTTCGGCCGGCTTCGTCGGGCGACTCAAGCATCGCGTGCCGAACTGCTGGCCACCGAATCCGCGAGGCAGACCGTGATTATGACGCTGGTCAGCGACATCGCATCGGACTACTACACGCTCCTTCAACTAGATCTGCAACTCCAGATCACGCACGACACCGTAACTACTCAGGAAGAGTCCATCAAACTAACAAACCGGCGCCTCGATCGTGGAGTTGCCACGAAGTTAGATGTGTTGCAGTCGAAGCAGGTTCTCGATTCTGCCAACACGCAGATTCCGGATCTCGAGCGGCGTATCGCGCAGGAGGAGAACGCAATCAGCATCCTCCTTGGTAATAATCTGGGTGACATTCCGCGCGGACTCACTTTGGTTCAACAGCAATTGCCACCAGATGTCCCCGCCGGACTTCCCTCTTCGTTGCTCGAACGCCGACCCGACATCCGCGAGGCCGAACAGATCCTCATGGCCACGAATGCAGAAATCGGAGTTGCAAAGGCGGAGTTCTTCCCACAGATTGCCCTGACGGGCGCCGGAGGGGGAGCTTTCGGCCGAAGCAGTGCCTTCTCCAGCCTGATGGACACGCATCTGGGCATCTGGTCCTACGGAGCACAGGTCACTCAGCCGATCTTCACAGGTGGAGCATTGCGAGGCAATCTCAAATTAGCTGAATCCCAGAATCGACAAGCGGCTATCGCGTACCAGCAATCGATTCTGCTGGCCCTTGGGGACGTCTCAGACGCTCTGATTGGATACCAGAAATACCACGAAATGCGATCGCGCCAGCAGGATGCAGTGGCCGATCTGCAAGAAACCGTGCGTCTTTCAAAAGTCCGCTATCAAGGTGGAACGACCACCTATCTCGAAGTTCTCGATGGTCAGCGATCTCTATATGCCGCTGAACTGACATTGGCTGAAGCCCGTGGAAATGAGTATCGAAGCCTCGTGCGACTCTACAAGTCTCTTGGCGGAGGATGGCAGCAGCAATGATGCGACTCGACGCACGACAAATCACAAACGAACCTTACCGAAGGAGGAACAACATGAGGCTCGAAGGGAAGAAGGCTCTCATTACGGGAGGAAACAGCGGGATCGGATTCGCCACTGCGCGGCTTTTTGTCGCAGAAGGTGCTGATGTCGCAATTACCGGTAGAGATCAGAAAACGCTCGATGAGGCTATCGAAGAACTCGGACCGAAGGCGCGTGGCTACCGCGCAGACGTTACATCTGCCGAGGATCGTAAGCAGCTGTTTACGACTCTCGCCAAAGATTTCGGTAAACTCGACATCGTTTTCGCCAATGCAGGAGTTGGCGGTCGAACTCCGACCGGAACAACAGGAAGAAGCGACCTTTGAGAACATTATCCGCACCAACCTTAACGGCGCGTTTTTCACCGTGAATTCGGCCGCTCCTCTAATGAATGACGGTGGAAGCATCATCTTTAACGGCTCTGTGCACAATTACCTGGGCCAGCCCGGCTACGCCGCCTATGCTGCAACGAAAGGGGGACTCGTGTCCATGGCTCGCGCTATCGCGGCGGATCTTGCGCCCCGTGGTATACGCGCAAATGTAGTGGCTCCCGGAGCAACCAAGACTCCGATATGGAAGCGGGGCGCCCGGGCCTCAGCCACTACAGAGGAGCAAGATAAGCTATTTGACTTCTTTTCCTCCACGATTCCGCTGGGCAGGTGGGGCGAACCTGAAGATCTGGCAAAAGCGGTGCTCTTTCTAGCGTCGGACGATTCGTCGTATATAAATGCGGTCGAGCTGATGGTCGACGGAGGAGCGACGGGTGCTCCCTTCGGTGCTCCGATCCTTCGCGCTTGACGAGATCGTCGCTCCTCCCATCAAAGAATGCGGTCAAGGAGCAGCGCCGTCGCAACCAAGGAGAATGAAATGGCGAGCAGGAGAACAATCATCATAACTGGGGCTTCACAAGGGATCGGGGCCGGGCTGGTGCACGCGTTCCTGGAACGCGGATACAACGTCGTGGCAAACTCGCGGAACATTACCAGTTCAGGTACCTTTCCCACGTCAGACCAACTCGCGCTGGTCGACGGAAATATTGGAGAAGCCGCGATCGCAGTAAAGATCGTGGATACCGCGGTCACCCGATTTGGTACCATCGATGCGCTGGTGAACAATGCAGGTATCTTTTTTGCGAAACCGTTCACGGACTTCACGGCAGACGACTTCGAGGCACTTTCAACCGTCAACTTGAAAGGCTTTCTATACGTAACGCAGGGGGTTGTAAAACAGATGCTCGCGCAGAAGATGGGTGGTAGCGTCGTTAGTATCACTTCTTCACTGGTCGTGAACCCAATCGCTGATGCGCCGGCTTCCGTGCCAATGATTACAAAGGGGGGTATTGAAGCAGCGACGCGCAGCCTGGCAAGCGAGTACGCCAAGCAACATATTCGTTTCAATGCCGTAGCGCCTGGAATTGTAGACACGCCCATGCACGCGAACGACCCAAAGGACTTCCTAAAGACGCTTTCGCCCATGGGGACAATCTCCAGCGTCGGCGACATCGTAAACGCCGTCATCTATCTGACCGAAGCCGGCAATGTTACCGGGGAGGTGCTGCACGTGGACGGCGGTGCACACCAGGGCCGGTGGTGAGCCGTATGGGTCCGCAGAACTCAAGTGCGGAGCGCCGACTGGCGGCGCTTGGCATCGAACTGAAGCCCGCACCCACTCCGTTTGGCGCATACGCCGAAGCCGTTCTCACCGGCAATTTGCTGTACCTCAGCGGGATGCTTCCAACAGTTGGTGCAAAGCCGGTGTTCGTCGGCAAAATTGGCCGCGATTTCGATGTGGAACAAGGACGAGAGGCGGCAAAGATCGCTGCATACAACGTATTATCAAATGCGCGGCAGGCTCTGGGCTCTTTGGACAAGGTGAAGCGCGTCGTAAAGCTTGGGGTTTCACTCGCGACAGACGGAGACTTTACCGCACACCCCAAGGTAGCCGATGCCGCCTCCGAGTTATTGCGAGATGTTTTCGGTCAGGACAATCTGCCTGTTCGCTTAATCTATGGAGTGGCCAGCCTGCCCCTGGGAGTGCCGGTAGAACTCGAGGTCATCTTCGAGATCGAGAACTGATCACGACGCACCATGTGCCGTCTTCAGGTCCATCTAGGCGTCGCCCGATCGCTCTACTACTGCACGACCCTCTCGAGCAGATCCTCGACTTTCGTATCGAGGTCTCTCGCAACGGCAAGAGCTTGCTGACTCTCATAGGGAGCGATAAGGCTGGCCATCGAGTCATAAGAAATGTGCACTCCATCCTCCCGCTCGTCGATGAGGATCGTTATCGGTGCATATGACGCTGCATCCGGAACGGTCCTGGCCATCTCTTTCATGATGAGCGGATTGCCGACTACCAATCGCAGGATCTTGGGCCCTTGTCCATCTCGTTCCTTGCGAAGCACTTCGCCGGCGTCAAAGCGGATGAACTCCATCAGTTCTGAAGGGCCTATTGCCCTATGAACCACTTCTTCCAACTCAGCCATCGTTCTTGTTGTGCCAATCGCTTTGTGGAATGCTCTCATGTCAGGCTGGCCAATCGCTGTCGTCAACTTTCTGACGATCTCGTCAAAAGGCCTGGATGAAACAACGCTGACTCTACGGACCTGAACATCTATTGTTGGCATATCCTCTCGCTCCGATCTCTTGGGTTAAGCGATCACCGTCAACAGATCCTCCGCGCCCTGCACGGGCGCTAACGGAGAATGTGAAATGCGCTCATGCACAGGCGCGGTTGTGTTGCGATCGATGAGGAGGCTAAGCAGCTCCGGGCGGCTGTAATGGCCGCGCGAGTCCATCACCTGCTTGCGCTTGCTAATCAATGTAAAGTCCAGGTCGGCGATTACCACACCTTCACCCGAACGGAGGGGCTCCACTAGATGGGTGCCGTCGGGCGCCACGATCGCGGTGAAGCAACCACCAGAGATTGGTCCAATGCCGCAACCCGTATCCTGCATGATTTGCGACTGCTGATCGGAATCAAGCCATGCCGTAGCGCAGACCACGAAGCACGCAGATTCAAGCGCATGCTGTCGAATATTCAACTCGGTTTGCTGCGAAAACAAGTCGCCAAAAATGGAGCCCGGATACATAGCGGAGTGTATCTGTTCGCCGTCCGCCATCATTGCATATCGTGCAAGTGGGTTGTAATGCTCCCAGCAGGCCAACTGACCGATGCGACCGGCGCTAGTATCGACTGCGCGAAGGCCCGAGCCGTCCCCCTGCCCCCAGATCATGCGTTCGTGATAGGTGGGGGTTATTTTGCGGCGTCTCTGAACCAGCTTCCCGTCAGCATCGAAGAGAAGCTGGGTGTTATATAAGGAGCCGCCATCTCGCTCGTTCACCCCGATGGACACCACCATTTCCGCCTCCCTTGCTGCTTCGCCGATGGCATCCGTAGCGGGAGACGGCACCATCACAGCCTGATCGAACAACTTGAGCTGCTCGGCACCAGCAAGATTCCGCACAGGAGGCTGAACGAAGGAGAAGTACGGGTAATACGGAACCACAGTCTCGGGGAAAGTCACAAACTGCACCCCTTTTCGGCGAAGCTCATGGATCTTGTCCACAACCTTTTCGGTCGTTCCATCGCGGCTGTAGAGGACGGGGCTTAGCTGAACAGCGGCAGCTTTAACAATCTTCATGATCATCTCCTAAGACCATTGACACTATTGTGCAATCCAAAAGCAAATCGGATCGCATTGATCACACCAGAAAAGAAAATGTCAGACAATTGAACGATGGTATCGCCCATACGTTGGTATTGGTTCCAATGAGCAGAGTTAGTTAACTCACGCAAACGACTCCAGCTTGGAGAGGATGGTGGGGAGATATTCTGCAACAGTCGGATGAATATGCATCGCGCGCTGTACGACCGTGTACGGCGCTTTCGCGTACATCGCATCCAGCAAGACGTGGATGACCTCGTCGCCGCCAACCCCGAGAATCGCGGCACCAAGGATTTGCCTGGTTTCAGCGTCTGCATAGATCTTCATCAAACCTTGGGTCTCGCCCTTCTCGTAAGCCCGACTCACCCGGTCCATCGGATACTTCGTAACGAGTGCCCGCCGGCGAGACCTTTGGATTTCGGCACCCGTCATGCCACAACGGCCCAGGGGAGGATCGATATACAACGCATAGGCCGGTATCCGATCGGACACGCGCCGATGGTCCGCATTGAAGAGATTGTCCGCGACAATCTCATAATCGTTATATGAGGTGTGCGTAAATGCCCCACGTCCATTGCAGTCGCCCAACGCCCAGATCCCGGCCACGTTCGTCTGCAGTTGATCATCAACAATGATGTAGCCCCTCTCGTCAGTCTTGATTCCAGCTCGATCGAGCCCTAGGTCGCTCGTGTTGGGAACACGTCCTACGGCGAGAAGAACATGGCTTCCGTATACCTCTGGCGGCCCTTCGCTGCATTCCATCCCCACGGCGACTCCGCTATTGTGCTTTGCCAATGATATGCATTTCGCGTTCAGTCGAACTCGTATCCCCTCGGCTTCAAGGATCTCCCGAACAGCTTGAGAGACATCTTCATCCTCGCGTCCAATCAAGCGCGGTCCCATCTCTACGATTGTGACTTCGCTCCCGAATCGGCGATACATCTGGCCAAATTCCAATCCAACATAACTTCCGCCCACAACAACCAGGTGCTCCGGGAGGAAATCTACGTCCATCATCGAAGAGTTTGTTAGGAACGAGACATCGTGGACGCCCGGCATTGCGGGAACAGATGCCCGCCCGCCGACGTTGATAAAGATCTTGTCGGCTTCCAAGACTTCGTCGTTTACCGCGACTGTTCGGGACGACTCAAACCGCGCCTGGCCGTTGATCACAGAACAGTTTTTCAGTCCTCGCAACCATTCCTCTACGCCCTTGTTCGACCGTCCGGAGACTTCGTCCTTGCGCGCCTTGACGCGCTTCATATCGACCTGTACATCGCCGTTGACATCGAATCCGAACTCCGGGCCTCGGCGGGCGATGTGCGCCGCATACGCGCTGGCCACGAGAGTCTTAGTTGGTATGCACCCCGTATTCACACAGGTGCCACCAAACTTGTAGCGTTCGATGATGGCAACAGTCATGCCAGCCGACGAAAATCGCGCTGCAAGAGAGGGGCCCGCCTGACCGGTTCCGATGATAATAGCGTCAAAATGGCGCGACAATCGGCACTCTCCCTCATACTTCTAGGTGGAACCTTTACTTAATCCCTTACGCGACCGTCATTCCGCGCCATCGGCTCATTGAATGGCCTCAACGTGAGAAATCGAGTCTCCTGCTCCTTCAGTCGCTCCGGTTTCAGCGCTCCACTCCAACGGCCGCGGCCGAAAGTTCAGTTCGCGCTTCGCCTTCGCATTCGAGACTCCTCGCATTTGCGTCCCGTAGTAAACCGCGTCCGGTCCTGCAGTCTTCAGAGCATCCTCAACCGAAACGTGTGGAGGCGGAGGCGCACTGACCCATCGAGCAAACAGAGGAAGCCACTCGCGCGCAGCTAAGGGGCGATCATCCGCAATCAGATAAATCCCAGGTTTGCCGCGCTCTGCTGCCGCGATCGTAGCCTCCGCTGCGTCCTCAATGTGCAGCCAGGACGCGACGCCGTCGCCATTCCCGACGATCGGGAATTGTTGTTGCCGCACCTGTGTGGCAACATCGCCATCGGGGTTGAACCAGGTACCGGGTCCATAGAAGAAGCCATAACGCAGAACGATGCCTTCCACCTTGGGCTTTTCCAGTATGGGATGCTCAAGCTCAGTGGCTTCGCGGGCGCCTGCTGCAATCGCAGGCGAAGCGTCAAATGCTAGAGGCGTTTCTTCATCAGCCAATCCAGGACCAGCAGTCGCATAGAACGCGACAGACTGCCTCAGGTAACGCCGCACACCCGCTGCATGCGCGGCTGCCAGTACATTGGCGCCCCCTTCCAAACGGATGCGGTTGTTAAGGGGGAAGGCGGCATTCATCGACTGACGCGTGTAGGTCTTGGGAAGGGCCGTGAGTTGTTCGATTACGACTTCCGGCTGAGCGCGAAGGACTACGGCTTTGATCGAGTCCGCATCGAATACGTCCGCAACCGCGAGTTCGACGCCTCGTTTCGACAGGTCTATGCCTCTCTCGGGCGATCGGGTCAGAGCGACAACTGCGTGCCCTCTGGCGAGCAGTCTTGCGATCAGAGGACGGCCGATCGCTCCCGTTGCCCCGGCGACGAAGATCCTCATTTGTATTCCCTCCGTTTGATCGCGGTTAATCCTATGCGAAAACAGGAGTTCACTGCGGCAGCCCTTCGCCGGACTGCTCCGCAGTCATGTATGCGGCGTACCAGAGAGGCCAATCGTTGTCGCGCTGCCCCGTCCGTTTTTCGTGCTCCCCATGAGCAGTCTCAGCCCGCCGAAGTGCGCTCTCCAGGTCATGCGCTGAAGCGAAGGACGTAGTTGCGGAATCGATACGGCCGGGCAACCGCGTTGTAACTTCCTGCAAGAGCCATTCGTTGCCGTCCGGGTCACGGAATGTGGCAAACGATCGATAGCTGCCATGTTCGGGATCTGGACCGTTGACCCGTAGTGTTCCAAAAAGATAGGGTTCGTCGGGACCGGCGTGAACTGTACCTCCGCCGTGAAATACATCACTAACGTCAACGCCTCTACGGAGTAGCTCGTTGCGTGCGCCCTCGATTTCCGAGACGATTAGGTACAGTCCCTGGGCCGAGCCGGGTGCCGCCGATGTGATGTTCGTGCCAAATATGACCGAGCAACCGGAACCGGGCGGTGTGAATTGGATTCCCCGCCAATCGTCACCGCTGGAGAAATCGCCGTCGAGTCTCCACCCGAGCCCCGCGTAAAATTTCTTCGCGCGCTCTACATCCGAAACCGGAATCACCACAATTTCAAACTTCATGTCGACTCCCACGGCATCAGCCTTCTTGACCGGCTCATTGCTGCGAATCGCATTCATAGTTACCATTTGTCCTCCTTTTGCATCTGCATAGATCAAAAGATCTCTTTGGCGTTACTGGCGAAAAGGGATCACAGTTTTGTACTAACGCGGCGATATCATTCGAGAACGTTCTGATCATTCTCCATGAGGCTCTCTTCGTCGTCCTATCTCGCCAGGAATGGCATTGTGATGCCACTGTCTTCGAAACTTCAGTTCGTACTCTCCCGACGCATCAAGACCGGTGAGATCCGATTGCTCTCGCGAGATTCCGTATAGTTCGCAGAGTATGCTTCCCCGCAGGTCCAAATGGCAGCTCCGAGCAGAACAACGTCCTTGATTAAGAACTGTCCGACGGAAGAAGAAAGTACGGGAAAGCCTCCTAGGCTTGGCTCCCATCCAGGTGCAGAAAATAGGAATGAAAGCGTAGTCAGGAACATGAATACGGCTGCAACACTGCCTACGGCTGATGCCCTCGGGAACCACGGACGAAGTGCGATCAATGCCGCAATGGCGCACTCAACGGCCCCCAGTGCAGCGGAGAATTCTCGAACCGACAGAATGCGGTACAGCCAACCCAAGAGGGGGCTACTCGCAACAAGAGGTTGAATACCAGTGGCTTCGTAGGCTGTGAACTTCATTAACCCAATCCATAGGACGACCAAAGCCAAACCGTACCGGAGCACATGAACTCCGACTTGTTCTACTTGCGGTCCGACGCCCTGCTTTGGACTAATGGCTGGTTCTGACTTCGTGTTCATGCTGTCTGCTGAGGACTCCTCGCTAGATCTGGTCGCGTTCATCGTTCATTCTCCTTTGCTGCACAAACACTCTGAAGGAATATCCGAATCGACTTTGGTCGATATGCACATCAAGCCAGACGAGCAGACGAGACACAATTGGACGAAGGTATTGGCGATACTTTGGTCCAAGCTATCGGTCAGCGGAAACGACTCTGAATAGTCGTGACGTCGACATCAATACAGAATTCGCCGACGAGTGGCACAAGACATGCAGTCGACAATTCCTCCGCGAATCACCAATACCCCATACGTTGGTCTAATAGACCCAACTCGCCCCCTATGGTCCAATCAAAGTGCACCAGCGCACGGGGCGCCCTCATGACGGACTCGCTTGATTTTCGGCAAACAACGTTGCCGCTCAACAATGGCATTGGGCATATGCCTGCACTTGGCTTTGGGACTTTGATTCCCGACCGCATCGAGACAATTACGGCGACCAGAGATGCACTGAAATCCGGGTTCCGACACTTTGACTGCGCGGAACGCTACCGAAACGAGCGAGAGGTAGGCGAGGCGTTGAGTTTTGGAATGGCCGCGGGAGGGATTGACCGCAAAGACATTTTTGTCACGACAAAGTTATGGAACACAAATCATAGGCCCGAACGCGTAACGCCGGCGTTCGAGGGCAGCCTTGAGAGGTTGGAACTCGAATATTTGGATCTCTACCTCATTCACACCCCATTTGCGTTCCAACCTGGGGACGACCAGGATCCGCGAAGTGAAAACGGTGATGTTCTCTACGACAACGACGTGACTCTGCTCGAGACGTGGAGAGCCATGGAGAATCTCGTAGATCTCGGCAAATGCCGAGCCATCGGCTTGTCCGATATAACCCTTGACGGGCTTTTGCAAATCTACGAGGCAGCTCGAATCAAGCCTGCGGTCGTCCAGGTGGAATCACATCCCTATCTGCCTGAAACTGAACTTCTGGAATTCTGCAAGGCAAAAGGTATAGTCTTCTTGGCTTTCGCCCCGTTGGGCCATGGAATGAAGCCGGGTATCCTTGAAGATCCGATCATTCTGGCGATAGCTGCCCGAATTGAAAAAACGCCCGCACAAGTACTACTTGCCTGGGCGGTACAGCGGGGTACAGCGTTCCTCACCACACCGCGAACCGCGGCTCGCGCCAGGGAGAACTTCGACCTATCCCCTTTACCCGAAGATGCCTTTGACGAGATCAATCGCATCGAAACCAGGCACAGGTTGAACGACGTGGTCACCACCGGAGTTCCAGGGTTTATCCCTGCTAAATAGCTTGTCCAACACCCTTTTCACGATTGTCTATCCTATGGCTGACAACGATATTGGAATGGATGCCAAGGCTTCACTTCGCATGCTCAGCATTCCCGTCCGCCGCGTGTAGATCGAGAATGATACGTCGGCGAGTGTTCACAAATCCATTCCACTTGCACGTAAAACGGCCAACGCGCTCTATCGGTCGCACGCGTCACAGGTGGCTGCGCCGCAAGAGCGCGTTGACGACTTTCCGTCAAAGTGGGTCGTTGGCCACGGCCTGGAACACCCACCGTGAACATCGATAGCTAAGCACATGAGGAGGCTATGAGACCACGGGTAGCTCACGAAATCGAATGGCGCAAGCTTGGGCCCGTTCGGGTCAATCCGCACAACCTCCCATCCCACCAATAAGAAGATCGGCCATAGCAAGTCAGACAGCAGAGGCGCCGCCAGCAGCACGGCCAGAGAACTCCTTGGAGCAAATCTCTTTGCCGCGAAGCCGACCGCGAAATGGCCAATGAACATCCATGGTCTCCCTGAATCCAGTCCAGACGTTAGCCTTGAGTGGCCTTAGGGCTGATTGGACGTGAGGGACGCCGGATGAGTCATTCAAAGATACGGCCCCGCCTGACGTTCGTCTTTGCGAGGAGCCTCTTATGCCGCCGTAGCTGACTGCTTCGCTTCGAGAGCCGTTAGCAACAGTTTCAGGAGCCCTTCGTCTGAGAACGGGTTCTGACCACAGATCAACTCGCGATCTTGAACGACGTAGCTCTGCCAGGGAGGGGCCACACTTACATCGCCTCCGGCTGTGCGCAACGCGAAGTCAGGATAGAAGAGAACCTTGCCATGGATCTCAAGCGGCTCACGCTGCTGCTCTTCCGCGGTCGAAAAGATGGTCATCTTGTACCCCGCGTAGATCCAGCCCTTAGCCTTCGCTTGTGCTCCCGCGACATCGCCCGCCGATAGTGCAGCGACAAATCCCTTCGAATCGGGAAGTGCCGAGAGCAGTGAAATCGGGCCGTGGCAGAGTACTGCAGTAGGCTTGGACGTCTTATGAAAATGTCTCAGCACGCTGCCCGCGTCGGGATCATCGAGAAGATCCTCCATTGGGCCATGGCCGCCGGGGACGAAAAGAGCGTCATATTGATCCAGACCCGATGCGACGACATCGGATATGCGACGCGGATCTTCAAGCCCGGTCAGACTGTCGCGGAACCTCATATAGTCATTGAGCTTCCTCTCGTCTCCACCGAAGAAGTCGGGTACGGCGGAATGGAGATCCAATTGCGGTGCGTTGCCCTTAGGGTTGGCGAAGGTGACCTCGTACCCTTCTTCCATCAATGCGCGGACCGGAACCGTCAGCTCATTGAGATAATAGCCGGCGCCTGCATACACCTTGCCATCTCTTAAGGGCAAGCCGTAACCGCTCGAGACAAGCACTAAGATTTTTCCTTTTGTCCTCATTTTGATTTCCTCCTTATGACCTTTTCTCGTGAGTAGGACTGGCGCTTTGTCCGACGCGCACAACATGGACAACAACGGTTGATGTGAGTTTCGCTAAGCGTTAACCGTAGGAAACATTTAAGCCAGAGATGAGGTGGGGATTCGATTGGACCAAGGTATTGAGGGATACCAAGGTATTGGGAGATCCCAGTCTGTTTCAGCTCGGAGAGCTATCTCGATCATTCAACCGAGGTGCGAGTTTAACGCACCTGGTACGGATGAAAAATGTAGTCCTTCGCCTTCACCGTCTTATGGCAGGTATCTCCGCAGTCCGCATGTGCCGTTGGATCGGGCGTGAATGTACCTGAGACCGAGTCGTAGTTGAACACGGCATATCCCCAGCCGCCAGTCTTTGGAAATCTCCTGCTGTCTTTCTCCATCACAAAAGCCTGCTTGAAAACATCGGGCACATCCACTACGAAAGGTGCCTCGGTGCTCTTCTTCGGTTTCCACTGCAGTTTCACGATTCTGGATCCTTCCGGAAAAGAGTGCCCATCTCCCGCAGATTCGCTGTTGAAGGCCTTGATCATTGTTGGATTGGCGACGATTACCTTCAATACTTCATCGGTGCGGGCCGAAGACACCATAGACCAGTCTTCATATCCTCTGAAGTCAGAAAAGGCGACCCCATCCGGCGATATTAGAGAGTACTTGTCCTGGCCCTGAGCCAAAAGCATCACGCCGCCGAGGATCCCAAGCAGCGCGGTGGTCGTAATAATTGAGGACGGGCTCAAGCGCATTTCGCGCTTTTCTTTGTATTTCCCGTCAGTGGAAGATTGACTCATAGCTTTCGTCATGACACGCTCTCCTTCAAATTGAGGCCTCTGAAGTTCTCATACGACCCTGTTCTGCTGTGCCGTTCTTAAGTCTCCGGAACGAGAATGAATCTGTTTGCGCATAATATCGATCAGTTCACCGTGTTCATAAATCCACGCACGTTTTCAGCGATCTCGTCAGCCTTGGTATCGAGGGCAAAGTGACCTGCATCCAGCACGTGCACCTCTGCTTTAGGCACATCTTTGCGATAGCGCTCAGGTTCACCGGGATCAAACGACAAATCATGCTTCCCCCAAAGCACGAGAAGCTTCGGTTGAGTTTTCTGCATCCATGCTTGCCATCGAGGGTATGAGTCAACGTTGGTTCTATAGTCGTAGAACAAATCACTCTGGATCTGCCCCTGGTCGGGACTATTCAAAAACGCGAATTCGTCGGTCCAGAGATCGGGGTCGTAAAGCTCCACGTTCGGATCGTCCCCTACATGACGTGTTTTCGTGGCAGCCATCGAAAGCAGATTCTTTCGCAAATCCGCTTCATGTGCTGATCGATCCGTCCAGAATGCCCGCCGAGTTGCCCAATTCGCTCCGAGTCCTTCATTGTGAGCCACCGCGTCTTGAACGATAAGGGCCGCAACGCGCTCCGGATGCGCAAGGGCAATGCGGAATCCGACCGGCCCCCCGTAATCTTGCATGTACAGCGTGTAGCGGCTCAGGCCAAGTACCTGCGAGAAATCATCGATGATACCGGCAATGTGGTCGAAGGTGTAGTCGAACACCTTCGGGTCAGGCCAATCACTGTGGCCGAATCCCGGATAGTCAGGCGCAACCAGATGAAACTTGTCGGGAAGGCGCGTCAGTAAAGTCTGAAACATCCGCGACGACGACGGCAATCCATGGAGCAGAAGGATCGTAGGTGCGTCCTTCCGACCGGCCTCACGATAAAAGATCGTTAAGCCATCTACGCTCGCCGAACGATAAAAGACCTGATTGTCCATCACCATTTTCCTTTGCTGCGAACTTATGCTCGAAACAGCCAGTACGACGAAAGCTACGGTCATCAATCGGAAAGGCACGAGGCTTCTCTTGCACATCCAATCTCCTCAGGACCCCTGGAACTCGAAGATGTTTTCCAACATATTGCGTTCGCAACCCTATCGGGAGTGTTGCCCAAGCTGATCCGCCTACGCCGTCCACGTCGTTGAAGAGCAGCCAATAACGTCTCCTGGCCATCGTTCATGCTTTGATAAATTGAACATTCATCGTGATCGTCACCTCGTCGGCGACCAGACCGTCAAACGCCAGACGCTCATTCCAAACGAGACCAAAGTCTTTTCGATTGATTTTGGCTGAGCTGGAAAGACCGATGCACACATTCGCCCATGCGTCTCTTACGGGCTCGCTGACCTCACTAACTGTCAGGGCCACGGCTTTTGTAACGCCCCGGATCGTCAGCTCGCCAGCAACTGCATAGTCTTTGTTGCCCGTGTAACGGATGCTTGTAGACCGAAACGTAACAGTGGGAAACTTACCAACGTTGAAGAAGTTCTCGCTCTTCAGGTGAGCATCGAGTTTATCGTCAGCCAACGTCATGCTTGCCGCCGGAAATGACACTTCGACGGTCGAATGAGCATAGTCGCTTTCGTCTAGCTTCAGCACACCAGAGAGGCCCGAGAACCTGCCCTTCACGTCCGAGAACATCAGGTGTCTCACCTTGAACTCTGCCACGGAATGTGCGGGATCGATGTCCCAGGTACTGAATTCCTCAGCGGCGATGCTAGAGCCCTCGATTTGGGAAGCTGATGACATGAGATAGGGAAGTTTCTTTCGAATATCGTAGGCCATCATGGCTCTCTGTCCTGAAGCAGGGCCTTACGCGACGACTCAGACCACAAGTATTCGCTCACAGTTGTCATTAGGCTTGAAGCTGAACGAGGAGTCCATTAGACGATGGTGTCATCAATACCTTCGTATGGGTAGGCTGATGGATCGCCTATCCATTGATCCCCGGTCATGATCATTTCTCGTCCGGATACGCGGATCTGGGGTGCGCCGACCCCGATAGAGCGCATCAGCGCGAATGCACTCACAAAACGGCTCCAGCCCATTCAGGTGCGTTCCAGGGCTCCAGAGTGGCAAGTTGCCGAGAACGGCCATCTCGGACTTGTGCTCTGGGCGGCCCGGCAAGGTGCCAACGTGACCGGCTCTGCTGTAGCAATTTCTACGGACGCGGTTTCTCTGCTGCAGTCCTGCAGCGAGTGAGAGCGCCCACGTTCATTGCGTACTGCCACTGGGCTCAACGTGGAACAGCTGGAAACTTCGCAGTGCTCTTCCCTTGCTTGCAGGGTATGAGATCTCGGGACCGCGGGCGATGAGAGTCCGACTCTGTCTGCCCCTACAGCCCGCTTCTTCAGCGCTCATAAGGGGGAAAACAAGATAGAAATCTTCTACTTCCTCGCGAATGGATGGCTCGAGCGGGCTTTGGCAGCGCAAAAGGACACTGAAGTTATCGCGGCATGGTGGGGACGTGATGATTGGCCCTCGCTGGGGAAAATGAGCCGCGAGGGTCGCCGAGATGCATTCATTGAACGGCTTCGGGAAGAGCTAGGCTACAAATCGGTGAAGGCATGGCCCATCTATGAGAGGCAGAATGGCGGCGCAATCATGTACTACATGATTCACGCGACGGACCATCCAGAAGGCCCGAAATTTATGTCCAGAGCGTACCGCTACGCCGTATTCCCTCTGGAGCCTATCGAACAACTAAAGTTCGAACTGTTTGCCGATCTCAAGTAGGTACCTTAAGCGCGCTTCGGCGGGAAGTTCTCTCCAGCGGACTCGCTGCTCTCTACTCGGGCTAAAGGATGCTGTGACCTCGATCCGCCTGGTCCCGAAGTGGTCCCAGAAAACTTGGTGAAATGTTAAGTTGTTGATTTTATTGGCGTCCCCGACGGGATTTGAACCCGTGTTATCGCCGTGAAAGGGCGGTGTCCTAGGCCGGGCTAGACGACGGGGACGCTACTGGAAAAGGGCAGATGAGAACGGCAGATCAGCCGGAATGCGCCCTCTAAAAGCGTATCAACCCACAACTTACCTGTCAAAGATCCCGGCCTTTCCCGTTCCCGCGACCACATCGCATCCCGCCAGTTATACTGGCCCGTCAATCATTTCGGAGTCCAGATCGCATGCCAAAGAAAACGTTTGCCCGCATCCTGCCCCTCGCAGCCATCTTCGCCTCATCTCTCACACTCTGCGCACAGAACACTCCTGCCACGCTCACCCTTCATCCCGACCAGCCCACGACCGCGGTCAGTCCAACCCTCTACGGACTCATGACCGAAGAAATCAACTACTCCTACGACGGCGGCCTATACGCAGAAATGGTGCGTAACCGCACCTTCTTCGGCGACTGGAGCGGCATTCACAACTGGTACCTTTACGAGGGTGGCAACGCCGTTGCCAAGATGGCGCACGATGCATCCACCGGTCCCAGCACCGCTTTGACCAGCAGCCTGAAGATTGAAATCTCCCAGGCGGATGCGCACAGCCCCGCCGGCATCCTCAACACCGGCTGGTGGGGATACTCGCTTCACCCCAACACCACTTACAAAGGTTCCTTCTATGCCAAGTCCGACAGCAGCGCCATCGGCCCTCTTGCGGTCAGCCTTGTCAATGACAACACCGGTAAGCCCGTCGCGTCCTCCAGCGTCACCGGCCTTAGCAGCGATTGGAAGCAATACACCTTCACGCTGAAGACCGGCGCCATTCAGCCCTCAGTCTCGAACCACCTCTCCATCACCGCCGCGCACGCAGGCACTCTCTGGATCCAGCTCGTCTCTCTTTTCCCCCCCACTTATCACGATCGCCCCAACGGATTCCGCACCGATCTCATGGAGAAAATGGCGGCGCTGCATCCCCAATTCCTCCGCTTTCCCGGTGGCAACTACCTTGAAGGCGATCACATCAAGGATCGCTTCGACTGGAAGAAGACCATCGGCCCGCTCGTCAACCGCCCCACACACCGCAGTCCCTGGAATTACCAATCATCCGATGGCATGGGCCTGCTCGAATTCCTCGGCTGGTGCGAAGACCTGCACATGAACCCCGTCCTCGCCGTCTACGCCGGCTACTCGCTTGCGCAGGAACACGTGAATCCCGGCCCTGACCTCGAGCCCTACGTGCAGGACGCCCTCGATGAAATCGAATACGTCAGCGGCGGTCCCGACACCAAATGGGGAGCACAGCGCGCCAAAGACGGTCATCCCGCACCGTTCAAGCTCACCTACGTTGAAATCGGAAACGAAGATCAGTTCGACCGTTCCGGCAGCTATGAAGGCCGCTACGCCCAGTTCTACAAAGCCATCAAGGCGAAATACCCCGAGCTCCAGCTCATCGCCACCATGCCGCTCAAGCAGATGAAACCCGATGTGCAGGATGATCACTACTATGTCCGCGCCACACAGAACTTCGCCGACGCGCACCACTACGACAAAACCGACCGCAACGGCCCCAAGATCTTCGTCGGCGAGTGGGCCACGCGCGAAGGCATCCCCACCCCCAACATGGGAGCGGCTCTCGGCGATGCCGCTTGGATGACAGGCCTCGAGCGCAACAGCGATCTCATCGTCATGTCCTGCTACGCGCCGCTCTTCGTCAACATCAACCCCGGCGGCATGCAGTGGGAAACTGACCTCATTGGGTACAACACCGCCACGAGCTACGGCTCTCCCGCCTACTACGCCCAGGTCCTCTTCGGCACCTACCTCGGCGATCACACCATCGCTTCAGACATCCAGAACGCTGGAGACAAGCTCTTCTACTCCGCCACCATCAGCAGCCAGAAAAAGCAGCTCTACCTCAAGCTCGTGAACGCATCCTCTGATCCCAAGCCGCTCAAGCTCGACCTCCCGGGTTCGCATCCCGCCGCCGAAGCCAGGCTGATCCGCATCAGCGCGCCCGATACCCAGACCACCAACTCCATCGACGACCCCAAACGCATCGTCCCCGTCGAGTCTTCCCTTCACAACGCGAGCAGCAACTTCTCCATCACTCTGCCGCCCTACTCCATTCAGGTCATCCAATTCGACCTGCACTGATCCGCATCTCCGCACCAGCATCAAAGGCCGGAACTCCCCGAGTTCCGGCCTTCTCCATCAATAGCCCTTCATCGTGAACTTCCCTGACGCGCGAGCCCACTTATATTGCCCCGCTGGCGATCAATTATTCGGCGAGGTCGTCTGCGTCCGGCCGTTCCGGGTGCTTGAGGCGCTTGTGTTCGATATACGACCGCGAGAACCACATGATCACCTCAACGGCGTCGCGCAGATCTAGCGGAGCCGCCGGCATCTTTTCCGTGCAGGCGGTGCACTTGGCAGCGATCGGACGCATAGCAGCGTCGTAGGTGAATGCGAGTTCGGGGCGGAGCAACATCATGCGCTCTTTTTGCCATGAGTGAAACGGACGAAATGACGAAATGTCCTCGGGCGCCGGCGTCCTCGAAAGTTCCTGATCGGCCCGGTCTTGCGGGATTCGATACCGCAAGGTCCTCCTGGCTCCATTCGGTGCTGCTCTCAACGCGATGGGAGTGTAGCCCTCAGGACCTGAAGGAAGGTTCGGATGACTGCTATTCATGGGCTTACTGAGACGAAGTGTTACACAGATAACGGCGCGGTGCCGCGGTTCATTGGTGACGACTGTCACAACAGTTGAAGCTGTCGTCAATCTGCGGCCGCTTCGCCTACGAGAGCAGAATCGATCTGCTGGAGTGCAGTATCAATACATTGCTGCACATCCGCGAGGGCGGAAAGGTTTTCGGTAAGAGCCTCGTAGTGCTTCAGAAGGTAACGAGTGCTGCTCAAAATCTCTCGCAGAGCATTCAGTGCATGTGTGTCCATGGCCTGTGCGTCGTTCCACCAGGGAGATGCGTGAAAGATACCTTCACATGCCATTTAGAACGAATCCAAGCGTCCAGGGATGCCTGCGAACTGACAACAACAAGCCGTCTCAAGAGAGCTGCAAGCGGCACAATCCGATCGAGGATATTGCGAGCGCACCATCCGCGGGAGCAGCAAAGAGATGTTGCCTCGCTTCACGCTGAGCGTGTACGACGAATCAACCGCAAGCCTCGGCAGAATGGATCGAAGCCGTCATCCATCCGCGGTGGGCGACCCTCAGCCGATCTAGGCAGGTTGTCTCTATGGTCTTTTAGCCCGCATTTGCTCCGGCCGGGACGGTGCAGGAACTGCATCATCTTCGATGGCCGCAAACAGGATGGAACTTGGCTCGAGCTCTTTGGCCCGATCGGCATGCCGTTCTTCCAGAGCCTGGGCGGCTTCGGTTTTAGCAGATTCCAACTCCGCAACCTTCGTCATCATGATCCGCTCGAGTTCCAGCATGGCGGGATCATCGGAACGCAGGCCCGAGTAACGCTTTGCCTCATCAAGCGTCTTCAGAATGGCATCGATCTCTTGTTGTTTAACCGGGAAATTCATGGGGCAGCCCGACAAGCGTTTGGATGCCGAGTTGAATTTGGGAGTCATAAGGATTTCGTAAAGATCAAACATCGAGCCGAAGCCGATACGGTTGCGAAAGCGCCGCGAGCTTGTCTGCAGCCAAGGGCGGGCAGAAGGGAGTCGATGTTTCGCCCGCTCCTGCCTGGCGGGAATTGGCGCAAAGCATAGCCGCCTCGCAGTCCGTCAGCTACTCACGCATCGAACTCCACGCAAGCCACCAAGTGTCAGGGCACGACTTCACCGGGGTCCCCAGCGAGCCGCCTTTGCTCGATGGTTTGGTCTTCAGTCGTGCCGCAAACGACCCCAGGAGCTACGGGCTTTAGCCCCTGAGAGATTCTTGATTCCGTCGCGGTAGGTGAGCACCAGAATTTGCTGGTGCATCGGGTCGAGGTGCGAGAGTGCGCGCTCGAAGTCGAGGACGCGGACATTGCGCGGGTCGGTTTCGCAGGCGCGACGCTCGCGCCAGCCGGAGCGCTTGAGCCGGGTGGTGTTGCCCTGGCGAAGGGCGATACGTTCGAAGGCCCACTGTTTGAGTCGCATGATTGCCATTACTTGGTCTGACGGGATACCAGGCACTGTCTTTTCTCCGGGTCTTGTTCGTGTGCTTCGGTGATGGCCTCCTGAACGTGTGTGAGAGGCCAGCCAAGGGCCTCGGCGATTTGGCGCGCGATCTGGTCGCGGAGTTCGGCTTTGGGGATGGGTTGGGGATCTTCGAGCCAAGCGACGGCTTCGGCGGCGGGGGTGTCCTGGCGGGATTGTGTGCGTTGGGCGGGGTCGGACTCTACGAGCGGGTGCACTCGAGAGAAAACCACAGGTTGTGGTCAACCACCGCACTAGCCGCTATATATTGTGGATCTAAGAAACTGAAGCCCCGCCTTAAGATTGATGGTGCAACCCCGCGAGCGGAGAGAAAAGATGCCTGATACAGATGAGATTAAACCCTCTGAAATCGTTGGGGAGGTTGTGGGAAAGGCTCTGGATTCCGAGCCAGTAAGGAATCTCCTGAGCCCGGTGACCAAAAACATTGGGCAGATGCTCGGCTTAGTCAGCGATATCGCACGCTTCTACATGGAAGACAACCTCTCTGGCATCTTCACGAAGTGGGCGGCTAAGAGAGAAGGGAAACCACTACAGCCGGAAGAGTTCAGACGGGTACTCCCACTGCTTCGAGATGCTGCTATGCAAACGAATGACGAACTGCAAGGGCGCTGGGCCTCGCTTCTTGAGAACGTTGCCAAGGAGACTGAGGGCATGCTTCCGTCATTTGGCGGAACGCTCTCGCAGATCACGGCGGAGGAGGCCCGCTACTTGGATCGAATCTGGCAATTTTGTAACAGCTCCCCAAAATGCAATTCAGTCAAAAGATTGGGCAGAGCCGAATTGACCCACAGCAAGCTGATTGAGATTTACAAGGCAGGCTTGCACGCTCCGAACCCGTCGGAGATGCGAGTCTTCAGAGATCGCATGTCACCTGAACAGGTCGCGGCGTTCGAGGAGATGACCAACTTCGAACTAATACTCCATGACTTGGAGCGGCTGAGCCTTCTCGAAAAGAAGATACAGTACATTCCCGATGACGTGAGTAGATACGAGATCGCCGGAGAAGTTTACTCCATACCATCAGGTCGAAGCGGCATGAACATCAGCTATGCTCTTACGCAATATGGAGTGAACTTCATCTTGGCGGTTCAGCCTGATCCTTCTGTCTCCAGTGAGATTCGGGCGGGGGAAGCCGCACCAGAAGTTTAGGCGCTTGGGCAGGCGGCGAGAATGCGGCTGGCGATGGCTCGGGCCTCTTCCCACATCTGCCCTTGGTCCTGTTCGGTGGCTACGTCCCACAAATCCATGGCGGCCATGTGGAGGACGGCGGCGAGCTTGGCGGCCGGCGCGGGCTGGCGCACCAGCGGGCCGGGAACCATGCGGCGCTGTTCGGCTAGCGCGTGTTGGACTCGCGCGCAGATTTGCGCGGCGCTGGGCGGGGCTGGTTTCGGCTTGGGGGTGGGCGGAGGACGGTTGCCTTAAGCGATTGCGGAATCTTCGACGGCGTCAGGTGCTGCGCTCCCGGCGCATTGCGCATCCGGAGATTCAACCAGGTGGAGCGAGGACTTGATCTCGGCTGTATCCACATGAAGGCTCAACAGGCGCTGGAGCAGCGTGCACTTGATATGAATGAACGCGGGGTCCTGAGCGTCGAGGGATGTGTCTTCTTCTAACGCTGAAAGCGTTTTCAAAAGAGCAGTGGCGAGATGGCGGTTGGTTGTAAGACGACTCATGAACAGAAAGCCAGCGGGGCAGATCGGTCTTGCTTCGCCGTGAAATTAACCCTTCGTACAGTCGCTAGATTCGATGCCAGGAACACAGTCCTGAGTTGTTCGATAGTGCGAGGGAAGTCGCACCAGAGGTTAACAGCTGGGGGGCAACTTGTACGGCGCCGAAGTAGAGGAGTCGCGATCCGTCGCGCCCGCCGAAAAACCTCGAGCGCGATGCGGTCAATCTGGGGCACGGATGTCGGACCAACGACTCCACTCCGGGCTAAGCGACTGCGGCCATGCGGTGCCCATGGCGAAGGCTCCCCGCCGTTCGTCCTCAGCGGAAGTCAACCACGCCGGCCGGCTAGTTTCGACGTAAGCCGAACATTTCAAAGCACAAATAATCCCGCCGGACTTTGCAGTCTATTTCCCCAATTCCCGCAAAATAGAACCATAGCCACAGATCTCGTTCTCTGTTCTGTTCTCTGCTCTTAACTCCTTGCGGCAGAAAATCCTGCGTCTCAACTCGCTCAAAATACGCGGCTTATACCGCGCCAAAATTTGTAAGCACCTGAAAACAATAGATCTCTTTAAAGAAATAGGGGGGGTTGGGGGTCACCCCTTCAAGGGAGAAAGCCATGTCCAAAGAATGTCGTCACATCATGCCTAATGGTTCGAAGTGCCACTCACCTGCTCTCAGGGACAGGTCCTACTGCTTCTTCCATCAAAGGCTGCATACCACCATCAACGCTTCGAAACAAAAAAAGGATAGCTTCGATCTTTCTTCTTTTGTCGAGGACGCCAAAGGCATTCAGATCGCCCTCTCCCAGGTGCTCGCGGGGCCTGGCCGAATCCCGCATCGAGCCGCGCCGCGCCAGCCCGCTCATCTACGGACTGGATCTCGCCACTCAGCTCACCAAAAAATCCGCCGACTTCGATCCGTCCCAAACCGTGACCAACGTCCGTCGCGACGAAGATGGCTACCTGATGGCAGTTGACGAAGTCACCTGCGACTCGCCGCCCGCCTGCCCCGGCTCCGCGCAACAATCCGCCTGCCCTGCCGACCCCAGGCAATCGAAACTCACCAGCGATTCAAACCGCTAAAGCAGACTGAACGCGGGAAACTGAAAGCCCGCACTGCCCCGTTCATTGCAGCCTCACGCGATGAACGGGCGCCCCAGTCCCCTCTCATCGCTCGACGAACTACTTCCTTACCGCCCATGCCAGCCCATCCGGGTTGGGCCCCGCATCTACCTTCCCCACAACCTCCAGCGTCTTCAGATCGACAACTGCAACAAACCCATCTTCTGAAAACGCAACGTAAGCCCGCTGGCCGTCGGGCTGCACCAGGATCCCCCCACCCCCGCCATGCCCGATCCGCAGCCGCTTCACTTCCTTCTGCGCGGCCACATCGAACACAACCAGTTCCGGCCCTGCTGAAATCAGCACCCTCTGCCCGTCCGGAGTGAACTTCAGACGGTTCGCCCCGCGCGCGTTCGCCTGCACGGTTGCCGTCACCTTCTTCTCCGCAACATCGATAACTGAGATCGTCCCATCCCACGCATTCGCCACCCAAGCCTGCTTCCCATCCGGCGAAACATCGAATCCCTCCGCTCCGCCACCCACCGGGATCACCGTCTCTTTCCAGTCCCCGCCCGGAGGTCCCGGAATCGTCCGCCTCCCACCCTGCGCACCGGGGGGAGGGGGTGGCGGGCCGCCCGCCGGCCCATCGGTATGCTCCAGCAACGTGACCGTTGCTGAATTAACATTTGTGGTCATAATTCTCTGCGCGTCAGGGAACACATACAGCATGTGTGTCCGATTCTGTCCCGTTCCCATGATCCAGTTCACCTTCCCCGATCCTGGATCGTAGCTCCCAATCGCCTTTGCCGCTTCCGCCGTGAACCACACCTTTCCCTGCTCAAAAGCCAATCCATGCGGTCCGCGCAGCGCGCCTAGATCGATCTGCGGCTCTTCGTGTTGCGCAAGGAGATCGACAACAGCCAGCGTATGAAATGCGCCGAACCCATAATTCGATACGTAAGCTGTGTGTCCATCGCTGGAAGCAATCACCTCGTGCGGATCGTCCCCAACGGGAACGCGACCCACAACATGCAGCGTCGCTGGATCCACGATCGCCAGCGTTTGATCCTTCTTCGATAGCACCAGTAAGGATGTCGTGGGAGTTGTTGATTGGCAGGACAAGATCGCGCAGAATGCAGCAGCGCCAACCGCTAGAAACGCAGTTCGTGAGAGGCTTCTCATTGTGTAGAGGAGACTACACCAAAATTGCCGCGGATCAACGGCAGCCAAAGCTCAGCCCTACACAAACATGTCCTGATCAGGCACTGCTTCATGACGTTCCGAACGTCGTCCAGTCGCAAGCACGCCGAGAAACGCCTTCGCTGCAGCCAGCATCGCTGACACCTGCCGAACAGGCTTCGTCACCGAGTCAGCGACCACGTTGCCTGCATGCTCCACTCCATCCGCAACATTGGTGATCATGCTGTCTACGCGAGTCGTCTGCCTGTACACACGCGCCAGAACTTCGTCCGCGGTGAAGCGGATATGCGCTGTCTGCTCGCGCGCCGACTGAGCCATGTCTGCAACATCAGCAGCCACAGACTCTACCTTGGGCGCAACCTTCTCCAGCAGTTCCTTGGAGCGGTTCAGCATTGGCATAACCGTCGAGCGAACGTCGCTCACTTCGTCCTGCACGGTCTTGATGCTCTTGCGCACCATGAAGAATGCAGCCAGCATAACGATGAACTGCCCAAGCAGTGCCACCGCCGTAAGGCCCACGAAGATCATCAACCACAGTGTTTCGTTGTGAAAGTCCATATTGGCACCGACGCGATCTTGAGCTTCCCTGAAGTCCCGTTCAGCGCCCCCGCGTACTCAAGAGAACGCATCCTCTTACAAGAATCGCCGGGACCGACCATGTCAGCCCCGGCGTTTTGCCTATTGTGACTACGCCGTTGGTTCAACCGGCTTCTGCGAATTAGCCTGATAAGCTTCCCGTCCAGCATCCACTGCTGCGCCAACGCGGGTTGTCTGATCGCTCACAATGTTCTTGCCGCGCTCTACGAAGTCTTCCCATTGAGCCCGACCGCGATCCACAATCTCGCGTCCACGACCAACATATTGGTTCATCTGTTCGCGACCTTTATCTACATACTGCCCAACCTGCTCAGCGGCCTGTCGGCTCCGCGCCCGAAGATATTCGCTTCCCTCGCGGGCTCCCTGGGCAAGATCTTCCCTGGTTTCGCGGCCGCTCTTGGGAGCATAGAGAATGCCAACCAGCGCGCCAACGCCGAGCCCGGCCAGAAACCATGCAACTCCTTGAACTCCGTTCCTCTCATCGCTCATATTTTGTCTCCTTCTGCTCAATACGCCGGAATCCCGCCAACGGTTCTGTTGCCAGGGAAACCGAGAAGCCTGAGCCAGCCAAAAACCTATATTACGCCGCAAACTCTACTTGGCGTTTAGGATTTGCGCCGCATCAAGCCAAACGCCAGCCCTCGGAATCCTTCCTCCCAGCTCTCTGGCATTTGACGCCGCTTGCCCTGTTTCAGTTGTAAATGACCAAACTCAGCGTTCCGCAATTCTACTCTTCCCAGCTGGATGTCCCGACTACTACTTCGGCAGCAGCCCATGAGCGATCGCGTCCAGAATGCCATTCAGGAAGTTGATCGACTCGGGCGATGAGAAGCGCCTCGCAATCTCCAACGCCTCATTGATCACGATCGGGAACGGCGTTCCCTTAAACCCAAGCATCTCGCCGACTGCCATGCGCAGCAGGTTTCGATCGACAGCAGGCATGCGCTCCAGCCGCCAATGACGCGAGTTGGCCGCAATCAGTTCATCGATCTTTTCCTGGTTTGCAATAGCAGATCGGAACAGGTCCTCCGCAAAGCCTCGAACCTCAGGCTCTGTCGTGTCCACCGACTTCCAGAATGTTGCCCGCACCTGATCCGGCGACTGCTTCCCCATTTCCGCCTGGAAAAGCATCTGCATCGCCAGTTCACGTGATTTCCTGCGTGAACCAGCGCTCACGATCTCCCGCTTTCCGCGGACTTCCGCTTCACGCTGACCATCTCGATCGCTGCCGCCGCTGCCTCAAACCCTTTGTTGCCGGCCTTGATGCCTGCGCGATTCAACGCCTGCTCCAGAGTCTCGCACGTCAGTATCCCAAAACCATGCGGTATACCGGTCTCCTGTTGCGCCTGGCCAATTCCACGGGCTACTTCGTTGTAGATGGCTTCGTAGTGCGCGGTCTCTCCTCGGATCAAGCACCCCAGTGTCACGATCGCATCCACTTGTTTCCGCTCAGCGATCATGCGCGCCGCGGCCGGAACTTCCCATGCTCCTGGCACACGCACAACCTGAATGTCCCGCCGTTCAGCGCCGCTCCGTAAGAGCGCGTCCAGCGCGCCCTGGAGCAGCCGATCCGTGATGACGGCGTTCCACCGAGCCACGACGATCGCGAAGCTCATGCCCTTCGCCGAGAGGTCCCCCTCTAGAGCAACCAGCTTGCCCTTGAGCGGATCTGTCCACGCCCAGAACGTGAATGCAAAGCCCAACTGCGGCTCGACGGTGAAGATGCGCGACTTCCAATCAGTGTCGATCGGTTCTTGCAACCGCTTCATCGCTTCATCGCCGCCATTCGCGCGCAACCACCGCTCTGCCGCCTGATAGGCTTGATCGAGCGATTCCACCTCGATCATCACGTCCGCCACGGACGGAAACTGCCCATTTACAAACTCGAGATTGGCCAAAGGCGCCAGAAAAGATGCACCTGTACTAACGGAATCCTGCCATCCTGCGCCCGCGGCAAGGCCCATGGCCGTAAAGAAGCTGCGCAGCCTCTCAAAAACAGTCGGATCTTCGGCACGGCGAAGGATGGAAATCCCTTTGATCATGCTCTGATTCTAACGTGGAGCCCCGTCCCGTTTTCCCGCACGGTCAATTCAAGATCACAGAACCTGACTCGCTGAACACGAGGATAACGTTACCGCCGAAACAGAGGTCCCAGCCGTTACATCTGAGACAGCCGGACAGTGATGATCTGGTGGGGTTGAACGTTGATCTTAAAACTATGAGAATTGTCCGGCGTAATCGCGCTCTGATCGCGTTCGACAGCGTCCGTCAACTCTGCCTTCGCAATCGAGATCACCGGCACACCGATGGTGACGGTGCGCGGTTTTCCCCCAAGATCGATGAAGCGCAGAATCGTTCCATTTCCGTCTTCCGCTGGTTTCCACGTATCCAGCAGCAGATCTGGATCATCAATAGAGACGAAGGTGCCTGCATTTCCATCCAGCTGTTGAGGAAGATTCAGCGCCTTATCCTGGGACCGGATCTGATCGACTTCAAACGGTGTTGCTTCCTCCCAGCCCAAGCGGCTTAATGCCGAACCGTCCGTCCGCCCAGCGCTGGTGACCACGTAGCGGAACCGAAAATGCCCGCCTTGTGCAGCGCGATAATTCGTGTGCCAGTAGTTGTTCATCGCATAGGAGAAGATATTTCCAGGCCGATCGCCAAAGGCCGTGGGCCATTCCCCGCGATTGATGTCGCCGAGAGTCACGAGAGAGGCATCGAGTGGCATCACAGTCGCCGACACCCCATCCTGCTGAACCGAAACCCAGTGCTGCACAGAGAACCATTCGTGCCCCGCTCCTGGGTACATATCTCTTGCGGGATCGACGACCCCGTTTTGTATCTCGTACTGAAACTGCGGATGTGTCATAGCGAAAGGAAATGCGAAGTAGACCGCTTCCTTCTTCAACTCAGATTTCTTTTCGATATCTTCGACGAATTCGATCTTCTTCTCGTTCTCATAGACCCGGATTTCACTCTTGATCTGTGGAGTGTTCTCAGCCGACGACTCGAGTTGTGCGCGCCAGCCCCAAGGAGCTCGGTCAACGGAAACGAGATGCCCATTCTGAGCAGGGTGCGGATGCAGCACCGGTTTGGGAGAAACCGCTCGATACTGCAGAATACTGTTCGGTTCCTCATCACCGCCGCTGACGTAAACGTACTGACCGAAACGCCATGGACTCGAAGTATTGACCAGTTCCTTGTTCAATTGTTTGTCAAAGATGCTGCGCACGCTGCCTGAAGTGGGATCAAGCTCAACACGATAGAAAGGGCTCTCGATCATATTTGATTGCACAGTCTGCGGGGCCGAAGGGGCAGAATGAGCAGCCCTCAACTCGTAGACCTTGTATCCAACACCCGGCACACCGGAGGCCCGGAATTCGACCCTGCGGGAGTCGTGGCGATCATGCAGAACGATGTAAGGGACTGGCTGCTTCGTCGCGCGATCCGCAATTTCCATGTCGTTGTCCAGGTCGATCGTCACCTCGGAATCCCGTTTCCAGTTCAGAGGATTGAAGACGATCAGGCTGTCGACCCCGGCAGAAATAGAGTCGGCGAGCGCCGCCATACTGCCCCCCAGGATGTGATCGCGCTTATCCGCAGCAGTGGTCGCGCGCGAATCCTTCACACGGAGCTGCTCAGTTGCTTCATCGCTGTCAGGATCAGAGACGCTGTTCCATGAGGCCCAGGTGTGCTCATCCATGAGAACCATGTTGGCCCACATGGAATTCAGTTCTTCGCGATCGACTGAGAGGCGCTTATTCACCAGAGTGCTGATAGTGGCCAGCTTTTCTGCCGAAGGCGCCCTGCTCTCGTTCTCGCGTTCGATCGCCGCATACAACGCATCTGAACCGATTCCATCTTCCCAATATGGGCCGCCGTCGCCACGCACTGTCGGAATGTCGTTTCCAAATTGCGTTGCGATATCCGCAAGGGCATCATGAAAACCGGAGTACTGGATGTGCGGATATGCATAGAGCGCATTCCACTCTCCTGCCAGTTCAGCCTGCTGCGGAAATAGATCCGTGTTTTCGACCTGCGTCCCGAACATGAGGGCCGCGCTCGCGCGATAATTCGGGCGTTGATACATCTGCAGGAAGAGAGGCAAAACTTCCTCACCGGTCTGAGGCACAGGAGGCAGACCGAAGATAAACTGCATCTGCATGTAGTGCCGCGAATACCACATCAGCACCTTGCCGCCATCAGGGCCTTCCCACCAGAATGGCGTGTTTTCATTCAGATGTCCCTGGAGAAGAACCGGAGCGCGGTCGTTGTTGCTACCGGCAACGAAATATTTAACTCCAGCGGCAGCAAGGATCGACGCATAGGACCACGAGTACGAGGGCACATCGGTGATGTTCGCGTAGTTGAAAGGCGTGCCATGGCTGCGGCTGAAATCGGCGCTGGGATACAGAGAACGTATAAGGGTCTCCGCCGTCGGGAATCCTGTTAGAACGTTGCTGGACTGAGCGGGAATGTAGATCTTCAGCTCCTTGATCGCCTGGAGAATCCGTTCTCTTTCCCTGGGTGTACGCAATTTTAGAAACTGCTCCAGATTCCACTCGCCGTCTGTGCTGAATCGAAACTCGGGGTACTTCTCGGCCAGATCAATTGCCTCATCCAGAATTCGGCTCTGAATCGCAGAGACTTTCGACTGGTAATCGGAGTAGCCCACGTCCAGGTGAACGTGTGGAACCAGGAGTATCGTCCACTTCTTTTGCGGCTGGATAGCTTCATCGAAGTGCGCAGCGCGTCCATCAATATCGGCGCTAATCCTCGCCCGGGTTTCAGAGGTGAATTCAGGAACGTTGAAGCTAATACGCTCGTCCCCGAAATCCTGTTGGCACCGCAGCGGACTGCTGAACTTCTGCCCTCCGATCGCTAATTGAACTTGCCCGGAATGCGGACGCTGAGTGTAGCGCACGAATACATCGACGCGTTCCTTCATCGACGCGCCTTGCTTCTGGTAGAAGATGGTTGGTTCTGCGTGTGCAGTGATTTGGGCAGGCGCCACGTCAATCTGCTTCAGATCGACCGCATCGTATGCGAAGCCGGCATCCGGAACGATCTTTTCTCCCGCCGACACCGGCTGAAGCGCAATGCAGTTCTTGCCAGTCTTAAGCCATGAACCCGGAAAATCCACTTGCACTTCGGCGCGCGCGTACGCGGGATAGAAGGCAGCCACCATATCGCCCATGTTGTAGTCCAGCTTGGGGTGGAGGAAGAACGTGCCTTTGCGTCCGTTAATGTCGACGCGCAAAGCCGGGACGCTCGACGCCTCAATCAGCACTGAGACGTTCATGCGATAGGCGCGGCTGGGCTGCCCTTGAATCGAGAAAACGATGCTGCGAGGAGGCGCGGGAGGATCGGTTGGTTTTCCCGTCGTTGTGACAGGAGCAGTCGCATACCAACCCTGGCGCGGCTGATCCTGACCGACTACGAAGTTCACCGCGCCCTTGGGCAGGCCGTCGGCGAACTCACCCGAAGAGTCATCGAATATTCCAACGCTCCAGATCGGTTTCTCTTTGGTCTGGGCAAAAGATGAGAGGCACAGCAGCAACGCGAAGCCAGGGGTAAGATTCTTCAGCCTCATGATTCTCCATGCAGTTGGCGGGTCTACCCCGCTTTTACGAAATGCAAATTCGTCAAACCTGTTTGACTTCAATTCCCATTCGGCGGAAAGGATCAATCATCCCGTCACTGGCATCCCGATCGGTGATGACCATCTGCACCTCCGCGGCTGGGCAAAGGAGCCAGCGCGATACAGTCCCCAACTTCGAGTGATCAGCGACCACTATTTTTCTTCGTGCTTGGCGGGCGAGCACGCGAAGAAATTCTGCTTCCTGCGGGTGAACACAGGTAAGCCCCTTCTCGGCGTCGATGCCGTCCACACCTATGAACATGATGTCGGAAAACATCATAGTGGCGGCCTGATTCGCGATAGGCCCAACGAGCGTGAACCAATTTCCCCGTAAATGTCCGCCTGTCACCACGACTTCGATTTCCTTGTGCGAACTGAGTTCCATGGCAACGTTAACCGCATTTGTCACAATAGTGATTCCACGCAGCAGTTTCAAATACCGCACAACCTCAGTGGTAGTGGTGCCTCCGCTCAGAGCGACAGTCTGGCCGGGGCTCACGAGTTCCGCCGCGGCCTGTGCGATACGGCGCTTTTCCGCTGCGAACGTTTCTACCTTGTCCTGAAACGAGAGGTCATGTTTGAAGGGTTCGTAGAAAAGAGAACTGATGGAGATGGCGCCCCCGCGCGTTCTGCGCAGCATTGAGCGCTGTTCGAGATCGTCGAGATCCCGGCGAATCGTTGCCGTAGAGGCTTCAAGGGAAGCACAAAGCTCCTCAATGCTGACCTCGCCAGACTCTTGCAGCCGGTGCAGAATCAAATCCTGACGTGAAGAGACGTTATCGAATTTGCCCGGCATACGAGACCCACAATACACGAAATGAGTGGGTAGAAGAAGACTTTTATGATCGAAAACCGAGTTTTCGATCATTTAAATCGATATAAATCGTTCAATTAGATCATGAATAGCGGCTCAAAACTTGACAATCGCTCACAGTCTCCCTAAATTCGATCTATCTTGGCCGCTTCAGTCGCTTTCCGGCATCTGCTCGAATCCTCTCAGAAGGGAGCGCCATGGACACCACGGCATCTGCCTGGGCGCTTCTAATCCTCGCCGGACTAGCGAACGCAACCTTCGGCGTGCCCATGAAGTATGTGCGCCGATGGGAATGGGAAAACACCTGGGCGGTATGGAGTCTGTTTGCCCTTGTGACTCTGCCGATCCTGCTGGCTCTTATCTGCGTTCCGTCGCTGCCTCACGTTTTCGCTGGACGGAATCTCCAAGCCGCTGAGATTGTCTTCCTTCTCGGTACAGGTTGGGGGCTGGCACAGGTTCTGTTTGGAAAAGCAATGCACGTTATCGGAATCGGTCTGACATTTTCAATCGTCCTTGGATTATCCGCGGCAATGGGAACGATCTTGCCGATGCTCCATCTGGGACTCGCGACGGTGAGCGGGAATGCGATAGCGCACATCATTACTGCGCTCGTTTTCGTAGTGCTCGGTGTGGCGGTCTGCGCCGAGGCCGGCCGACGCAGAGAACAAGCGCGATGCGAACAAACAGGGAGGTCGGGATCGTACCTGACGGGTCTGCTGATGGCTCTCTGCAGCGGAGTTCTCGCTTCGTTCATGAATGTCGGGGTTACCTTCGGCTCATCGCTTGCGGCAACGGCGGCGGCCCATGGCGCGTCCCAATCAGGCAGTATGTACGCGGTCTGGCTTCCGCTCCTTCTCGGAGGCGCGATTCCGAACCTTCTCTACTGCCTTTACTTGCTGAACAGAAGGAAAACGTGGGCGCGATATCGCGGCACATCGCAGCCGTGGAACGCCGCTCTTGCAGCCGTGATGGCAATTCTCTGGTTCTTCAGTACAGCTCTTTATGGCGCAGCCTCGCACAGCCTGGGTGCGTGGGGAGCAGTGCTGGGCTGGCCGGTCTTCATGTCGGTGATTGTGATCGGCGCGGGTCTCCTCGGTATTGCAACGGGCGAGTGGAGTCGAAGCGGGAAGTCTCCAGTCTTATTTCAGGTAGCTGGGATACTGCTGCTTGTGATCGCGATAGTGGCGTTCTCGCGGGCTCAGAACTTATTGCAGCAGGATCAAATGAGCATGAATGGCAATCCCATCGCATTCAATGTACGCCTGATTTGGTGATCGGCATGTACGATAAGTTCCCCTATATACGTGTCAGTGACAGCAGTTCCGATTGCAAGGAAGGTTGGCGCGATATTGGATCAGTCATCCGCACGCAACTGCGGAACGAGCGCACCACAATCTGCATCGAGTGCTACCCCGGGACATTGATTCAGCCGCTAGTTCAGACTCTTTCAGAAGAGCTTGCACCGAGCCATCTCGTTCTCGCTGAATCGTGCTATCTCTCTGGCGAGGAAATCAAAACGAAATTTCAGCAGTTCCTCACAGATGATCCAGTCTTCGGGGTCATGAACTCCTCAACGATTGATGACTTCCTTGATTGGTCCAAGGTACTTGAAACTCGGTCGGATCTGGCTCGGAATGGCTTGCATCTCATCGTTGGCACCGGAGCTTCCCTAATCGCGGAGACATGGGACGTTCTCATCTATGCGGACCTGGCCCGTTGGGAGATCCAGCAGCGCTTTCGGCGCGGGGAAATCGGGAATCTTGGTTTACACAACGAACATGAAAAGCCGTCCCTCAAATACAAGAGAGGCTTCTTCCTCGATTGGCGAGCAGCAGATCGCCTGAAAACGAAGCTACTGGAAATTGCCGACTTTCTGCTCGACTGCAATGACCCGAAGGCTCCGAAGATGATCAGTGGCCTTGATCTGCAGAAGGGCCTTAATGCGGCCGTGCAGACACCCTTCCGTGTTGTTCCTTTTTTCGATCCGGGACCATGGGGAGGGCACTGGATGGAGTCAATATGCGATCTCCCCAAAGATGTTCCGAATCATGCGTGGTGTTTCGATTGTGTTCCAGAGGAGAACAGCTTGCTGCTGGGATTCGGCGAACGCCGAGTGGAAATACCGGCACTCGACCTGGTGCTCTTGCGACCTCGGGAACTGCTTGGGGAGCACGTGGAGAGAGTCTTCGGCGCTGAATTCCCGATTCGCTTCGATTTTCTCGACACGATGGACGGCGGAAATCTCTCGCTGCAGGTGCATCCTCGCCCGGCTTACATCCGTGAAGCATTCGGAATGCGCTATACGCAGGACGAGAGCTATTACATGCTGGATGCTGCCGAAGATGGATGCGTGTACCTGGGATTGCGCGAATCGGTCGAACCGGATGAGATGATGCATGAGCTACAGCAGGCCGCGCGTTCGGCCCATCCGACCTTCTCTGCTGAAAGATTCGTCAACAGATTTCCTGCACGCAAGCATGACCACTTTCTCATTCCAGCTGGGACCGTGCACTGCTCAGGCCGCAACTGCATGGTCCTGGAAATTAGCGCTACCCCGTACATATTCACATTCAAGCTTTGGGACTGGGCGCGAATGGACCTGGACGGGAATCCGCGGCCTCTTCATCTTGAGCACGGGGCTGCAAACATGTGTTGGGAGAGGCGCACCCGTTGGGTAGAAGACGAGCTGATGAATTGTGCCTATGAGGTTGCGTCAGGTCCACATTGGCGCGAGGAGCGAACCGGGCTCCATTCATTGGAATTCATCGAGACACGACGCCACTGGTTCACCGGACCGATACTGCACGACACACAAGGAACTGTGAATGTGCTGAACCTGGTACAGGGCAGCCGAGCCCTTGTTGAAAGCCCGACGAATTCCTTTGACCCCATTCAATTGAACTACGCAGAGACAATTATCGTTCCCGCTGCGGTAGGAAAATACATCATCCGGCCGGCAGACGAAGATGTAGCGGGTTCGCTTGCAACGATCAAAGCTTTTGTCAGGCCTGAATTCGAGTTTCTCCCGTAAGGACATACGCAAGGGCTCGCTGCTTCACGATTGTTAACGAAGCGTAAGTACATACGAAATTGGTCCACACGATTCGCCGACGGGCATCTTTATATCAACTTTTGAGAATCTGATTCAGCGAGAGGCCGTCGAGGACCATCAAGAGTGCCGGATTTGAGCACAGCACAAGCGAGACTCAGCAGTTTCCACGATGTAGAAATCCGGTCGGTCTCACTTGTACGGTCCGGCCATGACGACTAGTTATAATCGGATACTGCATCCGTTCTGCTGGACCCTCAGTGGTGCGGGCGGTAAAAGCACGATCTGTTTTGAGACATGAAGCGTCGCCTCTCCATCGTCGGGTTCGTGCTGTTTCTTCTTCTGCCGGTGGCGAACCTGCGGGCTCAAGATGGGATAGCAGGAGCACTATTCCAAGAGGTAAATACTCCAACACCGATCTTTAATCTCAAGACTCATCTTGTCGCGGCGGATTTTGATAATGATCAGAAGCCCGACGGTGCCATTCTTCGAGAAGCCGGACTTCGAGAGGGGAAGCGGGCATTCCGCATCGAGTTTCACCTCTCTGCCGCCGACAATTACGCGATCACCTTTTCGACCCTCGAAACGGCGCTTTCGATCTCAGCTCTGGATGTAGATCGCGATGGTGCACCTGACATCGTCATCGAGAAGGCGTTTACACATCAGCGAATTCAAATCTATCTGAATGACGGCCACGGAGCGTTCCGCGAGGCAAAGACCGATGATTACCCTCCGTCCGACCGACCGGGCAATATTTGGCGCTCCCCTTTCGATCTAAGCGTGCCGGTCTTGGGCTTGCCCGCAACCCGCAGCTTCGAGATCGCAGATCTCCGAGTACTTGAGCTGCTCGACCAAACTTCGCTCGAGCGGCCGAACTTCCGGTCCGAGATGCTCCTGCATGACTCGGGGGCACGAGCAGCGACAGCGATCCGCGGACCTCCCTCCTCTCTTTCTGTTTAGCCCGGTTCAATAGAGATTCTCTGAGAGCACGTGCTCGTGCGCGCTCGTGTCTGCGACCTCCGAGCCGCCGAGATCTAGTGCTCTATGCAACCGCAACATTTTTTGAGAAGAGAGAGCAAATGAAGGACAGCATTCGTCTGAGACGTACCGGTGCGAATCGCCAGCAACTCGCGCACCAGAACCAGCTTCAAGTTACAGTCGGCCGGAGGATTCGCTAAATGAAGGAATCAGTTCCCTCTCGGAACCGCTCGGCTGAGGCCCTTACCTGCGATATAGCGGGTTTCATTGGCGTGGCCTCGGTTATCACCTTAAAACCGGCCATACGTTATCAGTTCAAAACCGGCCAACGGGATTGGCCGAAGACGTGATTGTTTTACCTTGCTTCAGTGCGTGATTGCAAGGCGCGGATTCGATGTTGAGA
>Ga0207654_10000033_pt1 | contig 115194 bp, 94 predicted proteins | sample KBSC64metaG_FD_184355 | JGI IMG/M metagenome (GOLD analysis project Ga0207654, IMG submission 184355) | Corn rhizosphere microbial communities from Kellogg Biological Station, Michigan, USA - KBS C6-4 metaG (SPAdes) (version 2) | ecosystem: Host-associated > Plants > Roots > Rhizosphere > Soil... | reverse complement strand
CCTCGGTTATCACCTTAAAACCGGCCATACGTTATCAGTTCAAAACCGGCCAACGGGATTGGCCGAAGACGTGATTGTTTTACCTTGCTTCAGTGCGTGATTGCAAGGCGCGGATTCGATGTTGAGATAGTGCTCGATGTTTTATGCGTGTTAAGGTGGTACTCGCTTCGCCGGGGTCGCGCCTTGCGAAGTGATCCAGGGCCGATGACGCGGGGCTGGCTCCGAAGGAATCGGTAATCGAGACCCTCTGCAGTTTGCCCGATGGGCTTGCTTGCAGAGGGTTTCGTGTTTCTTCGAGCATTCCTATGGTGATGCTCCGTCGTAAGAGGCCTCTGGATCCCGAGTCGCGAAGCCGCCGGGCGCTCTTCGCCCGGCATCCATATTGCTTTTGTTTTTGGTTTTGTCATTGGTTTTCTCCGGCCCCGCCGGTCTTGGTACGCCAACTGCGCGGTCCACACTTGAGCACATGTCCGTGATGCAGCAGCCGATCAAGCATTGCGGAGACGGCGGCGCTATCGCCGAGCAGTTTGCCCCAGTCGTCCACTGGTCTATTCGACGTGATCAGGGTGCTGGTTCTTTCGTAGCGTCGCATGATGATTTCCAGCAGTTCTTCGGCGGCGGTCAGCGGCAGCTTGCGCATTCCCAAGTCGTCGATGATCAGTAGCGGCACCGTTGTCAGCAGTTCCACATGTTGCCTGCGGTTGCCGTCCAGTGTGGCGTCTGCTAACTCTTCGAGCAGGATGTGCGCTTCGCGATACAACACGCGGTAGCCTTGCTGGATAACCGCATGCCCGATGGCCTGGGCGATGTGACTTTTTCCGCTACCTGCCGGGCCAAGAAAAAGTGCGTCTTCGCGGCGTCCGATCCATGCGGCCGTGGCCAGGTCGAAGACCAGACTGCGGTTCATCTTTGGATTGAACTGGAAGTCGAAGTTATCGAGTTGCTTGTTTGGGTCACGGAACTGCGCCTGCTTGTGGCGCCGCTCCAGAAGCCGCTTACTGCGACAGGCAAGTTCGTCCGAGACCAGGATGGAGATCAAGTCGATGGGTGTCACGTTGTCCGACTGTGCTTGCAGCAGACGCGTTTCCATCACTGCGGCCATGCCGCTCAGGCGTAGTTGCACCAGCGAGCGATTCAGTTCGATCAGGTTCATGGTTGGGGTTCCTCGAAGTTGATGCGTTGTTGGATCAGATCGCGATATTGGCTGAGTTCGCGGATGAGTGGATCGACCTGCCGTAGAGTGAGAGGAGCCTGCGGACTGCGCTCCAGATAGCGGCGCACGAAGCGATACTCGGGGACGCGCAGTTCCAGCGCCGCCGCACAAGCATCGTCCGCAGCCACACTGCCATATTGCTTGACCAGTTGGAGAACGCCCTGGATGCGACGCATCCCGAGTTCGCCCTGGCGAGCATGGATGGCATCCGAGACAGCACCGATGTTGGCTCCTGCCTTGTGCGCACGAGCCAACAGCTGAAGCAACGGTGGCGGCGTGCGACGCGGGCGATCCGCATCGCGGATACGATGAGCGCCAGGCTTACCACTCAGATGCTCGCGCAGCAACTCACCGGTCCGGGGATCAAGAAGACGCACGAACATCGCGTCCCACTGCACCTTGACCTCTCGACCTATCCAACCCGGCGGCGCTCCATAGTAAGCCGCGTCAACCTCGACGCAACCATCGATATGCACCGTGCGCTCGCCATACTGGTAGTAGCGGAACGGCTCGAGCGGCAGCGGTTGCAAGAAGGGCTTCTCTTCGGCGAACATCGCCGCTACCTGCCGCTTGGTGCGGCCGTGGATGCGCTTATCGGCCCAGTTCTCTTCCCAGTGATCCAGGTACGCCTGTGCTTCTTCAAGACTCCCGAACTTCTTGCCCTTCAACGGCGTCTTCTGCGCGTGGGCTACGCCCGATTCCACTTTTCCTTTTCGATCCGGATCGCGCACTTTGCAGGGAAGCGCCGTTACGCCGTAGTGGGCTAGAACATCGCGATATAACGGATTCAGAACTGGATCGTAGAAGTCCGGCAACAGTACGCCCTCGCGAAGGTTGTCTAAAACAACAACCCGCGGCGAACCGCCAAGCCGGCGGAAGGCCTTCTCGTGCAGCTCGGCCCACACCCGCGCACTGGATCGGAACACGAGCAGCCGAACTGACTTGCGACTCGCGCCCAGCGTCAGTACGAACAGCCGCGTGCGCCGGTACTTGCCGCTGTTGGGATCGCGTACCATCGGCCCGGTGCCGTAATCAACCTGGGCTTCTTCGCCAAGTTTCGTCTCGATGATCGCCCGCGCATCTGGCGACACTGCTCCGCGTAACTTGCGTACGAATCGCTGAACACTTTGATAGCTGCTCGTAAACCCGTGACTGTCGACCAGATCTTGCCAGATACCCATCGCGTTGCGGCCGCGCGACAGCTCCAGCTCGATCATCTCGCGATACGCTTCACTCGCCCCGAAGCGATGACTGACCTGCTCCGGCCACGCCGCTTCCGGCAAAAAGCCGGTAATCACTTCGTTGGCCGGTTTTGAATTATCTGCGCCTATGGGCCCGGAAAAGCCGGTGATCACTTCTATGGCCGGTTTTGAATTGCCAGAGCCGGTGGTCACCGAAGTGGCCGCTTTTGACGGAGGTTTACGTCCCCAACCGCCGGGCGTGCGCAGCGCTACTCCGGCTGATCTTAAATAACCACCGGCCGTCTCGCGACGAACTCCCGTCGCCGCCTCGATCCGTCGCAGGGACCAACCAAGACGTCCCAGCGCGATCACCTGTTCCTGTTTCGCTTTTTCCAAGACATTACCCATGCCAACAGAGGCTAATCTCCCCCGTCGAAGCTAATGTCTTAGGCCGTTTCTCTATGGCCGGTTTTGAAGTGATAATCTATGGCCGCTTTTGAGTGATTACCGAGGGCGTGGTGCTCGCAGTGATTGGTATGTCTGATCTTCGATTGGCCCCACGGCTAATGTTGCTTCTCGCTAGCTCCGCGTGCATGCCCGTCTCGTTCTTCGGACGCACAGATTGGCCCATCTGGGTTCGCTGGTGGCTCTCGTTCGCAGCTAACGCCTTTCTCGCGGTGGCAGCCTGGTCATTTGTTCGGGACGCAGGATTCGCCATTCACTGACGCGTACCCCCGAGGGTTAGGTGGGCGGAATCTAAGCGACAACTTTTCTAAAACGGAGATGGCGAGGGGAGCAGACCAACGGAACAGAATCAGCAACCAGGCCGCGATTAGGCGAGAGATGAGGAGATAGGTACTCTATCACTCGGTCGGCTTGTCAGAATCTAGCGCTTTCCCCACCAGCGCGGAGCCGTGTAGTTGGAGTCCGGTGGTACATGGAGATCCAGCGTATTCGCGTTCTGGTTGTGTTTAACTTCCACGAGGTTTGCAATACCTAAATCCAAATGCACGATTCCCCGTCCAAAGTTGAGGGCTGGTGCCATCTTCCCTATCCAATTCTTTCTATTCTCGAGATGGCGCGCTAACAGGTACCAGCCAAAATCATTCGCCAGGTTCCATCCTTCTACCGCGGCAAAATTCCGATCATTTGCGAGATGGAATTGAGTCACCCAGCCGCCCTCGCTGAAGTAGCCCAGCCGCGTAACATCGAAGGCCCAGTTTGCTGACTGGCCTTCTGGACCTGCACCGCATGCTGCCATCACATCGTTCAAGCTGGAAATCTCGCCAGGTGCATTGGTGTCGTAAGCACCCGCGAATGCCGGACTATTACCGCATACCCATTTTTCATGCGTCATATTCCGGTAGGTTCCCCAGGAATCAATTCCCTCCCCTGCGACGAGAGTGATAACGGATAGCGTATTCAAGCTTAGGCGTCGGTGTTTGGGCGGACTTGGCATCTGAAATGGCCGAGTCTCGGCCTCGGGAGCGGGAAGCAACGAGGGAACCAGATCCCTAGTACTGCTGAAATTTTCGCCGAGTTGTTGAGCGTTGATATCGGCTGAGACATAGACGGAGATGGCGAGGGCAATCAAGCACCGCGGAAGCACGACCTGCGCGATATACCTGGTTGCTTTCCTTGTACGAGACACTTCCATTCAAATCCTTCGTTCGGTCAGATTTCCGATGGTGTCATCGGCACAATCGAACGGAATTTGAACGTCGCGTTCTTTTTTCTCGATCAACTATTCAGCTTTTGGGGACCTCTCTACAAGCACCTGTTTCGCTTGTGAGTGCAGAAGAATCGGCCAGGCAGAGCTCTAAAGCTTTCGACAAATGTGCCGATAGTAGCTTCGGATGAGTGTGGTCGCTCATTCGATAGATGGATGATTCGCGTCGAACAGTGAATTGGTAACGGTAAATCGAGAATGCATACCAGCCCATCGCGAACCAGCACTCTTATTTATGCACTGAGTCTCACTGTACTGCTGATGCCGATCTCACAACACAGCCCTGGACAGATCAATTCCAGGGCGGCAGGCATCACCCTGGTTGCGAGGCTCGAATCTCTATCGGTTGCTGCTGCCCTCATTGACAATGACAGCTCTACGGCGCAGAGGCTGAACAGGTCGCATGCCGCTTCAGTTTCAGTAACGACTTCGTGGGCAGTACCTTCCAACCTGACGACGGTGAGGGTGGTTGAAAACGGCATGCCCTTGTTTTCGCAAGCAGCAGGTGATTCGAATCGTCCCGGAATGCGAACTGATCTGCTCAATGTTGCGCTCCCTCACGATAAACCAGAGGGAATGAGTGCCCAGGACCAGCATAGGACCGTAACCATCTTTGTGCAGGCGCTTTAATGACCCGGCAAAAGGAGGGCGCTATGTTGACGATTCGATGCCTGTTTGCCTGTTTCCTGCTGTCGATTGGCTGCAGTTCGTACGCGCAGTCAGTGTCCCCGGTAATCGTAGAATATAGGGAGAAAGCCGAAGGAAGGCTAGCTCTTACGAATAACACTCTGCTTCCTATGACGGTATTGCTGGAACCGCGAAGCTTCAGCATCAACGCGGATGGAAATGGGGTATTCCGCTCACTGGATCGTGAGATTCACGTCCAGCTCTCAAACGTTAGTTTCCGTATCAATCCCGGCCAGACCTACTATGTCTTCTATAAAGCGAACGCCGACAAATTACCTGCCTGGTTCACCATCTATTCAACTTTCTCGGCAGTGAAGCGGGTATCCGATCTCGACGTGCGGATCCTTCTTCCGCACACTGTCTATATCTACCCGAAGAAGCCTAAATCAAAAGACGAAGGCATCGAGGTCAAACAAGCAGCCTATTCACGAGAGACGGGCAAAATTGTCTGCGAAATCGCAAATCGATCCGACGATCTGGAGAGAGTGGAAGAAATTCGCGTCGCTTCGGATTCGAAGTCGATCGCAGCTCCAGGATTTCCTCTGCTTCCTGGCGCTCAGCGTCATGTGGAAGTAGATTGGAAAGAGACGGACATCCCTCAGAAGCTTGAGCTGCGCATGGATCGTTCCACTGTAAAGCTAAAACTTGGTATGGATAATTAGCATCTGCCGCTGATAAAGAACCTTCGAAACGAAATCGCCTTCGTGTTCCCATCGCGGATCACTCCTGCAGCTGCCGAACCCCGGATCCGGTAAGCGGACCGACAAGATGATCACTCGCCGTTGGCTTGAGGGAAGGCGTCCAGCAAATCCAAAAGACAAATAGATCGTTTATAGCTCTCCGTCGCGATTCGTAGATCGAAGACACAGCCGTCTGCCTCGGCTCGGAACTCGTGAATCAGGGGTCCCGCTTATTTAGCCATGCAGCGGCCATTTCTTGGGCCCCTGCTCGAGTAAAGCGGGCCATACCGAAAAGTTGTAGCTAACTGCTCTGCTTGCGCTTAAGGTGGGCTTGAATTCCGAAACTATGTGGCCGATAGAGTGTGCGTAACACAGAGCCACCTGCTCCAAGTAGCGATTCTGGACCTCGAAGTCGACGCAACTGGTTCGGTGCAGGCGGAAATCGATATAAGGAGCAACATCCAATGCTGACTATTCTGAATAGCATCTCTTCGCTGAATGCGCAGAATGCATTGTCTTCGACGCAGGCTAGCCTGCAGAAGACGTTGACCCAACTTTCAACCGGCCTTCGCATCAACTCCGGTGCGGATGACGCCGCCGGTCTCTCAATCGCCAACGGCCTGTCTGGCAACGTTGCTGCCCTCACGCAGTCTTCGAACAATGCCTCCTCTGGAATCGGCACACTGCAGACCGCAGATGGCGCGCTCTCCCAGGTGACAACCCTCCTCAACCGCGCGGTGACTCTGGCGACCGAAGCCTCCAACAGCGGCTTGTCGACTTCGCAGTACAACGCTCTGGACACCGAGTACCAGAACATCCTGACTGAGATCACAAACATCGGCAGCTCGACCACCTTCAACGGCAATGCCGTGTTCAGTGCGACAGCGCTCCAGTCCTACATGACGGACGGCACGACCAGCGGAAGCGGCCTGTCGGTAAGCGCGACCGTCGGTACGCTCTCTGCCACAACGCTTGCGTTGAACAGCACCAAGCTCGACAGCGCAACCAATGCCCAGGCAGCCCTTACTGCCGTGTCTGCGGCGATCGGCACGACCGCTGCATCACGCGGCACGGTAGGTGCGGCAGTCAACCAGCTGCAAGCCAGCCAGAGCGTTGCAAATACAGAAGTTACGAACCTGACCAGCGCTTTGAACGACATCCAGAACGCTGATATCGGCAAGACGGTTGCCCAGATGACGCAGTTCAACGTGCTGCAGCAGACCGGCATGGCCGCCCTCCAGCAGTCCAACCAGGCTCAGCAGTCGGTTCTCAAGCTGCTGCAATAACCTATATCTCTGAACCCTAAGATCACTCCCAAAACGGTGGCGTCCGACGTGGCGCCACCGCTCTTTTTTTGTCGGCTAGATCTCTAATTTCTGACGGATTATGCCGATATCTCCTCGCGGCCGAACAGGTTGCTGGAATGTTGGGCAGTCCGGTTCACCAAGGAGTGGAAATCGCATGGGATCTTTCTCGGCACTCAATTCTCTTCTCGGATCAGGATCGTCATCCTCGATTGACCTGAGTTCCATTCTGCAGGCTGCATACGGATCCTCATCTTCTGGACTCGACGTGACCTCGGCTGTAAATGCGGCCATCACGGCTGCACGGGCGCCCGAGACTGCATGGTCCAATCAGGCATATACAGTCCAGAGCCAGATTTCAGCTTTGAAGCAGATCCAGAGTCAAACCTCGAACCTCGACAACGACATGTTGGCTCTGGGGTCGCTGACCGGAGCCTTATCGTCGCGAAGCGTCACCTCCTCAAACTCCAATGCAGTGACAGCGTCCGCTGCGACGGGAAGCGCGTCTGGCAACCATGTCGTTGTCGTAAGAAACCTTGCGACCACAGCCTCGTGGACTTCAACGAGCTTTGCGAGCGGCACCACTGCTTTACCGACGGGCAGCTTCACCATCACGGCGGCAGACGGATCGACGACGTCTATTACTGCAGATGGCACAAAGACTCTAACGGATGTGGCCAATGAGATTACCGGGGATAACCTTGGCGTCACGGCGAGCGTAATTACAGACGCGACAGGAGCACGCCTGGCCCTTGTCGCAAATAGTTCGGGTGCCGCTTCAAACTTCAGCATCGCGGGCGATGCCACTTTCGGATTCGCACAAGCGGGCACCGGGACCAATGCCTCATTGACGGTGGATGGAATTCAGGTTTCCAGCGCCACGAACACTGTCTCAGGCGTGCTCGGCGGGATAACTTTGAACCTGCTGAGCGCAAACCCGGGAGCCGAGGTAAGCCTCTCAGTGGCTCCAAATACTTCCCAGGCTGCAACTGTCATCAATAATTTCGTGTCGGACTACAACGCGCTGATCAACAGCATTTCATCGCAGTTCACGTTCACCGGAACAAGCGAAGGCGTTCTGGCGACTGACTCAGCAGTGCGCAGCCTGCAGTCCCAGTTGCTGGGCGCCGCGGGGTACACCTACTCTCCGGCCGCCGGATCCACCAGCATCGCTAACCTGTCGTCACTGGGAATTAACGTCAACAATGACGGAACGCTCAGCGTTGATTCGGCCACACTGCAGAGCCAACTTCAGAACAATTTCGGCGATGTTCAGAATTTCTTCCAGGGATCCTCACTGAACGGGTTTGCAAACTCGCTGGACCAGCAGCTCACTGACTTCCTCAGCCCAGCGAACGGCACCTTTACAGTCGATCTGCAGAGCATGAATAGCCAGGTCTCCACGCTGCAGGATGACATCAACGATTTCGAAACGAACTACATTACCCCACTAAAAGCGCAGTTACAGAGCGAATACAGCCAGGCTGAAATCCTTCTGCAGCAACTGCCAATGATGATGAAACAGATCCAGACCCAACTTGGTCAAAACTCGGGTTCGAACGGATAACGAGGCGGTCCAATGACACACACAGATATTGCGTATCGGAAATCGGCGGTAGCAGGGGCCAGTGGAATCGGACTGCTTATCTCGCTCTACGACACTCTGGCTGGCGACCTGCGCCGTGCGGCAGAAGCACAGCGTGCGAAGAACATCGAGCAACGCAGCCGTGAAGCAGCTCACGCGTTGCTTGTGATCGGGCATCTAGAGTTCTGGCTAGCGGAGGCGAACCCGGGCGAACTAACCAGCAAGCTGGCTGCATTCTATGTAAAGCTTCGCCATGACCTGATCAATGCGCAGGCGAAGCAGTCCGCGGAACAGATCGAACAAAGCATGAGGGATGTTCTGGAGTTGAGCGCGCTCTGGCAAAGGCTTGAGTCGGAGACCAGCGTGGAACTGAGTCCGGTCGCTTCAATGGAATCAATGCATGCGTCCGCTTATGCGCCCCAGTCGGCGCCAGCCGAAAACAGCTGGTCCGCATAGAACCGCCCTTGTAGGCACCTGGAAGGCGGCTCGCAATGCCGACCGTCGCCCGTTGATCCCTGCACCCCGCCTGAAGATCAAGCAGTGACGATACCCGTGGCGACGTCACGTGTACCGCAGCGCTCCAAAGGTCAGATTTCAAGCGCTGCAGGATCTCGCCGCTCGATCACGCGAGCGTTCATGATGGCCTGGCCATTGTTGTGATGAATCGGATGAGCTGTGTTTCGCCGTGCCCAATTCAAGGGTTCAGCTTCCTCAAAACCTACTGCGGCGGTGAGAGGTAGTTCAACAGCGTGGTCGGTAGGACCTTTGCGGCGGCTGCGAGAGCCGCACTGTTTGCCGTCTGAGCCTGGGCCAAGTCAGTTGCCGCCTCCGCCATGTCAATGCCGACCAGTCGGGTGGCCTGCGACGATAACGTAACTGTCTCCTTCTGGAGATAGGTCTGCTGCGAGTTCAGCTGGGTCTCGGCGTTGGCATAGAAGACACGCTGCTGGCCAACGTAACTGATCGCAGCACTCAGTTGCGTGCCGGCCGCTTGAATGTCGGATGTGGTGCCTGTCTGGAGCGCCGTAACCAGTGAGCTGAGAGTCCCCAGCACGTCAACGGAAGATCCTGAGAAGATCTGGTTACCCGGGAGGTTCACTTTTACGCTGAGGCTGTCTCCGATGGAAACAGAGTTCACGCCTGAGTTGCCGAGATAGGAATAGCCGGAAGGGGAGCTCGGATCGGCCGAGAAAGGTGCGACGGTACTTGCAGTCCCAGCGAACAGATAGCTTCCCGAGTATGAGATATTCGCAAGCGAGACCACGCCCTGCAGAATGCCCTGCACCTGTTGAGCGATTGCCTGCCGGTTCGCCGCCGACGCGGTTCCATTTGCCCCCTGAGTTGCCAAAGAAACAGCCTGGGTCAGAGAGGAGACCACGGAACTCAAGGTTGAGTCCGCGGTCTGCACCATCGACAGTACGGTAGACACGTTCTGAGTGTACTGATCGAGGTTTCCGGAATCGATTGTGTTCTGAACCATATTTGCCGACGCAGAGGGATCATCAGAAGGAGCGCTCACCCGTTTGCCTGTGGAGACTTCTTGCAGGGCCTGGTTCAGGGCTAACTGGCTCTGCTGCAGGGAGGCCAGGATATTTGGAACCATGTTCGAGCTAATTCGCATACCGAATCAGACCTCCTACGAAACCATGTTGATGGTTACAGAATTGAGATGCTGGATAGTGCTGACGATGCGAGCGGCGGCCTCATAGGCTGTCTGGAAACGGATCAGGTTCGTGGTCTCCTCATCGATGTTGACGCCGGAAACTGAGCTCTGTTGATTTGTAAGCTGCAGCAAGTGCTGACCGATCGCACTCGACTGCGCGCTTGCATTCGAGCCGGCGGTTCCGACCTTGTAGACGAGACTCGCATATTCGTTGGAAACCGAACTGCCAGAAGGTAGCGGCTGAGTAAGCGCGGCCGTGAGATTGGCTACGTTGCCGTTGCTTCCTGCTGAGCCATCTGAACTGATGGCAATCGTCGAAGGATCTGACAAGACAACGCTCAATCCTGCCGCCGCGCCCTGAGTGCCGGCAGGGACCGAAAAGAAGTCAGTACCTGGGTTCCCTTTGGAATCAAACCCCATTGCTTGCGCAGCATTGAATGCTGCAGCGAATTGGCTTGCAAGCGTATCAAGCTGTGACTGAAAACCGGGGAGAGTGTGATCCCGAAGCTGGATGGCCCCGCCAAGCTGACCGCCCTGGATCGACGATGTAATGTCGTTCCCATTTGCATCCAGTACATGGTGTGTGCCGTCAGAGGCGTTGGTGGTTTGCAACGAGTAGCTTCTCGCGCCCACCACAAGAGGAGAGCCATTAGCTGTAGTAATCGTTTCGCCATCGCTGCTTTGAGAGATTGCGATTCCCGTTAGCTTAGACAGCTGCAGCACCAACTGATCGCGCTGGTCTTGAACCGTTCCGCCATCTTTCCCTGTACCTGATTGCGGAGAAAGCTGTGCGTTTAGCTGGGCAATTTGACTCGTCAGCGTATTGATCTGAGCGACAGTCTGGGTGACCTGGTTGTCGGCATCGGATCGAGCTCCGGCAAGTCCGTCTGCGGTCTGATTGAAGGCATAGGCCAGGTTTTGACCACTGGAAATAACCCCTTGCTGCGCGCTTGCGCTCGCGGGTGCGGCGGAAACCTGATTGAGGCTCTTGGAGAACGCGGTGATTGCACTAGCAATGTCCTGACCGGTGCTCGTGAAGAAATTCTCAACCTGTTGCAAGCCTGCCAGCTGCGTGTCTGCACTGCTCTGGCCTGAGGTCTGCTGCTGAATTTGGAGGTTCAGGATTTCGTCTCGTACGCTCTGAAGATTATCGAGGTTGACGCCTCCACCCATCACTCCACCGACAGATAGAGTCTCCGGAGATTCAGAAAACTGCACAACCTCGCGGGTATAACCCGGCGTATTGGCATTGGATATATTGTTGCTCGTGGCGCTCAGTGCGCCTTGTGTGGCCTCAAGAGCCTTTAATCCAATCTGAAGTGAAGTATTGAGTCCTCCCATGGCAGTTATACCTCGCAAGACCAGGTTTGCAACTTCGGCCTGGCGCCAGGAACCTCCTGTAGATTTCCTTTGATCGAATTGAATAGGGAGACCATCATTGCGACGGAGCGGCTTGAATGAAGAATGAGCGCTGCATAGCGCTGATTCAGACTTTGCAATGCGGCTGAAGCTACTTGAATCTCAAGCATCAACCCGTCATTCGCCGAGACCTCTTGTGCAGTGGATTTCGGCGTCGGAGAGCCTCTCAGCTCGGATGCGAGCTCGGCAAGCCGTACGCTCATCTCCTGCTGATTCGAGACACTCTCTTCGAAATCTGTCAGGGAGTTCTCTGAAATAGCGGTCATCGCGCGCTGCAATTCGCGCGCGAGGCCCTGCAAGAGCTGAAGATACTCTTCAACCTTGACGTCGCGGTCAGTCATCAGGGCATACATCATCTACACAATCCTGCTACTCGCTTTGAGTGATGCCAGGGAAGGTCAGGCGTGCTCGTCGATCATTGATTGCGCGATTTCAGCCGGGTCGAGGTGGTACTTGCCGCTGCTAACGGCGGCCTTGAGACTCTCCACCTTTTCCTGCCGGATCTCTGGCGTTTGCATAGCCTGGCTTACCAGGGAGCCAACCGGCTGCGTGTGCACCGATAACGTGGTCCGATCTTCGGGGTCGGCCGACACGGTACCTGCCGCCGCTTGGCGCGCCTTCAATTGCTCAGCGGTCGGCTCACTGGAGATGTGACTTGCCCCCGCGTTTGTCAGGTCGATTCTCATTTCGACTCCTTGTTCAAGCCTGCATTACTATCGGCACCTTGCCGTGGAAATTTCAGCTTTGGAACCCAATTAAATCTTAGCCCGCGATTCATCTGCATGTTGCTCAGTCTTAACGCCGTTAGAATCTTCTTCGGCAATGGCATGATGCATGGAGTGCGCAATCATCTTGGCGATTCCGATTCCCCCGGACGCTGCAAGGGCTGTGGAAACCGACTGAACTCCGAGGCTCATCATCTGATCTCTTCCGGGCATCTCTTCGCCATCGGCCCCGGGAACGCTAGCCATGGACTGCTCCGCCTGTTGCATCCATGTGGCCAGGAGCATCGCCTCGAACTCCCTGGCACCCTTTTCGATCTTGGCGTCGTTGCCCGATGCCTGATCGCTCTTCAATCTGTGAAGAACCCGGTCTTCATTGGATTGCAATGCAGAGGCCTGCGAAGCCAATGAAGCCGGCCCAAACGCTGTTCCCATTACTGGACCTCCAGATCGGCCTGTAGACCGCCTTCTGCCTTGATTGCCTGCAGAATTGAAACCACGTCCCGTGCTGTCGTGCCGATCGCATGTAACCCGTTCACGAGTTCCTCGACGTTCGCGCCCTCATCCAGACGCATTGTCTGCGCCGGCGCATCGTTGACGGTAAGGTTTGTTTGCGGAACCGCCACCGGAGTAAGACGATCGTCACGATAACCCCTTGGGTCTGGCGAGCGTGTTGGGATCACAGCAAGATCGAAGGAAGTTACAACTTGAATCGACAGATTGCCGTGGATGACCGAGACCGGCGTTAGCTTTACGTCGCCCCCAAGCACAATGGTCCCGCTGCGCTCGTTCACAATAATCTTTGCGGGCGTATGGACCTCAAGCGACAGGTTCTGTACGCGTGAGATGAGTTCCGGGACCGAGATTTCTCCTGCGTCCGCGACATTGATATCGACTCGGGAGTTGTCCATCGCCCAGGCAACAGACTTGTGATAAGTCTGATTGACGACATCCGCGATCTTTTTCGCCGTTGTGAAGTCAGGATTGCGCAGCAAAAGCGATACAGATCGGAAATCTTTGAGATCCACCGCAACCCCACGCTCTACCATTCCACCGTTGGGCACAATTCCTACGGTTGCGGAATTGACTTCCTTGCCGTTAGTTCCGTTGCCAACAGTGTACCCACCCATAACGAGCGGACCCTGCGCCTCAGCGTAAACCTGGCCATCGGGCCCATGTAACGAACTCATCAGCAGGACTCCGCCCGCTAAACTCTTGGCATCTCCTACCGACGAGACGGTCACATCAAGTTTGGCGCCAGGACGGGCGAAAGGTGGAAGTGTTGCAGTAATGAATACCGCCGCGACATTCTTCACGGTGACGGCCCCGGGGGCGAAGAGAACGCCCATCCGCTGCATCGCATTGGCGAGCGTCTGAACGGTGAAGTAAGTTTGCTGTGTGTCTCCGGTACGGTTCAGCCCGACCACCAGCCCGTAACCCACCAACATGTTGTCGCGAACGCCTTCAACACTCGTGATATCGCGGACCAATACCTGCCGGTTTGAATTAGAACCCCAAACCTGCGAAGCCCAGCAAAGCAGCAACAGCCCAATGATCGATATCCGGATCTTCGGGAGAGGCGATTTGCCAGACGTGCTTCGATCTTTGTTGATGTTCATCAAAATCCTGTCAGCCATACAAGTGCACGCGTAATCAAATTGGGTCGTCGAACACTATCCGCGATGATGCCCTTGCCCTTCATTTCAATCTCTAGATTGCTGAGCGCAGCCGACGGGACAGTGTTGTTCATGCTTATGTCTCTGGGCCGAACAATTCCCCGTACGAGCACGTCTTCATGCTGGTTATTCATGAAGATTCTTCGTTGAGCTTCTATGACAAGGTTTCCGCTGGGAAGTACAGCAATGACCTGCGCTGTCATGCTGGTCTTGAATGTGGTACTTGAATCCGTGGCTCCGGCACCCTTCAGAGTTGTCGTCGAGTTGGCATTGAAGAGCGGATTGAGACCCTTAGTGCTGATCTCTCCAGCGAGACCAGTAATCGCTGATGCAGTCTGGAAAGCACGCTGGCTGTTTACATCACCGGATTGAGCAGCGGTTGTCGAGACTGAAACAAGGATCACCACGGTGTCATTAACTTTTCTGGCTTTGAAATCGGCCGAAATATCCGACATGTCACTATCGGCGGACCATATGCTTCCAACTGTAGTTTTGGGAGCAACTGGCTCCGGCTCCTGGACATGAGCGAGATACTCGGAACGAAGATCCGGCGCGACGTTCTTCTTACTCGATCTCGCCGAAGCGGATATCGAGAAGGTCGCGATCACGAGCAGAGCTGCCGCTGACAGGGAGTGCTTCGTGGGAATCGTCATAGGCTTCCTTTCAAAATTGCGACATCGATTACCTCGGCGGTGTATATCTGCCGGCCGGCTGCGCTTCTGACTTTGATCCTTGCGCCACGGTCGCCGCTCTCAATGCAAACTACCGGGATATCAATTCGGACATGGTCTCCTTCGAGTCGAAGCACGGCCTGATCTCCGCTATGTACAGCGGGTCCGAGCCGTGGGCTCCTCGTTTCGAGCAGAGCCGCATGAGATCCACTCAAGTTCCTTTGTGGGATACCCATCCTCTCGCCGGGTGCTGTGTGAACTTTGGCGTAAAACGGAAGACACTCTCTGCTCGCTTCGCATTCGACGCGGATCACTGTGGAGTGATCGGGCATCGGCTGCGCGGACCGGATTCTCAGGGTGGGAGTGCGCGAGAGCGCAAAAACCGCGCCTGGCAAGGTGACATCCGCGGCAGTTGTTTGCAATCCTGAATCTGCGATGGCAGCGGCCACTTGCTCAGTCGTAATTGGATAATGAGTTGCGGCCGCAATGGCCGGGACACTGAGGAGTCCCATCACTATCCAATTCAGGCAGTATCGCGTCATCATCTTCTTCTCAGTCGTCGCTTTCACAAAGCTCTCTTATTGCGCCAGTTGGTTCAGTTGCTGCAACATTTCGTCTGCCGCCTTGATGACCCGCGAATTTGATTCGTAAGACCGCTGAGCCAAAATCATTTGCACGAATTGATCGACGACGTTGACATTCGACTGTTCAAGCATCCCCTGCTGAAGCGTTCCCAATCCTTCAGAACCTCCGGGAGCACCGAGAACGGCTTCCCCCGAGGCGGTCGTGGCGAGATAGATATTGTTTCCTACGCTGTTCAGACCTCCAGGGTTGGTGAACATCGCTAACTGGATGACTCCTACCTGCGCGGCTTGGGTTTGACCGGGCAAAGTGACGCTCACAGTTCCGTCCTTGCCGATGGTGACGTTTGTGGCAGATGCCGGGATATTGATAGCCGGCTGGAGTGCATCGCCATTTGCGGTGACGAGGTTTCCCTGCTGGTCAGTCTGAAAATTTCCGGATCTGGTGTAACCAATCTGCCCATTTGGCAGAAGAATCTGGAAAAAACCCGAACCCTGAATCGCCATGTCCATCGGATTGCCGGTATTAGTCAAATCTCCTTGCGTCTGGACGATCTCAGTGCTGCCAGGGCGGGTACCGAGCCCAACCTGAAGTCCGGAGGCTACGGTTGTCTGCTGAGTAGCCGCAGCACCAGGCATCACATTGTTCTGATAGAGGAGATCAGAGAACTGAACGCGGCGAGCTTGGAATCCGGCGGTACTCGAGTTCGCGAGATTGTTGGCAATATTGTCCAGATTCAGCTGCTGAGCTGTCATGCCGCTTGCGGCGGTATAGAGCGCGTGAAACATTCTTGATCTCTCCTTCAGCCGACCTTCGGAAGGTCCTGAGTTGCAGTCTTATCGATTTCAGAGTTAAACATTGAGAGGGCGCGCTGCATCATCTCAGCTTGGCGCTGGGCGGTAACCAGCTCAACCATGGCGGAGACTGGATTCACGTTTGAACTCTCCAGCATTCCTTGTCGTACGTCGGATCCTGTAGCCACCTTCGCTGTGTTTGCTGGAGCGCTGTAATAATTGCCACCTGCGCTGCTCAACTGCGTGCCTTGGGGAAATTCAACGACCCGTAGCTTGCCGGAAACCGCGCCATTGGAGGAGATGGTTCCGTCTGCGCTTATGGAGACCGGTCCGGGCAGCATCGTTATGACACCGCCTTGTCCCATAACCGCATCTCCGGCTTCCGTGACCAATTGGCCCTTGCTGGATACCTGGAACGATCCGTTCCGCGTGTAACGAGGGCCGTTAGATGTCTGGACTACGAAATAACCGGGACCCTCAATTGCAAGATCGAGATCGTTGCCCGTCTTCTGCAATGCACCTTGGGATTGATCGAGCGTCGTTCCGCTCAAAACTCCAAACTCATTGATGGCATTGTTGAGCGCACCGGCTTCAGAATTCTTGCTTGCGAGTACGGAACTAAAGACGTTACGTTCTGCCCGGAAACCGGCAGTGCTCGCGTTCGCCAGATTGTTGGCAATGGTATCGAGCGCCTGCGTGCGAGCTACCAGCGCTGTACACGCTGCATAAAGTCCACTGTCCATACACTCTCTCCAGCGTTTGAATTAGCACGTACCGTGCCATTGAAATGGGTAATCATTGCCTACTTTTTGCCTATTGAGTCGGTAATAGCGATGTTTTTATGAGATTTGGATGAGAAAGCGGTCCGTCATGTGTTCAACCCTGGCCCTTACGTATCCATTCCTCATCCCGATCTCGATTACCACCGTTGGCGTCTGCCGAGTCCTGATACGTCGCCTGGAGCGGAATGAAAGTTATCCCCATTCCATTGGTCCTGAAATCTGAATAAAACATCCCGGGTCCCTTTTCGACCGGCAATGCGACAAAGCTGGAAGTTCCTGCAATGCTCGAATGAGACCTCAGTAGCGCCAACTTCAACTGCGGAGAGTCCGATTGTTCGCATCATCTCCTCCGGCGAAGGATCTTCCAAGACCGTAGAGCGATAGTTCCTTTCTGTCGAAAGCTGTTTCAGTTGGAGGGAAAAGTCGTCAGGGCCGATAAAGCAAGGGACGGCCCGACACTGCGTGAGCTTTTCAATGCAGTCCAAGAGACTATGTTCCACGCGAAATACGAACCCAATCACGATACGATTCGCCTTCAATGAGATTTCAATGGGCGCGGCTGAGAATTCCTCGAGCATTCGGACCGAGAGGTTCACATCAACGCGGTGACCGATGCGGTCGACAGCCAATGCTGGGTATCCCCACTGTGCGGCGCGCGCTTCGGTTAGATGTCTCGGGCTGACGAATGAAAGACGCAAGAGAGACTGCTCGAGACTCTCATGCTGCTCTTCGCTCTGCCTCTGCGCAAGGCGGAGCTGGTCTGGCGATAGTCTTCCTCTGGCGACGAGAATCAAGCCCAAGGACATCCGGGGTTCCCGCTGCTCCTCCGTGGCTCTAGTCCTTGAAAACCATCCGAGCAAAGGCTCAGAGCCACGCACGAGACAGTCGATGGTGCAATACCATCGTGCTCCTGCCTGAATTCCGGACCGGCCACCGGGGATTGCACGCATTAATTGCGTATTGTGGCATTCCGGATTGTGACAGGTCGAACGGAAATTTCTCCAGCTACGATCAATTGCTGGCCAAAATGACTTCAGTGCGATTTCCATGTCAAGGGCTCCCTAACGCTCAGTTCAGAAAATGTGAAGCTGCATGTTGTGGGATTTCGGTGACTCGCAATCCATAGTTTCCATCCACAATGACCGCCTCACCACGTGCAATCACTTTTCCATCCAGAAGAAGTTCAACAGGTTCATCGACCATGCGATCAAGCTCCACGACTGAACCGCTGTTGAGATCAAGAACATCTCGTAGAGCCAACTGACGCCGGCCAAAGAGCAAAGAAACGTTCAGTTCCACATCCATGACCAGCTTCAGGTTGTTGGGATTGACGCGACGCTCTTCGTTGTCTTCTCCCTTCGCCCTGAGTAATGATTCCAGAAGGCGTGTATCGAAATAGAGAAGGACTGGGGCGCCCGAAGGGTCAGCGCCTGAGGCGAGTGACACCACGAACATTCCACCAAAGGCCAACCCGGCCACGTGATCCATATTTATGGTCACGGGTCCGTCGGATGATGAGAGCGATTCCGTCAGAACAGGCAAGGCAGCAAGGACAACCTTGGCGAATGCATCTGCCCGTTCATCTGAGGTCATTTCGCTCGGCTGCTGCGACATTTTCTCCAGCAGTAATGAGACTTGAGGTTCATAGAACTCTGCGTAGCACTCGCCCCGCAGGGATCCGTCCAGTCTCAGACGGTAGTGGAGGGGCACTCCATGTTTTGCGGATGAGTCCGAGTACGCGGGCACTTCCAAGGGCCAAGGCTGGCCCACCGCAACTGCTATAGAAGCAGCAAGAGCTTCTGCGAAAGACGCAGCAAAGCTTTCCGCAGCCATCTTCTTCTTATCCATGGTTTTCTCCTGTCACTGATTTCTGCTGAAATACTCGTTTGCCGAGTTGAGCCGCTCTCTGGGACCCGTTTCTGACCGGGAGAGCTTCATATATCGAACGTCCTCCGGCCGTGAGCATTCCCGGGCTTTGGATCGGTGCTCTGAGCTTCAGTACCGAACCGGGCTGCAAGCCGATCAGATCGCGAACCGCGACACGCAGTCCCGGCAATTCCGCGCTGACTTCCATGTCGCATTCGAGCAACCGCTCGCGAATCGGAATCTTCGGAAACTGCCGAACTTTCTGCTGCGATCGCTCGAGTTTGGACTGTTTTAGGAGTGCTGCGACTAAGTTGGGAGGCAAGAGCAGGTCGAGTGCGCCTGAAGCGCTGCCGGCTTTAACGGAGAAATGGAGGAGCGTGTACTTGTCGCTGGGGTTGCAGAACCGCGGAACAGCATCAGGGACAACACTTGTGCTCGCGGTCACGACGAGCCCCGGGATATCCCAGGCGCGTTCCGATTCAATCGCAACCAGTTCAACGATATCGTGGAGCACCTCTCGATCGATCTCCGAGAGCTCGCGGATGTCCTTTCTGATCTGCCCTGTCCCGCCCATCAGGATTTCCAACACGGAGAGCGCAAGATTGTCGTCGAACTGAACCAAAGAACTGCCGGAGAGTTTACTGAGTGAGAGAGGTGCAATGAAGAAAGCCGCGGATTTCAGGTGCTCCTTCAAGACGACCTGATCGATGCTCTTTAGCTTCAGGTCGACGCCTTTGAACAAAAATCCGTCCAGCGCGTCGCCGAGTTGTCTGGCGAAAGCTTCATGCATGCTCATCAAAGAGCGCGCACCTTCGTTTGAGAGTCGGGCCGCCATCCGGAAATCGCAGGTGTGCACATTAGGGGAATTTGCTGCTGGGCCTGCAGCCCCAGGATTGTTCTGATCAGGCATATTTGGGCCTTCCTTCTTGCGCTTTGATATCCGACTTCGCCTCGAGTTCTTCCAGGGTTGTTCTGAGCTTGCGCATGACGCCTTCTCGTATCTGAGACACTCGCGAAAGGGTGACCCCAACTACCTCGGAGATCTCCTTCATCGTGAGTTCCTCACGGTAATACAGGGAGAGAATGGTTTGTTCGCGCTCACTCAATCGCGAAATTGCTTCGGCAAGCAGCGCTTTCTTTTCTCCTCGAAGAAACAGTTCCAAAGGATCGGGATCAGTTGTATTGGGCGCAGATTCAATTACATCCAGTGGTTCCGAGTCGCCGTCCGAGTACATGACCTGCTGACCGACGATCTGCAGAGAATCAAGCTGGGTGAGGAGCTTTTGAAGCCGGCTGATTTCGATCCCGAGCTCCTGCGCGATTTCAGGCTCCGACGGGGGATGTCCCAGCTTTATTTGAAGCCGATTCTTGGCTTCTGAGATCTCGCGGCCCATTTTGCGCATGTACCGCGATCCCCAATCGGTCTCCCTTAAACTGTCCATGATGGCGCCATGGATTCGAAACTTGGCGAAGGTCCTGAATTGGACGTTCTTACTGGGATCGAAACTTCTTGCCGCCTCAAGCAGCCCGACGACGCCGGAGCTTACCAGGTCCTCGAGTTCAACCTGCTGGGGGAGTCGCTCACGAATGCGCGTGGCGATGTAATAGACCTGAGAAATTTCCTGCATAACCAGATCGTCACCGTCACCTGCCGTGACACTGCTTGTCTGATAGGCGAACTCTGCCGGGGTCATGCTGTTACCTCACGTATTGAAAAAAGGGCCACTGTTCTCATCTCACTGAACCGATAGACATAACCTGCGTCATCGGGGGGATCTCATTGGGCGAAACCACGACAATCTTGGGAATGAAAGGCTCAAGAATTCGGCGCAGATAGAAGCGCCCCGGTGATGAACAAAGCAAAACCGGCGGGGCCATGGTGACCTGATCGCCGAGCATCCCTCGTAGTCCGTCGAGCACCTTTCTGGCTACCGAAATTTGAATTGCGCCACCAGCCGGAGACTGCCCACCGGACGATGATCGTGCGCACTCCTCTTCGAGCGCGTTGTCGAGCGTGACTACCTTCAGCTGCCCGCGATCATCGAGTAACGGCCGAATAAGTGCGCGGCCCAATGCGTGTCTGCACGCTTCGATCAGAACTACGGGGTTTTTGTTTATAGCCGCAGTCTCGACCAACGTTTCGAGGATTGTTCCGAGATCTCGAATTGAGACCTGTTCACGCAGGAGGTTCTGCAAAATGCGCTGCACTTCTCCCATAGTCATCAGCTTCGGAATCAATTCATCGATCAACTTGGGATGCGATTCGCCAATACGATCGAGAAGCCGTTTGGTCTCCTGGCGCGTGAGCAGGTCTTGGGCATGATGCTTCATCAACTCAGAAAGGTGCGCCATCAGAACAGAGGCATGGTCAACCACTGCATATCCAGCCGCAATGGCCTGGGCTCTGTGCTCGGGGCTGATCCACTTCGCGGGCGAATCGAATGTGGGCTCCCGCGTCTCCTGGCCGGGTACGTCGCCCGGCTTGGGATTCGAATTTACTGCCAGCAGGCGATCTTTACGCAGTTCCCAGCGGGCAATTTCTACTCCACGCAGGTAGACTACGTACTCGCGTTCCTTGAGCGACAGGTTATCTGTAATGTGAATCGAGGGAACCAGAAAGCCAAGTGCCTGGGCCAGATTCTTGCGTAGAGATTTAACCCGAGCTAAAAGCTGCCCGCCCTGTTTGACATCAACGAGAGGCACGAGGCCGATTCCAACCTCGAGCATAAGCTCGTCCAATTTCAGCGCCGCATCCATCGGATCGACAACGGGCGCTCCAGGTTTGGCAACGCTATCCGTGGCAGGCTTCACGCCTTCAGGAGACGATTTCAATTTCCATGCTGCAAACGCGGCGATGCTGCCGATTCCGACGAACGAAAGCTTTGGCATTCCCGGAATGAGAGCCAGAGCAAATAAGCACCCGGCGGCGATCCAGACGGGGCGCGAAGTGCGGAAGACTTGCTTACCGATATCCGTGCCAAGTGAATTATCAGACGCCGCTCGGGTCACAACGATGCCGCCGGCTACCGAGATCAGCAGAGACGGGATGATGGCAACCAGACCATTTCCCACTGTGAGGATCGTATAGGTTTTGAGTGCTTGATCGAACGGAATTCCAAGCTGAAAAACTCCGATCAGAAATCCAGCGAGAATATTGATCACTGTAATAAGGATGGTTGCAAGAGAGTCTCGCTGACTGAATCGCGCGGCGCCATCCATCGAGCCACAGAACTCTGCCTCGCGACCCACCTGTTCGCGGCGGGTGCGGGCCTGATCAGCATTGATGAGGCCAGTGTTCAGATCTGAATCAATCGCCATCTGCTTTCCTGGCAGTGCATCCAGGGTGAAGCGAGCGGTGACTTCCGCGGTGCGCACGGCTCCATGACTTACGACCAAATACTGGATGGCAATAAGGGCGATGAAGATGACAAATCCTACAATATAGTTCCCACCCACGACGAACTGGCCGAATGCCTCAATCACCTTGCCCGCGGCGGTCGAGCCTTCGTTCCCATGTAGAAGAATGCGACGAGTTGCCGCAAGATCCAATGACAAACGCATGAGCGTCAGAAGGAGGATCAGGCTCGGGAAGACCGAAAAATCTACGGGGCGAAGAACTTGGATCGACGTGAGCAGAACTAGCACAGCGGCGGTGATATTCAGGGTGAGCAGGAGATCCAGCACAAATCCCGGCAAAGGGACCAACATCACAAAGACGAGGACGACGGCCGCTGTTGGAATGATCCAGTCAGTGTGCGTTCGTAGAATTGCGATCAGTCCTGACTTCTTTTTCATTACGGCCTAACCTCGTGAATTGGATTCTGTCCCTGACGCCTGGCGCCCTGGCCAGTCCTGACTTCCTCTTGTGCTCTGTAGATCAGCACCAGGATCTCGGCAACTGCGTGGTACAGAACCGCTGGTATCGGATCCCCCACTTCAACTCCTTTGTAGAGGGCCTGAGCAAGCGGCCGGTTTTCAATCAGCGGGATGTCGCGGAGCCGAGCGACCTCTTTGATTTTTGCCGCCAAGTAGTCACGTCCCTTTGCCACGACGATCGGTGCCTGCATGTCCGCTTCGTAACGCAGCGCAACAGCATAATGTGTAGGATTTGTAATGATGACCGTCGCGGTCTCGGCGGCTTTCAGAGTTTGCCTTCTCCGCATCTGACGCTGGATTCGGCGCTGCCTTGCCTTGTTCTCCGGGTTGCCTTCCGTCTGTTTCATTTCATCCCGGATGTCCTGACGGCTCATCTTAAGGTCGCCCTCGTTCTTCCACCACAGGAAGAGATAATCCGCGCCAGCCCATACCAGGAGGATCAAGGCTGATTTCCAGCTAAGCTCCAGCAGAATGCTTCCCATCAGCCCCGTAAATTGATGGACGTCCACGAAGGAACTGCCAAGAATGTCGGACCAGTGCTTCCGCAAGCACTCAAACCCAACCCACCCGATTGCAGCGAAGGGCAGGAGGGACTTCAGGATTGTGCTCAGGGACGCAGGCGAGAATATCTGTTGCAGGCGGTTGGCGGGACTCAGCCTGTCTATCTTGAAGGCCAATGAGGCCGGAGCAAAAACCACGCCGCCCTGAGCAACGCTCCCGACGATGGACATGGCCAGCGCAGCGAGCAATATCGGGCCGACCCACCACATGGCCTCGACACAAACTGAAAACATTAGCGCTCCGCCCGGTTCTATAGAGTCGCTCTGAGAAAGCTGAAGAGCAGAACGAAAGAACTGGGACCAGTGCGGCACAGCAGAACGCCCGAGGAGATACACCGCGCCCGCCACGGCTGCCATCGAAAGCGCGCCGCTCAGTTCGCGGGAACGCGCGATCTGGCCCTGTTCGCGAGCTTTTCTGCGGCGCTGAGGCGTTGCCTGTTCTGTTTTGTTCGATTCAGACATTCAACTCGCCAAGTGAAACAGGTGTTCGGTGTTTGCAATCGCGCCCATGAACAGGCGACGGAACATATCGGGCCAGTAACGCAGCGTCGCGGCCAAGATGAAGATACCCAAAATGCTTTTGACTGGAGGGCCGAGCAGCATGAGCGGCAATTGTGGTGACGCTTTTCCAAGTAATCCAAAGACAATGTCTGCTGCCAAGGTTGCTGCAAGGACCGGAGCGCCGATCTGCACGCCTAAAGCGAATATCTGACCGACAATCCTCACAACCTCCCAAGTGAATAGATTGCCGATGTGCGCGTTGCCAGGCGGCATGTAGCGATAGCTGTTGCCAAGGGAATAGAGAATCCAGTAGTGCACGTCCATCTGAAGGAAGAGAAGCATCAGAATGCTCTGATAGAACATCGCCACCACAGGAGTATCGACCTGTGTCTGAGGATCGAGAATGTTCACCAGGGAGTAACCCATCTGGATCCCAAGAATCTGGCCTGCCAGTTGTGCAGCTTCAAAGATCACGTTTGTTGCGATTCCGATTCCGGCGCCAATCATGAACTCCGTAATGATCAGCCAAGGCCAATTTTGAACAGACGTGGGCATAACGTACTTCCCAATCACGGGAGACAGCAGGAACGTCATGGCGATTACGAAGATCGCCTTAACTCTTGCCGGGATCACCGAGCTGCCGAAGAATGGCGCGAAAAGCATGAGGCCAGTGAGACGAATCCCAATGGTCAGTACGCCGGTAATGATCGGAACAATGGGGATCTCGATCATTTCAAGTACCCATGAAAGTCTGAAAACATTTGCACTGTCATTGCGGAGAGATGACGCCACATCCATGGCATCGCGAAGAATATGGTAGCGCCTGTTGCGAGCAAGCGAGAAACGGTTGCAATCGTGGCGTCCTGGATCGATGTGAGAACTTGAGCGACATTGATGAGCAAACTGACCACAACCGCAACAAGCAGTACTGGGCCAGAGAGGATAATCACCTCCTGGAGAATCATTCGTCCTAGCAGAACCACCTGATCCACGCCCATAAGGTCAGTTGAAACTCCTCATCAACGATCCAATCAGCAGGTGCCATCCATCCACCATCAGGAACAGCAACAACTTCAGCGGGGTGGATACCACCACTGGAGGAAGTTGAAGCATGCCGACGGACGTGGTGATTGAAGCAACGACCATGTCGACGATCAGGAACGGCAAAAACAACACAGTGCCGATCTGAAATCCTGCTTTTAATTCGGACAGAATGTAGGCTGGCAGAAGAACTCGCATCGAAAGGTCGTCTGGCGAAGCGGGACGGGGCTCCTTCGCCAATTCCACAAATAGAGCCGCATCCTTCTCGCGAACGTAGTGGCTCATGAACTTACGCACAGGTGCCTGGCCGCGGTCCAAAGCCTCCATGGCCGTAATCTGACCCGCCTGAGCCGGTGCAATTGCGATGTCGTAGACCTGCTTGCCGACGGGTTGCATCAGGAAGAAAGTGAGTATCAGCGAGAGGCCAATCAGAGTTTGATTTGACGGTGTCGTCTGGAGGCCAAGTGCCTGGCGCAAAAAGTGGAAGACTATCAGAAGCCGGGCGAACGGCGTGATGCACATTAATACCGACGGGATCAGAGTGAGCGCCGTCAGCAAGATCACGATCGACCACGGCACAGTCTCGCCTGAGACCCCGGGAATCAGGACACCATTATTTTTGAGAGCGAGAGAGCCGGCAGGAGCCTGTGTGCGGGCGTTTGGTGAAATTGCTTCGATCGGGCGGAACTGCGACTTTGAATCACTAACTGCGGCCGTATGACTGCTGCGAGCTGTCCTGAGTTCCGGGCGCGCTTGCGCATTGCACGACCAGAATGTCGGGCAGACGAGCGCTGCCGCAACGAGAAGCCGCTTCATTGTGCGTTGCGGCTTCATTAATAGATTCCTCGAATTCGCGAGGCTGCCTGATGCTGTTCAATTGGTGCAGATTTCTGGGGTATCTCCCCGTCGAGCGCTGTGAGCAGAGCAACGTTGGACGCGCCACCGCCAATCAGGTATTTGCGATCGTCTACTTGCAGAATAGCTACGAAACGCTTCTCTCCAAGCGACACGGTCTCTGAAACCCGGAGCTTTCTGACAGGCCTTTGCGCGTATCTTGAGCGCAACCAAGAAAGCAATTTAGACAAAAAACCCGAGGCCCGCGTCTGAGCCGCGTTCTGGCTCAGAGAACTGTCGTGTCCGGTCTGAGGTTGGACCGGGGACGGCGCGCGATGCACGTGCTGGTTCTTGAGAGCAGAGGCGTTCTCCCCTGCGCATTCCGTCAGAGTGTCAATGAATGCTCGCTCAGAAGTAGGCGCCGCAAAGTTATACAACTTCGCGCCGTACCATGGCCGTGCGGCCTGAAAGAGAGGCCGCTTGATTCTCACCTTGATCGTCATGCCAGTTCCGTGAGGCGGACGGCCAATCGCTCGCCAACGACTTCAAACTCGGTCCAAGCGACGAGCATATCGTTCACGCGGAGCGGAACATCGCTTGTTTGATGGCACGCGGTCTGGAGAATCGCTCCTTCCTTCAGAGACAGCAGGTCCTCTACCGTGAACCGCACCACCGGGAGCTCAACTGAGATGGCGCAGGGCAACCACGGCATGCTATCGATGCCGTCCATGCGTGCAGGTTCAGACACGGCGGAAATAGGCTGAACATTTGGGTGAAGATTGGGAACTGCGCTGCTCATTAATTTGCTCTCGGTTTTGATTTGCTGCTATTGGCTGGAGAGAGACCAGTCCGCAGCAACTTGAAACCAATAGAGGCAATCGCAGTGCCGGAACCCGCGGGAGATAGAAGATTTTTTTGCGGAGGTCATGTCAGGAGACAAACCTCTGAAATAAGGAGGGTTGTAGTCAGTAGCGCGCGAGACGGCACGGCTCTCGACTGCTGAGACAGTCATGAGAGCCGCTATCGCGCGCCACCAAGCCCGATCACCGAACTGGACCCGAGCGGGGTCTCTAATCGAACGTTAATAACTTAATGGATCCGAAACACCTCTAGGTCAGCATCTGCAGAGTTGCTTGAGACACCTGATTCAGAGTGGTCAAGACCTTGGCATTTGCCTCATAGCTCTGTTGCGCAACAATCATCTTCGCGAACTGAGTGGAGAGATCAACATTTGAACTCTCGACCGCTCCGCCTGTGATTGTGCCGTTCCCGCCAGATTGTGCTCTCCCAATCACTGCGGTTCCCGACGCAAAAGTGGGCTGATATTCATTGTTTGCCGACTGCTGAAGACCTTGGACATTGGCGAAACTAGCAACGGCTACCTGACCGAGTGCAAGTGTCTGGCTGTTGCTAAACTGCCCCTGAACGGTCCCGTCGGGCAACACCGAATACCCGGACAAGGTCCCAACGCCGTAACCGTTCTGATCAGTTGATGGCGTGCCGCTTGCCGCATCTTGTTGGGTAATCAAGGATGATCCCGATGCGCCGGTGAGATTCCAAGAGAGTGCCATAGGCGATGCACCGTCTGCCAAACCGGAAATGTTGATCCCAGTGACCGGTGAAGCCGGCGAGGTGAGTATTCCATTTGAATCGAAAGTCAATGATCCAGTCGAGACTGAGCTAGGAGCGCCGGTACCACCCAGATCCGCCGAGGGAATCGTGATGTTATAACTCCAGGTGTTGGCAGCTGTCTTGGTGTATTGAACCGTCAGTACATGAGCGGTCCCAAGAGAGTCGTACACTGTGATCGGAGAATTGAGGGAGTCGCCGACGGCTGCGCTCGCATTCAGATTCGTATTCATCTGAAAGCTGGATGTTGCCAGCGCAGGAATCGTTGATGCCTGGTTAACGACAATGGGACCCAGTGAAGCTCCCGATGAAACAACCCCATTTACGGCTGGATATCCCATAACCAACTGGCCATCAGGGGCGCAGAGCTGACCATGAGAATTCACAGTGAAGTTTCCGGCTCTTGTATAGCTGGTTCCGTTATTTCCCTGGAGAACAAAGAACCCATTACCTTGCAAGGCCATATTGGATGCAACACCCGTTGCTGTAACATTTCCGTCCGCAAAGTTTGCGAACCGGCCAGCAACCTGCACGCCCGATCCCACCTGGATGGGATTCCCATTTCCCGACGTCTGCTGCATTTGGTTAAAGATGTCCCCAAAAACGAGTGATTGATTTTTGAAACCATCAGTATTGAGATTGGCGAGATTGTTCGCAACGACGTTCAGAGAGGAAGAACTCGCTGCAAGACCAGAAAGAGGGATCGAAAATGCGGACATTACCTTGCTCCTGTCAAAATTTGTGTGGAATTGGGAGTGGGTACACCATAACTGCCGTAAAGATTCATTAGCCCTGGCGTGCCTGTGGGCATAGCGACGCTGGACGAAGGTTGCGCTGATACCACGTTGAGTGGCTGGGCTGATTGAGTCCCGGGTACCTGAATCGACGATTTAGCAACTGCAGCCCTTGCAGCGTTGCCCGAAGCTGCAGTATTCGATTGGCTGCCGGAGGCCATCGTGCTTAAGGTCTGGTTGATGGACACTAATTCGTTGAGCTGATTCAGGGAGACCATCTGACTGACCATCTGCGTTGGGTCGACTGGACTGGTTGGATCTTGATTCTGAAGCTCTGTAACCAATAGATTGAGGAACGTGCTCTGCAGATCCGAAGCCGACGTCGCCGATGAGCTACCTGTTGAGTTCGATCCAGTGGCGCTTTGAGCCATGACAGGCGCCATGATTGCTGGGTGTACACCTTGAATATTCATAAACTTGTATCTCCCATCTCGAGCTGCTAAACCCTGATGTCTAATCTGTACGACTCGTGAAGAAGCGGTTGTCTCTCGACCTGCACGTGGTTGAATGCTTGTTCAGGGTGCGTGACAATTGTTTTGGTCGAAGTTTGTGGGCGTTGCTCCTGCTGCTGCGACTGCTGACGATCGCTAGAAAAGGACGATGCTGCCTGCTTCACCTCAATGGAAGCCTGAACGCCGTAGTCCGATCCGAGCTTGGTAGCAAGCGCGGTAGCATGTGAAGCGATCATGCCGCTCAGTTCTCGATGATCCACTGAGATTCGCGCCAGGATTTGCTGCTGCGAAATGGCGGTGTGGACCGCGATCTCTCCGAACTCCGCGGTGTTCATGCCAACTCGCATCTCCGACTGGCTGACCGCATGCATGACATGCGCAGTATTTATCCCGGAAACCCAGGAGAGTTCCTCTGGTTGGAGGTCGTATTTGACAGCAGTGGCGTCAACCGGAGCTGATGTCGATTTCGGGGCAGCACTCGATGAATCTAGTGCGCTCTGCGGATGATGAATGTGCGGCATGGTCGTTGCTGAGGGTGTTGCCGGGGCCGCTGGCTGCATTGATTGCTGCGATTGAGAATCCGGGTTTTCGTGCCGGTCCTGGCTCGAACTCTGATCAACGGCAGACGGAGAAGTTTCCGTGGACGCATCACCATGATTCGCGTGCTCGGGTTTTAAATCCTCTACTTCCGTGGCCGCGGCTGGGGATCGCCGGACTGTCTTCGATTCCGATGCCTTCCCAATGCTGCCTACTCGTTTCGAGTCGGCACTTGGAGGCAGGCTCGACGATCGATTCTCAATCGGGGTAGCCATCGAGAGGTTGACTGCAGTCCTCGCTTCGTCTGCCCCCCGCTGGTTGGAAAGTGTTGGTGCCGGAGCGGCAGCGACCGATGACTGGTCCGCATAGGGGGAATCTTGTGTTCCCTTTATTTCCGGCCGAGATCGTTGATCCATCAGCGGAGCCGGAGAAGGGATCTTGGCTGGTGGTTCGAGATCAGGTTTAGCAAGCATTTCAGGGTCAAAGCGAGAAGGGAGTGGCGTCTGCTGAACAGTACGGCTATCGGTCGTGGCCGACCCAGTTTCGGACGGGGCCCCGTTCTGTAGCGTGTCTGCCGACCTGGGATCGAGAGATTCCTTCGTTTGATCGTTTCCTTTTTCTTCTTTTCCCACGGAAGTCGAAGTGGGTTCCAAAGCCAGCGGCTGGTAGCTCGCCAAGTCTCTGACTTGCACCGCCGATATCGTTGAAGGACCCACTCTGCGGATGCCCGACTCTTCCATTCCAAGAGATGGCGTGCTGAGAACTGAAGTGGGCTGATCCGCGGGTTCCGATTCGCTGAGTTTGGGGGGCTCAGGAGAAAGTCCGGCTGATAACGTCGGCACTGCAACTGGCTCGGTAGGCAACGTCGGTATTGTTGGAACCGTCTCCCTCGCCTCCGAACTGTCCATGGCCGACTTCTTCGAAGCAGACTCGGAACCTTCTTTGTCTTTTTTTGAACCGGTGAGCTTATCTCCACTTCCAGACTCGCGACTGGCCATCTGTACGGGTCTTGATTCGGCTCCGGTCACAGCATTCAACAGGGCCGAGAAAGGAGACAGGGCCTTGGTTGCTGACCCTGCCGACCGCTCGGAAGGGGAAGAAGTTGTCGTCGATTTCGACACAATTCGCACGCCCGAATAAGTGCATGTCGCATGCCATGATTGTCGCTAGCCCGACTTTCCTGTAAGTACATGATTTTCATTGCGCTCCAATGTCGTGACGCTCAAGCCTAGAGGCGGGAGAACACCAGCATCGGGCAAGCCTTGCCGGGTTCGCTGGGCAATCTCTGCCCGGTTGGACCCGTCTGAGCAAAAAAGGAAAACCGCGGCGCCGGGCCGCGGTAGATTCATTGAAGGCGTGTTCAAGCTACGTGCGCGAACGAGACACAAAGATATCGTCGAGAAACTTCTGCTGAATACGTTCCTGCTTCTGCTCGTACGCAGCACGACATTCAGATTGCATTTCGGTCAACGTCTGTCGGGCTCGGGCAGCGGCCCGATAGACCTTTGACTGCTCCTTATGCCGATTTTTTGCGACCTCAACCTCTTTGAGCAGGGTCTTTCGCATCTCAACCGATCGCTCTATCTCCGCAAGATCCAGCTGCAACTCGCTTGCTTCAACAGTTCTCTCGATTCGTTTTTGCAGCTTTTGCGCGCGCTGCTCAATGTCGTTGCTTACCGCATCGATGGTTTGGCGAAGGCGGGCAAGCTCAAGCTGAATTGTCTGCATCGTGAGCTCTTCGCGTTTTTCGATGCTCTCTCGCAAGCGAAGGACTGTTGCCAGAGGGAACTTAAAGGCCATCTCATGTCTCCTGACAAATCTCAGGCAGGAAGCGCCATCAGTACTTCCATCGTTTTCTGGAGGCTGGGAAGGTCATCCGGCTTCTGTGTCAGAAATTCCTCGATCGCAGGCAGATTTCGAATGGCGGTATCGAGACGCGGATCAGTACCGTTCTGGTACGCGCCAATCCGAATGAGATCCTCAGATCGGCTGTAGATAGCCAATTGCATTCGGAGTGCGCTCGCTTTGGCGAGATGTTCCTTTGAGACCAGGCTCGACATCAATCGGCTTACGCTGTCCAGAACGGAAATTGGCGGGTAGTGATTGCGAAATGCCAAAGATCGGTCGAGGACCACGTGTCCATCAAGCAAGGATCGGACGGTATCAACAACAGGATCCTGCTGATCATCACCTTCCATCAGCACTGTATAAAATGCCGTGATACTACCCTGCGAGAAATTTCCAACGCGTTCCACGAGCCGAGCGAGCATGTTCAGAACGGAAGGCGTGTATCCCTTGGCTGTTGGCGGCTCACCGGCAGCAAGGCCAATTTCCCTTTGAGCCATTGCGAAACGGGTGAGCGAGTCCACGATAAGAAGCACATTCTTCCCAAGGCTGGCAAAATGTTCGGCGATCGCAGTTGCAGTCAGAGCCGCACGAAGCCGCAGGAGCGGAGATTGATCTGAAGTTGAAGCAACAACAACAGCGCGACGCAGCCCTTCTTCACCGAGGATTTCCAGGAACTCTCCAACCTCGCGACCACGTTCACCTACCAATGCCAGCACCGTCATGTCCGCCGCTGTGCCTCGAGCCATCATGCCAATGAGTGTGCTCTTTCCAACGCCGCTACCACCGAAGATTCCGACGCGTTGTCCCCTTCCGCATGTGAGGAGACCGTCGATCGCTCGGATGCCGCAGCTCAGGGGCTCCCGGATGGGATTGCGCTCCAACGGTAAGGGAGCTGAACCGTCAATCGCAACTGAGTGAACGGCGCGGTATTCGCCTTTCCCATCAAGCGGATTCCCCGCGGGATCGATCACGCGTCCCAGCATTCCGGGCCCAACGCGTACGGAAGGGCGAGCTCCCCAAGTCACTAATTTGTCGCCGAATCGGATTCCCTGCGGCGGATCTGCCGCCATTGACAACATTGTGGAACCGCGGAATCCGATAATCTCACCCGAATAGCTCCGGCCGTTCTCGCCGACAATTTGACAGCACTCGCCGACGAAGCAGAATGGGCCTTCCGATTCCACAAGGTTGCCGACGATTTGATTGATTCTGCCACTCCACCGAAGTGTCGAACCATTTTCAAGCAGTTGATTGTACGGAGCTAAAAGCGGCCGACTCATGGTTTAGAGGGCCTCAAGGCAAGTAAATCAAAGAATCCTTGCTCGATTTCCTTCAATTGTTTATCAAGGCCGAAGCTCGCGGATCCCAGTTCTGTCTCGACTGTACAGTCAAACTCTCCATGCTTCTCTTCCCCGACGACTTCAACCTGGGAGAGCTGCGCAATCGCCGAAAAATACGATTGCCAAGCTGTGACGCGAGCTGGACTCACACGCACTGTCACGGAAGCCCCTTCCTTCATTTTCTCAATCGCTACTCTCACCAAGCCTGCGACAAGCATCGGATCGACCTGAGCCTCGCGATGAAGAATCTTTGCAGCGATCGACAATGCTAATTGCACAACTTCTGCTTCTACCCGCGCGAAATAGTCTTCCCTCTGCTCATTGAAGGTCCTCAACGCACCTTTCATTGTCGACTCTGCGAGAGCGAGCTTCTCTTCATACTGCCGCTTGAGAACAGCCTCGACTTCTCGAACAATCTTTTCTTGCTCTTGCTTGATGCAGGCAGCGAACTCTTCCTGAGAGAGTTCAATATCTGCTTTCTTGGTGGGCGGCTCCTTGGCAGGAGTCGCCTTCTCGCGCGATACATTTCGCTCAAGTCGATTTGCGCCAGCCATATCTCGGTATTGCAGTATGGCTACAGGAAGAGAAGCGGCTCCATTGCTCTCAGTCTTAGAAGACATATTCGTCAGCCCCCTGGCTCTTTAGAACGATCTTTCCCTCGGCCTCAAGCTTTCGCGCAATCGAAACGATCTCCGCCTGAGCTTTCGCCACTTCACGGCTGCGAACGGGCCCCATCATTTCCGAATCTTCTTTCATCATTTCCACTGCGCGCGAAGACATTGTGCGATAGATGCGCGCTTTCAATTCCTCACTAGCGCTTTTAAGAGCGACCATCAGTGTTTTCTTGTCAATGGCACCCATCAGTTCTCGCAAGTCTGGTTCCGGGACCTCAAGAAAATTCTCGAACGTAAACATCAGATCCCGTATTGTGATTGCCAAGGTGGGCTCTTCCAGCTCGATCGATTGAAGGATTTCTCGCGCAGCATTGGGATCAAGCCTGTTCATCATGTCGGCTAGATTCTCCGTTCCAGACTTTTCCTGCTTCTTTTGCTCTCGATTTGCGCGCAGGCGACGGGTCAGAACCGTGGATACTTTTGCCACAACCGCTGGAGCAGATGTACCCATCGTGGCTAGACGCCTCACGCAATCGGCGCGATCTTCAGGCTCAAGATTCATTAGCAGTTCGGATGACTGGCCCGGATCGAGATTGCTCAAAATCAATGCTCGCGTTTGGGCTTGCTCTCCCGCCAAGACTCTCGCTAGCTGCTGTGGATCCGCTCTTTTCATCGACTCGACATCAAAGGGCAAATCAGAGGTACGCGTTGAGAGCCGCTGCACTATCCGTTGGGCTCCTTCGTCCCCTATCGCTTTAGCCAGCATCCGCGTAGCAACATCCTCGCCGCCGACCGCTACGAACTCGTGGGCGGCCATCACGTTCTTGTACTCTTCGAGAATCTCCAGCGTCACTTCGACAGGCACACGCTCAAGTTTCCCGATTTCCTCAGTGATGCGTTCCAACTCTTTCTCGTCGAAGTTACGAAGGACAGCGGCAGATGCTTCCTCGCCCAGGATGGAGAGGAGAATAGCAACTTTGCGAGGACCATTCGGTCTGGCAGCGGCGCTCATCGTTACTCTTCCTCCCGAACCCATAAACGAAGGGCGCGTGCTGCATCGGCCGGTTTCTGCCGGACGAGATCGAGCGCGTGCTGCTTCAGGTACGCGGCCCGAGCATTTTCATCCAATCCTTCCGGCAGCGACTGCACATTTGCTGTTGCGAGTGCAGCCTGTGAGCCGGCAGGGAGCAATGCCTGGGTCAGCACGTGTTTCTGAACTGGCCGAAGGATAAAAAGATAAATCAATACGAACAAAAGCAGAATAGATAACGGCCGGAATAGGGAGGAGTAGTTCGCCACCGTCGTCTGAACCTGGGCAGCCCAATTGGTTGCCGGCAAGTCAGAATCGGATGCCGAACTGAAGGGCATTTGCTGAACCGTGATCACATCGCCCCGGGACGCATCGAATCCGACCACCGCCTGGGCAAGTTCGCGGACTTTGGTGATCTCTTCCTGTGTTCTCGGCTGACGCGAATATGTGGTCTTGCCTGCTTTCACGGTCTTCACAACTGCGTCGTCGACCAGGATTGCGGCTGTAACCCTCTTGATGCCGCCTGCCGGCATGACTGTATGCGTAACAGTGCGGTCAACTCCGTATTGAACGTTTTCAGATCGCGAGGACTGATTCGGCGATTGAGGATTTACCGTAGATACCGTCTTTGACTTATCGGCTGGTGGAACATTGCTTGCAGTTCCAGGTACTCCCGCGGCCACAGAACCTCCAGCGGCGGAGTCTTCAGTCTTTTGTGAACTCAGAACAGCGCTGACCGTCGGATCATACTCCTCGGAACTCTTTTCGGTTGAGCCTTCGTCGTACAAAATGTTCACGCTCGCTCGAATGCTATTTGCACCCACGACGGGCTCCAACGTGCTGATCAGTCGATCCGTAAGACGAGCTTCTTCTGCCTCGCCACTCTCGGGGCCGTTACGCCCCATGCCAAGAGAACGGTTTGAGTCGGCGTCGATGATTACCACGTCCTCAGGCTTGAGTTCGTCGACGGCACCAGATACCAATCTGGATATTGCAGTTACCGCGTCCTTCGACAGACTGCCTCGCTTCAGCTTCAGAATCACTGAGGCTTTGCCTGAGCGCTGGCGATCGAGGAAGACAGAATCAGTCGGCATCACCAAGTGAACGCGAGCCCGCTCTACATCCGAAAGCGTCTGAATGGTTCGCTCCAACTCGCCTTCCATGGCGCGTTGATATGCGACTTTCTGGTCGAACTCTGTCTGCCCCCAAGACATTTTGTCGAAGAGCTCAAATCCCATACGCCCGCTATGAGGCTCGCCTTGCGAAGCCGAATGAAGCCGCGCCTCCGCCAATTTGTCGGCTGGTACACTCAGCGTCTTCCCATCGGCGCTGACCTGATGCGGTATGTTCTGAGCGTCTAGTTGCGTCGCCAGTTTCTGCGCATCAGCAGGCTCCATGTCTGTGAAGAGCGGTTTGTAATCAGGGGAACTAAGAAGCCGAGCGAAGACGGCGACCAGCACGATTGTCGCCGCAGCACCACCCAGCAGCATGAGCTTTTGACTACCAGTGCGGGTTGTCCAGAACTGCTTCGCCTGATCGGCTACATTTCTAAATTGCGCCATCGTTGATCAACCTTAAAACTGCATCTTCTCGATGTCCTGATACGCGCTGACGATTTTGTTTCGCACCTGCATCATCAGCTGAAATGAAACGTCTGCTTTCTCGACCGCGACCATCACCTGGTTCAGGTCTGCGCCGCCGCCTTGCAACAAATTGCTGACTTGCTCTGCGGCCGAGTTGTGCAGTTGATCTACGCTGTGGACAGCGTTTGAGAGCACGGAGGAAAACCCCGCTTCGGTGCTCTGCCCCGCCCTCTCAAGGGCCGGCATTTCCGGTACATATGCATTCGAGATACCACCAAAATTGATCGAACTCACGACTTACTCCCTCCTACGACGACTTTAAGATGTCGATCGACTGCTGGATCATTTGTTTGGCAGCTGTAACGGCTGATGCATTCATCTGGTACGCTCGAACAGCTCCCATCAGATCGACCATTTCAGTAACTGGGTTGATGGCTGGATAGGCGACGTACCCTTCCTTGTTCGCGTCCGGATTACCAGGTTCGTACCGCATAACCGGTGGAGTCTGGTCATCGATGACCTGGGTCAGTTCCACAGCGCCTCCGGGCGCCTGGGTGAAATTGCCGATGCGGTGAAAGACTGACTGGAATGGCGAGTTGTTTTTGGCACTGAAAACAACTTCCTTGCGGACATACGGCCCGCCGGATTCCGTGTGCGTGGTCTCTGCGTTCGCCAGGTTTGCCGCGGTTACCTCAGCCCGTTGCCGCTCGGCAGAGAGTGCGGATGCGCTTACGCTCAGCATGTCAAACAAACCCATAATCAGTTCCCTTCCTTGATCGCGATCAGGAGCCTGTGGAACTCCGCCTTTATCAATTGCACTCCCATCTGATACTGCAATTGCGTTTCAGCTAGCATCATGCTTTCCCGATCAATGTTCACGTTGTTGCCGTCGGGCCGCTCCGGAAGGCCTTGTACGTCCGTGGAGATCGGCTGAAGCCTTGCGCCGGTATCGTCGCCCACTGCCCGTCGCAGAGCGGCCTGGAAATCCACGTCTTTCGTGTGGAATCCTGGCGTGTCAACGTTGGCGATGTTAGCCGACACAGTCTGCTGGCGATCGGAAGCGACCTTCAGGTATCCCTGAAGAAGCTGGATGAGAGGTGTGGTGGGCATTATGCGTACCTCCTGGGAGGGAGCCCGTATTCCCGGATTTTGTTTCTCAGTGTTCGCAGGCTGATCCCAAGCATCTCGGCTGCATGAGTCCGGTTTCCCTCTGTCAGGGCAAGCGTCTTCTCGAGATGCATACGCTCGAGCTGACGAATCGGGATTCCGGCTGGAGCTGATAGTCCTGGAGAAGCCTGATGAGCGCCCTGACGAGTTGGAGTCTGGCGAAACTCGGCGTCGAAACACCTCGCATCGATCTCGCTCGATTCACTCAGCGCGATTACTCTCTGCATGAAGTTGGCAAACTCACGGACGTTCCCCGGCCAGGCATGTCCTTCAAGTCTGTGTACAAACTCCGGGTGAAGGTATGGGAGATTCTTCCTCTGCTGCAGCGCAAATCTGTTGGCAAAATGGCGTGCCAGCAATGGGATATCGTCGATCCGATCTCTCAGCGGGGGCAAGGAGAGTGGGATTACATTCAGGCGATAATACAGATCGGCACGGAACTGTCCACGGTCCACCATCTCCGCAAGAGAAACATTCGTTGTTGCGATGATCCGGATATCCACGCGAATCGAACGAGCTTCTCCCAGGCGCTCAAACTCACGCTCCTGCAATGCACGGAGGAGTTTAGGCTGCAAGTTGAGAGGCATCTCGCCAATTTCATCAAGCAGAAGAGTGCCGCCGTTCGCAAGCTCGAACTTTCCGGGTTTGGCCTCGACGGCGCCCGTGAATGCTCCCTTGCTGTGTCCGAATAACTCGCTTTCGAGGAGGTGTTCTGGGACTGCGGCGCAATTCACAGCAATGAAGGGCTCTTCGCACCTTCGGCTGGACTCGTGGATGAAGCGCGCGAGAAGTTCCTTTCCTGTTCCGCTTTCGGCCTCAACCAGCACATCAGCATCGGTACCCGCGGCAGCCCGGGCGCGCTGCAAAGCGCGTAAGAGCATTGGCGATTGTCCGACGATGTCTCCGACCGTATCAATTTCCGAGATCTGGTTTTGCTTCGCCCGCCTCATCACCTGTCCAGCGATAGTCTGAAGGCGATCAAACGGAATCGGCTTCGTGAGATAATCGAGCGCTCCATCGCGCATCGCATCAACAGCCTCAGGAACAGAGCCAAAGGCCGTAAGCAGAATCACTCCTGTAGCGGGTGAGGTCGTGCGCACTGCCTGCATAACGTCAATTCCAGTGCCGTCCGGCATACGCACGTCGGTTATGACTAAATCGAATTCGCGATCGCGTGCTTCAATCTGTTTGCGCGCGTCGCGGACACAAGAGGCAGTTTCAACAGTCCATCCGTGCCGTAGAAAATTGGCACGCAACGCGGTCCGAATGCCCGGCTCATCATCCACCACCATTACCGACAGTTCTGCCGCGTTTGTCATAGAAGCGGAAACTCCAGTTGAAATGTAGTGCCGAGACCAAGCTTGCTACTCACGCGAATGCTTCCACCAAGCCTCTCCATCAATCGCTTGCAGACGGCGAGACCGAGCCCTGGAGAGTCTCCGTTGCCGCTGAATCCAGGCTCGAAAATTTCATCCATGATATCGGTTGAAATCCCGCATCCGGTGTCTTCAATTGCTACGAGAGCCACAGGATTTGCATGACGCGACGCCTCGCGAACCGTGACCGTGACTTCACCTGCTGACGCAGTGTGGCGAATTGCGTTGCAAACGATGTTCAGGACTATCTGTTGTATTGCGTTCTCGTTTCCGGGAATGATGATTTCGTCTTGGGCAGCTCGGAAGGTTAGTGCAACCTCGTCCTGCTCCGCAATCGGCCGCACAAACTCAACTCCGCTCTCCACGCACGCGACGAGATTCACAGGGGCGAGTGAGAGAGCATTTGGATTGTTGAGGTTGAGTACATTGTTTACGGTCCCGGACAGACTGCGGATGCCCGCGCGAAGATTGCTGATCCAATGCGCAGCATTCTCCCGATCCTGCTCGATGAGCCCGGCAAACAGCTCCATGCTCGCTAATGGATTTCTAATCTCGTGTGCGAGGATGGTAGAAATCTCAGCCAGAACGGCAGTTCTTCGGGCTGCCTCTCTCTCTTTTTCTGCCTGCTTTTGATCGGAGATGTCGCGAAGTATCCACATACGCTGGAGCCGGTCGACACCTTCACCTTCGCTTGAGAGGTCCCGATTACGGACGGCCAGCCAGCGTTCCTCCCCGTCACCGTATATTCGCAGTTCCCGTTCGTCTTCTCCGTCGCATTCTGCTGCCAATGGGCTCAAGTTGAGCGTGCTTTGTGCTGACAACTCGTGGATGGAATCAACCGGGTTCTCGCCGAGCTGCAGCAACCTTCTGCATTCCGGGTTGATCATGACGATTCGTCCCGTGGCGTCGACGACCAGCACACCGCAAGGCATGGAGTCGAGCATTCTCTGCAGCGCGACACGAATGCGATTGTTTTCTGCGAGGCTCCTGCTTAGAGCGGAATTTCGTTTGCCAAGCTCAGCATTGAGACGCCCAACCTCTTCCTGAAGAGCTTTGTAGGAATTCTCCAGGTGTGCTGAAGCGGAAATGAACTCAGAGAACGCATCTGCAAGCAGCTGTGCTGATGGCGCGGCACTCGTGTGCTTTCCGTTTATTGGAACAGGATGAGAACTCGGCAGCATTTGCCTATTTGTTATGCACGATGCATGCCAAACTGGAACTTTCTGCCCGATCCGGGAACACCCAGGTTACAAAAGAATGTGTTCGGCGTTCAGTTCGTTGCCGTTCTCGGCGAGGATGGTCGCCCTCTCGATGACATTCCGAAGTTCACGGACATTTCCGGGCCAACTATGTTGAGCCAGAACCTGGATCGCCTCGGGGCTAATGCTCGCGTTTCCGTTGAACCTTGCGGCAAAGGTTTGGGCCAACAGGGGAAGGTCGCTCATGCGATCGCGAAGGGGTGGAAGATGGATGGGAAATATTGCGAGGCGGTAATAAAGATCTTCTCGAAACTGCTGTTTTGCCACGCGATCTTTAAGATCGGCATTTGTAGCGGCTACGACGCGCACATCAACCTTCAGATTGTCATTGCCGCCAATCCTTTGAACCTCGCCTTGCTCGAGAAAGCGCAGAATCTTGCTCTGAAGAGAAAGGGGCATGTCGCCAATTTCATCTAGAAACAGGGTTCCACCCTGGGCGGAGTGGATGCGCCCTATTCGTGACTGCACTGCTCCCGTGAATGCCCCCTTGGTATATCCAAAGAGTTCGGCTTCAAGGAGTGTTTCCGGAATTGCTGAACAGTTGACGACAACAAGAGGTTGATTGCGCCGCGGGCTTACTAGATGGATCTCCTGGGCAATCAGGTCCTTGCCGGTTCCGCTCTCTCCCGTGATGAGCACAGTTGTGTTCCGCGGTGCAACCATCCGTGTCAGTGCATAGATCCGCTGCATTTGTTGGGAATCACCGATCACATTGCGCAATCTGGGCTTTTCATACGGATGAACCGCGACGGGGCGCGAGGGTGAGGTGATGACGGCTGGAGCAGTCGGCCCGGTGCTGTTAATCGTATCCACCAGTCTCTTCGAGATTGGCGTGGGAGAAGCACTTCCTGCAAGGAGCTGACCCGTATGGGCGTTGAGCATCAGAACCTGTGTTTCGGGAAACCGAGTGCGAACGACCTCACTGAACTCGCCAGCCTCCAGATCCGGGAGGACAGGGTCCAGGAGAAGAACGCCTCCTTTGGTCCCGTGGGACTGGACTAACTCGAAAGCGTCGGACCCGCTGCTTGCTTCGATTACGTTCCAGCGTCCTGAATCAAGCTTCTGTTGAAGTTCCTGACGAAGCTTCGGATTTGGGCTCACTACAAAAACCGGTATAGAAACGCGATCTTCAAAACGACTCATTTCAATTGCCGTCGATCCCATTTGGCTCACCAGTTCACGATGAAGATTTGTTCAGGCCTGACTGCAATACTGTTCGCTCTAAGGGGCCGCAAGTGATTCTGTCGCCGAGTGTTCCATCTGCTAGCTCAAACCGGCATATTTTGATCGACCCCGGGGTGTTTCCATCATTCTGAACGCAGTTCATAGCCGATACCCCGCACAGTATGAATCAACTTACGTTCTCCCGGTCCATCCACCTTGTCGCGTACATATTTCATGTAGACATCGACAATGTTGGTTGATTGCTCGGAGGAGACTTTCCAGACTCGTCCGAGAAGTGTCGTTCGTGGTACAGGCCGCCCTGCGCTCTGCATCATTACGTCAAGGAGATCGAATTCCCGTGGGGTCAGATCAATCCTTCTGCCGTTTCTTTCAACCCGCCGATCTTCACGGTTTAGGAGCAAATCGTCTACCACGGTCTGGCTCGCAATGTGGCCGATATTTCTGCGCAATAAAGCTCGGACTCGAGCGAGGAACTCTGTCAAAGACAAAGGTTTTGTCATACAGTCATCAGCCCCGCTGTGCAGACTATGTACTTTATCTTCAATGCGATTCCGGGAGGTGATGACGAAGATTGGCAGCTTTGGGAGGGTTAATCTCAGTTTTTTGATGAGATGGAGTCCGTCCATCTTCGAAAGATTCAACTCGAGCAGGAGCAGGTCATACCGGTCACCGGATTCCAACCGACTAAATACCTCATCTGCATCGGTCAGGTGGTCGACCAGATAACCCTGGGAATGGAGTTCTTTGCACAGAAAACGAGACAAAGATTTGTCTTCATCGAGGAGTAGGATTTGATTTTGTCTCATCGCCTTTGAGCTCTGGGGAACCGATTGCCTTCCGCTTCATAGATCGTTAGGTGCAGGGAGAGCCTCGAACTGATGCCCAGCCCGGGGATTCTGACCTTGTTCATGCTGACAGTCAACCTTGGTACCGTTCAGGGCTGATTGCCCAAGAGTACCAAATGCCCCACGTGTATAGAATTTTGGTAACCGGCCCAGGATAGTCAACGGTTCCTTCGGTACCACTTGAAGTATATGTGCCAAATTCATAACGAGGTGTGATCTTAATCACTCGCCTCTAATTCCACTCTCATCGAAGAAATGCTTCAAGTGAATCATCAGCGCGCAGTGACAGGTAACCACAAAACAGAATCGGGAGTACTCTCCTTTTTTGGTCGCCGTACCAGCTCCTCATACGTTTCGGCTCACCGTGCCAGCGGAGTGTCGGCTATAGTTCGCTATATGCCGAGGGGGCAGAAAAAAATGCGCGAGATGCCGATATAGTCTTGCGGATGTCGTGTTTAGGGACTGCAATTCCCCGACAAGGAGACCTGAATGGAAAGGTTTGGCTATCGCAGCCCTAGATACCCACTTGACTTGCCGCTTCGTCTGGCAATGGATGGAAGGGTCCAGGTTGTGCGCTGTACAAACGTGAGCGTGGATGGCCTTCAGGTGGCCGCCAGCGGTGGCCTTGCTCCGCGGGCCCGTGGATCAGTCTCCTTCGATTATGAGGAAATGACTTTCGACCTTCAGGTGAGCGTGACACACCGTGGATCGCACGGAGGGGGTCTGAGATTCGTCTATGGCTCGGAGGCTGAGAGGAATTCAATCGCCGAATTGATAGCCCGTATCGTCGGCGGCCAGAGTCGTCGCGAAGTTCTTCCGGTTGCGGCTTCGAACGAGATTGTTATTCTGCGGCGCCCCTCATATTAGTCAAATCCGCCGGAAGCGGCTGTTCGGCATCGTTTTTGACCAAATATCCCACGATGAGTGAAATTCTTCGGTTTGATGGATCTTCGGGATTCTGTGCAACACGCAGGCGCCGGTCTGCGAAGCCTCGAACCTGCGATAGTTGATCAGCTCGAAGCCCTTCAGATTGCATCATGCGACGAGCTTCATTGGCGCGGGCAGTTGAAAGATCCCAGTTATCGTAGCCTCTCATTCCCGAGAATGGCTTGGAGTCTGTGTGTCCTTCAATGGATATTTGATTTGGTAATTGGCCGAGTTCTTTTGCGAGGAGTTTCAGCAACTCAATGAGCGCGGGCGTCGGCCTGTCACTTCCGAGTTCAAAGAAGGTACCTTTGGCAGACTCCATCAGCTCGATCCGCAGCCCCTCCTGGGTAACCGTGATTTCGATCTGGTTCTTCAGTTTGTCCATTGGATCCAGACGGTGGATCGACCGCAGAAGGTCCTCTTTAAGCTTCTGCATGTCTTCCTTTTTCAAAGCAACGAATTCGCCCGAACCATTTCTATTGGTTCCAACAACCTTCGCGAAGCCTCTGGGGTCTTTGAAATAGCCGCCGACCGCCGCCTTGACCTGCTTGCTTGCATTCATCAGCCACAGAACGATGAACAGAGCCATCATTGCAGTGACGAAGTCGGCATAGGCTACCTTCCAAGCCCCGCCGTGATGTCCCGCGTGACCGACCTTCTTCTTGACAACGATAATTGGATTCGTATCATTCACAACGTATCTCTCTCCGGTCTATGCTGCCGCGGATGCTGGCGACTCGTCCTTTTGCCGACAGGCTTTGTCGATTTCGTGGAAGCTCGGTCGCACGTGCTCGGGAATCGCGCGACGACCCATCTCAATTGCCAGCGCAGGGGACATCCCTTTAACGAAGGAGATAATCAACACCCGCAATACGTGGTAGTACGCCTGATCATCGTCTGCGAGCTTCGACATATTTGAAGAAAGCGGGCCCACCATGCCATAGCACAACAGAATCCCAAGAAAGGTACCTACGAGAGCAGCTGCAACTTTGTGTCCGATCTCTTCAGGAGGACCACCAAGTGCGCTCATTGTCAGCACCACGCCCAGAACGGCTGCGACAATGCCGAGTCCTGGCAGTGAGTCTGCGACCGTCGAAAGTGCCGCAACCGGCTGGGTAGCGCCGTGATGGTGCACTTCCATGTCCAATTCCATCATCTGATCGAGATCGTGGTGGCTGGCTCCGCCGGTGATTATCATGCGCATCGAATCGCATACAAAATCCCGAACGTGGTGATTTTGAACGAAATCGGGATTCTTCGAGAAGATCTGGCTCTTCGATGGGTCCTCCACATCAGATTCAATGCCGGCCATGCCTTCTTTGCGCGCTTTCACAAAAAGGGCAAACATCGTGCGCAGCAGATCAACATAGCGCTTGTTTGAATAGCCGGCGCCCTTCAGGACCTTCATCAGGCCTGCCACGATTTTCTTCAATACGTGGAGAGGATTTGCAGCCAACATTGTCCCGAGGGCTGCCCCCCCGATAATGATGAACTCAGACGGCTGCATAAGAACCGCCAGAGGCCCTTTTTCCAGGAGGAAGCCTCCGAGTACGGCTCCGAAAACCACGAGTATTCCGATAATCGCGAACATCGACCCAATTCCTTTAGGAGAAAACGTGCAGCAGCATGAATGACTGTCCCACTGCTATCGGCACTGAGGTCCGGGATTTCCAGTGTCTGGGGTGCCAAATCATGCCACAAACGAGGCATGTACAAGAATCTGCCATGATGCACAATTTTCATGCGTGCTACGCCTCATCGATCTGGCTTCAACTGCTTGAATTCTCAGGAGCAATTGCCGATAGATGAGAGTACGCGAACCGCAGTTTTGAGATGAGATGAGGTTGTTCGGTGGACAGAAGCACAATTGGCGGCATTCTTCTTGCCATAGTCGGCATCGGCCTTGGATTGATTTTGGACGGGGGCAATCTCGCACAAGTCATCCAGCCCACCGCCGCCCTGATTGTGCTGGGAGGGACGGTTGGCGCCGTTATGATCCAATTCCCTCTTCCCGTGGTTCTTCAAGCGTTGAAGCATCTTAAGGACGTTTTTCTCAATCCTCGCAACGAATCAGATTCAATCGTCCAGAATCTTCTTCACTATGCATATAAGGCACGCAAGGAAGGTCTACTCTCGCTCGACGCAGAGCTGTCGAAGATCAGCGATCCTTTCTTAAAAGAAAGCCTCATGCTTGCAATTGACGGAGTCAGATCCGCCGATCTGCGAAAGATGATGGAACTTCAGCTTGAATACCGTGGAGAGACCGACTCGCGGATCCCGAAGGTTTTCGAGGCCGCAGCGGGATTCGCGCCCACCATTGGCATAGTAGGAGCGGTGCTTGGACTCATTCAGGTCATGCAGCACCTTCAGGACATGAATGAAGTAGGGAGAGGAATCGCAGTTGCCTTCGTGGCCACGATCTACGGTGTTGGTTCGGCAAATCTTCTGTTCCTGCCTTGGGCGGGAAAACTGCGCATTCGCATTCGCGAGCAGGAAGTGATCCGAGAGATGACCCTTGAGGCAATTCTTTCAATCTTAGAAGGCGCGAATCCTCGAGCTCTCGAGATGCAGCTTCGTGGTTATCTCGGAAGACCACAAAGAGCACCGCTGGTGAAGGTGGCTTCACGATGAAGCGCAATCGGCGTTTTGAGGAGGAAGTACATAGTGATCGTTGGCTAATCTCGTACTCCGATTTCATCACTCTTCTCTTCGCGTTTTTTGTTGTGCTGTTTGCTGCAACCTACCGCGATAATCAAGCAATTCGCAAGCTGTCTCAGGCAATTCATCAGGGCTTTCAGACGATGGGTGCCTTCTCAGCAGGCCAGGAGGGATACAGCAATCCTGATTCGAGAGAGGCGGCTCATCCGAATCAAAGTATTCCCAGCTCTCAAACTGATGCAAAGCCCTCGAAGGATGCCAGCGCAACGCCCCCTATCGATGTGCTCAAACTCCGCCGCGAACTCGAAGCGGTGGTGGGCAAAGAACTTCAGGATCAAGAAATCGCGATCAAAGTGACTCCTGAAGGGTTCGTTATCAGCCTCAGAGAGCTTGGCTTCTTTGATAGCGGTCAAGCGCGACTTGTTCCTGGAGCAGCAGACAAGCTGGCCCGGATTGCCAAAGTTCTCGCGAAGCCGGGTCTCGAGCTTCGCGTAGAGGGCCATACGGATAATCAACCCATTCACAATGCAGAGTTCGATTCCAACTGGGAGTTATCCACTGCGCGTGCAACAAGTGTGCTGTTGATGCTGGTCAACGGAAATCACATCGACCCAAGGCACATCTCAGCTTCGGGATATGGCGAATTCCGGCCAGTGGGAGACAATTCTACTTTGGAAGGCCGTCGTGCAAACCGGCGCGTGGACCTCGTCGTTGTGCAGTCACGACCGTGAAAACCGAAGTCAAACCTTCCTATGAACATCTTGGTGAACAACTGAGTCAGGCCTCACAGGTCCTCCCGTTTCTATGCATCTGTCGTAGATAAACCTGCCTGCGAGACCGGCAAGAATGGTCTCCGCGAAAATAAGCCGAACACATCGCGGCACAACGTCTGATTCACTTGAGCACTGTGACGCGCGCTGGCGTGCGTCTTCTATGCCTGCAATTGCTCATTCAGTTGTTGCATGGGCAGTTCACGAAAAGATTCAAACTGGCGTCGGATGGTCTAAGAACTGCCCAACAATGAGGAACTCTCGCCATCCCTGTTCCCTCAATCTCATTCCAAGAAGACGATAAAGCGACTCCATGATCGGAGACAGTGTGAATCTTGCTCGCGAACTCTGGCCCTTTCTAGGATCAGTAGGCACCGATTGCGGCGCAATCGGAGATGTCATCATGGCCTTCTCTTTGCCTTTGGAGGTGTGGAGTCGGATCCGCACTCGGGCGGCCTAAGAGGTAGCCCTGCATCTCATCCGCTCCGATCGCTCGCATTACGTCTTGTTGCACCGCGGTCTCAACTCCTTCGACGATCACCCGCATATTCAAGCGATGCGCCATATCAACCATGGAACGAACGAGCGCGAAGCTATCGGATCCAGGTGTCAGGTTCCGCACAAAGGCGCGATCGATTTTGAGAGCCGTGAATGGCAGCCCGGGCAAATAGCTCAAACATGAGTAGCCCGTTCCAAAATCATCGATTGCCAGGCTGACACCAAGAGCTCGCAAACGTTCCATCTTCATAGCTGAAGATTGGAGTGAGCCTACCATCACTGATTCAGTAAGCTCCAGTTGCAAAAGATTCGGTGGAAGGCCCGTGCACTCGAGCACTCGTTGAACTTCTTCGACAATTTCATCCCTGTTGAACTGCAGAGCAGAGACGTTTACAGCAACCTGAACAGGGCTTTGTGCAAGGGTTTGCCACTTTAGGCAGTCGCGGCACGCTCTTTCAAGGACACTTTCACCCAGCGCGTGGATGAGACCGCTCTCTTCCGCAATGGGAATGAATCTGTCCGGCGGGATCATCCCCAGATGTTGATGTTTCCACCGTGCTAGCGCTTCGAACCGGACAAGATTGCCTGTGGCAGCATCGAATTCAGGTTGGTAGTGAACGTCGATGTCGCCGTTTTGAATCGCGGCCCGAAGTTCGCTTTCAAGAGTCAGCCTTTCCCTGGTCATCTGATCCAGTTCAGCGGAGTAGTAGACGGCGCGATTTTTGCCCCCATTTTTCGCTGCGTACATCGCAGTGTCCGCCTCGCGAAGCAGATCTATTTCCTGGCTGAGTTTTCCCTCGTGTGTCGCGATACCGACACTGGCCCCCACGGTTACGTCAACTCCGTCGAGCACGAAAGGCACTCTGAGGGCCTGAATGATGGAGTCGGCAACAAAACCTGCATCAACCCTGTCCTCTATGCCAGGGAGAATAATGCTGAACTCATCACCTCCAAGGCGCGCAAGTGTGTCGGTGCGTCTCAGCCTGTTTTGTAGCCGCATCGCGACCTCTCGAAGGAGATGGTCTCCGATTTTATGACCAAAGCTGTCATTCACCAGCTTGAATCCATCGAGATCGATATACAGGAGTCCAAGTATCCTGTTCTGCCTCGCCGTGAGTGCGAGTTCCTGAGCGAGCCGCTCGGTGAAGAGTCTTCTGTTCGGCAGACCGGTCAGAGGGTCTGTTCTCGATTGCTCGAGCAAAAGCTTGCCCCTACTTTCCAATTCGCTGAGCATCCGATTGAAACCAGATGCGAGCTGTGCTATCTCCGATGCACCCCGGACTTCCACCTGCACGCCGAAGGTGTCATTTGCTGCGACGCTCTCCATTGCTCTTGAGAGTTCTACAACTGGTTTGGAAATCCAGCGCTGCAGAAACCATCCACCAAGAACGCCGATTCCGAGCGAAATGAGAGCGACCTGAATCGACAAGAGGAGCATCGCCTCTTCCTGATTGCTAACTTCTTTCGTGCTCGCAATCAGCCGAATGCTGCCGACTTTCTCTCCGACGTGATAGATCGGTCGATCGAATACCCGGTATTTCCGGTCAGTGAGATTTGGTATCGAGATGTTGGGCGGACACGCAAGAGTGGATGGATCTCGCCGAAAGTGGGAAAACAGCAGCCCCCTAGAATCAAAAAGGCAAGCGGACGAGATCGGCAGATCCACGATCAAGTCCTCAAGCACGGCATCAGCTGCCAGGTGATCCTTGAAGTCGAGTGCAGCCGATGAATTCTGGCCGATGACATCTGCCAACGCAGCCAGATCACGATCGATCATCTTATTCGCGCTCCGACTGTATGCGGTCTGGATGGCGAACGTAAAGACACCGAGACTTATGCTTATGGCGAGAAGGATTACAACAGTTATCCTTCCTCCGATTGTGCTGTTTGCTCTCATTTGCTTGATCTTCCAAATCTTCTAAGAACGGCGATATTTAGGAGTCCGGAACTGAGTTTCAAGGAGCTGCTTTGTGTAGCGTCGAGATTGACCTCGAGTTGAATCTGGTCGAGCGACCGGGGCAGGCTCAGCATTCCTCCTTGTTTCAGGAATTGCTCGGTCTCTCCTATCGTCAGGACAGCGCTATTCTCTCTGCGAGCTAGCCGTTCGAGAACGCGATGAGAGTTTGCCTCCGAGACCTGCTGAACGTAGATCACGTCCGCCGAGTCGATTTCGGCTTCTGATGCATTTTTGAGAACCCGGACTTCCTTGCCGGCAATCGTTTTCCCGTTGGTCACATTAAAGAAAACCGACGAAATGCGCTCGTCGGCAATGAGAGCTATCTTGATCTGGGCCTGGCTGGATGGCCAGTTGACGTACTTGAGGATATTGAAGAGATAAGCGGCTCGGATATCGGCTGCATCCTGCTGGCACGTGGCGCGCGGGGAAACAACCAGCTGAATGATGATCGCCGCTGACAAGAGCAACGTTCGTACTTCGAGACAATTTCTTCTACTGCCGAGGCTCACGCTAGTTCTCCCTTTTGCTAAAGGGTCGGCGGTAAGTAACCGAAAATTTCCAGCTTCGTCCATCCTGGGATGTGGCCGGAGAAGCTACCTCAGGGCCAGTGGGTGTCGCCCAGCGACGATCAGACAAGTCGTAGCAGCTGCCTGCAATTTGCAGCCCATTGACTATTACAGGTGTAGTGAACGTCGCGTTTGCTAGCACGAACGGAGAAATGTGCTGTCCACTGTAGCTTTGTTGTGAGCTGCTCGAGAACAGTTCAAGCCCGATCCAGCCATAGCGCCGGATTGGAGCCGCCCCGTTGAATTTCGCGAGATGACCAGGTGAATTCTCAAGCCGATCGTGAGTCTCGGCATCTCGTGTACGAGAAAAGGTGTAGCTTGCGCGCGAAGACCAGCCCTTGGCTCCGGCGGAGATCTCCGCCTCGATGCCTTTGCCACTATCGCCGTTTGCGTTGGCAAAGAACGATTGACCTGAGGGATTGACCTGCTCTTCGATATTGTTTTGCAGCGCAACAAGAAAAGCATTGCTGGCTATGTGTACGTGCTTCCCGAGAGCATGCTCGGCCACGACCGTGTGCGTGCCAAAGTATTCGGGCACGAGGTGAGGATTTGGCAGATCGAGGAAGCCCGCGTTCACGTAAAACTCGTCATACGAATCTGGGGCACGAAACGACCGATTGTATATATATTTCACGGATGTCGACTGAGTTGGGAAGTACATCACAGCAACTCTAGGTGCCGCAGCTCTTCCATATATGCTCTGCCAATCGAATCGCCCGCCCGCATTCACAGCCCAGTGCCTGTTTAAATTGAGTTCGAGTTCCCCGAAGACGGCAACGTCGGTCGGGTTTTGGTGACTCTCGAAAAATGGCTTTTGCCCGGGCCTATAGTTCGTTTGTTTAAGTTCAAGATTATGCTCTACCGAGCTGCCCAACACCATCCGGTGCCTGCCGACTCGCTTGCCATAGACGAGTTCTGAGCCTATCCAGTGATTGTTCCCCTCATTCCAGAAGAAGTCCGCTGCGGCACCAGATGAGGTACCGGCATATGGAAACCCGCCGAGAAATCGATAGTAGTCGCAATAAGCCCGGACATCGATTTGCGCGCCATTGGAAAGGTCACGGCTCCAGGCTGCTTCAAGCGACCCACGTGCGTCGAGGTACCTGTTTCGCGGGTCTCCGAACAGTGTCCCATAGGGGGCATTTGGAATGATCTTGTTGCGGCTGCTGAAGATTGCTTCAACACGCAATTCTCCCCTCGCGATCTTCAGAAATAGATGATCGAAGCGGTCTCCATCGAGGTCGGATGCGATGCCGTCATTCGTCTCGGCCGAATTGAATTCGGGAAAGAAGAGTTTATGCACGCCCTTCGACCGGTACATGCCAGCCTCAATCAGTGCTGTTGCATCCCCGAGACGGAAGGAACCTTCCAGTTCACCGGTTCTGCCCCCAAATGACTCAGGGCTAACGGTAATCCGCATCTCCGGCTGAGGAGATGGCGATTTGGTAATCACATTAACAACCGCCAATTCGCCGTCGGTCCCAAATAGAGATGAACCTGCTCCTCGGACCACTTCGACCCGCTCGATCAGGCTCAGGTCGAGCGGAAACTCAGTTCCAATCAGAGCACTGTCGTAAATGTTTTCATTTACGCGGTGACCATCAATCAGAAGAAGTAAGCGGGCGTTGTAATCTCCGCTCTGCAGAAACCCATGAAACCCTGTGTAGAGGTACGTCCGGTCGTATGCGGTGTAGAAGCCTGGAACCGTCCGCAGCAGATCGCCGAGTGTACGCCACCCGCTTCGAGCGATTTCATCGGACTCGATCACCGTTGTAATTGCAGGGGCCTTACGCGGATCCTCGAGGTGACGCGAAGCCGTGGCTATCCGAAGCTTGGCTAATTGTTGAATGCTAAGGTCGCTGAGATCAGTAAATCCAGCATCTTGAGCGCCTGCGCTGGCGGGATAGATCGTGAGGACCATCCCCAAAAGGCAGAGAACACTGCGGTGGTATTCGACACTTCGATTCACTCTGCAACCCATCATGTGATCTCTTGGAGCGCTATGAGGCTTCGTTTGCGGATTTAAGGGCACTCTGATGAGGATTCTAAATTCGGGCAAGGTGGCTCGGATCTTATTGATAGAGAGGCATATCCTGTCTAAAAAACCCATCTTCCATAAACGAACGAACGCCCTCTGCTCGCATCCAGAACGCGATCGCCAACGTCTAAATTTGCTCGATTTGACTTCCTATACTCTATCGACCAATTTCTGATGCCGAACAGATTACCTTTTGGGGATTAGAGATTTCGGGTGATGAATGTCACTAAACTCCCGCCTAAGTCCTTGCAGAATCGAAGCGGTTCTAAGGTGCGACATGGTGTCAATACTGGTCAGCATGTGCTGATTCCGCACCCATCCCGCAATTGCCTGATCCGGTAGGAGAACCTGGTTCATTTTCTTGCAGCGTGGGTCACATCCTCACTCGGCCGATCGAAGGTCCTGCAGTTTCGTCCGGAGGCTTTCGACACGTAGAGTGCGTCATCTGCACGTTTCAGAAGCTGCAACGTATCCGCCAGACCGGCACCTGATTCAAAAGTTGTCACGCCGATACTGCATGTGATTTTCAGCTCTTCTGCTCCGTATTTGAAAGGTCGCTGCCGGATCGCCTCGAGCAAGTCATCGATGCGTTGAGGTGCTCGCCCCGGACTCCATCCTGGCATTACGATCAGAAATTCTTCTCCTCCATAGCGGCCCGCCATGTCATACGAACGCAGGGCTTGGCGGATGCGCTCCGCTGCTTCGGCTATGACTGCGTCGCCGCAAAGGTGGCCATAAGTGTCATTCACCTGCTTGAAATGATCGAGGTCAAGAATGGCAATTCCAAGCGATGCCTGATCTCGAACTGCCCGTTCGATTTCATGTTCAAGGCGCTCGAGAATGGTCGGACGATTCAATAGTCCCGTAAGCGAATCAAACGTTGCACGCGTGTGGAGTTCTTGCCGTGCCGCATCGAGAGCGGATTTTTCCACTTCCAGTTGCGCGGTTCTCTCTGCCACGAGCCGCTTGAGTTCCTGCTGGCGGCGAACCAGAGACTCAGTACGCAGCCGAATCACGACCCAGATCGCGATCATCAAAAGAAGTGCATAAAGGCTGTACGCTGCGGGTGTCCGCGCCAATGGCGGCAAAAGAACAAAGCTGAAGGATGCATCGGTCTCATTCCAGACTCCATCACTGTTTCGCGCGCGCACACAGAATTTGTATTCGCCAGGTGGGAGATTCGTGTACCAGGCGGTTCGTCTTGACTCAGCCGAAATCCAATCCTTGTCGAATCCGACGAGGCGATATTGGAAACGTTCTAATTGCGGAGCAATAAATGTCGGCGCGGAGAAAGAGAATTCCATATTCCCCGGTCCCCGTCCTATTACCATTCCGTTTCTTGGAACGATCAGATTTGAATCGAAATTGACGCGTTCGATCCACACCGGCGGGGGGAGTCTATTCACCCGGATCGCCGCGGGATCGATAACCGCAGCTCCCCGGATCGTTGAAAACCAGACACGTCCTCCGCGATCTTTCCACGTTGAGGGCATTCCGCCGTATACGGTCTCTCGAGAACGCAAGCCGTCGGCAGGGCCATACGCGACGGGGTGGACCGAATGGATATTGCCTGCGTTGAACTCGCTTTTTGCTATCCGATAGATTCCGGAGTCGCCGCCCAACCAAAGGTATCCCTCATTATCCCCGGTGATTGAGCCGACCGTGGGCTCGAGAAGTCCTTGATCCGGAGTCCAAGTCGCAATTTTGCCATTGTGGATTCTGCTGAGCCCGCCGCTTGCGGTTCCTGCCCACAAATCTCCATTTGCATCTGCAAATAGGCACATCACATGGTCGTTCGGCAGGCCATCCATCGCGGTGATATGCGTTATGTTCTCTCCGGAAATACGCAGCAAGCCACTGTCATCTGTTGCCGCCCAGATGTACCCGTCTCGCGATTCTGTGATCGCTGAGATACGACCGCTCCCCGTGACATGGTGAAACCGGCCGCCTTCAAACCGCGCCAGGCCTTTTCCGTAGAAACCAACCCAGAGATAGCCTTCGCGATCTTCAAACACGGCGTTCAAAGACGTATCTCGAGCCAGGGGATCGGTGAACATGGTGACCGCTCTGTCTTTGATCCGTGCCAGAACTCCGTTCCTGAATCCCGTCCAAATGGCGCCGTCACGTGTTTGGGCGATCGAGTAGACCGCCTGCTCGGGGATGCCTTTGCGATGATCCCAAACCTGTACTGTTCCATCCGTCTGCAGGTGATTCAGCCCATTGCTATCGCTGCCGATCCACATGCTTCCGTCGCGGTCCTGCAGAATATTGCCGATATAGTTCCCCGCGAGTCCTTCCGGCTTGCCATAGACCGCGAATTTTCCATTCCGAAACTGAACAACTCCGGCATCCAGAAGCCCAGCCCAGATACTTCCTTCGCGGTCCTCAAAAATCGCGCGAGTACACCGATTGCTGGGTAAGCCCTCCGCCAGCCCGTAAAAATTCAATTTCTGATGAAAGAGCCTTCCGAGCCCTCGCCTGTCGAATGCGATCCAGAGTCCGCCATCGCGATCCCGAAGCAGTGCGTCAACCTCCCTCAGCCCCCCTTTCAACGGCAAGACATCGAAGACATGATCGTCTTTTACTTGCACGAGTCCGTAGCCCCACGAAGCGGCCCACATCGATCCATCTGGATCAGCCGAAAGCGCAGAGATTCTGCCTCCGGGGAGACCGTTCTCCGCTGTCCAATTCTTGATTCGATCACCCTCAAACTTGGAGAGACCTTTCGTCGAGCCAATCCACAAGGCATTCCTGGAATCGATCGTGAGGACTTGAACGTCGTCAGATACCAGTCCATTTCTGTGAGTCCAAGCTTCTATCTTGCCCTCGCGAATTCGATTGAGGCCGCGGTTCGTTCCCACCCAAATCGCGCCACCGCTGGCTTCAGCAAGCGACGTGACTATATTGCTGGTGAGTCCGTCGCCTGCCGTGAGCGTGACGAAAGTACCGTCTCCCCCGATCCCTCCGCCGGCGGCTCGAAATGCAAAAGCAGTTGTGTAATGCGTCAAGCCGCTATCAGTTCCGATCCAGAGGCTCCCATCGCGCCCAGCTAAAAGTGCAGAGATGTAATCGGATGCCAGGCCCTTGTGTTCGCGGCGGTTGTAAATCCTGAATTCTGTTCCATCAAAGCGCACAAGCCCTTCTTCGGTGCCCAACCAGAGGAAGCCGTCCTTCGTCTGCGCAATCGCATGAACAGAGTTCTGCGGCAGGCCTGATTCGCTTGTCCACGAGGTCTGAATGTATTGAGTGATAGCTCGGTGAGGATCCAGGCAAAGGAGATTAGAAGAAGACCCAATCATTACGAAGAGGACGAGGAGGTACGAGCGGCATTTTGGGCCGGAACTGACCATTTCTTGATCCTGAGGATTTTCGCGGCAGGTGACAATCCCACTTCGGAAATTATCGGCAGGTTCCTCGTCCGGTTACATCCCACCTTCGTTACTCTTTTTGCGCGCCCGCGCCTCAATGCCTCTAAAGGCAATATCCTGATCGGAACCTGATGCCGCATATGTAAGCAGAAACGCAGCCCCGGAATGGCCGATCGAACGGTGAGTTGGCCGATTCCATGGCGGTGATTCCAATCACATGCTATCGGCCCGTTCCCTGTCAGCATGGGAGTGATATCGGTCGGCGATCCTGCCGAGAATCAGCGTGGCTCCGGACACCGTTGGAATTTTGCTGAGAAGAATCCGTATGCGCGATAACTCATTCAAGAAACGCTAGCCCATCCCATCTCTACCATGCTATCGACGAAGCAACAATCTGGTTCTACGTTCCAGCGTTTCTCCTGTTTCATCTGCTAGTCGCCACATGCCTTCCAGGCAGATTCGCCCCAGCATCCACCGCGCTTATTGTCCTGGCAGAGTTGGTCGCTGCCGGTGTGTGCGTCGCCAAACTGCGTAGCACGGGACCTGCAGAAGTCTTTTGGTTGCTTTTATTCTCAGCCATCTGCATTCATTCGGCGGCAATGAGCGTTGAGTTGATCACCGAGTTGGCCGAAATTGAAATTGCAAATCACGCCGGCGGGTTTCAGGTTCTCTTATCTCTGCTTTACGGCGTTCCGCTGCTTGCAGCTGTATCACTTCAAAATGACTCAAGGATTCTCCGCGTATCAAGAATTGTTCACGGAATCCTTTCGCTGACCATCGGCGCTGTCATCTATCTGGAGATCTTCCGGCTTATCCCTGCTCATGGCAGCGCGGATCAGTCGACTGCTGTCCTCCTAACTTATTTATTTGACGCGATGGATCTATTCCTTGCCATCACCAGTTCTATCCGATGGATCGCAGCGTCTGAGGGTCATGAATGCACTTTCTTCCGGATACTCACCATCTTTCTTTGGTTGAACGTATTCCTTCCGGCGCTCCACAATCGACTGCTGCTTCACCACGATTACATCTGGCTAGACCTGCTCATCGCGACACCCTACGTGATTTTGATTCCAACCGCTCTCGGGAAACACCGCAAACCTGAGCGGATTCTGAAACCTGCCCTGATTGGTATAGTTCGTAGCGGAAGCTCCATTTTTCTCGCGGGGGTACTCGTCCTCATAGCGGTGGTGATTGCCCCTTCGTACTTCTACGTGGGCCTCGTCGCCGCGATGATCGCCATCGCTTGTTATGCCACCCTCAACATCACTTTCCAGAGCCGTGGACTGAAGAACGAGGAGTTGCTGCTAGAGTCGAAGGCGAAACTCGAGAGGTTGGTCGAAATTGACGGACTGACCGGGATCGCAAATCGTCGAGCCTTCGACGAAGTCTTCTTGCGGGAGTTTGCACTCACCCGGCGCACCCATCGACCCCTCTCATTGCTCATGATCGACATCGACTTCTTCAAAGGTCTTAACGACGCAAAGGGACATTTGGTGGGGGATCAATATCTGATTCGAATTGCAACAGCCCTCTCGCTCGCTCTGACACGATCCACTGACTTCATTGCTCGGTACGGTGGTGAAGAGTTTTCGGCAATTCTGCCCGCGACGGACAGCACCGGCGCAATGGTGGCAGCTGAGAAATTGAGGAGAGCCGTAGAAGGCCTTGCCCTCAAGCAACCTGCTCCCGCCTCTTTGACTGGCGTAGTAACCGTAAGCATTGGAGTGGCCACCTTTGACGGGACATTATTGTGCGACCCAGCCGATCTTTTGGAGACGGCCGACAAAGCTCTTTATGCTGCCAAGCGCGCCGGCAGGAACTGTTCTGAGTTTCAACCCTTGAACTCTACTGTAGAGGTGATTCAACTCGCGATTGCGCGTTGAATTAAGAGTTCGTTTGGATTCTAGACGCTGAAGCCAGACACACGGATCTCCCGCACTTGGGCGGCGAAACCAGCCTCTTTCACGCATTGTCAGCCAGAGAAACTCAGAAGATCCAACGGTTTTTGTTTCCAAGGTGATGCGATACTCTGATGCTGCGGAGCAGGAGATTCAGGCTCTTGCCCAGAGTATGAACGTCAACATCTTCCGAATAGTACGTCAGTACGCTCGCCTCTCCGACGCGAGTGAAGAGTCATGGCGAATGCTTCTGCGGCCAGTGTCGTACAGAAAAGGAGAACAGTTCATTTCGCTGGGAGAAGTTCCAACCAAAGTGGGATTCGTGGTGAACGGGCTGTTTTCGCAGAACTATGTCTCTCAAAACGGAGCAGAGACGATCAAGTACTTTTTCCCCGAGGGGAGATTTGCGGCGTCTGTGAGCGCCATGCTCACCAAGACATCCAGCACCTTTTCAGTGATCGCGCTGGAACATTCAAAAGTGCTTTCCTATGACTTTGCGGAATTCCGGAAATTGACTGAGAGCCGAAGCGATGTTGCCGCGTTCTATATGAGCTATCTGGAGCGCCATTGGATCGTTGAGAAAGAACCTCTGGAGATTTCATTCCGGTATGACACCGCCCTGAAGCGATATCAGAGATTTCTCCAGACGAACCCGGGGCTGGCATCGCGGCTGAAAAAGCATCAGATCGCCTCCTACCTCGGAATCACTCCCACCCAACTCAGCCGACTCCTGCCCAAAACAAAATAAGAAAGTTCCCTTCCTCAACATTTCTAAAGGACGAGAACAGATGGCACCCGTACCTTGGCTCGATCCACTCGTCGCAGAATTCGGCGAATCAAAGATGTCTTAGGGCGCCATGGGAAGAAACAACGACACCCAGGTCAGTGATGACACCGGTGCCTGCACGGTCCTGCTCGAAACGCCATGCTTCTGCGAATCCCACAACGCATCGGTGAAACGACATTGACCAAGGTGGCTCTAGTCGGATGCTGCCGGCACTTGGATCATCGAAACCCCAGTTCAGAAGCGGCGCAACTTCCACTCATCTGGGACCGGCGGGATAGGGGAGCACCAAAAGCAAGCAAGAGGCTTGGTTGCGGGGAGCCACAAAACAGCACACGCGTCCAAGCTGACTAGGTGGTTCGTAGAGTGCTGATTCGGAGATTGTTTAAGGCTGGTGCCGGGAGGGGGTCGAACCCCAGCCACGTATTGAGGGGACGTAAGTTACTGATTCTACAATCGACAGAATCGCCCGAACCGACATCTTCAGGCACAATCTGGGCACAATGACCCGCCTCGTCGGTCCAAAGGGCCTCCCCATACCACCGACCCAAGATGAGTGAACGGGCAGACCGGCTTCCAGTCTCTGGTTTACAGTTTCCAAATTGGAAACTAGCTCTTTGATGGACAGATGCAAGGTCAGGATGTCGCCCTGCTCCTCAAACTCGCTGTTCTAAAAGAGCCCCGCGTCCCGTCGAAAGAGCTAGCCGCCGGACTCTTCGTCTCACCGTCCGAAATTTCGAAGTCTTTAAGACGCTGCGTGGCGGCCGATCTTCTTTACATCTCCGGTGCAGAAAAGCGAGTAAATGGGAGCGGATTAATCGAATTCCTGGCACATGGACTTAGGTACGTTTTCCCTCCTGCGAGAGGCTCGATGACGCGGGGTGTTCCCACCGCCGCAGCTGCTGAGCCTTTGAAATCACGGCTTCTCGAAGACGGAGAGCCACCGACGGTCTGGCCTTTTGCGGAAGGGAAAGTGCGAGGGATCTCGCTCGCGCCTCTTTATAAGGGAGCACCCCAAGCTGCTCTGATCGACGAGAAATTCTATGGCGTGTTAGCGCTTTCGGACTCCATCCGAAGCGGCAGAACAAGGGAACGCAACATGGCGATTGATCTTCTTAAAAAGGAGATCCACACCTTATCCCAACCTTCCCATGGTTCAGGACGCAGCCGGCAAGCTCGCGTCATTTCTGGATGAGATTGTATTTGTTGGCGGCATTACTCTTGGCCTGCTGCGGAGAGATAATCCAATGCTGCCTGAAGATCGATGTATCCCGCTCCCACCGTGAATACATCGTAGTTTGCGAGATATGTGACCCCGTTGGCGATAACGCTCCTACTTGCAGGGAAGCAGGCACGATTCGCGTTCACCATCAGCAGCGCCTTGACCTGCTCCGGCGCGAGGTTTGGGTATCCCTGCAAAATGTCCGCTACCGCACCGCTGACCACTGCTGCGGCCATGCTGGTTCCGCTCATAGGGAAATATTGATTCAATCTCAACCGACACTATGGGACCAAGACCGGCGTCTTGAGCGATTAGTTCTGAGAATCGGGACTTCTCAGATGCTATCGCTCTACGGCTCGAGCAAGTCGTCCAATTGCTACTTCTCGTATCTCTATCTCGAGCCGTCCTTTTAGGCGGCTTTGGTGCGCAGCCTACAACTTAGGTCGTATTGCACAAGTACGTGTCGCAGGCTCTTATAGATCAACTTCGGCTGACGGATCTCCCGACAGTAGGTCTCGCACAAGGGAGAACTTCCCCCACAGAATGTGTGCCTTAGTTTTTGGAGTCTGGGGCCATGCACCGTTGCGAGACCATTGATCCAGAACTACTCATTAAAATCATCGAATTGCAAACTGAAATCGCCAAGCTGGGTCTGGATCTGGCAGGCGTGATCAATGCGGTCGTAAACTCACTACCAGCTCTGACGAGTGCCGAGGGCGCGATTGTGGAGTATGCAGTCGCTGAGGAAATGGTATGTCGAGGTGCAAGTGGCATTGGCTCGATCCTTCTAGGCTACAAGGCAAAGCGTGAACGGAGCTTGTCCGGTCACTGCGTTGATGAAGGCGCAATTCTCAAGTCGGAAGATACAGAACTCGATCCGCGAGTCGACGTGGAACCGTGCCGGAGAGCGGGAATCCGATCGATGGTGGCAGTCCCCTTAAGTCACGAAGGCGTTAATGTCGGAACGCTGAAAATTGTTGCGAGCCGGCCAGGTGTATTCTCCGACGAAGATGCTTTCATCGTCGAGGTCATGTCTGGCCTGATCGCGGCGGCCATGTATCACGCAGCAAAGAACGAGACGAGCGAGCTATACGTTCAGGCTACGCACGATGCGATGACGGGACTCGCAAATCGCGCCCTGTTCTTCGATCGAGCGAAACGTCGGCTCGCGCAAGGCCGCCGTCACTGTCAACAGATTGGGGTGCTTCTAATCGATTTGGATCAGTTGAAGACGATCAACGATAGCTGGGGGCATCACACAGGGGACGCCGCCATCAGGGAAGCGGCAAACCGCATCAGCCGCGTGCCCAGGGAGACTGACCTCATCGCACGATTGGGGGGCGATGAATTTGGCGTTATGCTCGAATCAATCAGAGATCGACCTAGCATCGAAGATATAGCGCACAGAATCTCGCAGGAGATTTGCCAGCCATTCGCTACTGCTGGACACGTCATACCCCTCAGCGCCAGCATCGGAGTAGCGAGCTTTCCGTCAGACGGTACCGACATAGAGTCGCTACTTGAGAGCGCGGACCGATCAATGTATTCCATGAAGCATGGGCGAGGGAGATCCGCTCTCTAGCCATCGTCAAAATCGTCGCGTTGCTCTTGGTTCGTGACTTGGAGCAAATGCGACATAAGACCAGTTTCCCGGGGGCCGTCGTCTAAAGGGAAGGGTGGTTTATAAGCCGCAGTTGCAGTAAATGATGGACATCTGCAGCACACTTTGTCTGACGCGCACCGAGAGTTGGTGCCCCTCGATTCAACGCATCATCCACGTGTTCCGAGCCCTGGGTACCCTGATAGTGACTCCCAAGCTATTCCTTCTGCACCGGCTAAGTAGGTCGAAAGTCTTTCCAATAGCTGGTTATCGAACTCGATCTATCGCAGCAGTCACTGAATCCTCCGGGAGTGGGAAAAGGTTCCATCGTCTTCGATGGGAGCTGTTCCTTACCGCGGAACAGCTATCGCCTTGGGGTCCAACTGATCCAAACTCGCCATTGCCACCGAAAACTTATGATGCCCATGAGCACATGATCACTTGACTCTCAAAAGGCCAGGTCCGCGATTTTACCCACGCTTCTAGTCTCGAACAGAGAATATCGTTGCTCCCTTCTAGGAACGAAATGGAGCGGTGGAGTGGACCCAGAGATTTCGCTGCGCTTGGGTACTTGGAACAAACACCTCATCAATGGAAAGCGCAACGATCATGTCGGCCAATCTCTTCACACCAACCTTGATCAGAACATCCCCTATCGTGGCATCGTTGCGGCTCGCACTTCCGCCCGCATTGGCAAGTCGCATAAGTCGTAGAGCCAGAGGTGGGTCTGCACCTTGTCGGTGGCATTGACGGGGCACAGCGGACTAAAGCCGCGCGCTGTGGGAAAAAGTCAAATCACGACAGCAGGCCGAATCACGCTCCCAGAGCAGCGGTTCCTGGAAATGTGAGTTGGCGATGAATCGCTCGTTCAGCACGGCGGACAACTGCAGTGTCAGATGCGAATGATGGAAGCGAAACCCCTTTTCGCAAGCTTGTCTGTTCTTCAGTAAGCGTACCTCCAATCCCTGTTGACAACGATAGAGTGTGCCATGGAGTGTCCACTTGTTTTGTTCGTGGGCACTTGATGAGTGTGTCTTAGGCGGCCTGAGAAGAGTGTGTTTGGAGTGAGGGAGCCAGGTTCCAGGGCAGCAGATCCTGTATCTGGCTGATGGGGTGATCGGCGATCTGAGCCAGCACGGTGCGCAGGTAAAGTTCCGGATCGAGTCCGTTGAGCTTGGCCGAGCCGATCAGAGTGTACATGGCGGCAGCGCGTTCCCCGCCGTGGTCCGATCCCGCAAACAGGAAGTTCTTCCTTCCGAGAGCGACAGCTCGGAGCGCCCGTTCGGCGGCGCTGTTGTCGATCTCGAGCAGGCCATCATCGGTGTAGCGACCGAGAGCCCGCCAGCGCGAGAGCGCATATCGAATCGCAGCTGCAGTCTCGCTCTTCGACGACAGCGAGCGAAGCGCCTTCTCCATCCATTGACGCAGCTCATCGAGCAGCGGCCTGGCCCGCGTCTGTCGAATACTCAGCCTCAGATCAGCAGGCTTGCCGCGGATCTCGTCTTCGATCGCATAGAGTGCGCCGATCCTGGCCAGTGCTTCCGTGGTAGTCGGTGAAGCATGCGCGAGATGGATGTCATGGAACTTGCGCCGGGCATGTGCCCAGCAGGCTGCCTCATATATATGGTTGCCATATAGATGATGGAAGCCCGCATAGGCATCGGCCTGCAGGGCTCCGGTGAAGTTCTTCAGATGCTGGCGCGGATGTTCGCCTCTGCGGTCTTCCGAATAGGCGAACCAGACCGCCGGTGCAGCCTGTTCGCCAGCCGGTCTGTCGTCGCGCACATAGGTCCAGAGCCGTCCTGTCCTGGTCTTGCCGTTGCCGGGTGCGAGCACCGGCATCGGCGTGTCGTCGGCATGCAGCTTGCGGCCAGCAAAAACATGCTTGCCGATGGCCTCGACCAGCGGTCCGAGCAGATCGCTGGCTGCACCGACCCAGCCGGCCATGGTCGAGCGCGAGATCTCGACTCCCTGACGGGCATAGATCTCCGACTGCCGGAACAATGGGAGGTGATCTGCGTTATGTGGTGCATCACATAACGCAGATTATGTTGGCCTCACAGTTATGTTGTGATCGGGCGAGGCGGGCGCATGGATACCGGGGCTGAACGAGTTGAAGGCTACATAACATCGGGCTGAGGAGATTCGGCGGTCATAGCATGATCCGGGATGGAAAGGAGTCCCGGTAAATGCTGAGAGCTCTATTGCACATTGAACGGTCGTTCTATGCCGATCGGCAGGAAGTGGCCCCACTACTTAAGGAACGAAAGGCTTTTCTGGAGCACTTGCTTCAGCAGGGCACGAGTCCTGCTGCTGCACGCGGTGTATCGTGGCAGTTGCTGAATGTTATCCGGTTGCTGCAACTGACTGAGCTGCGCGGCGTGTGGATAGACGAGATCAAAGAAGCAGCTCAACGCTGGGAGCGGCAACAACGCACAAATTCTTTCGCGCACTCCTACAAGCACTCGGCAAGTTTCTTCATTTATGTAGCGAAGAAGTGGCTGCGATTCGCTGGCATGCTGAAGCAGCCTGCGATTCCGCGCATGAGGTTCTCGGATCAGATCGATGATTTTGTGAAGTGGGCAACGGAAGAAAGAGGGCTGTCAGCGTTGACAGTGCGGTCGCACCGCCACAAGATAACACTATTTCTCAAGTGGTTCTCTGAACGGCGTCGATCGCTCATCACCTTACGGCTCGGGGATGTGGATGACTTCCTTATCTCAAAAGGAGCTACCGGCTGGAGCCGCAAATCGGCATGTGGTTACGCCAACTCGCTGCGTAGCTTCTTCCGATATTGCGAGCAACGCGGCTGGTGCAAGCCGGGGATAGCCGGAGGCATCATCTCGCCCACGCTGTATCAACATGAGAGCTTGCCCGAAGGGCCGCAATGGAAGGACGTACAGCGGCTGCTAAAAGGCGTCGAGGGGAAGAGCGTCGTCGCCCTTCGCGCCAGGGCTGTCTTGTTGCTCCTGACGGTATATGGGTTGCGCAGTGGAGAGATATCGCGCTTGTTGTTGAGTGACTTCGACTGGCGTCAGGAGACGTTCACAGTGAATCACTCCAAGCGCGGAGGCGTACAGAAATATCCACTGCATCGTGAGGTTGGCGATGCCATCTTGGAATACATCACGAAGGCGCGTCCGGAAACTTCCAGCAGAAATCTGTTTCTTACGCTGAAGCCTCCGTATCGAGGTGTCGGCTACAGCAGCCTCTGGCGAATCACAAGTCTAAGAATCGACGCGGCAGGCATCCGGTGCCGGCGGCGCGGACCGCACTGTCTGCGCCACGCGTGCGCCACGCACTTGCTGGAACAAGGAGCATCTCTGAAGGTCATCGGGGATCTGCTGGGTCATCGTGACTCCAACTCCACCAGAATCTATGCCAAGGTCCACCTCGCACAGTTGCGCCGCGTCGCGGACTTCGATCTGGGAGATCTGCCATGAAACTCTCGGAAGCGGTCGATATCTATGTTTTGCGTCGACAGGCCATGGGACAAAAGTTCGAGGGTCCAGCAGCTACACTTCGTGCGTTCTCTCGTCGATATAGCAACACTCCTCTCAAAGGTATCGCCCATGCGGATGTGAAACAGTTCCTGGATGTTCCCCAAACCGGCCCCGCCGCCTGGCGACGAAAATACGGTGTACTGCGGGACTTCTTCACCTACTGGCGATACCGCGGAAAATTAAACGCTGTTCCCTTGCCACCTCCAGTTCCCAGGCATACGGCGGCCTTCGTCCCATATATCTTTTCCCGTAGGGAGCTTCGTCTGCTGTTGGACGCAGCGCCTTGTTGTCAGCGACGTGCAGCGTGCCGGACATCCGCAATTACGCTTCGCACCTTACTGTTGTTCCTCTACGGAACGGGAGTGCGGATGGGAGAAGCGCTGAGGCTCCGCCTAGCTGACGTGGATCTCGACTATGGTGTGGTCACCATCCGCGGGACAAAGTTCTACAAGTCCAGACTTGTTCCGATGGGAAGCGATGTGGTGCAGCTTCTTCGCAAGTACCTGGCGACGCCGGGGAGATGGAATCAGCACTACCAACCCCTTTTCCAGTCGAGGCAGCATAAGCGCCTTGGCCACTCTACGATAGACGCAAACTTCCGCCGCCTGTGCATCCTTGCGGGAGTTCGCCGCAGTGACGCAAGTTCTCGTCAGCCGCGGCTTCACGACTTGCGGCACACGTTCGCCGTCCACAGACTGACGGAATGGTATCGGACTGGCGCGAACGTGCAGGTCCTTCTGCCAGCGCTGTCAATCTATCTTGGACATGCCGACCTGCACTCGACTCAGTGTTATCTGACGATGACTCCGGAGTTGTTGTCCGAAGCCAGCCGCCGCTTCCAAGACTATGCGCATGGGGGGACCCATGAACAATAGATCGGCCCTTGCTCCGTGGATTAGGCGCTTCCTGATGGAATACCTCATCGGGGAACGGAATCTGGCTCGCAACACTCAGCACAGCTATCGCGATGCTGTTCGCTTGTTGGTGGTGTTCACTGCTGCCAAAGCACGTAAGAAGGTAGATGAGCTGCTCATCTCCGACGTCGATGCTGACCAGCTGCGCACCTTCCTTCAGCACATCGAAGAGAAACGGAAATGCAGTATCTCCAGCCGGAACCAGCGTCTAGCGGCTATCCACGCACTTGCTGGCTTCATCGCAGAACGTTGCCCTGATTATCTGGACTGGTGCGCCCAGCTCCGCACTGTCAAGGCCAAGCGCTCTGCTCCCAAGCCAGTCTGCTATCTCGAGAAGCCGGAGATCGACGCTCTGCTGGATGCTCCCAGCTCTGCCACAAAACTCGGTTGCCGCGATCGCGCACTGCTGCTGTTTATGTACAACTCAGGTGCGCGGGCAGAGGAGGTTGCAAAGGTCTGCATCGAAGATCTCAGCCTTCACAGCGGCGCAGACGGCACGCTGTCTTCAGTATGCCTCCACGGTAAGGGCGGCAAGGTTCGCGTCTGTCCGCTCTGGAACTCCACAACCGATACGCTGAATAACCTCATCGCCGGGCGCAACGATAAGGAACGAGTGTTCCTCAATCGTCGCTCGCAGCCGCTGACGCGCTTCGGCATCCATGAAATCGTGACAAGATATGCCCGTGCCGCCCTGAATCGTGTGCCGGAGATGCGCAAGAAACGAATCGGGCCTCACACCATCCGACACACGACCGCCACACATCTTCTTCGTGCAGGCGTCGACATCAACACCATCCGCGCGTGGCTCGGCCACGTCTCCATCAACACCACCAATATCTACGCCGAAACGGATCTCGAGATGAAAGCCAAAGCCCTTGGGATGTGTGCAGTCAAAGGCAAACGATCAGCAAAACACTGGCGTGACAACCACGATCTCATGACCTTCCTTGCCCAACTCTAGTCCTCAATTATGTGACGTTCCGTTCCGGAAAGCCCGCCGTTTAGGTGCCTCCCAAGACCGAGCGTCACATAACTGGGAGGCCAACATAATCTGCGTACTTGGAGACGATCACATGCGCCAGGAGACTCGGAGCAGCCAGACCTCGTTCGATCGGCCGTGACGGCGCCGGAGCTTCCACCACGCGATCGCAGCCTGTGCAGGCGAACTTCGGCCGGACATGGCGTATGACCTTGAAACTCTCAGGAACATACTCGAGCTGTTCAGAGACGTCGTCGCCGAAATGGCGCAGACCGCCACCGCAATCCGGGCAGCAATCCGTGTCAGGCTTGTGCATCTTTTCTTCGCGCTTGAGATGTTCAGGCAGCGGCTTGCGTTCGGAACGAGGCTTCGCTTCCTTGCGCGGTGAAACTCGTTCGTCCAACGCTTCGGCTTCCGCCTGCGTAGTCTCGTCCTCTTCAAGCTCAAACTCCATCTGCTCGAGCTTGAGTACCAGCTTCTCGCTCTTCCTGCCGAAGATCATGTGCCGAAACTTCTCGACCATCAGCCTCAGATGCTCGATGTGCTCTCTGCGCGTGTCGAGTTCTTCAGCCTGCTCGGACAACGCACGGCGTTGCGCATCGAGCTCTGCCTCGAGCCGCCGGATCTCTTCGTCATAGGCCGCAGCCAGCGATGCCTGCTGCTGAATCAGATCGAGCAGCGCCTCGCGATCGAGTGCATCCAGATCCGGCAGTGGTGTGCGATCCATGGACGCAGTATGCCATTAGTTCGAGGATGTGCAAGAGTGGAAAACCCGCATCAATACAAGGGAATCATCATGATCATCAGACTGCAACTTCCGGTGTCCATGTGCGCTCAACGCGACGCCAGTCGATCCCTTCCAGAAGCATCGAAAGCTGTGCTCGGCTGAGACGTACTGCTCCACTCTCGGCCTTCGGCCAGATGAAGCGTCCACGCTCCAGGCGCTTGGCAAATAGACAGAGACCGTCGCCATCCCACCACAGAAGCTTGACGATGTCGCCGCGTCTTCCACGAAACACAAACACGTGTCCGGAGAACGGTTGTTCATGAAGAACGTTCTGTACCTGCGCACTCAGGCCGTCGAATCCGCGACGCAGATCCGTCACTCCTGCTGCAATCCACACCTTGGTTCCGACAGGAAGCTGGATCACTGGCCAAGACTCTCCAGCAAAATACGCAGCAACGATGGATCAGCCCCGCTCTCCACACTGATCACTGCTCGACCTGGAAGCTCAATGTGGATCGCGCCACGAGCAGATGTTGTATCTGCTTCTGGTTCTCGCCTCTCGTCTTCCGAGTTCGATACCGTCACGGGGATCAGAGCTACGCTCGACTCGCTCAGTTCGCCACGCTCGAACGCTCGCCGCCAGGTGAACACTTGGTTCGCGTTCACACCGTTAGCTCGCGCCACACTAGCCACGCTTACGCCAGGCTGCAATGACTCCCGCACAATCTTCAGCTTCTCGGAAATCGGATGCCAACGACGAACGCGACGTGCACTCACTTCCAAACCATCGGCCATGTGCCGATCTTCACGCTCAGCGCGGTCCGCAGCTAGAAGGGGAAGAGCGTACGCTTACGTTCTTCAGGCGTAAACGGCTCTTGGTGAAGTGTTGCCCTGAAATCGGCCGGTGACCGTCCGAGGTGGATGGACCAATGGCATTTGCCGACTACTCAGGACAGACGCGAGACACCTGCGCGCAGCAAAAAAGATTGATTTGGAAATGGGGGGGGGTGAAGCTAAGGCAGAAGGGATAGAGAATAAATTATCTTCCCATTCTTAAGGTATCAGACCTCTGGGGGCTTGCCGCAAGCCCCAATCTTTCCTCAATATTATGCGAGTCCACATCGTTCGCCAGAGGAGACACCCGACCTATGTCAACCAACGAAAGCGCGTTTCGCAAGCAGTTCTTCCACGGTACTCGAGCTGATCTTTCGCACGGTGATCTGATTTTGCCCGGCTACGCGTCCAACTTCGGCGAAGGAAAGCCCTTATCGTGGGTGTACTGCACGGGCACGCTTGATGCGGCTATATGGGGCGCAGAACTGTCCGCCGGCGAGGGGCCGGGGAGGATTTACCTGGTCGAACCAACCGGACCGATAGAAGACGACCCCAATCTTACCAACAAGAGGTTCCCTGGCAATCCAACCCTCTCCTACCGCTCGCGCGACGGGCTGCGAGTTGTGGCGGAGGTGACAAGGTGGCAGGGCCACCCGCCCGAGCAACTGCAACACATGAAGGACGGCGTTGCACGCCTCAAGGCGGAAGGAGCCGAAATCATTGATTGACCATGCAGCCAGCAGTGCGATCCAGTGCTTCCGTACCGCGACCTGCTGCTGGCGCGCTGCTTAACGCGTGATCATCCAGTGGTTGTTCGAGACAGTGGAGACGGGAAAAGCGGCTTGGCACGCGGGAGAATTTGGAATCGCACTGGCGGCCCCTCTGCTTTATTCGCGATACCGATCTGGCGAAACGGGACCTCCATGGTGAAGAAATGTTCAGCTAGGTTATGATCCCGTCTCGCCGCATCGTTTACCTCGCAACATTATCCAATGATTGGCGTTCAGAGAATGGCGACGATCGACAGATCCGCAGCGCAAGAGGGAAGTCGACGCGAACTCGGACTAATGCTCAGGTCACACAGAATGGCGTTACAGCCTGAGGATTTCGGCCTACCGCGCGGCATCCGCCACCTTACACCTGGACTTAGGTGTGAAGCCGTAAGCCTCTCGGAATCGGGAGGCTTTTCTGGCAACCTGTCCTCATTTTGCATTCCTCACCTCGGGTGCGCGGGCTCTCAGCGCCCATCCGAGACAGAATGATCACAATTTTGAGGCGAGAACCCTCTCTTCGGAGGCGTTCTGGCTGAGCCTACTCCATTGTGATCCATTTCAACCATATGCCTGAGCCTTAAGTTGCATCTTCTGAACGGTCATTTTGACCGATACTTCTGATTCACCCTGGCAAAGGCCTAAAGATGACGCTCGTACTTGAAATCGCGGTAATGGCCATAGTGGCTATCTATCTGGTCCGCTGCACTTCCCGCCTTCGCCCTCGCAACGCACGGTCTTGGGAATCACTCATTGCGCGGCTTCGTCCCAACTGGAGTGCCCGCGAGTTGAGCGATCAGTTTCTCTGGAAGGAGGGCCTGAGTGCGACGCCCGATGACAGTTGGGCGAGAATGAAGGGCCCTCTCGGTCTCCTGGCCATATACCAGAATGCCAAAGTCATGTTGGAAATGGCCGACTATGCCACACAACATTGTGAGCATGTCGACCGCACATTGATCGAGACGCTACGCAGCGATGCATTGCAGATTAGAGTGTGCGTATTGATGGCACTGGCACAATACGCATTCAACCATGCAAGTGAAGGTGTTCGTGTAAACGCGTTCCGCGCGGCATCAATGTACACAGGCATGGCAGCCAGAATGACTCAGATGCTGCAGGAAAACGCGGCCGTCATGGTACCCAGTTTCGTCGCTGCAATGTAGCTATTCCACACATCCCACTAGAACCCACAAAAGAGGGTTCTAGTTGCGGGCACTTCTCAACGCGCCATCAAGCCTGCTACTCGCGATGCCGTCGTATCTATGAGTTCGAATAATTCCTGAGTGCAACGTGCATTTAAGCCTTGCCAGTAGCTGCATCAGGGTCGGTCATTTCAGCGCGAGCCACACGTGATAGACGGCATAGTTTCAGACCGTCGAAGCAGCCAGAAGGCGGTCCAATCCTTCGCCGGATTCTACTTTGTAAATCCATGCGCCACTGTGGCGACCGACAACATGATAACCAAACTCGAGTTGCTGCCGAGCTTCTTTGCATACTGAGGCGTCTTCAGGATCGCGTGCGTGACGTCGGGATTGAAACCAAAGATCAAAGTTCCATTTAGACAAGAAGATTTAGTGGAGACCTCTTTGGAGACCAGAATGAATGCTGGGGCGAATCGCCGTGCAAGAACTTACGTGTTCGGACGACAGTTGACCTTTCAAACCGGCAAGCGAGAGAGGGCTCAGGTTAAATCGAGGCGGCCTCCTGTAGTTGAGTTGAATCGCTTCGTGGCTCCTGGTCCCGACGATCCAAGCGAGCCGTGGGGTTCCCATCCGGACGGCCCAGCAGATAACCCTGACCCTCGTTAGCGCCAAGGTCGCGCAATAGCTCCAACTGCAGAGGTTCCTCAATGCCTTCCACAATTACCTTCATTCGCATATTTCGCGCTAGGCCAATGAGCGACCTCACCAGTGTCAATGCTTCGGGAGATGCAGAAAGATTCTTGACAAACGAGCGGTCGATCTTCAGGCTGCTGAACGGCAGTTCCGCGAGGTAGCTCAGAGAGGAGTATCCTGTGCCGAAGTCATCCAAAGCGAGAGTGACACCGAGTTCGCAGAGACGTTTTAACTTCTCGCCGGAGACTGCTACTGGACCCATCATGACCGATTCCGTAAGTTCAATTTGAAGGAGTTCCGGGCGCAAACCTGTACGTCGGAGAATCGCGGCAATATCTGCCACGGCGGAATCTGAATTGAACTGTATAGCAGACACGTTGACGGCAAGCTGAACGGGGAATGGAGAAAGGGTTTGCCAGCGGACCGCTTCTTTGCATGCTTCCTCCATCACGAAGGCGCCGACTTCATGAATGAGGCCGCTCTCCTCCGCTACTGGGATAAATCGGATTGGTGGAATCTCGCCTAGAGCAAGATGTCTCCAGCGTGCCAGAGCTTCGAACCGCACCAGCCGTTTGGTATCCAGATCATATTCCGGTTGATAGTGTACGTAGATCTCACCGCGAGCGATGGCTCCTCGGAGTTCGCTTTCAAGTGTGAGTCGCTCGCGCGCCTGATTGCCGAGTTCAGAATTGAAGTGACATGTGCGGTTTCGGCCGGCCCTCTTTGCGGCATACATTGCGCTGTCGGCTTGCTTCAACAGATCTATTGCATCACAGTGGGAGTTATCGAAGGTGCTGATGCCGATACTCGCCCCAATCGAGATCTCCCGACCATCAAGTTGGAATGGCGATGACAAGCTTTGGAGGAGTGAATCCGCTGCCACACCGGCGTCGCTCGGCCCCTTGATTGACCGCAGAATCACCGTGAACTCGTCTCCTCCGACACGGGCCAGCATGTCCGACTGACGCACCCGCCCACCCAAACGCGCCGCAACCTCACACAAGAGGTGGTCTCCAACAGAATGACCAAGGCTGTCGTTCACATGCTTAAACCCATCAAGGTCTATATAAAGAAGACCCATCGCTTTACGCTCTCGACGGGCGAGAGCCACTGCTTGAGAAAGGCTCTCCGTAAACAGACGCCGATTGGGCAGCCCTGTCAATGCGTCTGTACGCGCCTGGCTGTGCAGGCTGGCTTCCGCCTGACGAGTCATCGAATTCCTGTGCTCGAGCTCCTCAATCATCCGATTGAAACCGCGAGCAAGGTCAGCAATCTCAATAGTTCCGGCAATCTCCGCCCGCGCATCGAAGTTATCTCCAGTAGCCACTTCGTGCATCACTTGTTGAAGAGACCTGAGCGGAGTCGTAATCCGGCGCTGCAAAATCGAGCCCGAGATTCCCCCGGTGAGGAGAGCTAGGCACCCGAGTGCAGCTGCGACCAAGATCATTCTCCGTTCTCGGGCGGTAACATCGCGCATATCAGAGACCAGATAAATCGACCCTAAGCGCTCGCTTTTGCGCCTCACCTCGCGCAGGACCGAGTGTTTAGTTTCGTCCAAGACCGAGAGATTTTCAGCCGTAGAGGAACAGAAACTAACTTCGGGTGACCGGAGATACTTGGCAAACAAGACTCCGGATGCATCATACAAGCAGCCGACAATGATCCGAGGTTCTCTTTCGAGCGCCTGAAGGACTTGATTTGCGGCCTCGCCGTCCCTGAAGTCCAACGCGGCGGTAGAGTTCTGACCCACCATATCGGCAGAAGTAATCAGGTGCGCATGCAGTTGCTGGACAGAGCTCTTCCGATCAAAGACAACCAGAGACAAAGTGAAAACGGTAAGGGCGACTGTAACACTGGTGAGAACAAGAGCAGTAATGCGGCCAGCAAGACTATTGGTGATGGACGCCAACCTCATTTCAAAGTCTCCTTGTTCGACACGACTGTAGCTAGGTCGAGCAGGCGCGAGCTCATTTTGAGTCCCGCGGTTCGGACCGATTTCAGATTGACCTCGATCTCAATCCGATCAGCGGATCGAACAAGTCCTACCATTCCTCCATGCGTCAGAAAGCGGCTGTCTTCACCAACCGTTAAAATTGGAAGAACGTTGACCAATGCGAAGATGTGACTTGAAGCGGAGGTTTCCGTGCTAGCAACGTATACCAAGTCGCACGCTGATAGACCCGAGTCCGGTGGGTTCAACACCACATGAATGATGCGGCCATCACTCGATTTTCCATCAAGCATTGCTTTCATCGCGACTCCCGTACCGGTATCTCCAACGACGCCAATCAGAAGCGTATGTTTCGATTGAGGCCAGCTTACATATTTGGTGAGGTTGTACACGTAGGCCCTTCGGACGGCTCCGACGTCATTCTGAGCCAAGGCACGGGGGACCGAAATCGTAAATGCGAACAGGACAACAATCAGACCAGGTAAGACGGCCCTTGTTGTCTTGCGCACAGCCGGACTGGAGCTTATTGATCTGACCATTTTTTTTCGAAGCTCCGCCGATATTCAATCCGGAACCTGAGCGTTCGTCCATCCTGGACCGTTGCAGCAGGTGCTACTTCCGGCCCGGTGGGTGTGGCCCATGCACGATCAAAGACGTTGTAGCAGCTAGCCGAAAGCTGCCAGTTCCGGATTGATCGTGTAGACAGAGTCATGTTGGTGATGAAACTCGATTGAATCAACGCATTCGAGTAGTTCTTCTGAGATCCGCTGTATAGCAGTTCCGCACCCAGCAGGCCGCGACTTGTCATCGGAACAGCTCCGTTCAACTTGAATAACGTCGACGGAGAGTTCATGAGCCACTGATGGGTATTGCCGTCTTTTGCTCTCGTCCACGTAAAGCTCGAGCGAGCGGACAATCCGGAATCGAGACGAACTTCCTCCTCGACTTCAACGCCGTATGCTTTGTCTCCTGTTCCATTGACGAAATGCGTTGATCCATCAACGGAATCGACCTGTTCTCTGATCACCTTATTGAGGTCCGTCTTGAAGATCCCAGTCGAAGCTCGGAACCATCTCGAGAACGAGTGATCGACAATCAGGTTCTGAGACCGGTTGTGTTCAGGAACGAGGTTCTTGGCCGTGGCTGTGATGTCCACTTCATCTACGTAGAACTGGTCGTATGGATCAGGTGCTCGAAATGCTTTGCTGAATATGTATTTGGCAGAAGTGCGATTCGTTGGAAGGTAAATGATCGCAACCCGCGGGCTTAGCTGGGCGTCGAAAGAGCTGTACCAATCAAGCCGCCCACCAAGATTCATGCTCAGTTTAGGATGCGGGTTGAGTTCCGCTTCACCGAAGGCTGCCGCAAGAACTCTGTGCCGATTGTCGTCTAAAAATGGCTGTTGTCCTTCATAGTAGTTCCGCTGATTCAATCTGAAGCTATATTCCGAGCTCAAGCCGCCTACCACCCGGTGAGGACCAACCCCGTGCCCAATGACGGCCTCGATCCCGACCCAATCTGCCGCTGCGTCATTGATCTGAACCGTGTTCTGACTGGGATTTGAATGAGCATATGGAAAAGCTCCCCAGTACCGGTAAGCGTCGTAATAAGCCCTCACGTCCACTTGCGTCTTGGTGCTGAGGTCGGTACTGTAGCTCGCGTCAAGGTATGCGCGAGTATCGAGTTCTCGGTTCCGCGGATCCCCAAAGACAGTTCCGTACGAGGCGTTCGGTATGATCTTGTCTCGCTTGCCGAATAGCCCTTCGACCCGAAACGCCCCGGACCGCACAACGCCAAAAAGATGATCGAAGCGGTCCCCATCCAAATTCTTCGCCACTCCGGTTGTGTCGGCGGATGCATACTCAGGAAAGTAGAGATGCGACGCTCCATTTGACCGGTACATGCTAGCCGACGCAAGAACTGTCGCTTGGCCCGGTTGGAACGAGCCACCGATCTCGCTGGCTCTACTAAGAAAGGACTCTGCTTCTGAAGCTACCCGAATTGAGGTTCCTCTCCCAGGGTGTCGCGTAATCACATTCACGACACCCAGCTCTGCATTAGTGCCGTACATGGAAGAGCCGGGGCCACGCAGGAACTCCACGCGATCAATGAGGCTGACATCCAAAGGAAACTCAGTGCCTACCAACCCACTGTCGAAGATGTTGTCATTGATGCGATGTCCGTCGATGAGCAGGAGAACACGGGCGTTATAGTCCCCACTCTGCAGAAATCCTCTTACCCCGAGATAGGTGTAGGCACGGTCGTACGCTGTGTAAACTCCCGTTACGCTTCGAAGCAAGTCAGCCAGTGTCTTCCAACCGTATCGAGTAATCTCATCTCCTCGAATTACGGTGATAGCTGCGGGCGCCTTCCGCGGATCATCGAGATGACGAGAGGCCGTCGAGAGCGTTACTCCAGCGAGGTCCTCGATGCTCAGCATCGTAAGATCATCCACCTTTGGCTCCTGAGCGCCGGAAAGAAAGGCTGCTGCCAAAACCCCGATAAGGAAAAGGCCTCGCAAGGAATTCGTCTGCATTTCGTGCATCACTCGTTTATGGCGTATTTGGTCGGAGAGCCACAGATAACACTCAGCAGATATATCGGCATTAAACGTTTTCATTCAAGGGCTCCCGAACCGAAAAAGAGTCTGCCTTTAGAGGGAATCAATCTTGTATCTTGACCAGAAGGTGGGGAGCCTATTCTGCAGACGGCGCTGGGGTTGCGTGGAATTTTGATTAGTGCCACGCGCTCTGTTCCAACAGATACAACGGCTGTAATCTGACTGATATTTCTCTCGCGCCATCTGCTCGATCCTCTGTTCATAGCACTTGATCTCTTCACTCAAGCTTGCAATCGGACGTAAAAGCGTTGGATCGTCTCCCGGATCGGCTGCGGAATCTCCGCTGCTACTTTTCTCGAAAATGCCTCCGTGGAACTGCTCGGCAGTCGCGTTCCTCCCATCGTCTTCACCAACCCTCTGACAGCGCTGATCAACTTGGTCCTCGATTCCACCAGAGCCTCACGGGCGCGAAGCACCACCAGATCTTCACGTACTTCCGCGCTGCGGTGCTGTATCGGATACAGTGACTTCGGATCCACTCTTCCCAATCGGGCAAGCTTCACGGCATCGATCCGGTCGTTCTTGCGCCGGCGGCGCTTCGATCCCTCCATCCGCCGTGCATTGGCAACCAGCACTTCATGTCCGATTCCGGCGATCAGCTCCCGCACCCATGCTGAATGCGTGCCAACTTCGATCACCACTCGCGATCGACATAGACCCTCGAAAACTCCCGGACGGGCAACGGACTTGTGCGGAACTTCCCCTCCGAAAGCATCTCGCCGTTCAGTCCCAAAATGCAGTAGTTACTCCACTGATCTCCAAGATCGACTCCTACCGTCAATCGATCCAGGTTCGGCCTCTCGGAAGCTTCCTCGTCTTCCCCGCACAGAACAACTGTTCTCGACTCCAGTTGCTTGCTCAGCTGCCGCACCAGTTCCGACATCACCTCCTGCGACTCCCGCACCAGCGGCTTCCTAGCTGTACCTGACGACGCTTTCTCATTGGAAATGCTGCTATGCTTCTTCACGGGTCGCCCTCCATCCTTCGGGATTGCACCTCGAGTGCGTTGATCACCGCCAGCTTATCGCTCGGCGATCGGGGTCGACCTTCTCATCCCATCTACTCGGAAATAATCCGGCGAACGGATCGTTTTTGCGAGACGATGCGCTCGGAGCGCTCATTCCGACGAGCCGAAGGGCACCGCAATGCAGGGTTACAGTCCGAGGTTCCCTAACACGCAGACTTCTTCCCACGGCTTGTCGGGCTTCCGTCCAGCCAGGATCGGGGAGAAGCGACAGCAGCCGCATGCCAAACGACAGGGAGTCCTAAAACCAGAGAGGCTTAAAGCGATATGAAAATGCAGTACCTTTGAATGGTCCCATACAGGCGGAGTAGAACTAGCGACCCTTAATTCGACGTTGATCATTGATGCTGTCATCGTTCAGTAAATCGTAAATTCTTCAGATAGCTATTGTCGTTCAGGCATCCTTCTGTCAGAATCACTCGGCACGCATTGATCCAACCCTGAACACTTGTCCCTTTTGCAAGTCATCTGAACTAGGTGATAAACGGTCGCATCTGCGTTCCGATGAAAGAAGTGTGCGCGACTGGGCACTTCTTGTATTGCCCCGAGTTCTTTGCCGTAGGGCACCGCGAGATCTCTAAACCGGAGGAACAATGCCAAATGACCCGACAAAGAAAGTCTTCCAACCCATCCAACCGGGCCGCTTGCCTGCGGAGCTCCGCCAGCACCCAGGAGACATAGCACGCAATCCAACTGATAGACCTGCCGGACCAGGCAGACCAGTCGACGTCGGCAGGTTGACCGCGATCGACCCTAATCGGCTACGAGATGCCATCCAAAAGTTCGGGACGACTTTCAAGCGGGAGTTGCGGCTGGAGGTGCGCCGTCCTGACGATCTCGTCGTCTTCGATATCATCTTGAAAAACCTTCAGCTCAGCGCCTCTGAACCGGGCACCACTCCTCAGGTGCAGAAACACGACCCATCGCAGGCTGCCTTCCTCATCATTGAATTGCCGGCACAAAGCTTTGGAGAGCAGGCCTTTCTCGACCAGACCGGGCCGACCGGCGGCGGCTCTCCTCCAAAGAAATTTCCAGAGACATCAAGTGACGGCTCCAAGAACACGCCGAGTGCGAAGGAGCCGATATCTAACCTGCCCGCGGCAAAGATCCGAATGTCGGGCAAGAGCCGCATTGCTTTCACAATGCCGGCGGACGTCGCCGCTCTTCCTCTCACCGTCGACTCGGTCCTTACGGCCATCCGAACTTGGCCGGAACGTCGCGATGTTCTGGCAGTACCTGACCCCACTCCGTTTTTGCCTGCCGGCGCTGGATCGGTTGGAAAGTGGCTGCAAGCTGTAGTCAGCAGTGGTGAGTGGACCAGCACCTCTCAATCTATCGCCGCGTCAATGCACAGTGCTGTTGCCGCTGACCTCTCGCAGGCCGTCTCCGATGCAGCCGGCCGAATAGCTTCGGGCATTGCGTCGGGTGCTGCTGCGGAGTCTGATCAGGCAGTGCGGACCGAAGTGGACCGCATACTTTCCACCACTTCACGCGGTGCCGCCGATGAGAACACGCGATCACTTCTTGCGGCTGCTCTTTCGATGAAGACAACCGAGTCACTTGCCTCAGGGCAGTTCAACTTAGGCAATGACCTGTCGATTGTCCAAGGCATACCCGTAATCCCTGTCTTCCTCGCGCCGCACGTACCGTCACCTGACGTGACCGCTCTTGAGGTCCCGTACCGACTGATTGTGACGCCGATTGAAGCTGCACGCTGGACCCACCGCAATTCCCCGGCCACCGACGCGCGAACTGGCCGCACAGAACTGTGGCACACCCGCCTGACAACTTCGGCTAAAGATTCCGGGCCTGACGTTGACGCGAAGATTCGCGCCATATGGTCGCCCGACTACCCGATTGATCCGCTGCCTTTACTCTCGCCTCCGCTTCCGTATCGCATGAGTCTCGACCCTCTGGACCGCAAGATGCTTGTGCAATTGATGGCAGGTTTCGACGAGACCACAGCCGGCACGCGTCGCGCGTATGCTCCTGTCTCCGCCCGCACTCACCATCTCATCCTTTCGGCGCTAGGCGCTGCACTCGACTCCGAGGGAAACTGGCCGACCAGGCCGGAAGGCGTTGGGCTCGAACAATGGCGCCATATCTCCACTCTGGGACGCGACCAGTACGTGCGCGTCGTTTACGCAGGATTCCTCTGCCCATTCGGACATCATGCTTCGTTAATCAAGGTGACGGAGCGGACATTCGAATCGCAGAGCGGCGACCTGAACCACCGAATAGCTGTTCTCAGGCAGCAGTTCTACATCGTCGTGCGCGAACGCAACAAAGCGTATTCAAACGCCGCGAGTGTCCCAGGATGGTTTGACTTTCCGCTCTTGCAGGTGGAGATCTTGACCAAGATCACGCCTAGTCTCGCAGCGCCGGACCTTCCTGTCTGCATGCTCCCAGATACCCCCAAAAAGATCTACAGCTCTGTTCCTCCGCGCGCAGCTTTCTGGCCAACTCTCAGCGCTGGCGACTTCCGTTTCGAGCTGGCCGCCACCGACGTATGTGGAAACCGGTTTACGTTCTCAATGCCTCTGCTCTTCATCGGCGATGAAGCCAACCAGAACAATAGCGCGCTCACTGAAATCCTGACTGAGTATGATGCCACGCCATCGACGCCGCGTCGCACCGCCGTTGTAGGGGGCGCCACCGTCGGGTTCACACCGAAGGCACCTGGCGCCAAAGGTGACCCGAATCTGCCGACGGCATCCATCTCGTTTACGGCTTCGTTCACCAACCGGTCCATATTCGAGGCAAAGTGGGATCCGCACTTCGATAAGGCCCAGGTAGGGATACGTCAGATCCAGCGTCTGCTCGGGCAAACGACCAGCGTAGAGGTGGGCTATCCGAAAGCGTACAGAGATGGAGGCTTCGGGTCCGCAAATCCGGGCGAGGTGTTCCTTGCTCTCACGACTCCTCACAACCTGGCCTTTGGTGGGGGCGCGAATGAGGCGAAGAGCGATGCGCTCGGTGCGCTCGCTTCGCCCTCGATGGCCATTCAGGGGCTTTCACGCATCATGGGACCGGTCGCCGCCCCACCCCCGACATCTGGCCAGAGCGCCGATGACACCCTCAGAGATGTGATCGGCAACAAGTTCGATCCCACCAAGTTCTTTCAGGGTGCAAAGATTCTTGGAGGGCTCGATCTCGGAAGCATTCTCGATGTGGCGTTGAGTCTTACGGGCACAAATGTTCCGAAGATGGTTTCGGTTGATCTCCCCACCAGCCTGGACGCCAGTTTTGACTGGGAGACCGAGATCAGGAGCTCAGATCCGGCTCACGTTTTAGTACCAACGGCCGGCGGGCTTGCGACGATCTTGTCGATGCATGGTAAGGTCTCAGCCCCGATCGCCAACCCCGCCGATGCAACATTCGAGGCGCAAGCCAGGTTGACCAACTTCAAGGTGAACCTCTTCGGGTTCATCATAATTTGGTTTGATTCGCTGGCCTTCAAGGCCTCCCGTGGCAAGAAGCCCGACGTAGCGGTTGACATGCACCCGGGCGACGACTCTGTTGTTTTCGGCGGTCCACTGGAATTCGTCAACGAGCTTCGCAAAGTAATTCCATCGAATGGATTCTCTGATCCGCCCAGCCTGCAGATCACCCCGTCCGGCATCGCCGCGAGTTACTCTCTCTCGCTGCCGAACATAGGCGTGGGCATCTTCGCTCTATCGAACGTCTCGCTTGGTGCCGGCTTCTCACTGCCCTTCGACGCCAGCCCGATGGAAGTGAAATTTAACTTCAGCGAGAGGCAGAATCCATTCAGCCTCACTATCTCTTTGTTCGGAGGTGGCGGCTTCTTCGCCATCGGAATTGGCTCGGAAGGAGTTCGCGAGATCGAGGCCGCTCTTGAGTTCGGAGCGGCAATCTCCATAGATTTAGGCGTCGCCTCCGGCGGAGTGGAGGTCAAGGCGGGCGTCTATTTTCATTGGCTCGAGGCCGCCTCCTCCAAGACAGTTGAGCTTGCCGGTTACGTGCGAATCCACGGTGAACTTTCCGTGCTCGGCATCATCTCTGTCTCACTTACGTTCAATCTGCAACTGTCCTATCTGAAGCAGGGTTCGAAATCCAGCGTGTGGGGCGAGGCAACGCTCACCGTCGAGATCGAAGTGCTCTTCTTCAGTACCAGCGTATCGGTCCAATGCCGGCGCGAGTTCGGCGGATCGCCATCGGACCCGACGTTTGCAGATGCCTTGCCCTTACCTGCTCTGTGGTCCGACTACTGTTCCGCGTTCGCCGCTGATTGAGCATGCACCTCCAGGAGATCAAAGATGGCCAAACAAAACCTCATGTGGACGGCGCTACCGAACGGCCTTGACGCGAATGGCAACCTCCGTATATCGGCTATGGTCTCGCCGCGATTGACGCCAGATGCAGACCAGATCCTGAAGCAGTTCTCTGATTGGGTCGATTGGCCAGCAACGCTGAAGCGAACTCGGTTCACAATTCATTGCGGCGCACAGACCATCGTGATCGCCGGCAACGAAACAGCCGCTGCCGCGCGGATCGACTCCACCCTTGCGCTGTCTGACAGTGCGTGCTGGACCGCGTTGTTCCGCCCCGATACCTTCGTTGCTGGCTATGTGTACGAAGACCGTGTCGGAACGCATGTGCTGTCTTATGACACCGTGGCAGTTCACTCGATTGCTCAGACGCTCTACGGCAGCCTCGGCGCAACTACGAGCGATGCCCTTCCGAAGGTCTCTGCGCTGCTGGCAGACCCAGGCTGGCAAGGACTGGTCAGTGCCGTCGCTGGTATCGATCGAAGCTTCGGAGAAAGTCGAAACGGGTTGCGAAATGTCGAACAGCAGTTCGCAGTCTTCCGCAACGGGGGCTTCGCCGGGCATAGTTCCACCGCAACTGCACTGCTGCAGGCACAGTTGTTTCACACGCCTCCTTCCAAACCCGCATTGCAGGACTACTCCGCCGCGCCACTTGATGCGAAAGACCCACGACGCGATGCCAAATGGCTAACGTTCGAGCGCGCAGCATTGCCTGCGAAATCTGATTTCGCCGGCAGAATCGACTTCCATCAGATGGTCGCGGCCATGAACCAGTACCCAAAGCTTCTGCGCTCACTTGGGCTGGTCGTCGACTTCGTCGTGCCGCGCGGTTCCTTTGCGGAAGCCCCGGATCAGCAGCTCTGGATTACATGCGACACCGCGTCCGATCCGAGCGCATCCGTTGCCCGCACACAGGCCTCTTGTCGCACGCACGTGCGGCTTGGCGGAGAACACTTCGATCCCTGGCCCAGGCCGGGCTTCCAGGTCGGCGACTATCGAGTATACGGTGGGCTGCTCATGATAAACCCGGATCTGTTCGCGGTGCTTCAGACCGATGTTGATGCGGCGGCCCTCAAGCTCATGAATTTCGCGCGCACGCTTCGCAAGCTGCAAAGTAATCCTGAGCAACAGAATGACGCGGTCTCAAAGCACGCGAAGGACACGGGTGTTCCGGCACTGCGTAACGCAGGGCTGATGCTGGTCCATCGTCGGCGGAGCCAAATGCTTAACAATGCATACGCCGCAAACCAGCAGAAGAACACTGGCGTAGAAAATACGTTTGCGAACAATGCTCTGCCCGGCCCGGATCTTTTTGCCGAAGATCTGATTCGCGGATGGCGGATCGACATCTGGGATCGCGCCTCAGGAAGATGGCACTCCCTATGCGAGCGCCACGCGATCTACACGCTCGATGGAGGCATCACCGTATCGGACGACAGCGAAGGGTTCGTGCGATTGGCCGCGACCAAAGCTGCCGATGGCAACAACCCCGACATTGTCTACCTGCATGAGGCTCTGGTCTCGTGGACCGGTTGGAGCCTGGTTGCGCAGCAGCCAGGTCTCGCTGTTGCCAGCGACGACACAAGCAAGCCGGCCGATGTTGAGGTTCCGCCCGGCATTCGCCTGTCGAGCAAATTTACGCCACGCAAAGGCTCACTGCCAAAGCTGCGTTACGGCCGCAGCTATTGGGTCAGGGCACGGATGACGGACCTTGCCGGCAACTCGCTCACGCCGAACCCGAAATCGTTCGCAGATGAGCAGCCTGAGAAGAACGCCGTTCTTTACACGCGCTTCGACCCCGTACAATCTCCAGCAATCGCACTCGTGCGCGATGCCGGCACCGTCGAGAAGCCCCAGGAGGGCGAGTCGATGGAACGGATCGCCATCCGGTCTTTCAACAGTTCACCTCCGCTGAATTCCGTGCTCACCACCGCCTCCGCCCGCAGATTCGGAGTTCCCGCAAGGTCCAATGTTCGAGACGCGGAGTTGCACGGCATGCTCGACGCTGGCGGCGTCGTCGACGGCTCTACCGCCATGTATGCCACACTGGTGAAGAAAGACGGCGCGCTTGAGCAGGTTACGATCGCAACTTCCGGCCCGCTCTCGGATCCCTCCGCCACGGTCGAAACCTCATACTCAGTCCTCGACGCCGTCGCCACCGAGATACCCTACTTGCCTGACCCGCTCTGCGGCATCATCAGCGCACGAATCTTCGACCTCCCCGGCTTCTCGGATACAAATGTCATCTCCATCCCTACTTACAACGCCGACGCATGGCCGAACGCGCACCCGTTCACCATTCGGATCTTCGAAGATCCTGGGCAGATGCCGCACTTCGATGAAAGCTCGCGCACGCTCCAGATCCCGCTTCCAAAAGCGGCCCGCGTGACACTCCGTCTCTCGTCGCAACTTGAAATCCCCGCGCTGAATCTCATGGGCGTGTGGAACTGGATTCCCTCCGCAAGCCGCCCGGCGCTTCTGAAAAACGCAATGCAAGGTCAGCACTGGATGCTGACGCCCTGGCGCAATGTCGAACTGGTTCATGCTGTTCAGAAACCGCTGATCGCCCCCGAGCTGAAGCTCTCGGTCAATCGCAGCTTCGGCGATACTCGCGCCGTTCCGCGCTTCACAGCCACCTGCAGCACCGACAGCACCGCACGTGTCGACCTGCAAGCCTCTTGGCACGAACCTGACTCCGACAGCGAGGGCAACATCGGAGCGGACCGCGCCCGAGATGATCATGCCTTCTCCGTCAAAATTACGGACCCGCGCACATATGCGACCCAAGCCGTGAATCCGGCCGGCGGTGCCGTGCCTGAGCACGACATCCTTGGCCCCGACCTCATCGGCGTAGGCCTGAATCCGCGCGGGACCATCAGGAAGTTCCACGAACTGAACGACACCCGGTACCGCAGAATCGAATATCGTCTCGAGGCAACTACGCGCTTCCGGGAGTACATGCCAACTGAAATCCTCACCAAAATCGAAGGCGGCGCTCGCGTAGAGATCGACAACAACATCAAGGTTGTCGGTCCGTCCGTGGTCAACTGGATTCCAAACTCGTCGCCGCCGCCCGCGCCTCGCTTGCTCTACGTCGTTCCCACCTTTGGCAACATTCACACCAAGAATGCCCAGGGCGAAACGCATTGGCGCAGAGGAGGCGGGCTCCGCGTCTACATGGACCGCCCGTGGAACAGTTCCGGCTACGGCGAGATGCTCGCCGTCGTCCTGCCGCCAGCCAACTTCACCGGTGATCCAACGACCGAGCTCTCCGCCGCTCCTCTCAAGCACTCGGTCACGCTGTGGGGCAACGATCCTATCTGGTCCAGCGCCTTCGTCTCCGGCACCGCTCCGCGCATCAGCTCTTTTCCATTGGCGCGCTCAGTTCCCGATCCCACCGGAAATTGGCTCCCCCCATTCGCTACCGCAGGCGAAGCCGATCAGCCCGCGAATCCGTTCCAGATCACCTCACTGCCTCATCCCGGCATGACGAGCCCTGGCAGCAGTTCCGAATTCGTAGACGTCGCCCCACACGATGTCGCCTATGACGCCGAGCGACAACTCTGGTACTGCGACATCGACATCCAAACCGGGGCTTCCTACTTCCCCATGATCCGCCTGGCACTGGCGCGCTACCAACCGGTTTCCGTACCTGGAGCCCACCTGTCCACCATCGTTCTCGCCGACATCATTGCGCTCACACCCGATCGCTGGTCCTCAGTTACTGCAGGACCCGACGTTGGCTCGCGCAACGTATCCGTCTTTGGCTTCACTTACTCCGATTCCAGTGGCCAAATGGAAGCCGCTTCCGCGCCCTCTTCCATCATTCTGCACACGGCGGAGAATCCGGTGTCCGTGGCGCCGAACTCCGTCGTCGAGGTGTGGGTAGAAAAACTTGATCCTTCGCTGGGAGAAGACTTCGGGTGGAAGCGCGAGCCCGGAGCAACGGTGCGAAATAACGCAGCTACCCCTGCGCCGCCGCCATTTACGCACGCCGATTTCGAGCAGCGGCGGTTCAAGCTCCTGAGCGAACGCAAATTCCTCGAGGCGGCAACGACTATCCAGGAACTTCAACCTATCAGGCTGTGGCCCCAGCTCTGGTCAGGCTCTGTCACCTTGCCGCCCACTCGCTACGCGGGTGATCGATATCGCCTCGCCATCGCTGAATTCGAAGAGTACCTCGTCGACGACTTAACTCCTTATAACAAGACCCCCTCCGTCAAAGATCGGCGGATTGTATTCCTCCAACACATTCCCTTCGAGTAGATGCCTGGCTTAGCTTGAGAACGGATTTGTTCTTCCAAAAGGCTCTCGCTTTTTCAGCGATCTTGCTTGCCGCCGTTGTCGTCTCCTGGCCGCATTGGCGACCAGAGGACGAGCAGAAGGTCATCACAGCACTTCATCCGCATGCTGTGGGCGTGCATTAGAGTCGGGTCTGGAGGATTGCCGCTCGATGGCGCATAAGGATGGCCTAAGTCCCATTGCGAGGTAGAATCGGAAACTTTCTAACTATCTGGATAGTTGACTTCGTGAGAACTCCATCAACTCGAATCGAGAATTGCTGTTGATGATTCGGCAGGTTCATAGCGCTTGCCTTGAGTGGTCTCGCCGCTCAACTGGAGTGGATACCGCCAGAAGGGTAGGACGACCAACTCGCTTGTTGTGATGATCCTTGTTCTCGTCCCACGACAGCTCTTCCCCGACATTCGATTTCAGATTAAGCAAAGAAGAGTTGCTGCCGGCAATTTGCATTCTCTTTAGTCCAAGCCGAATGAGTCATGTAGCGGAAGTGCCTAAACCTGGAGCCCAAATAGCCAGCTTACCCTATTTCCGGATCGGCCATAACACGTGCGGGACCACCAACACATTCGCATCAACTGCTGGCAGATGGCATGACGATTACGGACTTAACCTCAAGGCAATAGCCAAATGTGCCAACGATGCAAGCAGAAACAGCGTCCGAGAACTCGTCAAGGAGGACTTTCCCATCTGAATCCCAGTCGCTTTCCGCATGTAGGACGAGTTGCTGGCCTTCCCACTCGCAATGAATGTTCTGATGCCATGGCCTGTGTGTGAACTCTTCAGTTACGTCGATTGCTCCGGCTTGCCCAAGTTGCGTTGGCACGCCCTTGCAGATGAGGGTCGCTTGATACATTGCACAGTCCCGAAAGCAGAGTCTCGTTGTTTGTTGGATGATCCTAGAATTCAATCAGAGAAAGGGCAAGAGGAGCTTGGAAATAGGGGTCACTTCCCACCTGGCCACCATCAGGCCGGAACCGCCGATGAGCAGCGCACTAGTTAACTAGCCACTTCGCGAATTCCATCCAACCGGTTGTCATTGAAAGAGCAATCGATCCCAAGTCTGCTCCGATTAGAAGGAGGCCACCCCACAAAAAGACCGGACTGACTCGACGATTCCTAACGGTATCAATTACAAGACAGGCAAGAACGCTGAGGATGTCGATTCCAACAAGAACAGGGATTCCGCCGTTTTGAATGAAGCCGACGGGAATCCTTGTGGTCGCGGGCGGGAGAAGCCGCAACGTAGCCAAAATCATCAATCGGCCATGCAAGTCCGGTTGCCGACGGAAGACAACTGCAAGAGCTATGAATATTACGAATGGAACGAGCAAGCCAACCAGTTGGAGAGCCAAAAACGAGAGCGGACCAGTAGATCCGTGCGCCACACGATATTCTCGGCGAGCCATGATGATGGAAGCTTCGATCGCGACCAAGATCAAGAGTGGCGTTAGCCACACCCCAATGAATCCAAGACGACGATGAAGATCAACCCGTCTGTAGGCGACCAGCCGTATCTGAAGGAAGAGCAGAGCTATCCAAGCCGTCATGATCAGCCCGTGAACATGAATCAGAAAGGGGAGAACCGGTCCGTGAAAGATAGGCTTTAGATAGTAGGTGCGTGCGAATCCGGCGAAGACGAAGAGCGCGAATGCGATTACAAACCACGTGAAAGCACGGCGATCAGTCGCGCGACGAGATTTCACAACGGTCGGAGTGTTCACAGCTCTTTGTCGCGGAAGTATATATCAATCCCGATCGCCGGGACGGAATGATCTGGACGGTCGGATCACCGCCTACCCAGACGTTACACATTTTGGTGCAAAACGGGTTGGGCAGGATGGGGCTATGTTTTAGCGAGCTCCGTCGCAAACGACCCGAAAGCCATAATCGGCGTAACTGAATTCCGGCGGGATGCTGGAACGTGCCGAGCATCGCGAAATCTTGATTTGGTGTCTCCAGGAGCCTCCGCGCGAGGCTTTTCTCTCGCCTTCTCCCGGTCCTTGCGGATTTCGATCAGGTGATCTGTCATAGTAGCTGGCTTCGTACCAATCGCTGCACCACTCATGCACGTTCTCGCAAATGTCGAATAGGCCGTAGGCATTGGGCTGTGATTGCCCGACTGGCTCAGGGCCAGTCTTCCAACGACTGTGATATCCGATACGTGATTCCGGCGGGTCATTGCCCCATGGAAATAACATCTGCTCCGCACCGCCTCGCGCAGCCCGCTCCCACTCGGCTTCTGTAGGAAGCCGATAATGCGAGCCAGTGATTGACGAAAGCCACGCGCAATATGCCATAGCGTCAAACCAAGAAATCGCCACCACAGGTTGCTGAGGATGAGAGAAGTTGGGATCGCTCCAGTTTGGGGGCGGAACGCTCCCGGTGGCGTCAAGAAACCGTCCATACTCCTGAACGGTGACTTGGGTTGCTGCTATCGCAAAGGAATCTAGCCAGACGCGATGAATTGGGCTTTCCACAGTATGACCGACCTCGGATCCCATGGAGAACCAGCCAGCGGCGATGCGAATTCGTATCGGCTCACTGATCAACGAGCGACGTCCACTAGAGTTATGATGGACCGACGGGTGCATGTTCCATTTGATGCGTGTTTGCCCACCATAGTCTCGGAATCCGAGTTGTACTCTCGGGTCACATGCTTCATCCTTTAGCTTGCGGGAACTCTATGACAACCGTTCGAATTTCCGGAGGAGTCGCACATGATCTTCCGTCTGATCTCCGAAAGGCGCTTGCGTCGGACGCGAATGCTCTGGCTGCCTGGGAAGACATAACACCTCTCGCACGGAATGAGTGGATCTGCTGGACTATCTCAGTCAAGAAAGAGGAGACACGGCGGCAGCATATCGAAAGGGTCTGCTCGGAGCTCAAAGAAGGGATGCGGAGACCGTGCTGCTGGCCGGGCTGTCCGCATCGATGAGCATATGCCATCCAAACGAACCCCCGCGAAAAACTGCGTTATGTCTGGATGGCCCGCAAACAACCCACGATTAGAAGTTGATCTAAAAAGACGTTGATTGACGAACTCTGAAACGAGGGGAGATGCCGAAACTCCCTAGGGATGTCAGACAAGAAGAAGACTTGACCGAGCATGATTTTCAAAACATCCGGTATGGCGTATCGCGAGGCACGTCGATAACGGAGCTGCATCAGAACTCGAAGTCGATGAGAGATCTTTCGCGCCTTGGGTCGAGCCAATCACAAAAGAGATCTTGTGGCCGCATTCATAAGTCGTTGTTTCGGGTGATTTTCGTTATCGCCAATGCACTATTGAATGACAAGCGGGACTGACAAGTTGGCTGTTCTTTACCCTTTTTTGATCAGCGAAGATCTTTGAATCGAAAACGATGATCATTCCCTCTCTGGGTATGTGCTGTCGGATGCTTTTCTAGTCCGCGCGCAAGGTCTCTATCGGGTTTACATTGGCAGCCTTTAAGGCCGGCGCAAGACTTGTCACCACCGTTACAACCGCGAGCAAACCAGCCGCGGCAATCAGTGTAGGTGGATCCCATGGCTTCAGTCCGTAGACCATTGTGCTTGCTTCCTTGCCAGCAAGAAGCGTCAGCAGCGCTCCTACAATGAGACCGATCCCCAACATCCTCAATGCTCCCATCAATGATTCTCCTATGACGCGCCCTCGAGTCGCACCGAGGGCGAGCCGAATCCCAATCTCCCCTCGACATTGTGACAGGAAGTACGACAGAACTCCGTAGAGTCCAATGACGACCAGCAATGCAGCCAGCATCCCGAACGCCCCCGACAACATCGCCATCAAGCGGTCGCCGACTAGGCCGTCGCGAATTCCCTGCTCGAAGTTTGCAAATTGCATATTAATCCCAGGATACTTTTGCTCGAAAAATTGCCGGATCGTTCTCTCTACCCCACTGGCATCCCGCGCTGCGATCATCATGGTCATTCCGGGCCGCTGACCGGTTACTGGAACCTGAGCTGCGGGCACAAAGGCGGCCGGCGGCGGGTCCTCACGCAGATCTCCATACTTAGTATCCGGAATAGTCCCTACGATTTCGTAGGTTCGCTCCGGATAGTCCTGTTCGGGCCTCACGTGGACATGTTGACCGATTGGAGACGAACTCCGAATGTACTGCTTTACAAACGCTTGATTAACGATCAGCACATACGGCGTATCGCTTGTATCGTGCTCCGTGAATCCTCTACCCTTCAGAATTGGAATGTTCAGCGTCGCGAAGTAGGTCGGGCTCACGTAGCTGAACTTGCTCGCACCGTTGAGTTCTCCGACATCCACGGTATGGCCCCAGCTACCGCCACTCAATGGAGCATTGTTCGTCGCCGTTGCATTCTCGATTCCGGGCAGCGCTCGCACGTCTTCAACTAGTTGCCGTTTAAAGACTGGCAGGTTCTCTTGCTTCATATGAAGATGTCCGAAACCGAAGTATCCGAGGACGATTCCTGACGCCCGGAATCCCGGGTTCATTGTCGCAAGGTTACGATAGCTCCGAACAAATAGCAGCGCTCCTACCAGCAGCACCATCGAAACCGCTACCTGGGTGATCACCATCGCGCGCTGAACCCAGAAGCGCTCACGATTTCCCACCAACCCGCGCTCACCTGATCTCATCGAACTTACCGGCTCGGTTTTCGAGCTGCGAAAAGCTGGAACGGTCCCGCAAACCACGCACGTTGCAACCCCCACTCCGGCTGCGAACAGCAGTACTCTCCAATCAATCGTTATTGCCAGGTGAATAGAGTTCCCGGTCGTGTCCAACGACGCAACCAAGGCCTTGCTGAGTGGCTGCGCCAGCGCCACGCCGAGCCCCGCTCCACTAAACGCCAGCAATGCGCTCTCGATGAGCATCTGCCGCAGCAGTCTCGCACGTGTGGCGCCGAGCGCCATTCGGATTGCCACTTCTCGTTGTCTTCTGCTTGAGCGCGCAAGCATCAGATTTGCAAGGTTTGCGCTCGCGATCAATAAGACCAGTCCAGTGATTGCGAGCAGGAGGTTGAGTGATGAGCTGTACTGCTCACGCAGATAGCTGACTCCTCCTTCCGCCGAGTGTGCTTCGAGTCGAAAGTTCTTGAATCCCTTTATTGCTTCCGCGCTGTATCCGCTCGGTGCCGTGCGCTCAAAGATCCCCGGACTTAACGCGCTGAGGTAGTCAGAAGCCTGCTTCATGCTCCAACCCGGCTTCAACCGGCCGATGACCGAATACACGAACATATCCCGTCGTGGCTTGGGTGGAGTACACGTGGGGTACGCAAGATCAAATTGATTCCCCACTTCCATGCCGAAGAATCCAGGAGGCGACACGCCCACCACGGGCAGGGTCTTCCCTTCCACAACTATTGTGGAGTTCGCTGAAATCGGCACACTTCCCATCTGAGACTTCCAGAACCCGTAGCTCGCAACAACTTTCGTCAGTTGGCAGGTCGCATCATCCTGTGGCTCGATAAGGCGTCCCTGCCACGGCGCTACTCCAAGTGCGCTGAAGAAGCCTCCGCTCACTTCAAGCCCGTTCACCCTTCGAGACTCGTTTGCTGCTCCAATCAGGATGTCACTCGTGCGCCACGCAAACACACCCGAGAACGGCTCATGATGATCCTTCACCTCCTGCCACATAGGAATGGTGAAGTACATGAAAGCCCCCTGGTTGATGCCAAAGCCATGATTCCCGCCCGCAATCCGGAGTTCCGCAAGCTCAGCTGGTTTCGATACCGGCAGAGATCTCAGGCGGACGGCGTCTAGCAGTTCGAAAACTGCCGTATTAGCTCCGATACCCAGAGCCAAAGTCGCCACGACCACAATCGAAAAGCCGGGGCTCTTCACAAACCCGCGCAATGCCATCTGCACATCGCGCCATAAACTCTCGATTCCAAGCGCGGCATCCTCTTCAGATACGCGCTCTCTTGCGGCCACCGGGCTTCCGAATCGCAAACGCGCCTCGCGCTCCGCAGCCTTGCGGCTCATCCCGCCCGCCACGTTGTCGTCGATGCACATCTGCATGTGCTCGTGCAGCTCGGCGTCGATCTCGCGCTCCATGCGTGCACGCCTTCCCAGAGTCACGATCCTTCGAAGCAGTCCCATGTCAGCCTCACGCAAAACGCAGAATTGCATCCACACCTTTAGCAACCTGTTGCCAGTTCTCTTCGCGCGCAGCGAGCTGTTCCTTGCCGACGCGCGTCAACGAGTACCATTTTGCCTTGCGGCCATAATTGGTAATCGCCCACTTCGAACGCACCAAGCCATTCTGTTCCATCCGGTGTAACGCCGGATACAGTGAGCCCTCCTCCACTATCAAAAGTTCGTCGGATACTCGACGAATATGGTTCACAATGCCGTAACCGTGCATCGAGCTGAGTTGTGAAAGAGTTTTCAAAATCAGAAGGTCGAGCGCACCCTGCAGATCGTTTTTCGCCATAGTTCTTTTACCCTAGACAACAAGGGTAAATGGAGGCTACGTCGTCTTACCCTAGATGTCAAGGTAAATGCCACGAATGAACACGCGCTAATTACCTGTGTAGGAGAAGATGCGTCGTCCGGGCTGGCCAACGACATATACAGTACTTGAGTTCCATCCGCACTGAGGCGCGCAGTCATGATACTTCGACCTTCAACCAGCACTTCGGGGCTGGTTTCATCGATCGCCTGTTTGAAGAGTTTCCACGTGCCGTTGCGGTTGGAAACAAAGAGGACCGCCTTGCTGTCGGCTGTCCACGCGTAAGCAAGAGTCTTGGCGTCGAGTATGAGCCGACGAGGCTCTTTCCATTGGCGAGATCCTTCATCATAGTCGGAGAGGAATACTTGAACCGGTTTTCGGATTCTCCAAACAACAAGCTGCCTTCCATCCGCTGTGCCTGACATAGCTCCGACGACGCCCTCTGCCCGCGTGAAGGGCTGCGGCGAACCAGTAGCTCTCTGATGTCCGTCAAGTTGGATGGAGTAGACGCCATCATCGCGCCGAGAGTTGGATGAATCTTCGCGGTAGGCAAACAGAATACGATTCTCCTTGCTCCACCAAAGTGCCGAGTCGAGTCGAGCATCATCTAGGACGACACGCGGGCCCGCGCCATCTGGATCAACAATCCAAAGCGATCGAATTGGTTCGACAGGATCGGGAGCATTTCGATAATGAAACTGAATATAGGCAAGATGTTGCCCGGTCGGAGACCATACCACGCGAAAAATCTCATCGTGTGTGTTTGACGCGGTGATCGCAACGACCTTGCGGGCATTGGTGCCATCCGAATCCATGATCCAAAGTTCGCCGGGATGGGTAGGGGAAAGATACGCGATCCGCGACCCATCCGGTGAGACAGATCCCCCCCAGTCGTCACGCATAATTTCCTGTGGTTCGCCCCCCAGGATGGACAGTCTGTAGAGACTCGGTTTCAGACCCGATAACGGTTCAGGGACTCTCACGACTAGGAGATGGACGCCGTCCGGGAACCAGCACCCGGGGGAAATGCGACAAAGTCTTTTGGCAGATTTAGACGGCGCCTTTCACCGCTGGAGATCTGGCGCAGATAGAGACCGGTCGGATCTGCGTAGGCTAGATACTTCCCATCCGTCGATATCGCCGGCCATGATACCGGAACATCGGAGGCATTTTCAGTGATCCGTTGTTCGACTGCCAAATGAGGCAACGTTGGGTTCGATGCGGCACCTTCGCCCCTGAACATCCGCAGCACGAACACGGCGGTCAAAAGCAGCAGAGCCGCAGCCGCGGTTGCGAAGACAATTTTGCTGGCACGCAACCCTTGATGGCTCGGCCTCTCCGGCCTCTGTACTTCGACCGTCACGGGAGCGGGATCCGAAATTGGTGGCCCGATGGTCGTAACTGGCGCGACGAACCGATACCCCACCCCGGTGACGGTCTGAATGAATTGCGGTTTGTCGGGGTCGTCGCGGAGCAGGTGGCGTAGCTTGCGGATCGCCGTATTGATCCCGTGCTCGGTATCGACAAAGACTTCGCTCGACCACAGCCGCTCTGCAATTTCGCTGCGAGTCACCAGCTGTCCCCCGCGTGAGGTCAACTGCATGAGCAACTCCATCGGTTTGCGCTCAATAGCGAGCGGAGTGCCGTTGCGGCGCAGCTCAAACCGGCCGCAGTCGAGGCTCGAATTCGGCGAATCGAAGTGTCGAAGCGGGCAGGACGTCTGGCAAGGAACCTCCTGCGCGGAGCAGAATGCCGTCAGTATGCCACGGGAAACATCTAATCCGAAAGGGTTTGTCGCTTCACCAAAACTTCACTTTGGGCAATGGAGGACGATGGCTTCCAGATCGACAATCTCCTGCACGGTCTTACTTTACGCATAATCGCCGAGGCGCCCACCCATCCGCTTGCCGAGTCCACGAGTGCCTCGCCCTGCTATCGCTAGTCAAAAGCGCGCCTATTCAAGGAAGTAAGGGTGATGGGTTAGTTTGAAACTGCTTCTGTATCGCATCGGACGCGGGTCAGGCGCTCGCGCCAGGAGCAGAGTTTCCTCTATTTGTCGCCGAGCCGGCGCCGGTGAGTGTGTCACCAGATGCGTGAAACGAGAACTCGAGGCGGTGATCCTCCGCGAGGTCCATCTCGTAGTGGCACTCGCCTTCAAACGCGTACCCGATGCCCGATACTGAGCGATCCCCCGAGGCAATCGTCACCTGCAGCGCGTTGTGAGCGCCCGGAACGAGGTGAGCTGTGAGTGTTCTTCACAGACAACCCCACCGTTATCCCGCAGAAATGTTCTTTCCGTGCGGTGCACCCGCACATCCCCTTCTTCCTCGCTAATGGTGTACAGCGCCGTGTAGCGGCCTTCGGCCTTCTGCTCCAACCACTGCCCTTCTCCCTTACCGCTGTCGCTAAAGAAAAGCGGCCCGTCAGATCCCTCGCGGCGGACCTTGATCGTAGAGTCGGCCCCGTAGATCGGTTTTTTGACCTGTCGGTCGGCTCCGATTATCCGGGCACTCTGCTGCGCGAGGATAGCCAGGCGCAATTAAAGATGACCACGGATGAGCTTGGCTTTCGCTATATCCGTTTTCACGCCATCTTTCATGACGTTCTACACACGGTAAAAGTGGAGAACGGCGAAATCGTGTACGACTGGACGAAAATTGACGAGCTTTACGACGATCTGTTGGCACGACACATAAAGCCGTTTGTGGGGTTGGGGTTCACACCGGAAGCCTTAGCCACCTCGCAGAACAGCATCTTCTATTGGCATGGGAATACGTCGCACCCGAAGCCCGCAGGGTGGCGTGACCTGATTGATGCATTCACCCGGCACATCGAAGCGCGCTACGGAAGAGATGAGGTCTCCACCTGGTTTTTCCAAGTGTGGAACGAGCCCAACCTTTACGGCTTTTTTGAATGTGGGGACCAGAGGGCGTACTTTGAGCTATATGATCTGACGGCTAAGACGATCAAGGCTGTTGACCCCGCATTAAAAGTAGGTGGCCCCAGCACAGCCGGCGCAGCATGGATTCCGGAATTTTTGGCGCACCTGAAGCAAAGTGGTGTGCCCGTGGATTTCATAACGACGCACACGTACGGCGAAAATGGTGGATTCCTGAATGAAAACGGGCAGACCGACACCAAACTCGATCCATCTCCAGATGCAATCCTGGCAGACGTTCGACGAGTGCGCCAACAGATTTCTGCCTCTTCCCATCCTCGTCTTCCTCTGTACTTCACGGAGTGGAACACGAGTTACACGCCTCGGGATTCCGTCCACGACTCCTATGTCAGCGCTGCGTATATCCTGGCCAAGCTGAGGGGCGCACAAGGCCTGCTGCAGGGCATGAGCTATTGGACCTATACAGATCTTTTCGAAGAACCCGGACCGCCGACCGCGCCGTTTCAGGGTGGCTTCGGGTTGCTGAATCCTCGGGGCATTCGCAAGCCCGCATACTTCGCCTACAAATACCTGCACGCACTCTCCGGCGATGCTGTTGCAGCGAACGATGCACAGGCGTTTCTATCCACCAAAGATGGAAACTTTACCGCGGTGATCTGGGATTTAGAACAGCCAAATCAGCAGGTTAGCAATCGGTCCTTTTACATGAAGCCGGTGCCTGCGCATCCAACTGCGCCTGTGAACTTGCGGGTGACGCACCTTACTCCCGGCGCGAACTATCGCCTCGAGGTTAATCGAACCGGCTACCACGCCAACGATGCCTACACGGCCTATCTTGAGATGGGCTCTCCAACCCAACTGACTTCAGAGCAGATTTCAAGGCTCAATGGTCTGTCTCGCGACCTGTCCGAGACCAGCAGGATGATCGAGACTTCTAAGAGTGGAACGGCCGAAATCCTGCTACCGATGAAGAGTAACGATATCGTGCTGCTGAAGCTGACTCGAATCGATCCGGCGTCTCGGAGGGTGCCCCCGGTCCTTTGCGTTAGTTACCGGGAAAGACTTTTGGCTGCCCCCGAAAATCAGATAGAGTCCCGCAAGGTCGCCATTCGTTCCGATTGTGACACTCCCTGGTGGTTTGCGCGTTCTACGGAGAGGTGCCTGCGTTTTTGCTTTCGATGAGTGACTCGGCGATGATGCGTAAGTCGAGACCTATTTCCCGGCAAATCTCCGTTTGCCGATACCGATCTTGGAATCGGTGCAACGGAGTCGCTGATTCATTTGTTCTGTAAACAGGCGATGTCCTGAATCGGGGGCGCCACCAGTAACCCTTTCGAGATCGCCGTCCGGCGTGTCAGCCCGTCCAAACTAATTGAATCCCTCAACGAGCATGATGTCCCCCTCGGAGTGTTCAATCCCAGAGAAGAGAATCGACTTGCTGTCCGGCGCCAGGCTTGGTCCCCACATGGCAAACAGATAGGGGAACTCCGCAATCTTCTGAGCATGCTCAGTGGCAGCGTCGAAGTAATGGAGGACATAGTGACGCGACTCGCCGTCGACGAAATATGCGCCGCCTGGCGCCGGAAACCAGCTCACGTCGGAGGGCGCCCCGGGAACCGGATGCTCGTCGCCACCATTAACTGCCACTGACCACACATGCCCCTCGCTGTAGAAGAACACCCGCGTTCCGTCCATTGCCTCCTGCGGCTCGCCCTGGTCCTTGCCCTCTACAGTCAAACGGCTCGCCGGTCCCCCGTCCGCCGGCGCCTTCCAGATGGCGTGAGGCCGTTCGGTATTGAAGTAGATCCAACGCCCATCCCGCGACCAAAACGGAGAAGCCGCTTCTCTCGTTCCAGTCAAGAATTGCCTGGGAACTCCCCCATCGAGATTCACGATGAAGAGTTCGGCGATGCCTGAATCTTTGCGCGAGTCAAAAACGATCCGGCGACCGTCGGGCGACCATCGTGGTTCTCCGATCTGAGGCCCTCCAAACGAAGTTAGCTGGACGGGATTCGAAGCATCGCGATCGGAAACCCACAACTCGGCGTTCCCCGAGCGCCAGGATAGAAACGCCATATGTTGGCGATCGGGTGAAATGCGACCGCCGGAGTCACCGCGACTGGAAGAGATAAGCTTGGCAGCCGGACCCGCAGGTTTGGTCCGGCTGGCCAGAGGAAGTTGCCAGATGGCGCGGGGAATGCGCACCTGGGCGAAAGCAAGTCTGTTCCCGCCGCGCGCCACCGCCACAGATTCCACGTCCTGGGCGAAGAGAAGCTTTTCCGGCGTTCCGCCTCCAAGAGCTACACGCCAGAGATGACGATCCGAACAATAGAGAAGAGACTGGCTGTCCGCCGTCCAGGCAACACCCGCGAAGCCCTGCGAATCAGTGGCGCGCGTTACTTCGCGTGCTTCCTTTCCATTGGGAGTTTGTACGTAGATTCTAGCGACACCATCGCTGAGCATACACACCGAGGCGAGATATTTCCCGTCGGGCGAGAAGGCGGCTTGCCAGGTATCCGCGCAATCGGCGGAAGGTTGCGGCACCACTCGCTCTTCGCCGGTCTCCACGTTCACCGTGTGAATGCTGAAGTGGCCGGGCGATGAACCCGCTTCACCGACAAGGGAGTTCGCTTTGGAGAATGCCAGCCACTTGCCGTCCGGCGACCAACTCACGCCGAGTGGTTCCCAGGTTCCATACGGAGTCGTGCTGGCGACTTTGCGCTCAGCACCTCCCAGCGGGGAAATAAGGTAGATGCCGGTGCCGTCTGGCTCCGCCTGACGCATGAATGCGATGAATCGGCCGTCCGGCGACCAGGAGGACACCAGAAACACGGCAGGATGGTGCGTAAGCTGCACGACATGCTCCTGGCCAACCTGCTTGATGTAGAGATCAAACTGATACTCCCGTTCATAGCCAAACCAGGAGAAAACGATTTCGTTCCCATCCGGCGAAAAGCTGGGCGCAATCTCAAACCCGGGAAACGTTGTGAAGGGAACCACAGTCAGCTTGGCGGACAAAGTGTGTGGCCGCGGTCGCAGCAGGAAGCTCGTAATCACTGCCAGCAGAAGCAGCCCGGTCGCAAGGTATGCGAGCCGCCATCGCCAAAGGGCCTTGGGGAGAAGCTTCTCGCTGGCCGCAAGTGAGGGAACGGCGGTTAGCCTCGGCGGGGCAATTTCCACTACCCTCGGCTGCGGATTGCCGCCATTTACATCGGCGGTCCATTCCACCGGGACCATGAAGCGATAGCCGACTTTCGGGAGCGTCTCCACGAATCTGGGCGATTCGGCATTGTCTCCAAGCACCCGCCGCAGTTTCTTTACTGCGGTGTTGACCCCATGTTCGAAGTCAACGAAGGTATCTCCCGGCCAGAGGACAGAGCGCAACTGCTCGCGCGTAACAACTCTCCCCTCCGCCTCCAGCATGAGCCGCAGCACTTGAAGTGGTTGTTCCTGGATCGGCACGCGGACACCCGAGCGGAACAACTCATTACTGCTCAAGTCCGCTTGAAAACAGTCAAAGCGCGCATACATCCGTCGGAGCGAACCGTGCGTGACCACTGCAGGACCTCCAGCGGGTGAGTCGAAGTATATAGCAAACTCAGTGAGCGTGAGCCATCCGTCATTTCTCTGCCGGTAACTGTCTTGTTATTCGATAGTTGCCCAGTTCACCAAAGGTTCACCACTCGATTCACCCGCCGTCCATTGCCCACTTCCGGGCGCGATGCGATGGTTGCGGCTGACGGGGGATCGAATCCTCCAGTCGCGAGAATTCAGGAACTGAACTCGCTAGCCCAACAAATATGGAGATACCATGAGAATCCGCATTCCCCTACTGATGCTCGCCCTCACCCTTGCTGCATCTTCGGCTCTCAACTCCACATGCTTTGCCGCAGATAATGACGGCTGCAGCAATGCCACCCTCCGGGGCAACTATGGATTCACGATCCTCGGAGATCAACCCAATCCCGACGGCACTAGCAGCCCGGTAGTGGGAGTCGCAATCACGCACTTCGATGGCGCGGGCAAACTCACGCAAAAAGACTTCACGGTGGAGGGCGGCATACCCTCGCCGGCGAATGGCACCGCGGCCACCGGTTTTCACTTTGCAGGCGGCGAGACTGGCACTTACTCGGTGAATCCAGATTGCACTGGCAGCGCCGAGATCGACTTGAACGCGCCCGCTCCTCCGGGACTCTCCAGGGGCGTGATCAAGCTCATGTTTATCGTCCCCACCAATGGTTCGAAGATTCACACGGTCGTGTCCGAAATTACCGCTCCTTTCACCACTGCACCCGGGCTCAACACCACTCGCAGCGACGCTTCCAGAATTGGCGCTATCGATGGTCACTGCAGCAACGCCACCCTGAAGGGCGACTTCGGTTCCACCGTCCTTGCAACCGTGCCGAATCCCGACGGAACCACAAGTCCATTGAAAGGTGTTGCCATTTCGGAGAATGACGGTCACGGCAGGGCCACGCAGCGGGATTTCATCATGACAGGCGGCGTGCCGGAGCCTGGCACCGGCGACGCGCAGACCGGTTTTAAGTTCTCCAACGGGCAGACTGAAACATACACAGTAAATCCAGATTGCACAGGCAGCGGTGAACTCCATCTGAACGTCCCGGCCCCGTCGGGTTTGTCGAGCGGCGTGATCAAGCTTATGTTCATCATCACAGACAACGGCAAGGCAACCCACGCAGTTGTCTCTGAGTTCACCGCTCCGTTCGGTACAGGTCCCACGCTCAATACGACTCTCAGTGATTCGTGGAAACTCGGCTCGGAAACTGAATAGACTCACATCCATTCTTGAACCAGTCTCCGGAGGGCAAAGTAGCCTCCGGAGAGTGATTCATGGAGTTCTCAGATGACGGCGCGCTCCTGAGAGCGCGCACTGAGTTAATCAGGGTTATTCGTTGCGTGTATGCCTCTCGGCTGGTGGTCCCTGCGTTCCAAGCAGCACCAGACATCCATTTGCGGTCTCGAGCTCCGCAGAGCTGTCACCGAAGATTGAGTATGTGTTCACTGCCAGTCCCGAAACAATTCGTAGAGAGCCTCGGGAGAGTGTTCTCCTTTGCTCAGTCCCCACTTGCAGGACCTGGCAGCCTGCGCACCGAAAGATCCTGGTGTTTTTCCCTTCTTAGGAAGGCTTTTTACGCCGCCGTGCGAGAGAACTGCTCGGCAGGCACGAAGTCGCGCTGGCCGCGTTCAACGGCGAGCAGGTAGCACACGATCTTCCTCGCCATCGCCAGCGTGGCGTGGTTGGGATTACCTCGCTCGAGTTCTCGTTCTCTGACCACGACCAGTTCGTGGCACTCTCTGGGCGCCAGCTTGGCCGCTTCGACCAGCACCCGCTGAATATGCTTGTTGCGCTGCTTGGAGAGCGGCATGCGCATCACCTTGTCGGCTGAGCTCTTCTCATCTCCGCACAGGCCGCAGTAGCTGATCGCCTCCTTGATCGAGTGGAATCGCGTGTAGTCACCGATCTCAAGCTCCCAGGTCAGTGCCGTGATCGGCCCTACTCCGGGCACGGTTCGCAAGCGCCGCAGTCTCTCCTTCAGCAGTGGATCGCGCTCCAGCGAACTGACCAGCGCATAATCCAGCTTCTGCGCCCGCTCGATGTGTTCGCGGCTCAACCTGAGCAGCGGCTGGATACAGTCGTGAATCTCCGCATTGGTTGCCATCAAATCGGCGAAGTACCCGACCTTGTGCAGCCTTCGCTTGTTGTAGGTCACTCCGGTCTCCATCAGGAGACCGGAGATCCGGTTCTTCATCTGCACCGATTGCTTGACCACGAGGTTGCGGTAACGCAGCATCCTGCGCCGGTCACGGATCGCGGTCGAGGCCATGTGGCACTCCGGAAGGAAATCACAACGCAGGCAATCAGCGATCTTGGCCGCGTCGATGCGATCGTTCTTCTTCTTGGCTGCGGCAATAGCTCGCAACCTCAGCGGGTGTACCACCTTCACCTGCTCGGCATGAGGCAGCAGGTGATCATAAATCCAACCGATGAACAGGGTCGCTTCCAACGCCATCAAGCGGGGCTGGGGCAATGTCCTGATCCACACATCCAGATCACGCCGGCTCGCGTTGATCTTGCCTTGCTCAACACACAACCAGCCGCGTCCTTCACGCAATAGCTGATCGTCTTCTTGTGCACGTCCAGTCCGATGTAATACATAGACTCACCAGAAACTTCCTTCGTAGCCGCATAGCTCTCGGGATGTTCTCTGGAGGAATATCTCTGTAGATTAGAAGGCGAGCGTGCAAGGTGGCATAGTCCGAACATAGCTCTGCCACGGCGCATCAGCGCACTTGCGCAGTCGAGAGATGGTCCTGGAGAACTAAGCGGAGGTTACAGGCACCAACCTATATCCACTTGCGAGGGCCCTGCTCTGGAGCGATGCCAGATTTAGCGCTTTGCGCTTCTGTTCGAATCTGGCCGCTCCCTGATCCACCCATGCCTGACCTTTCGTCAGGAGACGATAGACGAGGATGCCTAGGTAGCGGGCCATGGCTTTGACAGCGGAGGCCTTGCTAGGTAGCTGCTTTTGCAGATGTCGGTAGCGAGCACCCAAATAGCTGTTGCTGCACTTCAACGCAGTAGCAGCCATGCGAAGAGCTTGGCCAGTGGGGCTTGGCACTTTGCGTCGCACTACTCGGAGGACCTTGCCGCCGCTGATGTCACGGCTAGGCGTAAGTCCCAGCCAGCTGGCGAAGGCTTTCTCACTGGGAAAACGGCTCATGTCTGTGCCGATCTCCGCCAGTATTGTCTGGGCAGTGATGACGCTGATGCCATCGATGGTTGTCAGATCCACGCCGCAGATGCGCACCAACTCATCGCGAAGCCCGGGTATGTCAGGGTTGAATCCCCGCTTGCGTGGAACTTTGCTGGCCTTGATCACAGTAGAAGGCAGCGGCAGTGTGATCTCCAACTGTCGTGCGGGTAGCACTTTCAGATAACTCTCCAGCTTTCGATCGCAGGACTGTATCTGCTGCTGCGCGAACTGATAGCTCTCTCTTGCTTGATCAAGCTCAAACAGCATCTCATCCCTCCAGTTTCCCCGTAGGCTCTCGGCCACTTCTGCCCTCGAGGCCAGAACTCGCCGGTCGCATAGTTCTGCCAGCTGTCCGGCATCACGCTCTCCGGTTAGGATTGCACCGATGATGGCCTGTCCACTTTTGCCGCTGATGTCACTGAGTACGTTAGCCAACTGCACGTTCATTTGCGTCAGCGCCTTCTGCATATGCTGCACCGCTCGCGCAGCTTCCTCCACATGACGGCACCGCAGTCGCCAAACGGCTCGCACTCCTTGCATGTCGCCCGCCAGCTGAAAAGAGCCTCGCACCAGTCCGTAAGTATGCAGCTTCATCAGCCACTGACACTCTTGAACATCGCTTTTGCGTCCGGGCAGGTTCATGGTGTGATGCGCGTTAGCAACCACCACTTCGATTCCGTGTTGCTCTACAACGTCCTTTAAGGCTATCCAGTACACTCCCGTTGCCTGCACCAGAACTGTCTGAATGCCGCACCCCTTTAGCCACTGGGCCATCTTTACGAGATCGCTGGTCCAACAGCCGAACTCTCGTACCGGCCGTGAGTCCCGGTCCCCAGGTACTGCGACAAAATGACTCTGGTTGCCCACGTCGATGCCCGCTGCATGAGGATGCACAATCTCCAGACCGGGATTGCTCTTTTCCAACCGCTGCCCCAGTTCACGCCGCTGCCGCCGGTTCATCCGCTCTAGGTTGATTCGCTCGAAAGTAGTTCGCTTTCGGGTTGCCATAGCACTCTCTCCTTGACTTTCCTTGTACCCCGGCTCGGCTCGGCATGCCTAAACATACAGTCTCACCAACGAGGTCGAGCCGGCCTTTCGCAAGGTCGGCAGGCCATCAATCGATCTCTCGCAGCTGCCGAAGTCATACTCTGAGGCGGGCACAATGGCACCATGACTATCTCGACCATAGCTTGCCGCCGGGGTTGTTCGAAGGAGAACGAATATCCCCTCTGCAAAGCAAGTTTCTGAATCTATCCAGGGGACCGAAGGGCTATGAGAAGACTCTGAGGAGCCTCCGAGGTTGTTCTCTGAATCAGCCACGCGCTGAGTTCAGCTTCTTGTAACACCTCGCGCTCCTCCTCGACTTATCATCCAAACAACTCGCCCCGGAACAATCTCGAAGCGCAAATGAAGCTTCACAATATCAGCCATTCACAGCTGTTATTTTGCAGACATCGAACGTGAGAAAGAACTTCCAACCTCGATGTATGATTCTTGGTTCAGGCGTCGCCGGTGCCTTGATCGGGCTGGCTCTTGTCTTGCTTGTGGGAGTGACTCGTGGAATCATACGACGGCGAGGTGGATCCTTGGGAATACCTGCTACCCGCTGCTAAGGGCGACTGATCGTCTGGTCGGATTGTTTTGGGCGCGGGAAGAGAACCGCCCCACAAGACTGCGACTACCTGAGTAACTGCAAAGCCCCGATCGCGGCACCGAGCGCACCTGCACAATCGCCGTTGGGAATCACATGAATCGGGATATCGGCCTGCTCGGCGCGCTGGACCGGCATTCCCGCCCGAATCTGCTGAATAAACCACTGCCGAAATTCTTCTGTTGACTCAAGCACGCCACCGCCGATAATCAGCGCATCCGGATCGAACGTATTGATCATTTCGTCGAAGAACAGGCCGAGCGCATGTGCCTGGACTTTGAAGATCGTTCGGCAGAGCGGATCACCCTTTGCTGCAAGCCCGCGCGCGGCATACGCAGCCTTGGCGATATCCATTTTCGCCAGCTCGTGTTCTGGATGCTCCTTGAGCAGATGCGGCAACACGTTCACTCGGATCGACGTCAGCGAACACAGCGATTCGAGGTCGCCAATACGCCCGCAGTTGCAGATCGGTTTCAATCCTGCAATCTCCGGAATCTCAGAGTAAGGAACCAGCACGTGGCCCAATTCACCGCCGAAGCCGTTCTTTCCGTCAATGACCCGATCGTTTACGATCACGCCGCCACCATTTCCGGTTCCGACAATAATGGAGATCGACGTCTTGCCACTATTCGAGCCGAATAGCGCAAAATGGCCCCACAGTGCCGCAGCATTGGCATCGTTTAAGTACACAACTGGCTTGCCGAGCTTGCTCTCGAGGGCGCCGCGAATGTCGAAGCTGGTCCAATCCTCGTGTACAAAGTTCGTGGATCCCTTGGCGCTAAGCACGCCCTTGGCGCTGGCCGGACCTGGTGTGTCAAGTCCCACCGCGGCGACACTGTCCATAGACACACCCGCGCGGGCCAGTGCCGGCACCGCGCCTTCCGCGATCTGGTTGATGCAGATCTTGGGCCCCTCTACCGCGCGGGCCGGATGCTCACACAATCCTTTAACCAAAATGTTCTGCTTTTCGTCTACCACCGTGTAGTTTACGGCGGTTCCGCCAAGATCAATACCAATTACATAGCGCATGCTTGTCTTCTTTCCGTTTTGAGGTCACCTACAAATGTACCGCGTGAAACCTCAACTCGGGATCGGAGCAAAGATTCGGCATACCGGTTGTCGAGCCGCGAACAGTAAAATCCCGAGTGGACTCGCTAGAGAGACCGTCTATGCACAAGTTGTGCTTCTCAATCGCCGAGACACGTCCCCACACGGCGGGCAGACACGACCCATGAATGGTCCGGTGACACAAACTTGAGCTTGCCCGCGACCTCATTCAACGGCACTGGTTCCGTGCCGTCACCACGTGCGGCCACCATCACTCCAAACTTCTCTTCGCTGATCAGATCGGCGCAGGCGCTGCCCAGGCGCGTGGCAAGAATCCGATCCTCCGTACATGGCGTGCCGCCGCGCTGCACGTAGCCAAGGATCGTCAGGCGGGCTTCGAGATGAGTCAGCTCCTCGAGCTGCCGGGCCAGTCGCATAGTATTGCCCTGATGCCTAATCTCAAGCGCGGTGATTTCACGCTTGGCCTCTAACTTTGCGTTCAAGGTCTCAGCGCGTTTGAGAACTTTCTCGGCCATTCTAAAAATGCGAGCGTCGTCACCGCTCATCGCGCCCTCGGCCACGGCGACGATGCTGAAGCTGCTCCCACGCTTGCTGCGACGGCCAATTGCCTCGGCGATTCTCTTCACGCTGTAGGGGATTTCGGGAATGAGGATCACGTCCGCTCCGCCCGCCAGTCCCGCGCCGAGCGTGAGCCAGCCGGCGCGATGGCCCATGATCTCGACCACAATGATGCGATGGTGGCTGTGAGCGGTGCTATGCAGACGGTCGATGGCATCGGTGGCGATCCCCAAAGCAGTGGCGTAGCCAAATGTGGCGTCGGTCATAGCCACGTCGTTGTCAATAGTCTTTGGCAACGTGATGACGTTGATGCCAGCCTGGTGCAAACGGAAGGCATTCTTCTGCGTGCCGCCACCGCCAAGACAAACAATGCAGTCGATTCCCCACTTTTTGACGTTGTTCTTAATGACACCGGTCATGTCCTTGATGCGGCCATTAATCACCATGCGGTGCGGCTTGTCACGGCTGGTGCCGAGAATCGTGCCGCCGATGGTGAGAATCCCGGAAAGTGCGGAGCGATCCAGATCGATACGCCGGTTCTCGACCAATCCGCGAAAACCGTCGCGAAAACCAACGATCTCCATGCCATAGTAGCCAAGCGCAGCTTTGCCGACACCGCGGATGGCTGCATTCAGGCCGGGGCTGTCGCCTCCCGCAGTGAGGATGCCGATTCGTTTAATCTTCTTGGCCATAGGAAATTACTATGAGACATTGCGGAGCAGTTTGTCGATGCAGATAGCGACTATTCAGGACATTAGTCGATTCTGGGGTTACTTCTCAATTGGCCACCACTCACGAGTAACCGACTTGCGCTGAGTGCTTCCATGAGTGTTGGCGTATCATTCTGCTGGATTCGTCACCATTGTCTTCGAATGCAAGAGGGACCAAGATTTCAATGAAATTTCTTACGATTTGTCTCTCCGTGCTCCTCTCCTTCGCGACGGCCTTCGCACCGGATGTCAATCCTCCGGTGGACCCCAGGACAAACATGCAGGGCTATCCCACTTCCCAGCCACCGATGGACATTGCGTCTCCCTCATTGAAGCAATTCTCCGGCAATGAGAGGAAGCTCTGGCAAGCCCGCGTAAGCGGCAAGACTGACTTCATCAGGAAACTGATGAGCAAAGATGCGAGGATTGTGAGTTCGACGGGTATAAAGGATAAAGAGCATTGGATCGCTGCGATCCGATCCGGCGCGTGCAGGTTGAACGGATATAGACTCAGTGACTTTGTACTGAAAGTCACCAGCCGTTCTGCGGGCTCGATCAGCTATCGCGCAGACCAAGATGCCGTCTGCAATGGGAAATCTCTTCCCCAGACTCTGAATGTCGGCTCGACATACCTCTATCTAGAAGGCACGTGGCGCAACATCTTCTACGAGGAGACGCCAGTGGCGGCTCAGTCAGAAGGCGTGGCTCGACGATCAGACTGAGGCGACCGGCTATCTTCGATTGAGTCACCGCCATTCCGGACCATACCGAATTCTCGGTTGCTGAAAGATCTAAAAGCAAGGCTCAACCAGCGCGTTCCACTAGTGCTTGGGGATTGATAGCTTCACTTAACGAGATCAGAGTCAGAGGAGGTAGAGACAATGTCTACCGAAGATATGAATTCATCCCGCAAGCACGCATACACGGATTCTGCTATTCCACAACTCCCGGAGCCGACTTACGCCGAGCGAGTACGCACTCTCGTTTCGCTCTGCACGATTGCGACTCTCTCAACCGTTTCTCGAAAGCGCTCAGGATATCCGTTTGGTTCACTCATGCCATATGCGGTCGACGGGACAGGGCGCCCTGTCTTTCTGATCAGCAATATGGCCATGCATACCCAGAATATTCAAGCGGACCATCGGGCAAGTCTGTTTGTGAGTCAAGGAGGCGACGGAGATCCGCTTGGTACAGCGCGCGCAACGCTCATTGGTGATGTCATTTCCGTGCCGGAGGATGAGATCGACGAGGCTCGCCACCGCTATCTGTCTCGCTACGAGAACAGCCGCTCATGGGTCGACTTCAAAGACTTTGGCTTTTACCGCCTCCAGCCCCTGGACATCTACTACGTCGGCGGCTTTGGAGTGATGGGATGGGTGACCACGGAGGAGTACCAGTCAGCGGAGATTGATCCCTTGGCCGAAGCAGCTCCAATGATTGTCGGACACATGAACTCGGATCATGTTCCTGCAATGATCCTGCTTGCTAGGGTCCATGCTGGCCTCGACGCAACTGGGGCCACAATGACAGCAGTCGATCGGCTTGGATTTCACCTTAAACTGAAAACCGACGACGGCATGAAAGGGACACGTGTCAACTTTCTCCGCGAAGTCCAAAACTCGGATGAGGCTCGCAAAGTACTCGTGGAAATGGTCCGAGCCGCCGAGCCAAATACCTGACCCGAGCAGAGGTTGAGGGGCGCTCGGGCGAAGATTAATCAAAAGGGAAGCGTAGGCACGATCCGACCAGAGCCGCAATGTAGATCGCTCAATTCTCCTATGAGCGCCACATCCGCACAATCCATGTAATGGGGATCACCGATTCTCGATCCGCGAACGCCCATGATTTCCACTGTACCTAAGGCCCTGGTGTTGGACCAGGGGATTGGCACGAGAAGCCGACCTAGATTCATTTGACGCTACAGCTAGGGATCCCAAGGACGAAGTACGAAGAAACTGGGGAGTTCTTGAAGACGCAGTAGGAATCGTCAAAGAGTCTTCTACTACGTTTTAGTCGCTTGTCGGATCGTTGGCTGTTGGGAGCTCGGATTGAATCAAGCTCAAGCAGAGATTTGCATGGTGATAAAAGAATGGCGGAAGTAAACCGGCCCTGAAAATCGGAAATGCAATTTCGGGGCTCTTCATTCATCAGAAGACTTTGTGCTTGTGCGGGGACGAACAAAGTTCTTTCCGATGAAGTCACCTGGATTCCACTTGGGTCGTTGCACGGTTTGCGCAACGTCGTATCCGATCATGAAATCAAGATTCATAAACTGTACGGATGCATCGAAGTCGAGTGGCTGTCCCATGTCATCGGATGGCGCGTGATAACGGGTGTTGTTCCAGTCATCCGTGATCTTCTTGCCATCTAAATTCGGATCCGCAGCGCTTGAGGATTTTGTGCAGACTCGAGCATGGTCGCTTGTTGACCCCTGGTGGAATGCCCCTATCTGAGGGTCAACTCAGATTGTGACTTCGCTGGTTTGGAGATTTAAAAGTCGTAGGATTGGGTGGTCGACTTTCGAGAGAGCAAAGCAATTATCCAGAGCGTCTTCGGACACTAAAGACAGACTGGTCAACCGGAAACGGGCTTCGGATTAGTATTTCCGTGAGATTCCTTGCTGTAGTCGAATATATAGCTGTCGGAGCCTTCAACAGCACTTCGTACCCTCAGCTTTCAATAGCGGAGCCACAAAGTCTTCAATGAGTTGAAAACATCAGATTTCAGATTTCAGAGGGTGATCTAACCCGGTTCGGCACCAAGGAGTACGGCGTCACCTGTGTTCAATTGGATCATTGGATTAGCGCCCTGAATACAGCAAGTACACATGAAGCGCGTCCGTCAAGTTGCCGAGAAACGGCCGACGCGCTCTCTTGGTTCGAGAATGGACGCGCGGCCATTGAACGGATCGCCGAGCCAATCGCCCTTGTCGGCTCGAGGAACGATACTTAGGAGTCGCCCGATACTAAAGGCCTATAGATAGAATGACTACCTCGTAGTTTCATCAAAGCAGTCGCAGTCGCCATCTCGACGGCGATGTAGCTGACAAACCGGACTGCATAGTTTCGCTCCTCTGCAGAGAATGCCGAATTGTTTGTCCTGCTATCAGCAGGCATGTATTTCAGCGTTGATGCTCCGTGCGTTGTTGATGCCGGGCCAGATCAGCAAATTTCAGCAAGGAGGAGAACATGAAAGTACTCGCCATCGGAGCAGCAGGTGTGTTTGCAGGCCTTGTGCCTGTGGCCCTAAAGGATCGAGGGATCAGTGTCCGTGCATTTGTCCGCAGTCGGGAACAAGAGGTCTCTCTCAGGACTAAAGGCTACGAAGACATAGCCATCGGGGATCTTCGCGATGTTGCGAGCCTGGATTCCGCGATGCAGGACGTTGATGGCGTTTTCCACATTGGCCCTTCGTTTCTGAAAGATGAGGCTCAAGTCGGTCTCAATGTGGTTAACGCAGCTGAAAGGGCAGGGGTGCGTAGATTCGTCTTTTCGTCAGTGATCCAGCCTACAATTACGCGGCTGAGCAATCACGCAAGTAAAATCCCTGTGGAAGATGCGCTGTATGCTTCTCGAATGGAGTATGTGGTTCTGCAGCCAGCCAACTTCTTTCAGAACATTGGAAAGACGTGGCCGGATATTGTCAAAACAGGTGTATTCAGCGAACCGTTCCCGAGGACAGCCCGGATCGCACATGTTGATTTTCGCGATGTTGCAGACGTGGTCTCGATCGCATTTTCCGAGAATAGTCTTAACTACGGGACATTCGAACTCTGCGCGGGTCTTTTCAATCGAGTAGAGATCGCGGCGGTCATGTCCGAAGTGCTTGGGCAAGTGATTAGTGCGGAGGAGAGTTCTGTTTCGGGATGGAATGCGGCCATCAACGATGAACAGACAGATGCGATGAAAGCGATCTTCACTTACTACTCCCATTCGCCCATGGGCGGCAACAGCTTGGTCTTGAAATCAGTTCTCGGCAGGGAACCACTCGGAATTCGAAGTTATATCGAATCACTAGTCGCGCATTAAGAGGGATTTAAACAGTTTCTCGCGCCAACTGCCAAGTCGGATGGAGTGCGGAAGTTAATTCACAAGCCGCCCGAGCCTCTACTCCGGCTGAGATCTGAAGACCATGCTTGTCGGACTTCAGAAACCGGCTCCGGCATCCCACTGTCCTGATGCCACCGCTATCTATATTTATGCTTGCGTGGTGACGATATCCTATCCCGACCAGGCCTGGAGATTCTCGATTCCATAACAAGACAATCCTCTTCGATCGTTCCCTGTGCGAGCCAGCGCGGCCCCTTCTAACGGCGACATCTTCCCAGTACCTCAAGGTTTCGCCGACCTGCCGGATTGTTCGTAACGATCTCAATTCGGTCCGGAAGGAACTCGAGATGCTGTTCCAGCCAGCACGCGATGTCGTACCGGTCAACTCCCGACCTCCAAGGCCGGAGAAGTCGCCGAGATCGTGATCGAAATACAGGAGGTCCCGGTGCTGTTCGCTAAGAGCCTCTATTAAGACTTCAAGCGTTTGATTTTAAATATATTTAAGGCTGGTGCCGGGAGGGGGGGTCGAACCTCAGCCACGTATTGAGAACACGTAAGTTATTGATTCGACATTCGACAGAATCGCTAGAATCGCCACAACCGACATCTTCAGGCACAATCTGGGCACAATGACCCGTTTCGTCGAGTCCAAAGGGCATCCCGATATCACCGACCCAAAGCCGGTGGCATCATGACGCGCTGACACTGGACGTGCTGGCCTTGAACAAAGAAGTTCTGGGATTCACAAATAGCTGGTACGAGCCGGCGCTACGCAACGCCCTTCCAATCACATTGCCCGGAGGGCCGCGCATCCGCGTCATTACCGCGCCTTATTTTCTGGCAACAAAAATGGAAGCTTTTCGCGGTCGAGGCAGGATGGATTACCAGGCAAGTCATGATCTGGAGGACTTTGTCGCAATCATCGAAGGACGAGAGAGTGTCGTCCGAGAAATCGAACAATCCGCCCGGAGTCTTCGAGATCATCTATCCCGGGCTGCGCAATCTCTTCTCGCGGAGACTCGATTCCTAGATGTGCTACCTGGATTTGTCTTGGATCACGAGCGCGTTCCTTTGATCGAAAATAGGCTCGATCGATTGCAGCCCTTGCTCGCTGATTCGTGCCAGCTAACAAGCGTGTTTGGGGTTGTAAATAGGCACCGTGGGTGCTATTGCAGACTCGAACTCTTTGCACGGTGCACAAGTACGCGTCGGCGACTCTCCGTCAAAGTGGATCGCTGAAGACTGGCCCATTTATCGTTACCCATCCATTTACCTTTGCAAAACTACTCTGAATGACGGATATTTGCTCGGGTGCTAGAACACCCGGGACCGACACTCTCTCCCACGGCATTTCACAAAACAGCTTCAACTGAAACCGGGACCGTTGGCAATTTATCGACTTGTTTCCATCGTACCCAGAGAGCAGCTCGCGTTGCGCGGAAGGTACTCCACGCCGCCGTTGCCCTGAATTGCCCTCCGCCCGGTTACTTCAACGCTTCCGGAGCCCGTCAGCGTACCGTTCGGCTGCAAGATCAGTGAAAGAGGTCCGGTGTTGTTCTGGAACTTCACGACCATCTGCCCGCTCTCTCTCAAGACTTGGTACCCTTCCGAATTGAATGACTCCCCGCATTCCAGCGTCGCGGAGTCATCACGAAACTCGATCTTCAATCCACCTTGCACTTCGTACTTCCCGTTCAATCTCAATCCCGGCGCACTGTTTGCCGACTTACTCGCCTTACTGCCCAGCACCTGAGTCAAGACATTGGCGGTCTTGATGTTTTCGCTTGTCGCCGGCAGTGTCCCCACGGTGCAACGCTCAGTCTTGGGAACTGTTCTCGGCCTTTGGTAAGTCGTAGACGGCACCCAACTGCTGCTCGAAGTCTGTTGATCAACGGAGAACTGTCCTCCGTTCTGATGAAGCTGATCCGCGCTGTACTCGCGTTCCTCTCCGGGCTCCAATTGACGCTGCGTGGTGGTCGTCGTGTTCTGCATCTGGTAAGTGGTTGATGCGCCACCTCCACCTGCAGGCACCTCACCGGCAACGGCTATTGTGCGTCCCCCGCCTCCGAGACTTCCATCTGCATTGTAGGAAAGGACCAGAGGCGGAGTTGTGACTGGTATAGTCACCGATACTTGCGTCCCCGAACGATCCACCGTGTACTTACGCGGCTCCGGCAGAAGGGTACCGCAGCCCACGTACACAAGGTCTTGCCTGAAATTGAGCGCGAAGCCGTTGCCTCCATAAACGCCCGTAAGACGCAGGCCGGCAGATGTCTTCCCTAGGACGGCCTCTTGAATGTCTCCCCCCATCAGTTGATTCATCCCCGTCTTCATGCCTTCGCCGAGACACTCCATTTCGCTACGCCCCGACTCCAGGCAATGCCGCGCCGCTACTGACCCTGGATCCTTCGCGTAACTCGCTTCTGCCTGTTGCGCTTTTATCTGATTCTCAGACTGCCGGATCGCGTTGTTTTTCTCACGATTCACAGCAATCCAATATTCATCGTCGCTCCCACCCACAATTCGGGCGTAGCCTTCCTGCATCCCCCTCGTAAAAAACGTGACCCACAAAGGGATTCCCTCAAAACCAAATTTGGGATCGGTGCGCTTAAAGGCATACGGATTCGAACTCGGATCAAACTTCTGACCGGGAAAAGCCTTTTCAGCCTTCTGAACCAATTCAGCCTGGCCTTTGGCATAGTCGCTCAGAAGCTTGGATTCATCGGCAGTTAACGGACGAGATCCAGCGAAAACCTTGATGATCTCGCTGAGCTGATACATCGCTCCGATCGCGCGGATCACATTCTCTTGTGGCTTTCCCGCGAGCATCCCCACAACCACGTTATAGGGAGTGGGGAATTCAGCAAGATAGCTGGGGTTGAGTTGCGGGAGGGCTTTGCAGGCGCTTACCTTGCTCTGGATCTCTTCGAGCGGCTTGGGGGCTTGAGCGAGGATCTTCCCACCCTGCTCGAGTCGCACGAAACAAGCTCCCCGTCCGCCCTGCTTCTGGCATCCGATAACCGTGAAGCTTGTCCCGCCACCACAATCCCAGCGCGAGTTATCCAACGTAGCGGGTGTTTGTGAACCACTTGTTGAGGCGGCTGCCGTCGCTGGTTGCGGTCTCGGCGAAGGGCCGGTCTGTGCGCCCTGCGTTGACCCAGCAACCGACTGCGCAGCCTGACCCTGCACCTTGCACATCTTCGTCATCTGGTAAACGACTGCCTGCCGCGTGTTGTAGCGCTCGGAGTCAGGTTCGTGCTGGTAGAAACAGGCCTCAAACTTCGGCCACTTCTCGCATCGGTGAACAACGTAGACGTTCCCGTCATTGCACAGGTAGGGAACATTGAACTGCAAGCCGTCTGTCTCCTGTTGCGCGTACACCAGGCTGGTCATGCAAAACAGGACGTTTACCGCAACGATCGTGAGTTTCATCTCAGTTCCCTGCGCTTCTGAACTTCATGTTTGAAAACGGCGCTGATACATTGCTCGCTTGCTAACTCTTCTCTTTGCGCAGCGGAGGCATGAAGCTCCCAGCGGGCCCTGTCAGCGATCCGTCATCGTGAATCTTGAAAACTGTTACTGGCGCTGGAGTCCCCTTGCAGGTCAGCGTCAACTGCTTACCGCTGCTCTCATAAGTACAGTCCTCCACATCGCCCATAAAGGTGAAGTTCGCCTTACCTCCCGATCTCAATTCGAGAATGACCGCACCATTCGCATCGGTGTAAGTTCCCTTCGGCCCGGAATTGCATCCACAAATCAGCAAAATGACGCCCACCGAAACAAGGCTGGTCGCTCTAAGAACACGCATACTTACCGTCCTTTCGTTTTGACTACATTCTTGCTTCACTGATCCCGCTTTGCGACCATTGCTCCGCCGCCGCCGAGTTCCGCGACGCTCGTCTCGCCGGAAGGCGTGATTGTGATCCGCTTCAAATTGTTCTGATCCTGGGCAAGAACTGCGAGACTTCCGTCCGGAAGCATGTCCCACCAGGCCTCGCGGGTAGTAAAGTTAATGGCAGTCTCAGCTTCTGCGACAGCTTTGCCATCGATATATATCCGCATTGCATTCCGGCTGGGAACTCCCTGCGCCCATGCGATGTGCTTGCTATCGCACGTGAACTGGAGGACGAACATACTGGGATTCGCCTGAACCGGGATGTATTTGCCATCGAGAAACAGGCCTGATGCAAATACACCTGTATCTGTTGGCGGAGCGGAATCCACTGCGATGTGCTTGCTGTCGGGGCTGAAGACGTAGTGAAAACGGGCCGTGCTGGGCGTGCCTAAGTTCGAATTCATCTGTACCACATTGTCTAAAACAAGGCGCATTCCTCCGCCCTGGAACCCTGCACGGTACGCATAATGCTCGCCGTCCGGTGAGAAGCGCAGATCCGTTGCGCCACGCACCCCGTCTGGAAGGCGCAACATTTTCCCGTCTAGATACAACGTGGGAACCTCACCGCCGTTGAGGCCGCAGATTCCTCCCGCCCGGCCGCCAACTGGAGCAATCACCAGCCCGCCATGGGAGTCAATTACAGGACCTAGCGGTTCCGGCAAACAGGCGTCCGACTCCTGATCCGCAATGAGGGCATACGGCTTACCGTTCGAAAAAGCCGTATATGTGACCTTCGTTGGCTCCGAGGTGAATGCAATGTTATCGACCTTCTGGTACTCCTGCGCGCGCTTGCCGTCGACCACAAGGTATTGGTGGTTTTGCGTGGTGGTGTATCTGGCCGCGTAGTGCTTGCCATCGGGACTGAACGCGACCTCGTCGACGAAAGCGCCGCGCTGATGGACGATTTCGCTTCCCGGCACCTTTCTTCCGTCTACGACAAGGAACTGTGTTGGACTGGGGTTACGAATCCCCGCGTCGACAACTGCGACCCACATGCTGCCTGCAGGGGCAACGTGAAGCGTAAGTTGATCAGCGCGTATGAACGGCTTGCCATCGAGCATGGCTTCCATATACCCAGCCGCTCCTGGGTGGTTGATTATGGTGTAAAGGTGCTGGCTGTCCGGGCTCCACGTCACGGGAGATCCGCGGTAAGGTGCCGCCTTCCCGTCAATCACTAGAGCCCATTTCTGTTCATCGGCAGGATCGGTTGCCACGTACGCATAGTGGTTTCCATCGGGGCTCAGACAAAGATGAACACCGCCGACGTTTCCATCGGATCGAGTACGGCTGCCGGTAACGAGAGCGGCTGGTTTGCCATCGAAAAAGAATCGCGTGAACGAACCGCCTCTCATCGTCGAACTTTCTACGTTTTGGGTCATGAAGACGTGTTGGCTGTTGGACGTGAAACCAAGCCCACAGCTGGAGCCATTGAACTGGCCTTCCTGCGATTCGGAACTGCGCAGCAGTTCTTTGCCGTCGACCATAACAACCATCTCGTCGCCCAACCTGCCACAGTATGCATAGCGCTTGCCGTCCGGACTGAAGACGATGCCGGACTCTCCGGATGAGTTTGTCTGTCCCACAAGAATCTCGTCGAACTTCGGACCGGGCACGCCGTCGTAATAAATCACCGCTCGGCTCCCGCTGTTCTCCCACGTCGCAACGTGCACCCCGTGCGGGCTGATGAAGAACTTGGCTCCGTTCGAAAGCGGTGCGAGTACGGTCGCCTCCACCTTGGTCCCATGCGGCGGATGGATCGGGCCGGACTCATTACCGAGCCCCCCTTCCTGATGGCCCGTCCCCCGCATCGGCGGCGTCGGCTGCCCCGTCTGTTGCCCCGGCGGCTGGCCTTGCTGTGGCTGCTGCCCCGGGTTCTTATTTATATTTGCCAGTGCCTGGCAAGCCTTTTGGACACCCTGCTGGCATTGCTGCTGCAGCACCTGCTGCTTCATCTTCTGCCACACACTCTGGGCAGACACGATGCTCGCGGAACCAAATGCCAGAAGGCAAACGAGGGTAGCCAAGGCAAACTGCTGATTCAAGGGCTTGCGTACACACATAGACTGGTCTCCTGGCCGCGGGATGATGGTGCGGTCGGTAAAGCCGTGTACCGGAATGGCAATTAATTGCCGTTCCGTTGGATTTGGTTGTTGAAAAAGGGGATTGCCGCGTTACAACTTCGGCTTATCCTGTAGGTCACCGTCCCCAAATGTCCTGACGAAACTCTGAAGATTTCTAAAGGAAACGCGGTTCATGGCGACTTCCACCGGCACGAATACGGATTCGACCGCTCAGAACACGCACCGGGACCTTTGGCGGTTCGCCGGCTGTGAGTTCGACGATCTCCGTTTCCAGCTTTTGGTGAATGGTCATCCCGTTGAGCTCGAACGCAAGCCGCTCGAATTGCTTCGCTATCTGCTCTCACGCTCCGGCGAGGTCGTCCGCAAAGAAGAACTGCTTGAGGCAGTGTGGCCTGGTCTTACCGTCGTCGACGCATCCCTCGCCACCGCAGTTTCCAAGCTGAGAAAAGCCCTTGGCGAACAGGACGTCATTCAGACAGTCTCACGGGTGGGCTATCTAATCGCCATTCCAGTAATCCGCGTTCCACGCTCCGAAACTCCGAGCGAAAGCACAGATCAGAAACCCACGTCAGCCGAGCCGCCAACTCTGGCTGTTGATCGTCAGTCGCCCAGTACCTCCTGGCGTCCGCGCCTAATGTGGACTCTAATCGCCATGGTCATCGCAGCCGCCGTTTTAATTGGTCTTGTGGCGAGCCGCTACAGGAGACCCGGTCCGCCGCAGCCCGCCATTGTCGCGATCCTTCCCTTTCAGAACGCCAGCGGTAATCAGTCTCTCGACTTTCTGCGCTCGGCTCTTCCAGACGAGCTCGCCCACACTCTCTCTTCAGCTCGCTCACTGACAGTGCGCCCCTTGGCAGCATCATCCCGGTTCGCCGGCCCGGGGGTGGACTTCCGCAGACTAGGCCGCGACCTCGATGTGAACCGCGCCATCACCGGTCATTACATGATCATGGGCGATCGGCTCCACATAGCTATGGAAGCCGTCGACACCGATCAGAACCGGATTGTCTGGCAGGACAACTTCGATGTAGCCACGAATAATCTGCTCGCGATGCAGGAACAGATCGCCGCAATTTCCCGTGGCAAATTGGCAAATGCACTAGGTGTTTCCGGGTTTGCAGCGGACACGCCACCGCGAACCACGAACGAAGAAGCCTACGAACTTTATCTCAAGAGCATCGCCCTGAACTGGGACAACAAGACTGACTACCAGGCTATCGATCTTCTGCGGCGCGCTGTCTTGCTTGATCCCAATTTCGCGCCCGCCTGGGGCATGCTCGCTCTCCGCTACTACGGCGCGGCGCGATTCGGCGGCGGCGGACCTGAGATGATGGCACTCTCTGATGCGGCCTCTGAAAAGCAACTTGCTCTCAATCCCGACTCCCTCGATCCCATCGCAGAGATGACCATCCACCGCACCGAGCGTGGAGACCTCGTCAAGGCGCACCAGATCGCACTTGAGTTGGTGCGGCGCAAACCCGACGACCCAAACCTCCACCACGTCCTCAGTTACGTGCTCCGTTACGGAGGATCTCTCGACGATGCTGGCCGCGAATGTGAAATCGTCGTTTTGCTGGCCACCAAAGTTGTCTGGGGTTCCTGCTCGACCACATTCATGGAATTGGGAAACTACGACCGAGCCAAATTCTTCATCCGCAAAGATCTGAGCTCCGAGTGGTCAAAATCCCGCGCTCTTGAAGTGCTGCTTCGCGAAGGAAGAACGGCCGATGCACTTCGCATTCCGGCGCCCGAAATTCCGCACTGGGGTAGTTACAAGATGTTGCTGGCGTGCGCTCGAGGAGCGTCGTCAACTGAAATTCAATCGCTAGTTTCAAAAGTAGAAGTTGATGACGATCCCGAAGTTGACTACATGTTCGCTGGCCACCTCGCTTACTGCGGCCAGACCGCAGCAGCGCTCCGCATGCTCAAAACAGCCATCGACCGCCACTATTGCTCGTTCCCAACGGTCGACAAGGATCCCTTCTTCTATAAGTTGCGAACTAACTTCCAATTCCAG
>Ga0207654_10000031_pt1 | contig 121592 bp, 94 predicted proteins | sample KBSC64metaG_FD_184355 | JGI IMG/M metagenome (GOLD analysis project Ga0207654, IMG submission 184355) | Corn rhizosphere microbial communities from Kellogg Biological Station, Michigan, USA - KBS C6-4 metaG (SPAdes) (version 2) | ecosystem: Host-associated > Plants > Roots > Rhizosphere > Soil... | reverse complement strand
TCTTGATCTTGCCCTCGGCGATCTCCTGGAGGGCCATCGTCAAGTAGTTCTTGGAGCGCGACTCGACGAGCGGCGGGAACTCGTCAAACGTCCCCTCGCCGAGCTGGTGGTGGTAGTTGTTGATCTGCCGGGCGCGCTTCGCGGCGACGATGACCAGCGCGTAGCGCGAGTCCACGTTGTCCAGCAGTTCGTCGATTCTCGGATTGATCACGGCCGGCTCATGGTACCGGCAGCTGCTACCTCTCGCTCCACAATGTCCTCCAGCTCCTGTGTGGCGCGCGGCACGTCGTCATTGAGCACGACGTAATCGAACTCGACATCTTTGAACATCATGGCGTCGCGACGGAGCGTCGCGTACGTCGTGATGACGAGATCGTAGCCGTCGAGCGCATCGATTTCGCGCGCGCGTTGAATCCCGCCGTGCGCGAGGACGCGCATCTCCGGCGTGAAGCGTGCAGCTTCCTGTTGCCAATTGAAGACGAGCGATTTCGGAACGACGACGAGCGACGGCCCATGGCCACCGCGCCGCCGCTCATCGAGAACGGCGAGCACTTGGACCGTCTTCCCAAGTCCCATATCGTCAGCGAGGCAGCCGCCGAATCCGAATGTGCGCAGGAAGTGCAGCCAGCCCACTCCTTCGCGCTGATACGGACGCAACACACCAGTAAATGAATCAGGCGCATCCGCCGGCGCTACGCCCGCGAAATCACGCAACGCATCGCGCGCGCGTTCGAACTGCGCGTCGACGGACACCATCGGCATCGCCGCCAATAAGACGTCGAGCAATCCGGTCTGTGCGCGCGTGAACCGAACGATGTCGCCGCTCACGTCGCCGAGCGCGGCGAGCGCGCCGTACTGCGACAGCCAGTCGAGCGGTAAGACGCCGATCGATCCGTCGGAGAGTGTGAGGGTCCGATCGCCGCGACGCCACGCCGCCAAGAGCTCGGGAAGCCCCGCCGAAATTCCACCAAAATCGACCGTCATCGATAGATCGAACCAGTCGATCCCCGACGCGACATCGGCGCGCTGTGCCCCCGCTTGGCGGATGCGACGCCCTTCATGCTCGACGTCCCACCCGAGCGCGACGGAGTGCGCCACGAGTACGTCGACGCGCGATTGCGGGACGAGCAGGCTGGGAACTCCTGGATGGGGACTGTACTCCTGCCGGCATCCAATCGTGAGCAACACGTCGAGCGCGGAACGCTCGGCGACCGCATCCCGGTGCACGACGCGACGCCCGTCGCGTTGGAACTCGCCGCTGCTCGGATGATCGAACGACACGACGACGTCGCCGTACATGAACGACAATCGCACGCCGGCCATCGGCGGTCCCCATTGGCGCGCGGACAATGGGATGATCGACACTTTGGGGAGCGGACGATTCCACACGTGCGTCACGTGCAACGACTCCGGAATGTCGAGCTCGGGAAGCGTCGGTAACGCGTACAGACTCTGCAACAAGAGGGGCACTTCGTCGTCGGTCACGGTGAAAGTGCCGAACTCACGCAATGTCTGCATCAACGGGAATGCGTCGGCGGGGGCGTAACGCGATACGGCAGTGCGCGTCACCATCATCCCATCGGCCAACACGATGCGCGGCTCGCTCAGGTCCAGCGTCTCACGATCGCGCCCAAATTCAGCGTGCAACTGATAGGTCCCGCTTTCGTCGGAGACGATGCGGAGCCGCACGGCCCACAGTTTTTCCGCGTCCCACGTGACGGGGAAAATCTTTCCTTCGGCGTCACGCACGACGCACCGCCCCGTATCGACGATGCGTCGCAACGCGGTATCGTACGATGGCCCGCGCAACAAGAATTGCCGATGCGTCGCGTACGGAACGGGCATTTGCGGCGATCCGACACCAACCAACATCTGCGCGATTTCCTGGTCGCGTGGATCGGCGACGCCCAACAACTGCGCCGGGCCACCACTCAATCGCTTGACGGCGGTCCACTCTCCAGACCGGCCGAGTGTCTGGGTCGCGAGCTCGATGACGAGACCGGCCGGAGCACCGGGAGCGCCGTGCGGGACGGCGGCTGTCGCGGCCGCGTCGATGACGTAGACGACTCGCCGAGTCTCGGGCCAGTCGACGCGCGCGCCATTGCCGTTGTTCTGCGGCGTCAGCGTCGCGACCGACATCTGCGCCTGCGTTTCGTCGAGCGCTTTTTTCCAGCGAGGGGTCGGCTCGCGCCGCTTAGCGTGACCGTGCAGGAAGGCCCGATTCCCGAAAAGCCATCCACGCCGCCGCGCCGAGATCAGGGTCGCCCAGACGTGTGGACAGACCCCCTCGTGGGCGAACGTCTGACAGTCGCAGGTATAATCGAGCGCCCCCAGCTCATCGACGAAAATCCGGACGTCATGCCGCTCGGCGCCCCGCACCCAGGCGGTAATGGCCCGGTCGGCCCGGAGCATGTCGCGGACGCGCCCTTCCCGGTGGTATTCCGCCCCCTCGGCTTGGGTCTCCAACGGGAACGACTCGGCGATGTCGTCCGGGATCCCGCTCCCTTCCACGAGCGTCAACGGGAGGCGGCAGGCAAAGGGGAGCGGTTTTGGGGCATCCCCGCAAGTTATCGTGCTCGCCGATGGGGAACCAGCCTCGGTGGGGCGATTCGCGGGAGTGCCTGTTTTACACCGCCTCCGCCAACGCCACGAAGTTGAAATCGCGGATCATCATCGGCGGCACGATGGTGGGCGCGGCAGGCCATCCACCTTGCCAAGGCGAGTATCCAAACGACGCACGCGCGGTCGGTCCAACCGCGATGAGGCGATTGAGAAAGAACCACGGCGATTCGACGAATCGAAAGTCACGCACTGACCGGTCGATTTTGCCGTTCCGGATGAGATAACATCCCCCGTTGGTGACTCCGGTGAGACCCGTTCCATCGCGGACGACTTCGACGTCAGCGACGCGATTGACGTAAATCCCGTCTTTACAGTTGGCGATCATTTCTTCGATCGACGTCGTCCCCCCTCCCATCCGGAACGATTCGGGGGGATCATTCGACGGCGTAATGCCACGCTCGGCCGCGAAATAGGCGCGATACGCGAGATTCTCGAGCACGGCGCCCTTACCGAGCCAAGTCATCGCCACGAGTGGATACGCTCCCGTATTGAACGGTAAATATCCTCCCTCCGGGTCATTCGGATCCGACGAAAGTGTCAACCGAGCATCGAGAATGCGTTCGTTGAATCGCACCCGGTTGGCTCTACGGTCGTACAAGGGTCCGGCGCCTTCCAGCACACTTTGCGCATCGAACGCGGTTCCCATTTTACAGACGAGTTGTGCGACCGCGGCGGGCCCTAAGATCGCCGTGCGTCGTCCCGGCTCGACCACTTGTGGATTCGCCGCGAGCCGGGTGAGTCGAATCGCCTCTTGTGCGACATGATCGGGGCGGAGGGTGTCCCAATCCCGCGCCGCTTGTCCGGCCCATCCTCTCCCTTTGCCGTCGGCATTCCACGCAGTCACCGTCAATTCGGCGTCGGTCTCCAGTCCGGCCGCACAGAGCCCCTGTTTGTTGGCGACGCACCGTGAATGGACCCACACACCAATGAATGCGGCTCCCGTCAGCTTCGCATTGATCACCGGTTCGGCGAGCATCCGCGCCGCGGCATGCCGTCCGTCAAAGAACGCGGCCAGCGTACTCTCTTTCCATGCGGTATTCGACCCATAGTGCTGAGGCGCGATCGGCATCGTCGTCTCGATCGGATCGCCGGGTTGCTCGCGGGCGATCCGATCGACATAGGCAATCGCTTGCCGGAGACGGTTTCGGTCCAGCTGATTGATGTTGAGCGACATCGGCACGCGATGCCCGAATTGCGTCGAGAGCGTCACGCCCAACCAATCGCCGCTCTCATTCAGACGAATTTCCCCGCGCGCCACGCGTGCGGTCCCCATGGCACGATGGTCGATCGAGACCGACGCGGTATCACCAGACGTCAAATCGAGCAGTTCCTTCGCCAATGCTTGCAGCTCGGAGGGGGACAACACCGGCGACGTCGTCGTGAGTCGACGCGGAAACGACAGCGTCATTGTTCCGCCCTGAGCGTCAGCGAGATGATGTCCACGTCACGACACAATGCCGCGGGGGCGTTGATGAACGACGTCACCTCTTCCCACGGTATTCCTTTCGGAGTTCGTACGACTGACGGTAATACGGTCGTCGCATCGCCGAGCGCGAGCAGATTCTTTTGAAAGGTGGCTTTGGTCGCACACTTGAGCGTGACGTCGGTTCGTGCGACCGGTTTGCCATTCTGGATTTCGACCATCATTCCATACACCGTTGCAAGCGACAGCCCTGCCTCGGCGCGCGACATTCCGCCCCGCACGATGAACCCGTGTGAGATTTCCTTCGCCAAGTCGTACACCGTCATCGGACTCGTCGCCGGTGCGACGCGGAGCATGCCGAATGCACTCGTCGGAACGCTGGTCGGTCGTGTCGCGACAGTTCCACCATGGGAGCGCAAAGGACGTCCTCGTCTGGCATACCATTCCGCGAGCGCCGGTGCCGTTTCACGCGTCGTGTGATAGTCGACGACGTGTCCGCGATCGATCAACGTGTACGGTTCAGGAGCAACGCCTTCGTCGTCCCACCCCGCCGCCATGCTGGAGGGGAGCTTGCGATCCGACGTGATCGTGAGCAGCGGGGAACAGGCGGGCTCGGGAGCCGCCACGATGTCGAGCGGTGGGGTGAGAAACGTCGTCCCAGACGCATCCGCCTCCAATCCAAGCGCGCGTTCGGCATCGAGGGCGAGTCCCAGCGTCTCGCCGACGAGGCTGGCGAACGTGGTTCCGTCAAAGACGACGGGAAACCGTCCAACGTCGAGAAAAGGACGCACTCGGAGCTCGCGCAATCGCGTGACCTCATCCATTCCTGCGAGCACGTCGTCGACCAATCCAGGACGCGTCACGAGCTCGAATCCACCGCTCGCTTCCAGCGCGTTCGGACGAAGAACGGTGGGGAAATCGGTCGGATGATCGGGCATCCTGGCGCCCCCCCAAACACCGTGACCACCCTTCATGAAGTATTGTGTCACCAACGAGTCGTCGGTCGACGCGAACACCCGAGTCTCCGCGTCCCAGGCAAAGCCACCATCAGTCACGGGGCGATTGCGATACACCGGCGCCGTACTCTCGGTCAACGACGCCAACATGCGATAGTGATCGTCCAACGAGACGGTGAACGGATCGACGATGACGGGCGCTCGCCATTCCCCTTGCACGCGTGGCGCCGGAGCCAACGCCGTGATGCGCTGCGTTCCCAACACACGATTGGTTGCGGCATACCGCGTCGCGCCTTCGACCGCGCTGCGAGCGGTGGCCACAACGGCGTCGGTGGTCAACACACTGCCGTATTGAAAGCCCCACGTCCCTTGCACCCGCGCGCGAATCCCATAACTCACCAGCAGCTCAACTGTGGCGCCGGAGGGAAGTGGCGCGACACGAAGCGCGCGCGCCGCTCCAATACGAATGTCAGCGAACTCCGCACCGGCTCCCCGCGCGGCGTCCATGGCCACACGCGCGAGTTGCTGAAACAGGGCCGGATCTGGATTGTCCGGTAGAAATGCGGATGGTGCATGTCGTCGTGCCGCACCCGTCGCGGGAATACGGACGGGCTCGGCGAGCGCCGAGCGCATCGATAGCCCAACCCCGAGCGCAGCGCAGCCACCGGTCCGAAGAAATTGTCGTCGCGTCGTCATCGAGACGTTACGGGTGAGATTCAGTGACCAGCGCCTGGACACGCCGCGCCAAGCGAGACTCATCCGCGCGTGTCGTTACCGGGAGGTAATCCCGAATTTTTCCACGCCCATCGACGAGCACGAGCGCGCGATCGAGCCATTCGGCATGAAAAGCTGGAGCAACAGGAGAGGGCGTCGACATTTTCGATCCATATTCGCCGGCGACTTTCTCGCCAGCCCAGAGCGCGACGGGAACGGTGAAATGTCGTTTGGTTCGATAATACTCCGCGAGCCATGTCACTTCGTCCGCCGGCTCGGCGATCGTCGGACCGATGTGCCCCGTCGTGGCGGTGACCAAGACGACTTGAACGCCACTGGGAAACTGGCGCGCCAATCGTTGGAGCGCCGGCATGAGCATTGTTTGAGCCCCCTCGAACGCCAGCACGTGCACGACACCGTCGTTCAACATCCGAGTACTCGGCGTGGAATGATACGCCGAGTCGGGCGTATTGAGCCACGCGTGCGCGGTCAATGGTGGCGCAGGTTGCCCGAGGGCTTTGAAGACGGCGAGACGTTCTCGCAGTTGCTCCCGCCACTGCGTCGCCATGGGAACACTGTTTTCCGGACGCGGCCGTTCAACGTCCCCCTGATGGTCGCTCCCAAACGTCGATAGAATCATACAGAGCGAATCGAAGCGCGCTCGTCCATCGGGACGTTGCTGGAACGCAACCGCGGCTTCTCGAAACGGATACTCGTACATCACCGCCATGCGCCGTTCGCTAAAATTGAAGTGCGCAACGATCTTCGTGAGCGCGAATGCGGCATCGATGACGTGCTGTGGTTGCCGAGCCGCGTCCGCTGCGGAGACGAGATTTTGTGCCGCTTGGTATTGCCGGTAGAGGATGTCGGTACTGTCACTCCGAAGCGCATACCCGGACGCCGGGAGCGCAGATAACTTTGCCGCGTAGGCCTCCGCGACAGTCAGATTGCGCGCGAGTCGCGCTGAATCTTGTTCGGTGTTCGTCAACAGTGTGATCAACGCACCGAGCACTTCCGACTTCGCCACGTTGCCCGCCGGCGTCGTGGGGAGCTGTGCCAGTCGTTGCTCAATATACCGGCGCGCGACATCGTCTTCCTCCGCGCGAAAGGCGACCTCCGCGCGATCCACGAGCGCGCGCCCGTCGACATCGGCATGTGCCGCGGTGTCGAGCCGCGCGAGCCAGATTCGAGCGCGCGCGACTTTCGCCGCGCGAATGGAATCGGCGGGATACGTATCACGACTGAATGGATATTGTGTCCCCAACTGTGCGTCATACAGCCGGAGATCGCTGACCGCCAAACGGGCGCCGATCTCCATGGAAGTCGGGCGCGTATCCGTCCGTGACAACGGACCCACCGCCGACGCCGCCAGCGGCGCATTGATCGGACGAAGTGGCGGAAATGGGAATGGTAACGCCGTATCCTGCGCGTCTCCCGTCGCGGAGATGCTGGCCGTGCAGACGACCAACACTCCCGCGGCAATGATTCGGAACTTCATGATGAGGTCCACCGATACCGCGTCGCGAGGAATTATTGGCTCGCGCACCCGGTGGTAATGTGCGGATTGTACCGCCCTTCCACCGCCACCGTGAACGGAATCGCCGTCCCGGTTGCGTAGCGATATCCTCCGATGGGATAGTTCCCCGTTGGGAACACCGTCTCCGGATCGCGGCCGTAATTTCTGACCAACCGCCGCATGTCTCCCAACCGGCGTCCCGTGAGATACAGCCAGAACGCGCGCTCACTGTAGACGAGATCGATCTGCGCGCTCGTCGTTCCGGGATCCGGCAGCGGTCCCAAGCCTACCGTCGTTCGTAACGTGTTGAGGATGGTGAGCCAGTTCGGATCGCCGGCATTCACCGCCGCCTCGGCTTCGATGAGCCGCGCTTCGACGCCGCTCGCGATGACGATGGGATCGGTGCTGTTCAGGTATTTGTGCTGGAAGTACAACGAATCCGTCGGAACGGTCTGCCGCGTCTGAAAGAATTGGCTCGGCACTCGTGGGTCGTTCGCGGAGACGAACGGCAGTCCATTCTGTCCCTCATGTTCGCCAACACCGCCGAGCGGACCGTACTGAAAGTTGAGGAACGGATTGGACTGCCCCGGGTCCGTCGTATAGGTAAATGACGTCGGCACCGTCGTGACCGCCGCTGCCGCCTGCGCATACTGGCCAAGATCCAACAAGGCACGCCCTTTGAGGACCTGGGCGAGATTCAGGAACTGCGTACTATCATGCCCGTGCGCCAATGCGGAATCCGCCTCCGCCAGGGCATACTTCGTGGCCGAATCGGTCGTATACGGGCCGCTGTACACGCTGACGTTATCGGTGCTGATATCGTTGATGGGAAATCCGGAGCAGATATCCTCGGCCATCTGAAGGATCAGGGCGCTTCGGAGCGCGTACAGTTGCGTGAGATACTCACCGCGAAGTGGCTCGATCCCATACGCGAGCATGGCATTCAAGGCGACGGATGAGTTGGCGAATGCGCGATCCAACGAGGTGAGATGCGGGTCATCACCATTCGCGACCGCCTGGCTCGCCAGATAAGCGGTGTCACGCCGATCCAGATTTAATGTATAGTCGGCATTGGGAGTTCCTGGCGGGTAATAAAAGTCGTACATCGTCTCGTCCGTAAAGAACGACACCTCGGATGCGGCATATCCAAAAAATCGCGTGAAGTTATAGACCGCGTCCAATCGGCGGCTATTCGCGCCGGTCGCGTTGGCAATATCCTGATCTTGGATCAACGTGGGATTGCTCACGTCTAGGAGCCCATGACATCCCATGACACACAGGGCCATGACACCAAGCAAGGACCGGAACGTCGTGTGTACCGAGAAGCCGTTCATCGCACGTACCTTGAGAAGATGGAAGGAAGGACGAGTCGCATGTGATGTTGAGCGCACGGGTTACGGCGTGATGTCGAAACGGAACGACCAGGCGCGGGCCTGCGGAATTCCAGAGGATGACCAGTTGTCCAGCCGCGAGCGGCTCTCCGGATCGGTACCCGAGTACTTGGTCCAGAGTGCGAGATCGCGCCCCTGCAAGCTGACTGAGGCACTCGAGAAGCGCAGGTGCAACGGCTTGACCTCCAGGAACCGCTGCGGAATGTTGACGGTAACGTTCAACTCGCGCCACCGCGTAAAATCACCCGGGACCAGAAAATCCTCGTAATTATCGAGGGCGTATCGGGCCTGCGCGATCGGATTACTGCCACGAACGAAAGCCGCCGAGCACAAGGCATTGGTGATACACGACGCGCCGATGGCGTCGAAGCGCAAGAAATCCATCTGACGATCGAACAGTGCGGAGAGCCGAACCCGCCCATTCCATAATCCGACCGTTGGGGTCAGCGTCAACGTCTTCGGAGGATCCGTCACGCCAAGAAAGCGATTGACCGAATCACGAATGACTTCGTTCGTAAAGATGATCCCGTCCGCGTGTCCACCAACGGTGTCGGCAACCCCGACCACTCGGCGGCCGAACACGGCGTTGGTTTGATAGCCGATCGCCGTTCCGTTCGGGAACGGAGTCCGGTATTCCGTTTGATCCCCGATGCTCAACACTTTGTCCGTCAGATAATTGTACCCAACGTTGAGGTCCGCGCGGACCGAGTGCGCCTCGTAGAGCGGCACCGCCAGCGTCGCCTCGAAGCCGTGCGTCGATTGATCGCCGACGTTGATATAGACCGCCGGAAGTCCTTGAGTGTTGTTGAAATTTTGAATCTTGTCGTCGATACGGCGCCGGTGCCACGTGAGCCCGGCTTGAATGTCGCGCACCAAGGTGATATCCGCCCCCCATTCCGTTTCCCGGCTATACTCGGGACGGATGGTCGGATTCGCCAAACGTGACCGTTCGAAGAGATCTTGTACTTGCCCTTCGACGAGAACCGCGCCACCATCCACCGAGCCCAGCTTCATCGTGGACGTGGGGTATCGGCTCGCTGCGCCATGCGACGTGCGCAGACGAAGCTGTGTCAATCCGGGAACGTGCGGCATGAACGGCTCGTCCGAGACGATCCACGACGCACCCAACTTGGGATACGGCGTCGGATGGTACTTGTCGCCGAGCGACGTCGAACCGTCGATCCGCAACGATCCGGTGAGAAAGAGCCGCTCGTGCACCCCGACGACTTCTTCGCCGTACGTCCCGAGCGATACTGTTTCACTCCACAGCTGCTCTATCCCCTTGTTCCGCAGCGTGGCGACAGACGTACTTCCGGGCGCCAACCCGCTGCCATAGATGTCGACACCGCTCAAGTTGGCGTACCCGTATTGGACACCGACCGTGCTGCGGAAGCTCATCACGCCGGGCCGAGCGAGCGCGGTCAACGCCAAGGTTCCGGTGCGCCCGGTGTTGTCTTCGCGCTCGTCCGACGCCTGGCCGTCGGTATAGCCCGCAATCAATCCGGCGGGCAACACCATTTGCGTCGTCGTCCCGTTGCGATCCAGACCGAACGTCGCCGTTCCGGTGAGCCACGAGGTCAATTGCGCCGTGACGTTCAGCGCGGTCGTGAACCGCCCTGCATGTTCCGTCGTTTTTTGCAGCCCCAACACCATCGCGCTGTAATACGCGTTGTCATTGATGTTGATCTGCGACGGATTGCTGCCCCATGTCTTGGGGGCACCAGCTCCCTGGTATTGGGAGCTGAATACCTGTGTCTGGACCGTCCGATGATCCGTTTGAACGTATCCGACTGTGAGATTTGCGGTCGTCGTCGACCATGGAACGGCTGTCAGGCTCGTTTGTCCGCCGATCACCTGCAATCGGTTGGGCGTCAATTGATCATCGCTGAGCGATTGGACACCGAGCTGCTGCTTGAGAAATGGCTGCAGTGCCGGAGGAACTCGCAACGCCCCGACCTGCGAGTTGTAATTTCCGGAAGCATAATATTGAATCTGCTGCGTCCCGCCGGAGATGTTGGCGCCATATTGCCAGGTGGGACGGCTCTTCGCCAAAATCGAATACCTATCGTCGGCCACGATCGTCGGCGCGACGGTAATGCTGTCCAGGATGCACGCACCGTACTGATACTGGTACACGAGCGAGCATTGCCCTTGGTACGCGGCCCCCGACGAGTCGTGACTCCACACGCGATTCCCGCGTTCGATCCGCGTCTTTGGCACCGACGTGGTGACTGGTCTGGCGTACCAATTGAACCGGGTTTTTCCCGGGGCACCACGTTTCGTCGTGATGACGATGACACCGTTAGAGGCGTCCGGACCATACAGCGTCGACGCCGAAGGCCCTTTCACGACTTCGATCGTCGCAATGTCGTTCTGATTGAGGTTGTTCAGCGGACTCTGCATCTCGCCGGTCGCCGAGCGAGGGTCTGGGCCAATCTGTCCGCCGCGCTCGACCAAGTTGTTGCTCTGATAGCGAACCCCATCGACGATCACGATCGGCTCGGGATTCAACGCCGTCGTCGACGTCCCGCGCAGCCGGAGCGTGATCTCTCCGCCAGCCATTCCCCCGTCCCCCGTGATCACTTGCAACCCGGGCACGCGCGACTGCAGCAGCTCCGTCGTACTCCCGACCGGCGCTTCTTTGACCAACGAGTCGGCGTTGATGGTGGCAACGACGTGCCCGAGCTCTCGAACCCGCTGTGTCCCCGTCGCCGTCACGACGACCTGATTGAGCGTATTCACACTCGCCCCGAGCGCGAAGTCGATCGACACGGTCTGCTCGTCCGTGATCGTCACCGCCTTGGTCTGTCGCGAATAGCCGACGTACCGCGCCACCAACCGGTGTGTCCCGGCGGCAACGTTGTCGAACCGAAATTCCCCTTTGTCATTCGTCCGGACGTTACGAACGGAATCATCCAACACGACGTTGGCTCCGCTCAGCGCGCGCTTGGTCGACGCGTCAATTACCGTCCCAGTGATGATTCCACCCGCGATTCGGGACGCATGCTCCTGATCCGCGACGGCGACGACCAGCCCCGTTCCCCCATCAGAGACGACGTGCAGTCCGGTTCCGGCCAGAATGCGCTCGAGCGCCGTCCCGAGCGACACATCCGAGAGGTGCATGCTCACGCGCCGGGACGACGCGAGCGTTTCCAATTGATACTGGATCTGCACGCGCGCACCGGCCGCGGCCGCGCGAATGGCGGTCTCGATCGACGCATGATCCACGTCGATCGCGATGCGCCGCGCCATCAATGCATCGGCGGTCTTGTCGCGTGCCGCGTGCGATGCGTTGTCCGCCACGGACACGTGCTGCGCGCGCAACGCCGGCGCGGCCAGTCCGGAGAGCACACTCGCGACCAGACCAGCACACACCGCTGTCCGGACAAGGAAACGATTCACCGTCCAACCTCCGCAGATGGAGAGAGTAAACTGTTTGGATCGCGTCGCTGGACGTCGGGTTCACGAGAGGCCCGTCGCTTCGGGCGCAAGATCACGGAATCCCCGTCGAGCGAGAGATCGACGTTCAAGAGCAACTCCAACTTCTTGAGCGATTGCGTCGGGTCGGCGTAATCCAGCGTCGTCGTGACGTGCCGCTGCGCCAAGTCCGGATTGACGAGCCGGAATTTGTATCCATACCACCGCTCGAGCGTCGCCAACACGTCCGAGACCAACGCCCGATCGAACACGAGATGCCCGTCGGTCCACGCCGTGTATTGCGTGATGTCGTCGCCACGCGCGAGGACGTTGCCGGAGTCACTCATCACGCCGATCTTCCCGGCGGTCACGACGAGCGACGCCGCTCGTGCCGTCGTCGAGGTCACCGCGACTTTTCCGGCGGTGACGGCGACCACTACGGCACCATCGGTTGGATAGTGCCGAACGTCGAACTCCGTCCCCAGGACCTTCGTCGCTACCGTGCCACTGCGGACGATGAACGGCGTCCCCGTCCCAGCGGCGACGGTGAAGAAGGCTTCCCCAGTGAGGTGAACAGTCCGCGGCGCACCGGTCGTGACGAGCTCAGAGCGCGGTCCCAGCGTGACACGCGATCCATCCGCCAAGGAGAGCGTCGCCCGTTCCCCGGTCCGCGTGATGTACCGGTGCTCACTCCAGCGGTTGGTCGTTCTGGGACCGAGGACGACGCCCGCGATGATGGCGCCCAGCACCGCAAAGGTAGCCCCTCGGGCGAACAACGTTCCAAAACGCGGGAGGTGCATTTTCTCGGCAGTTGAACGATTGTTCGAATCTCGTGGGGTGCCCGCATTCCCACGAGATGTAAAAGCCGCTGCTGTCTCTCGCGTCCGGATCGCCTCACCGACAGTGCGCATGACATCGTCAGCCCGAGCGACGTCGACGATCGGGATCGTCTCGAACGCAGCCTTGACCCGGGCATGAAGCACCCGAGCCTCGGTCGAGGATTCGAGCAGCTGTTCCATGTCTGCCCGCGTGGAGTCCGACCCCTCACCCGCGACATAATCGGTGATTCGCGCCAGGAGGATCGCATCGTCATTCGTCACATCCAACTGACGCACACAGGCGCAAAATCTGGAACAACTTTTTTTCCGACACTGAATTCGCGTCAGGACGACTAGGTCAGGACAGCGCTCGAATCGCCTCGATCAACCGTTTCGTCGCCCGGTACATCTGGGTGTGTACCGTCGCCACGTCGACGCTCAACGTTTCGGCGATCACCGCATACGACAACCCAGCCGACCGATTCATCAGGAAAATCTCTCGGCACCGCGGCGGCAACGCATCCAACGTGCGCCGCACGACCGCCGAGAGCTCCGCGGCCTCGAGCCCTTCGCTCCCACGCTGCGGCGCGAACGGAAAGGTCAACGTCAACAACGCCTCCCCTGCCCGTCGCTCCGCGCGCTCGTGCCGTAACACACTGATCGCGCGATTACGCACGGCACGAGCGAGATATCCACCCAACGTCCCCGTGATCCGTAGCTCGGTGCGCTGCTCCCACACCGTGATCAACACATCTTGCACGACGTCCTGCGCGACATCGGCGTCGCCCACGATGAGCTGCGCCACGCCCAACAGCGACGATGTGTGTGCGCGCACCACGCCATCGTACGCGGCCGCGTCGCCACGACGAAGCGCGGCGAGGATTTCGGCGTCGTGCGGAGTACCCCGTGTAGTACCCTGTCTAGTGCCGCGCACGGGGCGATCGGCGGAGAAATCCTGCCCCTTTGCAGACTCCACTGCCCACACTGAGCGCTCCGGACGATCGTGCGCGTCCGGGGGAGCCGCGAAATAACGGTACGTCAGCGTCAGCACCCCCCAAGTATTGCCGCGAGACCGAAAGTCCGCCATAGGAACTTCCGCGAGGAAGTTCAGCGAGGAAATTCCGCCCGCCCCTCCCCAGAGGGAGACATGGGGATTCCCCCATTCTTACAGTTATCCCTGGGGGACGCCGATACTTCCCTACGCTAAGAGGGTTATCCATGGCGCATCACGCACACGAACCGCAGCCCCCAAACCGTCTCTCCACCGTACGGCAGCGTTGGAGTACCGCAGTCAATCTGGGACTCGCCGGAGCGGCGTTCGGGTTTCTCTTCCCCATCGTCGCGGTCCTGCTGATCGTCGTCACGGGGACAGCCTCTTCGTTGGCCGAGGCGAATCGGCATAACCCAGTGATGTATCTCATCGAATTGGCGCCTCTTCTGATCGGCGCCGTCGCCGCCCTCACTGGCGCACATCTCGATCATACGCGTCGTCACATCGAATTCAATGACCGACGCTTTCGCGCCATTTTCGATCACGCCGCCATCGGAATTGCGTTGCAAGACGGCGAAGGGCGGTTCCTCGAATCCAACGCCGCGTTCCAACAGATCCTCGGCTACACCGGCGACGAGCTGCGCACGCTCCGCGCGGCCGAGCTCTCGCCCAGTGAGGAAGCGTCCGCGGCGCGCAATCTCGTGCGCGAGCTCGAGGCGGGACAGCGCGAGGCCGTCAAAATCGAAAAAAACATCCGCCGCAAAGACGGAACACTGTTGTTATGCGAGCTGGTCATCTCCCGCGTGCTGGACGAACACGACGACATTCGCATGGTCGGGATGATTCAAGACATCACCGCCCGGCGCCAAATGGAAACGGAGCTGTCGTACCAAGCGTGGCACGACGTGTTGACCGGGCTCGCGAACCGGGCCCGTTTGCTCGACCGGACTCGAACGGCGCTCGCCGCGGCCAAAACGCCCGACAGCGTCGCGATGCTCTTCATCGATCTCGACGGCTTCAAGTCGATCAATGATTCTTTGGGCCACAGCACCGGTGACTCGCTCATTCGCGCCGTCTCGCATCGCCTCCTCGGCGCCACTCGCGGAAGCGACACCGTCGCCCGGCTCGGCGGCGACGAATTCGCCGTCTTGGTGCATGGCGTGACCAGCAATGAGGACGTCATGATCGTCGCGCGCCGCATCATCCAATATGTGGGACGCCCGATCACGTTGGACGATCGAGAGCTCGTCGTGACCGCGAGTGTCGGCATCGCGCGCGGTACCGCCGGCGATGACGCGGACGCGTTGCTGCGCAACGCCGACCTCGCCATGTACCGTGCCAAGGCTGCCGGCCGCTCGCGCGCGGAGCTCTTTGCGCCGGAGATGCACGAGGCGATTCGTGAACAGCTCGCGCTGCAATCGGATTTACGCCGGGCACTCGCGAACCAGGAGTTCGAGCTGCACTATCAACCGATCGTCCATGCGTCGTCGGAGCGCATCGCGGGAGTTGAATCGCTGATCCGGTGGCGCCATCCAGACCGTGGGCTCCTCAATCCGGCGGAATTCATCCCGGTGGCGGAGGCGACGGGGCTCATCCTCCCGATCGGCCGATGGGTGCTCCGTACCGCATGCGCGCACGGCGCCGCGTGGTTTGCCGCCTCCAACGTGGAACCGGGCGCGCCGCCGCCGTTCTATATGACGGTGAACGTATCGAGCCGCCAATTGCTCGACGACGCGATCGTCACCGACGTCGCGGAGGCACTACAGGGTAGTGGGTTTGTCCCGAGTGCGCTCGTGCTCGAGATCACGGAAGGAGTGATCATGCACGACATCGATCGCTCACTCGATCAATTGCACGCACTCAAGGCCCTCGGCGTTCGCATCGCCGTGGATGATTTTGGGACGGGCTATTCGTCGCTGAACTACCTGCAGCAACTTCCGATCGACGTCGTGAAGATCGATCGCGCGTTCATCCGCGGACTCGGCTCCAACGGTCATAGCGAATCACTCGTTCGCACGGTGATCGCGCTCGCCGACATGCTCGATGTCCAATGCGTCGCCGAAGGGGTCGAATATCCCAAACAACGTGATTTCTTGACCGGGCTCGGGTGCCACGCGTTGCAGGGATATCTTTATTCGACGCCCGTTGCGCACGAACACATCACGGCGCTCCTCCACACGTATCAGGGATGGAACGCCGTGATAACCAATGGCGTGACAACCAATGGCGTGACAACCAACGGCGAGACATCCGACGCGACTGCGGCTGTCGCGCTCAACATCGTCGCCGCGGAATTGACGGCAGACCGCGAGGCTATGCGCTCTTCCGTCCCCGTCCCTTCTGCGCCGATGAACGGCGAGCTGTCGTACTCTGCCGACTCGCATGCGAGCTTGCATGCGACGTCGTCCCCCGACGGGTCCCGCTCCGACGCCCAGCCGCCGCGCCTCGTCCGCGAGACTTAGGTTGCTGCAGGCTCGCTTTGAGGCGCGCCATCAAATCGATCACTTTGTCGTCTTCGCGCGCCTTCGCGGGCGCACTCAATTTGACGGCCTTGCCGCGCGTTTTCGCGTGGATCACCTTCATGAGATTGGCGCGATAGTCGTCGGTATATTTTTCCGGATCGAACGACGACGCCAAGTTGTGCACCAACTCTTTGGCCATCGAGAGCTCTTGCGGGCGCACCGATGCTGATGACGGAAAGTGGAGCTCGTCCGTATCGACCAGCTCGTCGGCGAACCGCATGATGTCGAGCACGAGCGCATCGTCGACGACTTTGATCCCGGCGAGATGTTGCGTCGAGCGCAGGATGATCTTCCCGATGCCGACCGCTTTCGTCTCGCGCAAGACGTCGCGCAACAACGCGTACGACTTGTCGCCCCCTTTCTGCGGCACCAGATAATACGGCGTCTCGAAGTAGCGCGGATCGATCTCGTCCTGCAACACGAAGTCGAGAATGTCGACGGTCGACGACGCTTCGAGCGCGGCCTGCTTGAAGTCGTCTTCGGTCATCACGACGAACTTCCCCTTCTGGTACTCGTACCCTTTGACGATGTCGTTCCACGCGAGCGGCCCCGCCCCCTTGCTGCTGAAGCGCTCGTACTTCACGGGCGACAAATCTTTTTTATACAGCAACCGAAAGGAGATGTGGTTCGGCCGCACGGCCGTCCGTAACTCCACCGGAATGTTCACTAACCCGAAGCTGAGACTCCCCTTCCAGATCGACGCCATCGCTCCTCCCGGCTTGAATGCCTAGCGTGAGAGGAAGCAAAGACGGTGCCGAATGTGAATTGTCATATTTGTGATGACGGCAGCTTTACGGACTCAGAAAATGCGCGCCACGCTCGCCCCGGAGATGCTCTCGAAGCGCCACAATTGCCGCTTCACGATCGCTCCCCGTGAGCCAGTCGGCCTCGACGATCCGTTTCCCGCGCCCTTCGACCGCCATCGCCACTCGTCCGGCGCGCATGACGAGGAGCGCCCCAGCTCCGCGCGGGCGGGAGAGTGGATCGCGGTCGGCGAGGTCGAGCTGCAGGGCGTACGGATTCGCCGGGTCACTGGTGGCGATGACACTGAACGAGTGTTCGACAGCGTCGGTCCGCTCTGACGCAATCTCTCGAAGCCGTTCGACTGCATCCGGAACGGCGAACTGCGCACCTCCAAGCCCTCGAACGAAGTAGCCGCGCCGGACTTCGCCACGGAATTCCATCCGCTTGAGCTCGTGATAGATGTCGCGCCACCCGACCGGCGGCTTTTCACGTCGCCACCAGTCGCGCGAAACGATCCCATATCGGAGTAGCCATTGCCGAGCGATGGCGGCGGCCTGCGCGTCGGGATCGAGGATGGGACCAAGCGTTCCGGCTTTGTGGACCAACGACCATCGCCCGCTCCATCCCGCGGCGCCGCCGGCACCCGGCTTATCGGGACGCCGCCATTTTGGGAGCCGGCGCACCGAGGCGCGGCGCTGACGTATCGGGCGGGAGCGATTCAGAAACGTTTCGGGGAGCCAACGCTCCGGATCGTATGCCGCTTCGGGAACGAGTGGCTTCCATTGCACGACTTGCCGCAATGCTTCCGCCGTGTCGTTCGTCACGAGACCGAATGCGGTCAGCTCGCGCAACGCTTCGCGTAACGCGAGCGGAGACAGTGGGGTCGCGATCTGGAGATCGGGGAGGAACGACGCGCCTTCAGCAAGGATGACGTCGTACACGTGTCGTGCATTCGCGCTCAAGAGCGCGATGTTCGGATCGGACAACCAGAGGCGTCCTTCGCCGCGCGCGAAGAAACGGACACGCGTCAGTGAGATGGCATTGGTCGTCGCGTCGTAGTTCCCGTCGCCGGTCCATACGGCTTCACCACTCGCGAGCCATTCCGACAACCACGCGGGATCGTAGTTCGCCACGCGAGATTTGAGATAGTCACGCTCCCACGCTCCGGCGGGACGCGCAACGCCATACAGTTGCCGGATGACGGTCGCGACGCCCCCTTCACCGGCGAGACGATCGCGCGGATCGACGTGTTGCCATCGTTGTAAAAATGCCGCGAACTGTGGCAGCTCCACCGCCTCGATTTGCTTCCGCAACGTCGCCAGCGCACGCCGTCGCGCCAACTCGGCGAGCTTGCGCGAGAGATACTCGGTGTCGGTAATCTCCGGGCGAAACTTTCCGACGACGAGACGCCCGCTCTTCCGCCACGCATCGAGCCGTCGTTCGATCCAGGGCAACGACCATCCGTATCGCGCATGCACTTCACGCGCGGTCACGGGGCCAGCCAGCGCGAGATATTTCGCGAGTAATCCGCGACGCCCGCCTTCACCTTCACCGTAGTCGGCGGCGTGCTCGGGATCGGTCTGTGCCAACGCGTTCTTCCGGCGTTCGACGAGCTCCCAGAGCGCGGTCAACGTCTCGTCGTCGCGCTCGACGGTCCCCATGACTTCGTCGAGCAATCCGCGATCGAGTGACAACAATGCCGCGCGTTGTTCGGCGCGCGGGGTGTCGTCGCCGTACAGCCAATCCATGACGAAGCCGAACTGCAAGCTCGCCGCGAACGGCGACGCGGCGTCGGTTTGCACGACGTGCACGGCAATCTCACCGGCGTCGAGCGCGGCGAGGACGCGTTTGAGTCCGTCGATGTCGAACGCGTCTTGCAACACTTCGCGATACGTTTCGACGAGAATCGGGAAGCTGGGGAACTGTTGCACGGTCTGCAACAGATCGAGCGACTTGAGCCGCTGGAGCCAGAGCGGCATCCGCTTGTTCGGCATTCCGCGCGGGAGCAGCAAGGCGCGCCCCGCGTTCATGCGGAACCGCGCGCCGAAGAGCGACGAGCCGCCGACTTCTTCCATCACCAACTGCTCCGCTTCCGCGGGTGACAATCCAAGAAGCGACTGAATGGGTGGAAGGGTGCCGAGCTCGGGCATGCGGAGCATGACACCGTCGTCGGTCGTTTGCACTTGCACGTCGACGCCGCCGAGTGACTCGCGAGCGCGTTGCGCCAGCGCCATGGCCCACGGCGCGTTGACGCGTCCACCGAAGGCGGCGTGCACGACGACGCGAACTGATCCTGTCTCATCGCGAAAATGTTCGATGACGATGTTCCGATCGTCCGGAACGACCTTTGTCGCGGCGCGCTGGGATTCGATGTAACGGCGCAACGCGTTGATGGTCATCGCGTCGCAGGCATATCGCTCCATCAACGTTGCGTCATCGACACCGGCCGATAATTCACGACGAAGTGCGCCGACGCGCTCGCTGAGCGCAAGCGATCGCGCCCCATATTCTCCGTGCCAGAACGGCATCCGCGCGGGGACGCCAGGCGCCGGTGTGACGATCACGCGATCGTGCTCGATCTCCGCGATCCGCCACGTCGTCGATCCCAGTTGAAAGACGTCGCCGACCCGCGATTCGTGGACGAACTCTTCGTCCAGCTCACCCAGGCGAGTTTTGTCGGGGAGATTGACGGTGTACAATCCGCGATCGGGAATCGTCCCGCCGGAGATCACCGCCGTCATTCGGCTCCCGCGCGACCCGCTCAGCGTATTGGTCGCGCGGTCGAAGGAGATGCGCGCCTCCAGCTCCGCCGCGACTTCCGACGGGTACTTTCCGGACAACATCGCCAACACTTCGTCGTACGCGGCGCGCGTCAACGCATGATACGGATACGTGCGCCGCATCATCGCGTACAACGCGTCGGCATTCCAATCATCGACCGACACCGCCGCGACGATGACTTGGGCGAGCACGTCGAGCGCATTTTGGATGACGCGCGTCGGTTCGACGTCGCCGGCGCGCATCGCCGAGACGATCGCGGCAATTTCGACGGCGTCGTCGCGGAAGGTCGGGACGAAGACGCCGCGGCTCGCGACGCCCAACGTATGTCCCGCGCGTCCGACGCGTTGCAACGCTGACGAGACGCGTTTGGGCGATTGGAGCTGAACCACGAGATCGACGCTCCCGATGTCGATCCCGAGCTCGAGGGAGCTCGTCGTGATGAGTGCGCGCAGCTCGCCACGTTTGAGTTGTTGCTCCAACGCCAGGCGCCGCTCGCGCGCGATCGAGCCATGATACGGTTGCGCCAGCTCTTCCTCCGCCAAATCATTCACGCGCGCCGCGATGCGCTCGGCTTGCGCGCGATTGTTCACGAAAACCAACGTCGTCCGCGCACTTCGGATGTGCGTCACCACCAACTGTGCGACTGAAGGCCACACGCTCCCGTCGACTTTACCAAGGTCTGGGACGGGAGATTCGACGGAGAGTTGCATCTCTTTCGACAACCCGCAATCGACGATGGTGACTTCACGTTCCCAAGCAAGGAACTTCGCGACTTCATCCAACGGACGTTGCGTCGCGGAGAGACCGATGCGTTGCGGCGGTTGCGCGGTGAGCTGTTCCAACCGCTCCAACGTTACCGCGAGATGGACGCCACGCTTCGTCGCGGCGATCGCGTGAATCTCGTCGACGATCACCGTGCGCGCCGAGGAAAACATGCCACGTCCCCGAAGGGACGTGAGCATGATGTTGAGCGATTCCGGTGTCGTGATCAAAATGTGCGGCGACTTCCGGATCATCCGCGCACGCTGGCTCGGCGACGTATCCCCGGTGCGCACCGCGACGCGAATTTCCGGGAACGTCTCTCCCGCCGCCTCGAACCGTTCTTTCAATTCGGCCAACGGACGCTCGAGATTCCGCTGCACGTCGTTGTTGAGCGCTTTGAGCGGCGAGACGTAGACGAGATAGACGCCGTTGTCGAGCGGGCGCTGCATCCCTTCGACGATCAACGCGTTGAGCTCCCACAGAAATGCGGTGAGCGTTTTTCCCGTTCCCGTCGGGGCGAGAATCAGCGTGTCGTCGCCCGATGCGATCGCGGGCCAGCCGCGTTCCTGCGGAAGCGACGGCGCGCCGAGCGTTTCGGTGAACCACTCGCGCACGATCGGATGAAAGAGCGCGAGTGGTCCTGGCGGCGGCTCCGGCGGTTCCGGCGCGCGCTTCGATTTTACAACACGCGCCACAACTTCTCCGCACCCCACTCTTCGAGCTTTTCCGGCCACCCACGGTGCGCGAATCCCGGCAGCGAAATTTGCTCGGAGTGCGCGAGATCGTTCAGGAAGATGCGATCCATCACCGCGCCGGCCGTCGTATCCAGCGCGACGAGATTCGTTTCGTTGTTGAACGCCATCGACCGGTTGTCGAAGTTCATCGACCCGACCGACAACCATTGTCCGTCGACGACAAGTGTCTTGGCGTGCATCATGACCGGTTGATATTCATAAATGTGCACGCCGCCGCGCAGTAACTCTTCGTAATAATTGCGCCCGGCGAGCCACGTCGTTTTGACGTCCGTGTTCTTACTGACCGTCAAGATTCGCACGTCGACGCCACGTTTGGCGGCGTCGAGCAACATGTTCCGAAAATCAGCGTCCGGGACGAAATACGAATTCGTGATGTACAACGTCTTCCGCGCCGACGCGATCGAGAGCGCCAGGAATCGCTCGGCCGGCGTGCTCCCGACCGACGGCATCGTGTGCATCAACCCGGCGAGCATTGGCCCGGCAGACGCGAACGCAGTGTGCGGAAAGACGACGTGCCCGGTGAGCAGCTTCCCCGTCGCTTCCGCCCATCCGGCGACGAACGCCGCTTGGAGCGCGGCGACGGCGGGCCCTTCGAATCGGGCGTTCGTCTCGCGCCATTGGCCGTGATGTAATCCATCGCCCAACCAATAGTCGGCCAATCCGAACCCGCCCGTATAGCCGACGCGCCCGTCGATCACGACGACGCGCGCGTGCGAGCGTGTCGCGGCGCGGCTCAGCGTGTACCATCGAAGCGGACGCAGCCATGCGACCTGCACTCCGGCGGCGCGAAGTGTATCCAACACATGCGAGCGCTTCAGCTCAGCGGCCCCGAAGGCGTCGAGCAACAGCGCGACGGGAACGTGCGCACGCGCGCGCTCCGTCAAGTGCGCCACCATCGAATCGGTGACGGCGCCCGGAACCGCATAGTACATCTGAACGGTGATCGATTCGTGCGCTTGCGACAGATCGTGCCACAGCCGCGGGTAGGTCTCGTCCCCGTTCAACAAGATCTCGATCTTGTTGCCACGCGAGAGGTGAGTCCCCGTGTATAGCTCCATCGTTTCGGCGAACAACGAGTCGCGGACAGACGGGAGCTCCCGGCCAGGGCCGGGGGCGATCACGGTGCGCACGGGGGTGCTTCGAGTGACCGAAAGGACCCCGATAACCGCCATCGCGAAGGCGACGATGATGAAGATGAGTCGGAGTGTGTATCGAAGAAGAGGCATACCGGCTATTGCATGGCGCTTGCCCAATTCTACTGTGCCGCACACCTTCCATATAGATAGCATGCGGCTCGCCCATCCCGTTCGACGCCCCGTCACGAGAACCATCGTTCTCGACAGGTCACTCGAGGCGCTTCCAGTCTTTCGATTGAGCGATTCGGCGGACGACGGGGCGATCACGTACGTCCCCGAAGAGGGGAGACGATGGCGGGTACTCCCCGCCCCCGGCGACCGACTCCCTGGAACATTCGATCAGGATGTCTACGTCGAGCTCATCCACCGCTACAACGACGCAGGACGCCCGGTCGATGGCGCGGTCAGCTTCACCCTCCACGCCTTCCTCCGCTCGATCGGACGCCGAGTGGATGGGCGCACGTATGAACAGCTGCGCTCGGCGCTTGGGCGCCTCGAGCGTACCACGTTGGAGGCGTCGGGCGGGGTTTACCCCACTGGCCAGGATGGAACGCCCTTCGAAGGGAGCTTCACCCTTCTCAGCTCGGTGACCATCGAACGACGCCGGTCGACGGAACGGGAGCAGTTGGCGCTCTTTTCGTCACTCGCGGCCTCGGAACCTGGAGACGCGAGGATCGTCATATCTCCAGTGGTTCGCGCCAACATCGCGGCGGGGCGAACCACCTTCCTGGCGCCACATCAGTACCAGGCCCTGTCCAATCCCGTCGCGCGGCGCTTGTACCGGCTCGTGGAAGTCGCCCGCGCGGAAGGGAAATTAGCATGGCAGCTCGGGCTGGAGCGGCTCGCGGGACAATTGCCACTCGCGCAACGATACCCGTCGCACCTCCAGCGTGTCTTACAACCAGCACACGAGATGCTCGTCGCCGCCGGGCTGCTCCGGGAAGCCACGTTGCGCCAGTCAAATCGTGAGTGGCAGGCGGACTACGTTTTGATACCACGGAACCCTGCGACGCCGTAACTTTACTAATACATATGAACACTTCACGCCGTTTTCCGAAAGCCGCCATTGCCGCGGCTGTACTCGTGCCACTCTTCGCCGGCGCCTTCGTGGTCCAGCAGAAGCAGACGGTCGCGAGTGCTCGGCTCCTGGATCAGGTGCTACAGCTGACGTCGACCCGGTACGTCGATACCGTGTCGGCGAACACCCTCTACGAGAAAGCGGCGCGGGGGTTGGTCCGAGAGCTCAACGATCCGTACTCGGTCCTCTTCTCCCCCAAAGAATACGCCCAATTCAACCAGCAAACCGGTGGTGAATACGGCGGCATCGGGATGGAGATCGTCGAGACGCAGGGGTACGTCACCGTCCAACGCGTCTTCCCGAACACCCCGGCGTCGGCCGGCGGGGTCCTGGATGGCGATCGCATCGTCCAGATCGACACGACCAACGTCCGCGGCTGGACTGTCCAGCAAGTCTCCGACAAGCTGAAAGGGCCCGCCGGGAGCGAGATCAACGTCAAGTTCCTCCGGTCCGGCATCGCCGAACCGATCCCGATGACATTCCATCGGGCCATCGTCCACATCCCGGCCATTCCGTACACGCTCGTGTTCGAGGGGAACGTCGGTTACATCCCGCTCCAACAGTTCAGCGGGACGGCGACGGATGAGCTCGAAGACGCCGTCAACCGAGTCGAGAAAGCCGGCGCCACGCGCGTCATTCTCGACCTGCGCGGCAACCCGGGCGGCATCCTCGATCAAGCGATCGGAACCAGTAATCTCTTTTTGAAACAAGGCGCCGAGATCGCCAGCGTCCGCGCCCGAAACGGCGAAGCGCAGAGCTACTCCGCGACCGTCGCGCCGCAGGAACCGACGATCCCACTCGTTCTCCTCGTCGATGGCCGCAGCGCCAGCGCCTCCGAAATTCTCGCCGGCGCGCTCCAAGACCACGACCGCGCCATGATCCTGGGCACCACGTCGTACGGAAAGGGACTGGTCCAGAGCCTCTTCCAGCTCGACGGTGGCTACGCGCTCAAGATGACGACGGCCAAATGGTATACGCCAAGCGGTCGTTCGATCCAGAAGGAGCGGAAGCTCCTCCCGGATGGTGAGTTCGTCGAAGTGACGCCCGATTCGCTCGAAAGCGATTCGGTCAAGAAAGCACGTCCGAAATTCAAGAGCGACGCAGGCCGTGTCGTTTACGGCGGTGGTGGCATCACGCCAGACATCATCATCAAGCCCGACACGCTCACGACGGCCGAGCAACGTCTCCTCAACTCGTTCGCGCCGAAGAGCCAGGTCTTCCGCTCCGTGCTGCAGGATTTCGCGGCCGAGCACAAAGGGAAGGTTCGCCCGGACTTCACGGTGACGTCCGACATGCGCAATGATTTCGTGAAACGTCTGCGCGACAAGGGCGTGACGGTGGATAACGCGCTGCTCCAAGCTGGTGGGCACGAGCTCGATCAGATCGTCGGCAGCTCCATCGCGACGCTCGCCTTCGGCGATTCGACGGCGAAGCGGAAGTATCTCAGCGATGATAATCAGTTGATGAAGGCGATCGAAGTGATCAAGGGCGCCGCGAACCAGCAGGCGTTGTTCACGATCGCGCAGCACGAGTCGCAGGTGGCGTCGGCGCATAAGGAGTAGTCGCGCCACGAAAGATCAGTGAGAACGCCCCGCAACCATGAGCTGCGGGGCGTTTTTATTTGCGGGGATAATGTGGAGGACGCTGGCACGATCAAGAATCCAACCTTGAAAAACCCAAGCGGCTTCGGTAATATATACGATGGGAACGATCCAGATTGGAGAAGTCCGCTTTCGGGTGTATCCACAGGATCATTTTCCACGGCACGTGCACGCGTTCATCGGTGATGGCGAGATCATCATCGACGTGGGAGACGATCGAACGATCTCCGTAGCGAATCGCCGAAATGCCATCCGGAATGCCACGCGTAGCGAAGTACGACGGGCATTATTGATAGCAGCTGAGGCGTTTGATGAGCTTGTGTCTCTTTGGGAGGAAATGCGATGATGACCAAAGCAAAGAAGAGTACGACGGCTCGGATTGTGACAACGGATGCTGAGATCGATGCATTGATCGCTGCAGGACGTACTGATGCGCACCCTACGGCGATCGAGGCTCGATATCGACGGTCGAGTGATAGTATCATGATCGCATTCGAAGACGGAGTCACGATCGATATCCCTCGTCGGTTATTGCAAGGGTTGGAGCGTGCAACTCCGTCGCAACTCTCAAAAGTCACAATCGAAGGACCAGGCACTGGGCTCGTATGGCCAGCGCTCGACGTCGCGCATTATATCCCCGACGTCATTGTCGGCATTTTTGGGACACGTCAATGGATGGCTCAACTTGGAAGACGCGGTGGTGCAAAAACGTCATTGGCGAAGGCAAAGGCCGCACGCGCGAATGGCGCAAAGGGAGGCCGGCCGAAAAAACACGCGGCGTAAGCAAGCCACTAACACGCACAATGCCCCGGCGCGAGATCTCGCGCCGGGGCATTGTGACATCCGGAATCTGTCGCTGCCTACAACGAATCCACCACCGTCACCGGCGCCAAATTCGCCTTTCGCAAATTCTCCTCGACCGCCTTCCGATCGCCCACCACGATGATCACCATTTTGTCGGGCGTCAGATACTTCTTCGCGGTTTCCTCAGCCTGCGCTAATGTCACCGCGTCGAATTTCTGGATCACGTGATTGTAGTAGTCGAGCGGCTCGTCGCTCGCGACCAATCCGGCGACGGCCTGTGCGCGCTGGCCGATCGTCTCGAACTGAAGCGGGAGGCTCTTCGTCGCTGACGCTTTCGCGAAATCGAGCTCTTCGGCGGTCATCGGCTTCGCGTCGCGAATGCCTTTGATCTCCTTGAGCATTTCGATCAACGCGCTGTCCGTCTTCGGCGTCGCGACCGCCGTGTTCGCGGTGAACGTCGACGGTTCCGGAGGACGACGGAAGCCGAAGCCCGCTTGCGCGCCGTATGCGTATTGATGTTGCTCGCGCAGATTCAAGTTGATCCGGCTGTTGAACGCGCCACCGAGCGCCGTTTCCATCAACTCGAGCGCGTAATGATCCGGCGTGTCGCGTCGCGGACCGAGCTGTGCGACCAACAGAATGCTCTGCGGTGATCCCGGACGGTCGTACAGATACAGATTGGTCGACGTCACCGGTGCCACGGGCGGCACTTTCATCTCACCCGACTTGCCGCCCTTCAAATCGCCGAACACCTTGTTGAGCTTCGCGACCGCTTGCTCAGGGGTGATGTCTCCAGCGACCACGAACTTCATGTTGGGCGGACGATAATACGTGTTGTAGAAGTCCACGATCTCGTCTCGCGTGATCGACTGCACGTCGGCTGGCGTCAGATCGCGCGAATACGGATGTGTCTTGCCATACAACTTGGTCGACAGCAACCGGCCCGCGATGTACCCCGGGTTCTCCCGTGCCCGCTCCAACGACGCGATCGTGTTCGCTTTGTTGCGATCCAACGACGCTTGTGGGAACGCCGGGTGGAAGAACTGCTCCGCCATCAACCCGAGCGACTTGTCGACGTTGGCGGTGATGGTGTAAAACCCGAGCGCCGAGACCCGATTACCGAGCGCCGCGAACTCGTCGACGAGCTGATCGGCGGTGTGCATCGTCGTCCCTTCGCCGAGCAGTCCGCCGGTGAATTGTCCCACACCGTTTTTGCCGATGAGTGGCGAGATGCGGAGCACCGTCGACACGCTCACGACCGGGCGGGTGTGATCTTCCAGGACGATGACCGGAATGCCGTTCTTGAGCGTCCGGGTCTGTGCCTTTGGGAACGTGAGCGGACGCGCCGGCGGAACGACGGGCGGCTTGGTCCGGTCGAAGGTACCAGCCTGAGCATGCGCCGTGACGGCGAAGCCGCTCATGACGAGGCCAAGTGTGAGCGCCGAAACGGCGCGCGAAACACTATGCGAAACGCGTGATCCCGCGGGGATCAATGTCTGAAACGGCATCGGTTACTTCCCCGTGGTCGGAGCCGGCGTTGGGGCTGCCGGCTGCTGGAGTTCAGGTTTCGGCGTGGCGTTGGTGTACGGCTCATTCGGCTTCGAAATCATGTCGAGCTTGCCGGCCGGCACCATGCTGAGGACGAGACGTCCCGGTGTCAAATATTTCTTCGCGACGGCCGCGACTTGATCGGCCGTCACCGCGAGCTCGCGGTTGGTCGATTTGACATAGTGCAGCGGATCGGCGTAGAACGTCTGCCCGTCGAGCAGGATCTCGGCGCGATTCATCGCCCCGTCGAGTCCCAACACCATCTGCACCTTCTCGTAGTTCTTGAAGCGATCGACTTCCGCCGTCGTTGGCGGCGCGGTCGTCAACAACGCTTGCACCGTGCTGTCGACCAATTGCTCGATCTGCGTCAACGACACGCCAGGACGCGGACGCACGCTGATCGAGAAGTCGCCACCATTCTCCTTACTATCCTGACCGGCGCTCACGCCGACCGCGAGCTGGCGATCGTACACCAACAGCTTGGTGAGCCGGCTCGTCCGATCCTGCGTCAAGACGTTGCCGAGGATTTCGAGTGGCGTTTCGTCGTCCGGGTGATCGTTGCCGACCGTGGGCCAATCGATTACGAGGCTCGGTTGCTGCCCCTTCTCATCTTCCAACACCAACCGCTTTTCAGCGGACAGCGTCACCGGCGCGATCGTCGGACGCGTCACCGCGGGACCCGACGGAATCGGTCCGAAATATTTTTCGATCAACGCCTTCGTCTTCGCGACGTCGAAATCGCCGACCACGGCGAGCGTCGCGTTCGTCGGCGCATAATACGTCCGGAAGAAATTCTTCACGTCTTCGAGCGACGCGGCCGACAAGTCGGCCATCGACCCGATCACCGGCCACGAATACGGATTGCTCGCCGGATACATCGCGGCGCGCAACACTTCGTCGGCCGAACCGAACGGCTGGTTGTCGACGCGTTGACGGCGCTCATTCTTCACGACGTCGCGCTGCGCATCCAACTTGGTCTGATCGAGCGCGCCGAGGAGGTAGCCCATGCGATCGGACTCGAGCCAGAGCGCGGTTTCGAGCTGATTGCTCGGGAGCGTTTCGAAGAAGTTCGTCCGATCTTCAGCCGTCGTCCCGTTCATGTCACCGCCGGCATTCTCGATCGTGCGAATATGCACGCCGTACGGAATGTGCTCGGAGCCTTGGAACATGACATGCTCGAACAAGTGCGCGAAGCCGGTGCGGCCGACGCGCTCGTTCTTGGAGCCGACATGATACCAGACGTCGACCGCGATGACCGGAGACGAGGTGTCGCGCGACAACAGGACCGTCAATCCGTTCGGGAGCGTGTATCGCTCGACAGGGATTTCGGGAACCTTGAATTGCGCGCTCTGCGTAGCGCTCTGCGCGTGCAACGATGTGACGAGGGGGGAGACCAGTGGGGCAGCCAGACAGGCCGCCGCCGACGCCAGCGAGGCAGCGAACTTCAGTACGCCTCGTGATGGGTGGGTGGGGGAAGGGCTCATCGTGGGAGGGGGGTAAACGGAGGAACCAGTGAACTGGCAGAACAACGTTGCAGAACAACGTTCTAGAACTTAGCTCGTCAGACACGCCCCAGGCAGCTACCGTTGTCTATGGATTCGTCCGAGTATTGCCGAACGCATCCTCATCCCCATGCCCTCACCAACGCACGATCGCGCCCGCGAGCTAGTACTCGCCTTCGGATGGAATACCACCGCCTACCAGATCCTGAATCCCGGGATTCAATTCTGGTTCTCGGCGCAGGGTGACGCGGTGGTGGGATACGTCCCAGCCGGAACACGTTGGGTGGTGGCTGGCGCCCCCGTCTGTGCTCCAGAACGGTTGGCGTCGGTCGCGGAGGAGCTCGAACACGACGCCCGCCGAAGCGGCCGTCGCATCGTCTATTTCGGCGCCGAGGGGCGCCTCGACGCTCTATATGGCAACGGACAACGCCACGCTCGGCTCCTCCTAGGCTCGCAGCCGATGTGGCGTCCGGCCGCATGGCATGGGCGCGTTCACAGCCGGGCGTCAATGCGCGCGCAGCTGTATCGCGCCCGGAATAAAGGGGTCGAGGTCGAACATTGGCCATCCGCGCGCGCCGAAGACGATCCGCGCTTACGCCGCTGCCTCGAAGAATGGCTCGCGACGCGGCCGCTACCGCCGCTTCATTTTCTCGTCGAGCCGGAAACACTGGGGACGTTGCACGATCGTTCGGTCTTCGTGGCGATACGCGACGGAACGCCCGTGGGATTTTTGGTGGCGTCGCCCATCCCCGCGAGAAATGGATGGCTGACCGAGCAATTCGTGCGCGGCATCAATGCGCCGAACGGAACCGCGGAGCTCCTCATCGATGCCGCCGTCGACTGGATGGCGGAACACGACGCGTCGTACGTGACGCTGGGGCTCGCACCGTTGTCGGAACGCGCCATCGCGACGTCGACCCCCGCGTGGCACGACGCGCCATTCTGGTTACGCGCGCTCCTGCGCTGGACGCGCGCGCACGGACGGAGATTCTATCACTTCGAGGGGCTCGACGCGTTCAAGGCGAAGTTCGCTCCTGAAAAGTGGGAGCCTGTTTATGCCATCGCCGATGAACCAGTCTTTTCGCCACAATCGCTCTTCGCGATTGCGTCCGCGTTCACGAGTGGTGCGCCGATTCGTACGGTTGCCCGTGGATTGTGGCGCGCGATTCGGCAAGAAGTCGCGTGGTTGGCGGAATCACATCACCCCGCGATCAACCGCAGCACCGGCTCCCGCACTGATTCGACGGCAAGCCCGTGAATCGTCTCCCCGTCCCAAAAGACGATGTCGCCCGGAATCTTCCACGGCGCATACGGATGATGATCCCGCTTGAGCAGAACGACCGCCGGCTTGCGGAACGCGGATGCCGCGTGCGAGATGCTCGTATCCGGCGTGAAGACGCGATCGCTCGTCCCGACTAACGCCAGTGCGTCGCGCAACGCCGGCGTCGGCGCGGGATGCGCGCGAACGGCGGTCGCGACATGTTGCACGCGTTCCCATTCATTCGGCAATCCCATCACAACGATCGGAAGCGACGCCCATCGCGCACGCACACTTTGTAGGACGTCGATGAAATGCGCGTCGTCCCACCGTCGTTTGGGCTCGGACGCCGACAAGTTCACCAGCAACCGTGGCGGCGGCGCCTCCACGCCATTGCTCGGCGTCGCGGTATGCCAGACGGCTTCGGCTTGCGTCCGCTCTTCGGCGGTGAGAAAGAGCTCGGGTTGCCAATCGGCGTGTTCGACGTCGACACCGAACGGTCGTGCGAGCGCCTTCGATCCTTCGATGTAGTGAATGCGCCGATCGTACGGCTCGACGGCGACGTTGTAAATCGCGTCGTTGTTTCCACCACCGACACCGACACGATACGGCGCTCCGGCCATCAACATGAGCAGCGGCGTCGACGTGAAGACCGGCGGATTGTTGATTCGTCCATCGACGATCACATCGTAGTGCTCTTTGCGGAGCGCTTTCCCCGTCTCGATGTAACTCGACGCCGACCGCCGATCGAGCGTGAAGACGCGCCGAATGTGCGGATTGTGCTCCAACACCGGGCGCGTCGTCGGATTGGCGAGGACGTCGAGGATGAGATGGGGACGCGATTGCGCGAGGACGCGAATCATCCCCGTCGACATGATCATGTCGCCGATCCGCTCGTAGCGGACGAACAACACTTTGAGCGGGACGCGACGATCGGGGAGCGTCGTCTGTCGCGCCCCTGGCAACGCGCGACCGATCGCACGCATCCAGAACACCCGCCACGCTTTTTCGACGTTGCGTAGATCCATGAGTGCGTTCAGCCTTACGAGGCGTCGGCCTGTGCGTCGGCCATCGGCGCGGGTGTCCCGCGCAACGTCAGCTCCAGCAGCAACTGCGCAGGGCTCGGCTCCTGCGTCCGATAGACCTGGATCGCGTTCAACGCCACCGTTCCATGGATGCGCACCTGCATGAGCGCGCGCATCGCGTCGGGGGCGAGGGTGCGATAGAGATTCAGCGTCACATGTGGCGAGAAGGTAAAGCGCGCGGGCGAGAAGTGGAGCCCCGAGCTCGCGATCCGGTCGTGCAATACCCGAATCGGGCCGTGCGGGTCGATGGGGAGCACCACGATGTTCGTCCCCGGAAACCGGTGTGGTGCGCCGAGCTCCAAGGTGATGGGTGCCGTCGTCATGGTGATCGCGCGAAGCCGCTCGCGCAATTCCTCGATCTTCGTCGCCGAGGCGATCGGCCCGACTCCGGACGACCCGGCCAACGTCACGTGCGGATGCCGCGCGCGCGCCAACTTGGGGTCGTAGCGCTGCACGATGGCGTGGATCTCGTCGGCGACGTAGCCATCGAGCTCGCCGAGGATGAAAATACCGCTGAGGGTCGGCACGCCGGGAAGATACTATCTTACACCGATGCTCAACATCGACCTGACCGGGAAGCGTGCGCTCGTGGCCGGAGTCGCCGATGATGGCGGCTATGGCTTCGCGATCGCGAAAGCGCTGGCCGAGGCTGGCGCGACCGTGTGTGTCGCGACGTGGCCGCCGGCCCTGAACATTTTCTTGAACCTGCTCGAGCGCGGCAAGATGGATCAGTCGCGCGCCCTGAGCGACGGCTCCCTCCTCACCTTCGAGCGGATCTACCCCCTCGACGCCGCCTTCGACACGTTGGCCGACGCCCCGGAGGAGATCCAAACCAACAAGCGATACAAGGACGTCGGCGACTTCAGCATCGACGGGCTCGTCCAGCGCCTCAAAGCCGATTTTGGGGAGCAGCCGTTGGATATCGTCGTCCATGCGCTCGCGAACGGACCGGAAGTCAAAAAGCCATTGCTGGAAACCAGCCGGAATGGGTATCTCGCGGCTGTCGGTGTCAGCGCATACTCGATGGTCAGCCTGACCGCGAAATTGTCGCCATTATTACGTAATGGTGGCTCATTAGTGTCGCTAACTTATATGGCGGCTGAGCGCGCTATTCCGGGATACGGCGGTGGGATGTCGTCCGCCAAGGCGGCGCTCGAGAGTGATACCCGCACCCTTGCCTACGAAATCGGTCGCCGGTACGGCCATCGGGTCAACACCATCTCGGCCGGCCCCTACGCGTCACGTGCGGCCAGCGCTATTGGAATCATCGATCAGATGGTACATTACTGCGCCATCAATTCGCCACTTCCGCAGCAATTGACCGCGGAAGAGGTCGGAAGCGTCGCCGCGTTCCTGTGCTCTCCGCTCGCCAGCGGGATCACCGGCAGCACGGTCTACGTCGACAAGGGGTTTCACGCGATGGGGATGGCCGTCGCGACGGAGTAGCTGGTTCAACGGCCTGCCGGGGTCATCCGTATTTGTGACAATGAAATGGAGTTGCTCTACAGTAGCGCCGTGGCTCGCCTCCACGGCGCTGGTGTTGGTGTCGTGCATGCCCCGCCCGATCGTTCCACCAACACCGTCAGCACATCCACGGCCGGGTGGCGCCAATGCCGCGACACCGACGGGAGACAATACCCGCACTTATAGCTCGATCATCACCAAAGACGCGAAGACACGCACGGGAATGTTCATCACCCATCGTGTCGGTGATCGATTGTATTTCGAAATTCCGTCCAAAGAGTTGAACGTCGACATGCTCATCGTCGGGCGCTACACGCGCGCGGCGGCGGGTGATTTCTGGGCGTATGGCGGCGACGAGTTCACGGAACGGACCGTTCGGTGGGAGCGCGTCTCGAATCGCATCTTGTTGCGGTCGACGTCGTTCACCGACATGGCCGATACGACACTCCCCGTCTATCGCGCCGTGCAAGCAGGGAATTATTCGCCGATTCTCGCGTCGTTCGAAATTTTGACCTTCGGCGCCGACAGCGCCGCCGTCGTCGACGTGACGCGGCTCTTCACCGCGTCGATCCCCGAGCTAGCGGCGATTCGCGGGCAGGTCGATCCGGCGCGCTCGTATATCGAGAATGTCGTCGCCTTCCCGTCGAACGTCGAGATCGAAGCGACGCAGACCGGGACGCCGGGTGCTCCCAATCCGCAGCCGGGGGGCTTTTCGCCGGTCGGCGTGCGGAGTGTCTTGGCGCACTGGAGCATGATCCATCTCCCCGATGTCCCGATGAAGCCGAGGCATTGGGATGAGCGCGTGGGGTATTTCAACATCGCGCGGACCGATTACGGGACCAAGGAGTTCCGGTCCGTCGATCAGCAGTACATTACCCGCTGGCGGTTGGAGAAGAAAGATCCGTCGGCGCCGTTGAGCGAGCCGGTCAAGCCGATCGTGTATTACATCGATCCGGCGACGCCAACGCAATGGCGTCCGTGGATCCGCAAAGCGGTGCTCGATTGGGTGCCCGCGTTCGAAGCCGCGGGGTTCAAGAACGCGATCCGCGTCGCCGATCCGCCGGCGAACGACAGCGATTGGTCGGCGGAGGACATTCGCCACACCGTCATCCGGTGGTTGCCGTCGCCCAATGAAAACGCCGTCGGACCGCACGTCTCCGATCCGCGCACCGGCGAGATCTTGAATGGCTCGCTCCGCATCTTCCACAACGTCCTCAACCTGCAGCGCGATTGGTACTTCACGCAGGCGGGGGCGGTCGACGCGCGGGCGCAACGCTGGCCGTTCCCCGATTCGTTGATGGGACGCCTCGTGGAGTACGTCGTGTCGCACGAGATCGGGCACACGCTCGGACTCCGGCACGATCATCTCGGGAGCTCGCTCTACCCGGCCGACAGCATGCGCTCACGCACGTGGATCCATCGCATGGGACATTCGCCGTCGATCATGGACTACTCGCGCTACAACTACGTGGCGCAACCGGAAGACAGCATCGCCATCGAAGATCTCATCCCGCGTGTGGGACCGTACGACGAGTTCGCGATTCATTGGGGATACGCGCCAGTCCAAACGACGAATCCCCGGAACGTCACCGAGGAAGAACGTCCGACGCTCGACCGCTGGGCGTTGGTGCAGGACACAGTGCCGTGGCTCCGCTTCGCGGAATATTCACCGACGGAGTTCGGGACGATGGCGGAGGCGGTGGGTGACGCGGATCCGGTCTGGTCGACAGGGTGGGGAGTCAAGAATCTCGAGCGCGTAATGCGACTTCTCCCGACGGTCGCGATTCATCCGGGGGAAGACAACGACGACCTCCAGGAGCTCTATCAACGCGTCGTCACACAATGGCAGACAGAAATGGAGCACGTCGTCACGGTCGTGGGTGGCGCGAAGATGCAGCTCAAGTCGGGAACGCAGCCCGGACCGGTCTACACCCCGCTCTCGCGCGCTCGGCAACAGGCGGCGGTGCAATTCCTCAACACGCGCGCGTTCACGACGCCGACGTTCCTGATCGATGAAACGTTGGCGCGCCGGTTCGAAGCGAATGGAACGCTGTGGCGGATCGGCGGCGCCCAGGAGCGCGTGTTGTCGGAGCTGCTCGACGATGGCCGGTTGATTCGGATGATGGAGAACAGTGCGCTCGACTCGAATCCGGCGAATCGGTACACGGTGGCGGAGTTGTTACGCGATCTGCGGGGAGGATTGTGGAGTGAGTTGTCGGCGAAGCGTGTGTCGATCGATCTCTTCCGCCGAGCGTTGCAGAGTAACTTTTTGTCGCAGATGGATGATCGGTTGAATCCGCGCGTGAACGGCTATCTCGTGGAACAATATTTCATCTATTTCGTGAAAGGAGGACGCGCGACGACGGACTATCGTGCGGCGCTGCGCGACGACCTCACGCAGCTGCGGGCGCAGGTGGTGGCGGCGATTCCGCGGTCGGCGGATACGGCGACGCGGACGTATCTCCAAACGGTCAAGATCGACATCGACCGGATTTTGACGCCGAAGTAAAAGCGGCGTCGTGACGATTACGCGGCGTGCCCGACGCCGCGGAGCCAGTCGGGGAGTCCGCGACCGCTCAAATCTTTGGCGTAGACGCCTTTGTAGCGGCTGACTTCGCTCCGCTCGAGGTCGAGCTCGGGGATCTCGTGGCGACTGAAGCCGAAGCGGGCGAAGAATTCTTCGTCGTTGCTGACGGCGAATAGGGCGTCGTTGCCACGGATGCGCGCGAGGCGTTCGGTCGCGGCGACGAGTGCTCGTCCTACACCTTGCCCTTGCCATTTCGGATCCACCGCGAGTGAGCGGAGCTCCGCGAGGCTCGGCGCGTATTCGTCGAGGTGGACGCAACCGACGATCTGGTCGCCGCGATCGGTCGTGGCGACGGCAACGATGAAGTCGACGGCGTTGGTCGCGATGAAGTCGGCGGTGCGTGGGAGGAGGGTGCCGTCGGCGGTGAAGGCGTCGATGAGGCGCTGGATCGCGGGGGCGTCAGCGGGGGTGGCGGGACGGGTGCGGAGGGGTTGAGCGATAGCCATGACGAATAATACCGCTCCGCATCCGAGATTGCCGATAGCCCTTACACCGCCGCCGCCAACGCCGCGAAGTTGAAGTCCCGAATCATGAGTGGCGGAACGATCGTCGGCGCCGTGGGCCACCCACCATATCCGCGTGCCGTACGCTGCGCGGTGCCGATGGCTTCCACCCGATTGAGCATCAACCACGGTGATTCGACGAAGCGCAGATCGACGATGGGTTTGTCGATTTTCCCGTTGCGAATGAGGAAACACCCGCCGTTCGTGACCCCGGTCTGCATTCCCGCGGCGCTGTCCGAGACGGAATTGACGCCCGCCAACCGGTTGACGTAAATCCCGTCTTTGCAATTCGCGATCATCTCCTCGACGGTGGCCGTCGCTGTTCTCGGCGCGCATTCCAAGCGCAGTGACTCGGGCGGATCGTTCGCCGGTGAGACGCCGTGTTGGAGCGCGGCTTCCGTGCTGTACGCGAGATGCTCGAGAACGCCGCCGGGTTTGACCCATCGCATGGCAACGAGTGGGAGCCCACTCCCGTTGAAGGGGAGATATCCTCCCTCCGGATCGTTCGGGTCGGACGACAGGGTAATCCGTGCATCGAAGATGCGCTCACCCAACCGCGGCCGACGAGCGGCTCTGTCGTACAGCGGGCCGCCACCGAACGCGGACCCGGCGCTGAACGCCCATCCCATACCACTGACGAATTGGACGACCGCTGGGCGATCCAGAATCACGGTTCGACGCCCCGGCTCGACCGTGACCGGATTGGCGGACAATTTGGTGAGATGAATGACTCGATCGCTCAGCGCCGCCAAGTCGAGCGAGCTCCATTCACGGGCCGCTTGTCCGGCCCACCCTGATCCTTTTCCGTCGGGATTCCACGCCGTCACCGTCACCTCGTTGTCGGTTTCCTGGCCCGCCACGACGATCCCGCGTTTGTCGGCGTGCAACCGGGAGCGAAGCATGACACCGACGAATGCCGACGTCGTCAGCCCGGCCGCACGCAACGGCGAGACGAGTGTCTCGATGGCCGCATGACGCGCGTCATCGAAGGCGTGCACGCCACTCGGATACCACGTCGTGTTCGGGAGATACGTGCGCGGAGGAACAGTCAATGGAATGTCGATCGGATCGCCGACTTGCTCGAGGGCAACCTGTTCCAGGTACCGAACCGCTTGCCGCAAGCTCTCCGAATCGATCTGATTGATCCGAAGCGACATCGACGCGCGACGGCCGAATCGCAACGCGATCTGGAGCCACAATCTGTCGCCGCTCTCGTTGATCTCGACGATGCCACGCGCGACGTGGGCCGTCCCCAAGGCCCGGTGCTCGATGTCGACGGACACGGTATTGGCCGTGCTGAGCTCGAGGATGTGCTGTGCGAGCGGGCGTAGCGCGTCGGGTGAAAGAATGGGGGAGTGCGGCATCATCATCCATTCAACCAGGTCACGACGTCGACATCCTTGCACAGCGCGGCGGGTGCCGAGACGGGCTGGTCGAATTGACGCGGTGGAACGCCTTTATTGGTCGTGAATGGGACGGTGCGCACGGTGCCGGCATCACCGATCGCCACGAGATTTCCTGTGAAGATTTTTTTCGTCACGAGTTGCAGCGTGATATCGCTGGTCGTCCCAACGATTTTGCCCCGCTGCACTTCGAGCGCGCTCCCCTGAATCGTGGCGAGGCTCAACCCCGCTTCCACCCCTGCAATCGTGCCGCGCATGATGAATCCATGTTGAATCTCCCGCGCCAAGTCGTCGAGGCTGGCGCGGCCACTGGCTGGTGCGACGGAAAGGTGGCCTGGCGTTCCTCGGGGGAGATCGGTGGGAAGAGTCGAGATAGCGGTGCCGTGTGCGCGCATGGGCTCGCCACGCTTCGCGTACCACGCCGCGAGCCTGGGTGCGGTCGTCCGCGTGGTGTGATAATCCACGACACGCCCGCGATCGATGAGCGTGTACGGTTCCGGAACGACCCCTTCGTCATCCCATCCCGTCGCGTTGAGATACGGAAGCGCGCGATCGGCGCGCACGGTGAGGAGCGGTGAGAACTGGGGAACGGAAGCTCCCAGGACATCATCGGGCGACGCCAAGAACGTGCTCCCCCCCGCGTCTGCCTCCGCCCCCGAGGCACGATCGCTGTCGAGCGCTTCACTGAGTGTCGTTCCGATCAAATTGCCGAAGCTGGCGCCGTCGAAGATGATGGGAAAACGACCGACGTCACGAAATGGACGGAAGGGGAGCTCCGTCACGCGTCGCGCCTCTTCGACCCCCGCGTGGAAGTACTCGATCCAATCCGTATTGAACGCGACCTCGAAGCCGCCACTCGTGATCCACCGATCGTCCACCTGAATGTCGACCGACTCGCCGGTATCCGGCCGAATGACCGTGCCTTTCATCGCGGGGCCGCCGCGCATGAAATATTGTGTGACGAGCGCTCCGTCCGTCGACGCGAACACTCGTGTTTCGGCGTGCCATCCCAGCGTGCCACCACCAATGCGCACATTCCGGTACACCGCGGGTGCATTGGCTTGCAAGGTATCGATGACGCGATAATAGTCGTCGAGTGGAACGTTGAATGGATCGATGTCACTGGGACCATGCCATTCTCCCGTCGCGACGGGTGTCGGTGCCAAGGCGATTGCGTTGGTGCGGCCGAGCCGCTGATTGGTGGCGGCGTAACGTTGGGCGCCGGCCACGGCGCTGCGCGCAGCCGACGTCATGGCATCGGCGGATAGGAGGTTACCGTATTGGAACCCCCACGTGCCATTCACGTACGCGCGAACTCCATACCCAATCTCGAGACTCGCACCGGGATAGTACGGGAACGGCGGTACCGCGACGCCTCGCTGCACGCCGACGCGGACGTCCGCGAAGTCCGCTCCGGCGGATTTCGCCGCATCCATCGCAGCCAACGCCAATCGCCGCAACTCCTCGGCGGACGGTGGCGCGGGGAGAAATGCCGACGGCGCCTGTCGTCGCGCGGCTCGCGTCGTCGGAAGAGGGATCAGCGGCATCGCGTTCGCGCGTTCGATGCCGAACGGTCCCAACGCGCCCGCGGTCAACGCGAGCCCGCTCGACGTCAAAAAGGTGCGCCGGGACAACAAAGGAGGACGAGTCATGCGAGATACTCAGGAGTACTCAACCAGTGTTTCACGAGCGCGTCAGAAAGCATCAAACCGCCTCAGGAATGCTGCGCGATCGTCTGCATGAGTGTCTGCACGACACGAATGATCCGGGCTTCATCATCCCGCGAATCGAGATCGAGGTAGCGACGGACGATGCCTCGCCCGTCGACGAGGACGCACTTACCGGCCAACACCCCGGTGTGATAGGTGACGTCGGTCGGGGCCGCGATCGGCATCGACCATCCGTAATCATTCGTGATCTTGTTTCCCGCCCAGAGCGCAACGGGTACGGTGACATGCCGGACGACACGATAGTACTGCGCCAACCAAGCCACTTCTTCCGACGGCGTTTTCAGATCCAACCCGACGTACCCATTGATCTGCGTGACGAACACGACTTGCGCACCGGATGGAAAGTGGTGCTGTAACCGTTCCAGTACCGGAAGAACATCACTCTGCGCGGAGCCGAATACGAGGACCCGGACGACGCCGTCCGCGAGGGAATGCGCACGTGCGTTTGGAGCATACACGGAATCCGGCGTATTGAACCATACATGGGCGGTGATCGGTGGCGCGGGGTGCCCGATCTGCCCGATCCACGCGGAGAGTTCACGAAAATGGCGGAGCGCGGCGGCGGCGTTCGACGTCAATACCGCGTACTCCTCCGGCGAGCTCGCTTCCCCCGCTCGGACCTCGAATCGGGACGCCATACGATGCTCCAGAGAGTCGAGTTGCGCATGACTGTTCGGTTGTGTCATGAACGCCGTCGCGAGGAGCGCGTATGGATACTCCTGTAGTGCTTCCCGTCGTTCGCGAAACGCGAGCTGGTCGATGAATCGAAAGGACTGTGTCGTATAGCGTGCAAGACGTTCAGCGTCCGACACCGTCGCCGCCGCCACGAGAAGCGTCATCGCCACTTGCACTTTTCGGTGTAATACGTCGGTACTGTCCGTTCTCGTCGTAAAACCCGACGCGGGAATCGACCACAGTCGTTCCGCGTATTGCTCGGCACGCGGCAGAGCGCGGACAATCCTGGCGGAATCCAACGTCGTATCCGTCAACGCCATGACCGCGGCGACGAGCGCTTCGGACCGTTGCAGTGCGCCGTCGCGTCCCGCGGGGACCTCGGCGAGCCGAGTGTCGATGAGCCGGTGCGCGACGGAATCTTCCTCCGCACGCACGGCGACGAGCGCAAAATCGAGCCGCTGGCTTCCGACGACCTCACGTCGCCGTTCCGCCTCTCGCAAGCGCGTCACCCAGGCTTTCGCGCGTTGGACTTTGACCTGGCGCAAAGAATCAGCCGGATAGTAATCGGCGCTCCGTGGGAAAAGCGTCTCCAACTGAGTGGTATACAGCTGAAGATCGGTCAGCGCGAACAGTGCCAAACGAGAGCTCTGCGCGCGACGTCCGTCGGAGCGCAACTCGATCCCCGCCTCTGCAACCCCCGGCGGTTGTCCGATGGGACGCAGGACAGGCAAGGCGAGTTGCGCCTCGGCCAGGCGTACTGTCCCGGCAACCATCATCAGGACGCACATCCCGGCCCATCTCTTACGACGGAGCCACTCGAGCGTCTTTCTGAACGTCCACGACATCATGCCGACGTCACAACCGAACTGCGAATCCACATGAAGACATCACTACCGTGTCGTGCATCCGGCGGTGATGTGCGGGTTAGTCTGCGATTGCACGACTTGCGAGAATGGAATCGCGGTCGCCACGCCAAACGCGTCGCCAAAACCGTAGCTCCCCGTCGGATACACGGTCGACGGATCTCGGCCATAATTCAGAACCAGGCGGCGCATGTCGCCGAGCCGGCGCCCCGTCAGATACAACCAGAAGGCGCGTTCGCTATACAGGAGATCGACACGCGCCGCGGTCGTTCCGGGATCCGACAGGGCGCCAAGTCCGACCGTGGCCCGCAACGTATTGAGAATCGTCAGCCAGTTGGCGTTTCCGGTGTTGAGCGCCGCTTCCGATTGAATCAACCGCGCTTCGATCCCACTCGCGATGACAATGGGGACGACGTCGAGATATTTATCCTGCGCATAAAGCGTATCAGTCGTGTCAGCATAACTCACCCCCATGACGTGACTCGGGACACGCGGATCCTGCGCAGACACGAATGGAAGTCCGTTTCCTCCTTCGTGGTCACCAACCGCGATGGGATACCCTTCTTCGTAGTGATAATTGATGTAAAACACGTTTCCGACCGACGGATCGTTCGTGTAGACGAACGACGTCGGGACCGACGAGACGACGCTGTCGGCCTCAGCGTACTTGCCGAGATCCAACAGCGCTCGTCCTTTCACGACGCGCGCGAAGTCCAGGAATTGCGTGCTATCCTGCCCTTCGGCCAGCGCGGAATCCAGCTGCGCGATGCCGTACGTGACCGCGTCCGTATAGCTATACGGCGGATTATAGACCGCGCGGTTGTCCGCGGAAATGTCGTCGATCGGGAATCCCGGACAGATATCTTCCGCCATCTGCACGACGACGAAGCCGCGGATGGCGAAGAGTTGCGCCAGATAGTCGCGTCTGACGTTCGCGGCGCCGTACGCCCGCATCGCGTTCACCGCCAGCGATGACTTGGCAAAGACCTCATCCAGCGTCGCGAGGTGCCGATCTTGCCGCCGGGGCTCGGCGTACTCGAGCAATGTGACGTCGTCGTGCCGGTCGAGGTCGTAGGCGTAGCTCGCGTACGGCGGACTCAGTGGATTCGACGCATTGTCATAGTTGTACCGGAGCTCGTCGCTGAAGAGCGCATTCGAGAGGAAGGCGAACGCCACGTCGTTACTGAACGTGAACACGACGTTGACTCGGCGCGCGTTGGCACCGGCGGCGTTCGCGATGTCTTTGTCCTGGATCAACGTCGGATCGGAGACATCGAGAACGCCGTGACAGGCGGTTGCGCCCACGGCGACGGCACAGAGTGCAGCCGCGCTCATCCCCCGCCGGAGTAGAGGAAGGACAACCGCGGACCAGGAGCGAATCATCATCGGAGACATCCTGTGTTCCAGGTGGGGGAAGAACTGTCGTATGAGCGTGGGAACGTGATCATCAGTCGCGCGGTCGTCATGGAGTAATGTCGAACCGGAACGACCAGGCGCGCGCCTGCGGCACGCCGTTGGACTCGACACTGATGAACCCGTTGTTGCGGCTTTCCGGGTCCGTGCCATGATATTTGGTCCAGAGCGACAGGTTACGTCCTTGCAAGCTCACCGTCGCCCGGGTGAAATGCAGGTGAATCGGATCGATACGGAGGAAGCGTTGCGGCACGTCAGCCGTCACATTGAACTCGCGCCACCGCGTAAAGTCGCCCGGCTCGAGGAAATCCACGTTTTGCGCGTTGAAATATCGAGCCTGATCGATCAGCGAGGTTCCCTTGACGAACGGCCCCAGGCACAAGGCCGTACTTCTGCAATCGCGTTGCATTCGATCCAGCCGGAGAAAGCCGGTCTGCCGGTCGAACAACGACGAGATCCGCACGTGGCCACCCAATACGCTGAACCTTGGCGACGCCGTGTAGGTTTTTGGAGGAATGCTCAACCCCAAGAACCGATGTGTCGTATCGAACACGATTTCATTGCTGAACACGATTCCGTCCGGCCCACCACCAACCGTGTCCATCACCCCGACGACGCGCGGACGATCCGAAAACAGCGCTCCGATCGGATATCCGATCGCTCGTGAGTCACCATCCGATGATCGACGTTCAGAGAGGGCGCCGAGGCTCAGGATCGTATTGCGCTGGTCGCTGTAGCTGAGCTGGAGATCCGCCCGGAGGGCACGAGTGTCGACGACCGGAATGGAGACCGTCGCCTCGAACCCATGCAATTTCATGTTGCCGACGTTCGTCCACGTCCTGGGAAGGCTGGCGCTGTTGGAAACGTTCAGCAGTTGATCGGTCACGCGCCGCGAATGCCACGTGAGTCCGATGGCGATGTCGGACGCGACCGTGATGTCGGCTCCAAACTCGCTCTCGCGTGACTTCTCCGGGCGAAGAAGCGGGTTGGCCAACTCGTCGCGGTCGAAGGCATTTTGCGTTTGTCCTTCGAGCGGTACCGGAAACCCTATTTCTTCCCCGTATTTCATCAAGGACGTCGGGTACCGGCTTGCGGAACCGACTGAAGTTCGGAGGCGAAGCTCGCGAAGCCCCGGCATCCCTTTGAAGAACGGCTCTTCGGAGGCGATCCAGGAGAGTCCAGCCTTCGGGAACGGGCGTGGATGATAGGCTTCCCCGAAGGACGTCGATCCATCATACCGTAGCGACCCCGTCAGGAAGAGCCGATCGTTGAGACCGACGACCTCCTCACCGTACGTGCCGAGCGAGACGGTTTCACTCCACAGCTGCGTCGTGGAGAGCGACGTCGCCGTGCCGATCGACGTACTTCCGGGCGCGAGTCCTTGTCCACGGACACTGACGCCGTCCAAATGCGTATAAGTGTATTGCACGCCGAGCGAGCTTCGGAACGTGAGACGGCCGGGATGCGCCAGCGCGGTCGCACCGAGTGTCGCGGTGCGATCGACGTTACTACGACGATCGTCTTCCGCGTCACCACCGTCGGTGGGAGTGAGTTGCCCCGCCGGCAACATCATGTGTTGCGTCGTCCCGTTGAGATCGATCCCCACGATTCCGTTCATGGACAACCATGGCAACACCTGGGTCGTGGCGTTCAACGCCGACGTGAACCGGTTGGCGTTCTCCTCCACCGTCCGGAGCGAGAATCGCGGATTGCCGAGATACCTGGCGATGTTCGTGTCCGTCTGCGGAATGTGGACCCCTCGGGTCAACTGATCCACGAAAATCCCGGGCTGCGCCATCCGGTGATTGGTCTGGGTATATCCCGCCGTGAGCGACACGGTACTGCGCGATCCCGCATTCGTCGACATGTTCCCTTGTGATCCCAACACCTGGAGCGTGTTCGGATTCCGCACGGCGTCGGAGAGCGCGTGCACGCCGAGTTGCTGCTGAAGAAATTCCTGGATCGCCGGCGCGAGGTGCACGGCGCCGACCTGCGAATCGTAGTTCCCCGACAAGTAGTACTGGAGCTGCGACACGCCCCCGGACATGTTGGCGCCGTACTGCCACGTCGGACGATTCTTTGCCAGAATGGAGTAGCGATCGTCGACGACGCTCGGGGTGCCGGTCGTAATGCTGTCGAGGATGCATTGCTGATCCTCGTATTGGCGGTTCAGCGTGCAATTCGCCTGGAATGGAGCTCCGGACGGTGTGTGGCTCCAAATCTTGTACCCGTGTCTGAGGCGCGACTTGGGAACGTCGCTCGACACGGGACGCGCGTACCAATTGAAGATGGTTTTTCCGGGAACTCCACGTTTCGTGGTGATGACGATGACACCATTGGCCGCATCCGGACCGTACAACGTCGACGCCGAGGGTCCTTTCACGACTTCGATCTTGTCGATGTCGTTCGGATTGAGATTGTTCAGCGGGCTCTGTGGATTCCCCAGTTGACTACGGATGTCCTCGCGGGATACGCCGCCGTACGTAATGAGATTGTTGCTCTGATACCGGATCCCGTCGACGATCACGATCGGTTCTGGATCGAGGCTGAACGTCGACGTGCCGCGAAGTCGCAGCGAAATCTCACCCCCCGCTTCTCCGCCATCCCCTGTCAATACTTGCAAGCCGGGAACGCGTGACTGCAACAGCTCGCCGATGTTCGTGATCGGCGCCTCCTTGACCAAGGAGTCCGCGTTGATGGTCGACACGACGTGTCCGAGCTCGCGAACCCGCTGGGTTCCCGTCGCGGTCACGACGACTTGATCCAACGTGTTCACGCTCGTCTCCAGCGTGAAGTCCGACACGCTCGTCTGATCGTCGGTGACGGTGACGACTCGTGTTTGCCGGAGATAGCCGACCGCCCGTACGGTAATCCGGTGTGTGCCGCTCGAGACGTTGGTGAATCGATAGTGTCCTTGTGCGTCGCTTCTCACGGCCTGCACCGTATCGTCCAGGGTAAGACGCACGCCAACCACCGGCTGCTTCGTCTTGGCGTCGATAATCCGTCCCCCGACGTCACCCGCCTGCGCGCGTGTCTGATCCGCGGCGCGCTTCAAGACCGTGAACCGATGTCCCGGAACCGGGACGAGCTGCAGCCCAGTCCCGTTCAGAATGCGATCGATGACCGTGCCACACGCCACGTCCTTCACGTCCAGCGTGACCACTTTCTCAGACGCGGTCACCAACTCACGATGATAGATCACGTCCAGCTGCGCCGCGGCAATCGCGGCGTCGAGCGCGGCCGCGACCGACGCGTGGTCGACATGCATCGTAATCGGTCGCGACAGCGCGGCCCGTGCAGAAGTCATGTCCGTGGGTGGAGCGTCATCGACGACAACGTCCTGTGCGGCGCCACGACTGGCGCCAATGAGGAGGATCGTCCACGCGAATAAGATCGACAACCGATGACTCATCGACCGACCTCGGTGCGAGAGGGTGACAGGAGGTTGGAATCACGAACGTCGCGGCGTTCGTGACGTGGGAGAGTGGACGTGGTTCGTGGGTGAATCGTGACGACATCCCCATCGAACGTCATCGTGACGTCGAAGGCGATCCGGAGCGCGTTCAGCATGTCGGTCGGCGATCCTGGCGTCAGTGTCGCCGTGACGTGTTGTTGTGCGAGTGTGGTATCGGCCAGGCGGAATTGATAGCCATACCAATGACCGATGGCGGTGAGCGCGTCGACCATCGGTGCACCCGCGAAGACGAGTTTCCCCTGGAGCCAACGGATGGGAGTTGGCCCATCGCCCGATTCCGTGACGACCGCGGACGAATCGGTAATACGAGCCACTCGTCCAGCGACCAAAGTTGTGACGTGCGTACGTGTCGAAGGGTGCCTCACACCCGCACGAACGCGCTCGATCGAGACTTTTCCCGTCGAGACAGCAATCTGCACGTTGCCATCGGTGGGATAATGGGTGACCTCGAAGTCGGTCCCGAGCACGCGGGTCTCGACCAGACCGCTCTGAACGACGAAGGGAGGCTTCGTCCCCGAGGTCACCTGGAAGGTCGCTTCACCGTCCAGACGCACGCTTCGGATGTCATGCCCGAACCCAGCCGCAATGACCAACGTCGTCCGCGGTGCCAACACCACTCGGCTCCCATCGGACAACGTGACGGTGCGCCATTCTCCAGCTCGCGTCGCATAGCTGTGGGGGGGACCGTTCGACGGTTTTCGTGTGGAGATACCGATTCCCACACCTACGATGGCGAGCGCGGCGAGGACTATTGCCGCGAGATGTCGCGCGACGTGCCGCGGATGCCGCGTCGTCGTCGCCGTATGCGATTGTGTTTCGGTGGTGATTGCGTGCTGGAGTCGCGCGACCCCTCGAGCCACGTCGCCGTCCGCGACGTCGAGGGCACTCCCGACCTGGACCGCCGCGCGCCGCACGACGTCCAGCTCACGCGGGGTGAAGCCGGAAGTGATTTCAGCAGTGAGACCAGCGTCGTCAGGCGCGTCGTCGGGTGTCATACCGAGATCACCGGTCACGCGTCCAAATCGCAACCCCTACAAAAACAATTCCCGATATGGGACGGTTGCGTGACGGTGTTACGAGCGGTCGGGGAACGCCGCGCGAAGCTTGGCCAGCGCGGCCCGCAGGAGTTTTTCGACCCCCTGACGGGAAATCCCCATGACGCCCGCGATCATCTCCGTGGTCATCTCGCTGTGCCAACGGAGGAGGACGGCGGTCCGTTGCCGTTCTGGCAACTGCCGAATGATCGCGACAGCGCGCCGCACGTCCTCCGCGGCTTCCAGAGTCGTATCGGCGGGACTGTCGAGCGTTCCCATCCCCGGCGCAACATCATCGCCGTGGACGGCCGTTCGTTCCACGACGCGTGCGTGCGCCAAGTCTTTCAACGCGGTGTTACGGACCGCGCGATGGAGATAGGCCGAGAGCGTCCCTTTGAGTGTAAGACGCTCCCGGCTCGTCCAGAGTGTGAGGAACACCGTGTGGACGAGATCTTCCGCGGCGTCGCGCGTGCCAACCAGGTGATACGCGAAACGCAGGAGCGAGGGCGAGAACGTCTCGTACAATGTCTGCAACGCGTCAGCGTCACCCTGCTGCATGCGCTCGAAGACACCCCGATCGTTTCGGATCTCCTCGTCGGTCGCCACGGGCCAGTGCTGGCGTGGGGGACGTGCGCCACCGCTCTCGCCAGTATCCGAGCTACTTGGAGCGAGAAAAATGAAGTCGAGCAGGGGCAGCGCCATGCCGACAATGTTGGGCTGGCGCGCAAGTCCCGTCAAGCAAAATTCCTGTTCTTGACCGACGCTCGAATTGTGACACCGACCGACGCGAGAAATGCTCGGCACTCACGCCGCATGTGCGTCAGCCTCGAGCCAAGACCGTATTCAACGCGCCGGTCAGCTCCTGCATCGTCACCGGCTTTTTGACGATCAGACGAACCCCCGCCTCGGCAATTGCTTCGACCGGAAACTCTTCCATGTGCCCAGTCAACATGAGAATCGGGATATTCGCGCGAAGGCGGAGCAATTCACGAGCGAGCTCCAGTCCGGTCATGTGCGGCATCAAATAGTCGGTCACGACCGCGTCGAACGCTTGTGGATCTTCGGCGAATTGCCGAAGTGCATTTCGGCTATCGGTTTCGGCGGTCACATGATACCCCAGCGCGTTCAGCCGGCGCTCACCGATCCGGACGAGCGCTGGCTCGTCATCGACATAGAGTAAACGCTCGCCCAAGCCATGGACGACGTTCATGGCTTCGGCCGCAAAGCTCGGGGTATCGTCCTCGATGACGGGGAAGAAGCAGGTGACCGTCGTTCCTTGATGCGGCACACTGTCCAAATCCACCGTCCCTTCGTGATCTCGCAGAATACCGTGGACCATCGCCAATCCTAAGCCTGTGCCACTCCCCGGCGGCTTCGTCGTAAAAAACGGCTCGAACACACGATCCTTGATCGCCGGATCGATGCCACACCCATTGTCGTGCACTTTCAGAATCACGTAGGGTCCTTCGTGTAATTCCGGGTGCGCGCGTGCGACACTGTCACGCACGTAGATGGGCTCGACATACACGTCGATCATTCCACCACCTGGCATCGCGTGCCAGGCGTTCGTTCCGAGATTCATCACGATCTGGTGCACCGACGTCGCGTCCGCAAGGACGCGCGGAATGTCGGACGCAATATGGGTGTGAATCTCCACCGATGGTGGAAGCGTCGCACGCAGTAAGGTGATGGCTTCTGCAACCGGATGGCCGATGACGATGGGTGTCCGAAGCTGATCCTGATGCCGGCTGAACGCCAGGATCCGCTGCACGAGTTGCTTGCCGCGGTCGGCGGCCTGGAGCAGGTCGCGAAGATCTTGCCTGGCTTGCGGCTCTATGACCGTCTCGCGCAGGAATTCCGCATAGCCGATGATTGCCCCCAGAATGTTGTTGAAATCGTGGGCAATACCGCCCGCCAAGGTTCCAACGGCTTCCATCTTCTGGGCTTGCCGGAGCTGGTCCTCGAGCCGCCGCCGTTCCTCCTCGGCATGTTTGCGGGCACTGATGTCGACCACGACGCTCAAGATGAACATCCCCTCTTCCGTGGGAACCGGCGTTAGCCCGATTTCGATCGGCACTTCGGTACCATCTTTCCGCAATCCGTACAGGTCGCGCCCAGCACCCATGGCGCGCATACTCGGATGGCGGAGGAACCCCGAGCGGTGGTCCGGATGTCTCGCCTGAAAACGGTGGGGAACGAGGGTTTCGACCGGTTTCCCCAGCAACTCCTCGCGCTGATATCCGAAGAGCCGTTCGATCTCACGGTTGACCAGCACGATTCGCCCTTCCCCATCGGTCATGACCAGCCCGCTCGGGGAAGATTCAATGGCGGCCCTGAGCCGGAGCTCAGAGTTATGGGGATCATGAGGCATTTGGAGATCCTGTCATGACCGCAGAATGTTACAAATGTTTTGTGATTACCTGTAAGTGCAATAATATATGTCTCCTTTGCCGCAAATGTTGTGCTGTGCCCACCGTCGAGCTACAGGGGGATCCCCCACAATTATTACACCGCCGCCGCCAACGCCGTGAAGTTGAAATCCTGAATCATGAGCGGCGGCGCGATCGTCGGCGGCGACGGCCACCCGCCATAGCCACGCGCGGTCCGTTGTGTCGTCCCGATCGCCAAGATCCGATTGAACATGAGCCATGGCGATTCGACGAACCGGAGATTGACAATCGACTTTTGAATCTTTCCGTTCCGAATGAGAAAACAACCGCCGTTCGTGACCCCCGTGCGCATCCCTAGAATGCTGCTTGGCACCGAGTCGACTTGCGAAAGGCGATTCACGTAGACTCCCTCTTTGCAATTCGCGATCATCTCCTCGACTGTGGCGGTTGGCGTTCCTGGGATCGCTTCCAAACGCAGCGACTGTGGGGGATCGCTGGCGGGTGATGCACCATGCTGCACGGCGTAGTTGGTATCGTACGCGATGTGCTCGAGCACGCCGCCCGGCGCCACCCAGCGCATGGGGATGACCGGGTATCCGTAGTCATTGAAAGGGATGACTCCTCCCTCGGGATCGTTCGGGTGGGACGACAGCGTCACACGCGGATCGAAGATCCGTTGTCCCAACCGTGCGCGCCCCGCGATGGGATCGTACAACGGGCTCCCACCCCTCGTCGCCAACTTCGCGCCGAACGCCCACCCCATGTCGCACAAGAACTCCGCGACCGCCGACCGGTCGAGAATCACCGTCCGGCGCCCCGGTTCGAACCCCACAGGATTTGCCGCCAATTTGGTGAGATGGATTGCGCGATCGCTGACCGCCGTGAGATCGTGCGTGGTCCAATCGCGGGCAGCCTGTCCGGCCCACCCGTTTCCTTTCCCGTTCGGATTCCACGCCGTCACTGCGACTTCGCTATCAGTCTCCTGCCCCACCGCCATGATCCCTTGTTTGTTCGCGTGGAGTACCGACCGGAGCGTGACTCCGACGAACGCCGAGGTCGTCAAGCCGGCGGCGCGGACCGGTGCGACGAGCGTTTCGACCGCTGCATGCCGTTCTTCGTTGAACGCGCTGACCGTACTCGAATGCCAGGTCGTGTTCGGAAAGTACGTTCGCGGTGGTATCGTGAGCGGGATCTCGACCGGATCGCCCGTCTGTTCCATCGCCACGCGTTCGAGGTAGCGCACGGCCTGTCGAAGACTTTCGGTATCGATCTGATCGATGTCGATCGACATCGACGTCCGTTGTCCGAAGCGCAGCCCAATGCCAACTCGCAGATAGTCGCCGCTTTCCGTTATTTGGACGGCGCCTCGTGCGACGTGCGCAGTCCCTAATGCGATGTGCTCGATGTCGATCGACTCCGTCTTGGCCGTCGTGAGCTCGAATATCTGTTGTGCCAGCGCACGCATGGCGTCGGGCGACAGGACCGGAGATGTATTGTGTTCGGTCATCAATTCAACCAGGTCACGACGTCGACGTCTTTGCACAATACTGCGGGCGCGGTCACCGGAGACTCGATCGCGAGGGGAGGAACGCCATGACTCGTTTCGACCATCGACGTCCACCGGGTGTCGGGACCGCCGAGCGCGACGAGATTTCCGCTGAGAAACTTTTTGGTCGCGAGTTGGAACGTGAGTTGGGTCGTTCCGACGATCTTGCCGCGTTGTACCTCGAGGGCGATTCCTCCCGTCATCGCCAACGTCAATCCTGATTCGACACCCGCGATCGCCCCTTTCAGGATGAACCCGTGTTGGATCTCGCGCGCCAGGTCCTCGATGCTGACCGGCGTGGTTGCCGGTTCGACGTAGACGTGACCAGGAGTACAACTCGGGAGATTGGTTGGAGATGGAGAGACCGCTCCCCCGTGCGCGCGCAACGGCCGGCCGCGTTTGGCATACCAGTCGGCGAACATCGGCGCCGTCGTCCGGGTGGTGTGATAGTCGACGACTCTGCCGTGATCGACAATCGTGTACGGCTCGGGGGCAATCCCCTCGTCATCCCACCCCACCGCGTTGAGATAGGGTAACGCCCGATCGACGTGGACGTTGAGGAGCGGCGAAAATTGTGGCGCCGACGCACCGAGAATTTCGTCGGGAGGGGCAAGGAAGGTTCCGCCGCTCGCATCGGCTTCGACACCGGAGGCACGGTCGGCGTCGACGGCTTGGCTCACGGTCATACCGATCAAGCTCCCGAAGCTCGCACCGTCGAAGATCACCGGAAAACGTCCGACGTCACGAAACGGACGGAACGACAGCTCACTGAGCTTGCGCGCTTCTTCGACGCCGGTCATGAGATAGCTCACCCAATCCGTGACCAACGCGACCTCGAAGCCACCGCTCGTGATCCAGCGTTGCTCGACCGCCATAGCGGCTCCGTCGCCGGTATCAGGACGAGTCACGGCGCCCTGAACCCAAGGACCGCCACGCATGGTGTATTGCGTGACGAGCGATCCTTCCGTCGACGCGAAGACACGCGTTTCGGCGGTCCATTTGAGCGGTCCGTTCCCGACACGGACATTTCGGTACACACCGATCGTGCTCTGCGTAATGGTGTCGAGGACGCGATAGTAATCGTCGAGCGGCACGGCGAACGGATCGATTTCGTTGGGGCCGTGCCACTCACCGGTGACCACAGACGCCGGCGCCAACGCGGTTGCGTCAGTGTACCCAAGCCGTTGATTGGCCGCCGCATACCGACGGGCACCCGCGACCGCACCCCGTGCCGTTGCCGCCACAGCATCGGGAGACAACACATTGCCATGTTGGAATCCCCACGTTCCATTCACGCGGGCGCGAACACCGTACCCGATGTTGAGCCGCGCACCCGGTGGATACGGCAACGCGACGACTGAAATCGTCCGCTGCATCCCGATGCGCACGTCCGCGAAATCGGCACCGGCGGCTTTGGCAGCCTCCATCGCGATTACCGCCAATTGCCGAAGGCGCTCGGCGGACGGAGGCTCCGGCAGAAAGGCCGATGGCGGTAACTTACGGGCATCCCGAGTCGTGGGAAGCACGAGAGGAGCGTGCGCCGACATCCCCTGCGCACGCCGCGTGAAGGGATCGAAGATGCTGCCGGCAACCGCGACTGCGCCAGACGCCAGAAACGTCCGTCTGGTCACGCCGGGAGTGGAGGATCGCGCGAAATCGTGATGAGACATGAAATGCGGGGACCGAAACTATTGGTGGTGCAGGAGCAGTGTCGCGCGCTGCACGATACGCGCTTCGTCCTCACGCGAGGCAGCGTTGAGGTATTCGCGGATGACGTCAGCTCCGTCGATGAGGACACAAGTCGACAGCATTCGGCTCGCGTGATACGACTCGTCAGTCGGCGGGGGAATTGGCATCAACCATCCGTATTCGGCAGGCGCTTTCGCCCCCGCCCACAGTGCGATCGGCACCGTCACGGGCCGGATGGTATGGTAGTACGTTCCCAGCCACGCGGCTTCTTCCACCGGCGTTTTCAAATCGGGGCCGACGTACCCGTTGATGTTGGTGACGAGCAGGACTTGCACGCCCTTGGGAAGTCGCCGCTGTAAACGGTCCAACATCGGCAACATGGAACTTTGGTTGTGATCAAATGCCAACACGCGCACGATTCCATCGGCGAACGAATGCGTCCGTGGTGTGTCCGCGTACATGGAGTCCGGCGTGTTGAACCAGACGTGAGCGCTCACCGGTGGGGCCGGATGGCCGATCAAACCGATCCACGCGAACAGGTCGCGCATCGTTCCCACCATTCCAGCACCCATCGCGTCGTATTGGGCACGCTCCTCGGCGGTGCCATCCAGTAAGCGAGGCGTGAGATGGGCAATGAGCGCCTGCTCTACAGTGTCGAGCCGAGCGCGGCCGTTCGGCGTGATCAACAGCGCCGTCGCGAGAGCGGTGTACGGATACTTCTGCACGACCAAGATCCGTTCGCGAAACGACAAGCGATCGACGATCGAGAACGTCTGGTCCGTGTAGTGTTTGACACGATCAAAATCGCCGACTTTGATCGCGGCGAGCAGAATCGTTTGCGCGCCCTGTAATTTCCGATAGAGGACGTCGGTGCTATCGGTCCGCGTCCGGTATCCCCCCGCCGATATCGCCAACAGACGCGCGGCATATTGCTCGGCGCGCGGAATATTGCGTGCGAGTCGCGCCGAATCCTGTTTCGTGTCGGCGAACAGGAGCATGGCACTCGCCAGCGCCTCCGAGCGCACGAGCGCCCCTGACTGTCCGGCCGGCAGCTCGGCAAGCCGGGCGTCGACGAGCCGCCCCGCGAGAGAATCCTGCTCGGCGTACATGGCCACGTTCGCCACGTCGAGGAGCTGCGCGCCAGAGACGTCTTGCCCTTCCGCATGCAAACGCGCGACCCACTCACGCGCGCGTTGCACGCGAGCCTGGTGTAACGAGTCGGCCGGATACTCATCCCCACTCGGCGGAAAACGCGTTTCCAATTGCGCCGCGTAACGCTGCAGATCGGCGATCGCCATGAAGGCGGGACGCGACGACGACACGACGCCCCCATCACTCCGCCGTTCCTTGCCAACGTCCGTCACAGGTGGAGGATGGTCGATGGCGCGCATGACAGGGAGTAGCGGGTCTAACGCACTCTGTGCCAAACTGGACGACGCGATGCCCATCAGCATGATGCCGCCGAGGGCCGCCGCATGCGGCGCTTTCAGTATTGACATGATACGAGACTCACTCCGGGGCGACGGCGAAATCGATAACGCTACCGCGTCGTGCACCCAGTCGTGATATGGGGATTCGCTCGTCCCTGGACCTTTTGCGAAAATGGAATTGCCGTCGCGACGCCGTACGAGTCGCCGAACTGATACGGCCCGACAGGAAACACCGTCACCGGATCACGGCCGTAGTTGAGGATGAGCCGGCGCATGTCGCCCAACCGATGACCCGTGAGGTACAGCCAGAACGCACGCTCGCTGTAGAGCAGATCGACGCGCGCGGCGGTTGTCCCCGGGTCGGCCAACGCCGTCAATCCTAGCGTCGCGCGCAAGGTGTTGAGGATCGTGAGCCAGTTCGGATCACCGGCGTCGAGTGCGGCCTCCGCTTGAATCAAGCGCGCTTCAATGCCGCTCGCGAGCACGATAGGGTCACTACTCGTGGGATACTTGGCTTGCCCGAACAATGAATCTGTCGGATCAACACTGCTCATGCCAATGAACTGGCTCGGCACACGCGGGTCGGCCGCAGAGAGGAACGGGAGCCCATTCCCACCTTCGTGGTCACCCATCGGCATCGGATATCCTTCGTCATAATGCACGTTCACAAAAAAGACATTCGCGTACTGCGCGCTCGGATCGGTCGTGTACGTGAACGACGTCGGCACCGGCGCGACGACGGAGTCAGCCTGTGCATACTTTCCCTGGTCCAACAACGCGCGCCCTTTCACGACGCGGGCGAAATCCAAGAATTGTGTACTGTCTTGCCCTTCCGCAAGCGCCGAGTCGAGCTGCGTGATCCCGTAGTCGAGTGCGGCGGTGTAACTGTACGGCTGGCTAAAGACCGCGGTATTGTCCTCGGAGATGTCGTTGATCGGAAACCCCGGACAGATATTCTCGGCCATTTGCACCACGACGTAGCCGCGTATCGCGAAGAGCTGCGCCAAATAATCGTGTTTGACCGCGGCCGCTCCGTACGCACGCATTGCGGCAATGGCCAGCGACGTTCGGGAAAACGTTTCATCAAAATAGGCCAACTCTCTGTCTCGGCCTGTCCACTCGGCGTATTGCAGAAGCGACACGTCGTCATGTCGGTCCAAGTCGTACGCCACCTTCCCGTATGAGGGGAACCCTAGCGACGACGAGGATGCACCCTGTTCGTACGTCAACTCATCGCCGAAGAGGGCGATGTCGACGAACGCACGCGTCAGGTCGACATTCATGATTGCCACCGCGTTGAGCCGGCGTGCGTTGGCTCCGTTCGCATTGGCGATGTCTTTGTCCTGAATCAACGTGGGATCCGAGGTATCGAGAATTCCGTGGCATGCCAACGTTCCGGCCAAACCACCGAAGAGCAAGCCACGGGCGCCAAGTGCGCAGAGGCGCGTCGCCGTGCCTATGACGCGACGCAAAGCCAGACGCAAAGCCACGCGTGTGACTGACGAAGTACGCATGCGCATCCCACTCACCTGTTGAAAGAAGAAAGCTGGAGTCATCGAGACGTCGCCGTCCATGTTATGGGGTGACGTCGAAACGGAACGACCAGGCGCGTGCCTGGGGAACCCCGTTGGAATCCACCCGGTCGAATCCATTGTTGCGGCTTTCCGGGTCCGAGCCATGGTACTTGGTCCACAGTGAGAGATTGCGTCCTTGGAGGCTCACCGTGGCGTTCGAGAAGTGGAGATGAATCGGATCGATGTGCAGAAACCGTTGTGGGATGTCGACGGTCACGTTGAATTCCCGCCACCGGGTGAAGTCACCCGGCTCGAGAAAGTCGACGAGTTGTGCGTGAACGAATCGAGCCTGGTCCAGCACCGGTGTACTGGCGACGAACGGTCCGCGACATGAAGCCGTGCTGATGCACTCCGTGAGGCGCCTGTCGTACCGGAGAAATTCAGTTTGGCGATCGAAGAGCGCTGAGAGACGCACATGTCCGCTCAACACTGCCATCGTCGGAGTCGCTGTGTAGGTACGTGGTGGGTTCATCACGCCGAGGAACCGTGGTATGGTATCGATGACGATCTCCCTTTCGAAGATGATGCCATCGGCACGTCCACCGACGGTATCTGCCACGCCAACGACCCGCCCGCCGACGGCGAACAAGGATCCGACCGGGTATCCAACGACAAGCCCACTCCCGTCCGACGACCGTTGTTCGGACAACGCACCCAGACTGAGCACCTTGTTCGTTTGATAGCTGTAACTCAGACCGAGGTCGGCCCGAAGTGCCGCCGCGTTGACCAGCGGGATCGACATCGTGGCTTCGAAACCATGCGCCTTCGTGTCGCCGATATTGACCCACGTGGGTGGCAGTCCGGCAGTATTATCGAAATTCAGGAGCTGATCGTTCATTCGGCGCGAGTGCCACGTCAAATTGAGCGTGACATTCGACAATACTGTCAGATCCGTTCCGTATTCGGTTTCGCTCGATCGTTCCGGACGAAGATTTGGATTGGCGAGCTCCTGCCGGTCGAAGACATTTTGATTCTGCCCTTCGACGGGCGTCGCATATCCGAAATTCTGCCCGAACTTCATGAGGGACGTCGGATATCGGCTTGCGGCACCGTGTGACACGCGGAATCGCCACTCACGAAGTCCTGGCATCCCTTTGAGGAACGGCTCATCGGACGCGATCCACGAGAGACCGACCTTCGGAAAGGGACGCGGATGATACGACTCGCCGAACGACGTCGATCCATCGAGCCGAAGTGATCCGGTGAGGAAGAGCCGGTCGTTCAATCCGACCACTTCCTCGCCGTACGTTCCCAGCGAGATCGTTTCTCCCCACAATTGCGTCGTAAACAACCGGGTCGCGGTCCCGATTGACGTGCTTCCTGGCGCGAGCCCTGTGCCGAGGATGGTCACACCGTCCAAGTGGGAATAAGTGTATTGCACCCCGAGTGAGCTCCGGAAACTCATCTGCCCCGGATGCGCGGCCGCCGTGGTCCCCAACGTCACTGTTCGCTCGACGTTGTTGCGCCGATCGTCCTCCGCATCACCACCGTCCGTCGGCGAGAGTTCGCCGGCAGGTAGGATGACGTGCTGAATCGTTCCATTGAGATCCAACCCGACGGTTCCGTTCACCGACCACCACGGAAGCAATTGCGAATTCCCACTCAGCGCCGTCGTGAACCGGGCGCCACTCTCCTCACTGGTTCGCAAGGAGAACCCAGGAGTGTTGTAAAATTGATAGATGTCCGTCGTGTCCGACTGTGGAACGTGTACCCCGTGCGCCAGCTGATCGGTAAAGATCCCCGGCTGCGCCATGTGATGATTCGTTTGCGTATACCCCACAGTCAAGTTCAATGTCGTGTTTGCGGTGACGTCCGTCGTTAGATTGCCGCGGGTCCCCAAGACTTGTAGCGTATTGGGATTCCGGACCGCGTCCGAGAGTGAATGGATGCCGAGCTGCTCCCGAAGATATTGCTGAATTCCCGGCCCAACTTTGATTGCTCCAATCTGCGAATCGTAGTTGCCGGACACAAAGTATCGGAACTGCGACACCCCACCCGACACGTTCGCGCCATATTGCCACGTTGGACGGCTCTTGGCCAAAATTGAGTACTTATCGTCCGTGACGATCGGCTTCGCGATGGTGATACTGTCGAGAATACATTGACCGTACTCATATTGGCGTATCAACGAACAATTCGAGGTGAACGGCGCGCCGGAGGAATCATGACTCCAAACCGCATAACCTCGGTCGATACGCGTTTGTGGAACATCGTTCGACACGGGACGCAGGTACCAATTGAATCGCGTCTGTCCAGGCGTCCCACGTTTGGTCGTAATGACGATGACGCCATTGGCGGCATCCGGTCCGTACAGCGTCGACGCCGATGGCCCTTTCACCACTTCGATCTTCTCGATGTCGTTCGGATTGAGGTTGTTCAGCGGACTCTGCAGCGAGCCAAGCCGGCTCCGTGGATCCTCGATCATGGTCCCGCCATACGGGACCAAGTTGTTGCTTTGATATCGAACGCCGTCGACGATTACCACGGGCTCGGAGCCAAGGTTCGGACTGAATGCGCCCCGGAGTCGAAGGGAAACCTCGCCACCCGCTTGACCACCGTCGCTCGTCAACACCTGCAACCCCGGCACGCGTGATTGCAGCAGGTCGGTGAGATTGGTAATCGGCGCCTCTTTCACCAATGAATCCGCGTTGATCGTTGCCACGACATGCCCGAGCTCGCGCACACGTTGTTCTCCAGTCGCGGTGACCACGACTTGATCCAGCGTATTCACGGTGGTTTCCAGAGCGAAGTCTGCTGTCGTCTCCTGCGCGTTCGTCACAGTCACCGCACGCGTCTGCCGGACGTACCCAACCACACGCACCGTCACCTTGTGCGTTCCGTTGCTCACGTGCGGAAAACGATACGTTCCCGCCTCCCCCGTTCGCACGGCGCGGCTCGTGTCGTCCACCGTGACACTCGCCCCACGCAACGGACGCTTTGTCTTGGCGTCAATTACCGTTCCTGTAATGACACCGGAGTCCACAGCGGCCACAGCCAGATCCGTAATCGTCACCACTCCGTCCACGACGGAGCTCACGCTGAGATGCGTTCCGGCCAATACCGAATCCAACACTGCTCCCAATGGGAGCTTCGCCGCGTGAAACGTCACGACGCGATCGTTCGCGGCGATGACACGGTACTGATATTGAATCGGCACTCCGGCGCTATTCGAGATCGCCGCGAGTGCCGCCCCCAGGCGCACCGCATCCAGTTTCACGGTGACCGGTCGCGCCAGAACGGCCTCGGCCTCACTCGGCCGGGTTCGCGACGCGACTGCATGCTGCGCGGAGACAACCGTGGGAACGCTGATCATCCCACTCACGACCAATGCAGACGAGCACAAAATTCGAAGCATGTGTATACGCATGAAGGTTATCGGCCAGCCTCGGAGTGCGAAGAAAATTCGTCCCGGACCGCCTCGTGTCTCCGCGATGGCGACGACGCGTGATGCCGGGGACGAAGTGTGACGACGTGCCCTTCGAACGTCATGTCGACATTCAAAAGTGTTGCAAGCACCGCGAGGGCATCCGGTGCCGAACGCCCGCTGATGGCGGTCACGACAGGCTCTCGTGCGAGTGACGAGTCGGCGAGCCGCAATTCGTACCCGTACCATTGACCAACCGTCGATAAAACTTCCGCGACCGGCGTCATGTGAAACACCAAACGCCCGTTCGTCCAACTCGTCGCGAGATCGACACCATCGGCCGACACCGTCGCGGTGGAATCGACGACGCGCCCCACCATTCCCGCGGACAACAAGGTTTGCATCCCGCGTCCACTCGCTCGCGACAGGCTCACACGCCCTTGTACCACCGCGACGCGAACCCTATGGTGCGCAGAGTCGTGCAACACGTCGAAGCGCGTGCCGAGCACCCGCGTCGCGAGCGCCCCCGTTTGCACGATGAACGGGCGTCCAGCCGCCTGCGTAATCTGGAAGTACGCTTCGCCCGCCAACGTCACCGTGCGACTTTCACTCATGTCCTTCGGAACGTCGAGCACCGTCCCCGGCGCCAAGTCAATGACACTGCCATCGGCGAGCCGCACGGTGCGCAATTGTCCGGGCGCCGCGGTATATCGCTCCATCGCTGGAGCGGTCGCCGGACGATTGATCCCGATCCGGAGCGCGATACCACCCAGGACGAGCAGTGCCGCCCCAACGGCGAGACGTCGCCCTATCGAGACACGTTGTGGGATACGCCGCGGCAGGGGACGATTGATGGCGTGCTCACGTCGCGGCGCACCATCATTAACGACAGCCAAAGGCCGATCGGTCGCCATCGCCGTCTCCCCAACATCGTGGAGAATGCGCGCGCGGAGCCGTTCAATTTCCGCGGTCCCCGCCGCAGAGGCTCCGACGTGTCCTACGACACGATCCAGCGCCTCGTGCAGCTCCGGCACCGATGCCACGAGCCTCGCCATACGCTCGGCGACATCCGGCGGACAGTCACCCGCGAGATAGCGGTCGAACGTCTCCCAGAACCACGTGACGTCAGAGGGGGTCATGCCATGTAGTTGCGCATCCCCCGATTTGGTGACACGACCCGTGACACGAGCCGAGTATCGCCCGCGTCAGGGCGTGAAAAATCTCGCGAGGAGAGGACGCAAGGCGCGTTGTACCCGGCTCACCTGTTGCTTGGCCGCGGCGACGGAGATCCCCAACGCTTCCGCGATCTCCGAATATTCCATCTGATCGTACCAGCGCAACATCACCGCCGCGCGTTGCGTCGGCGTGAGCCGAGCCACCGCGTCGTCGAGCGCGGCACGAAGCGCAGCGTTGTCGACGTCGGCATCCGGAAGCGCGCTCGGGTGGCTCATCCCGAGTGGTACATCAGGCGATGCCGACACACGCGCGGCATCGACGACCCGCAGGTGTCGCGCCCAAGTCATCGCGCTTCGGCGCGCCGCGCCGAGCAGGTACACACGCCACGACCCTCGAAGGTCGAGCTGTGCGCGACGCTCCCACAGCGACACGAAGACGTCATGCACGACGTCCTCTGCGTCACCACTCGTCGGGCAATAGCGTTCGGCGAATCGTAAAATCACGCGAGCGTGCACGTCGTACAGTTCAGCGAGCGCTCCGGCATCGTTCGCGCGCAACCGCTCGAGCAGCACCCGGTCCGCGGCGGACGTTGTTGCCCCGCGCGGCGCTTCGCGGTCTCCCGGCCGGGACGAACTCCTCCGTTCACTCTCCGCGTCATCGTGCGCCGAGAGAGCGTGGAAGAGAATGAGCGCCGCGGGTGCCATGGGGCACATGGTACACCCGGGGTTGGTACCGCGCCAGAGCAAACCTCAGCCCATGCGTCAGCTCCCGAAGCAGCTGCCGCGTCACGAGCGCCGAACATTCTGGGGTCGCCTCGACGCCACAACGCCCCTCGCCACGCTACTTTTTTATGTCATGCTGACCTCGTTGCTCACCCCGATTCTCATCATCCGGATGTTCGCCGCACTCTTCCTGGCGATCCTCTTTCTGCAATCCGGACTCGACAAAATCACCGACCGTGCGGGTAATCTGTCGTGGCTCACGGAGCACTTCTCCAAAAGTCCGCTGGCCTCGACGGTCAAACCGATGTTTTTGGTGATCACGATCCTCGAAGTCAGTACCGGCGTTCTGAGCGCGCTCGGCGTCATTCAGCTCCTCCTCACGTCGCATCCGACGATCGCCTTCTGGGGAGCCGTCCTTGCCGCGACGTCACTCACGTCGCTCTTCTTCGGCCAACGTGTGGCCAAGGATTATGTAGGAGCCGCAACGCTGGTCCCTTATTTCCTGCTCGCCCTTGCCGCCATCTGGGTGCTAGGGGTGTACCCGGGGAGTGTCGTCTAACGCATGCCCCCAAGGGCACACCCATTGCCCTTGATGACGGTATGTCGAATGATCCCAAAGCCAAAGAGCCCGGTCGTAACACCGACGCCGGCCAGGAAGCCGCCCGCGGTATAACTAACACTCCCAAGGGCCAAACTTCTAGAACGAACGATCGTCCTGGATCTGAGCCTTTACAGGACCGAACCCAGGAACATGAGTCCGGCTACGGAGGAAAAGGAGGCACTCCAAAGCAGAGCTCCGAATAACCTCGATGCGATAGATTTCGCGGGGTGTTGACCCCATCCGGCATCCATCACGTCACGGCGATCGCCAGCGACCCCCAACGGAATCTCGATTTCTATGTGGGGGTCCTCGGGCTGCACCTGGTCAAACGGACGGTCAACTTCGATGACCCCACCACATACCACTTCTATTTTGGTGACGAGGTAGGACACCCCGGGACGATCCTGACCTTCTTCCCCTGGCCCAACGCCCGCCACGCTCGGCAGGGCGCCGGCCAGGCGGTTGTCATCTCCCTTTCGATCGCCCCGAGCAGCGTCGGCTATTGGCTCGATCGATTGCTCCGGCATCACGTGTCGTTCGAGCAGCCTGTGACCCGCTTCGACGGGGAACGGGTCATTGCCTTCAAAGATCCCGACGGTCTTCTCCTCGAGCTGGTCGCACACGCCGACAACGACGCGCCTGTTCCACCGCCGCAGCCGGCGCACGATCACCCAGGCTCTAGCCATGTCCCAGCCGAACATGCCGTCCGTGGGATTTACGCCGTTACGCTTTGGCTCGACAGCTACCAGCGCACCGCCGAACTGTTGACCGACCAGCTCGGCTTCCACTTGGCGCGAGAGCAAGGAAGCATCTACCGCTTCGTCGCCGCGCACGGCGGCCCGGGCGCGATGCTCGACGTCCGGGTCGTCCCCGGCCTCTGGCAAGGGGGACTCGGCGCAGGAACCATCCACCACATCGCATTCAGAGCCGAAAATGATGCGGTGCAGATGGCGATGCGAACGGAGCTTGCGTCACTCGGATATAGCATGACCCCACAACTCGACCGGGACTACTTCAGGTCGGTATACTTCCGCGAGCCTGGTGGCGTCTTGTTCGAGATCGCGACTGACGCCCCCGGATTCACGGTCGACGAGCCGCAAGATCAGCTCGGCCGAACGCTTCGGCTTCCGGCGTGGCTCGAGCCGCGCCGCTTCGAGATCGAAGCGCTGCTCCCCAACATTCATCTTCCGATCGACCTTCCAGGACCGAACCAATAAACATGACCCAAGCTGAGCTCGACCTCGCGTGCATCAATGCCATCCGCGTTCTGTCCATGGACGCGGTACAGAAAGCGGACTCCGGCCACCCGGGAACGCCAATGGCGCTCGCGCCACTCGCGTACACGCTGTGGACGAAACACATGCGCTACAACCCGGCCGATCCGCACTGGATGAATCGCGATCGATTCGTCCTCTCCTGCGGCCACGCGTCGATGTTGATCTACAGCGTCCTGTATCTCACCGGCTACGATCTCACGCTCGACGACATCAAACAGTTCCGGCAGTGGGAGAGCCGTACTCCGGGCCATCCGGAATACGGCTACACACCGGGTGTCGAGACGACCACCGGTCCGCTCGGGCAAGGTGTTGGGAACGCCGTCGGTATGGCCGTCGCGGAAGCGCACCTCGGGGCACTGTTCAACAAGACACCGGCCGTCATCGACCACTATACGTGGTTCATTTGCAGCGACGGCGATCTCATGGAAGGAGTGTCGCATGAAGCGGCGTCATTCGCCGGCCATCTCAAGCTTGGCAAGTTGATCGGCTTTTACGACGACAATAACATCACCATCGAAGGGAACACCAACCTCACCTTCACCGACAACACCGGCGAACGGTTCGAAGCGTACGGCTGGCATGTCCAACATGTCGCCGACGTCAACGACATTCCGGCACTCGACGCCGCGATCGAAAACGCCAAGCGCGTCACCGACAAACCGTCGCTCATCATCGTCAAGTCGCACATCGGCTTCGGGAGCCCGCACAAGCAGGATACCGCCGAAGCACACGGCTCCCCACTCGGCGCCGACGAAATCACGTTGACGAAGAAGAACCTCGGCATCCCGTCGCTCGAGCCGTTCTACGTGGCGCCGGAAGCACTCGCGCACTGGCGCCGCATGCGCAACGTCGGTGCGGCGTATCAAGCGGGATGGGAGAAAGAGTATCTCACCTACAAGAACGCCAACGCCGATCTCGCCAAAGAGTTGGAGCGGCGCATCGCCGGTGACATGCTCGATGGATGGGAATCGCTCATTCCGACCTTCACCGCGAAAGATGGCAACGTCGCGAGCCGCGCCGCCTCCGGCGTCGTGCTCAACGCCATCGCACCGAAAGTCCCCGAGCTGATCGGCGGCAGCGCCGACCTCGCCTCGTCGACCAACACGATCGTGAAGGGCGCACCGAGCTTCGGTCCCGATGAATACGGCGGCCGGAACTTCCACTTCGGCATTCGCGAGCACGGCATGGGTTCGGTGATGAACGGGATGGCACTGCACGGCGGGATCATTCCGTACGGCGCCACCTTCCTCATCTTCAGCGATTACATGCGTCCGGCGATTCGCCTCGCCGCGTTGATGCATCAGCATGTGATCTACGTCTTCACCCACGATTCGATCGGATTGGGCGAAGACGGACCGACGCACCAACCCATCGAGCAACTGTCGACGCTCCGCGCGATCCCGAACCTGCTCGTCATCCGCCCCGCCGACGCAAGTGAAACGGCCGAAGCGTGGCGTGCCGCACTCAAGCATCGCAACGGTCCCGTTGCGCTCGTCCTCACGCGCCAGAAGCTCGGATTCATCGATCGCGATGCGTATGCATCAGCCGCGGGCGTCGCCAAGGGGGCGTACGTGCTCGCCGATGAGCCGGGGGGTGCGCCGGAAGTGGTGCTCATGTCGAGCGGCTCTGAAGTCGCACTCGTCCTCGAAGCGCAGAAGAAGCTCCAGGCCGACGGCATTCGTGCGCGCGCCGTCAGCATGCCGAGCATGGAGTTGTTCGCGCAACAGGAGAAGAGCTATCGCGATTCTGTGCTCCCGCCGAACGTCAAGCGCGTCTCGATCGAAGCAGCGTCGACGATGTCGTGGTACAAGTGGGTCGGCTCCGACGGGATGGCCATCGGCATCGATCGGTTCGGCGCGTCGGCGCCATACACGACGCTCTACACGGAGCTCGGCATCACGGTCGACAAGTTGGTCGCCGCCGCCAAGTCACTCCTTCAGTAATAGATCGGCATCCCACGCCCAATGCGGTTGATCGACATTTCCGTCACGACCGCGCCCGCCACGCCAGAATGGCCCGGCGACACGCCATTCTCGTGCGGGTGGGCGTGGGACATGTCGGCGGGGGCCAGCGTGAATGTCAGTACGATCACGATGAGCCCCCACGTCGGCACCCACGCCGACGCACCAATCCACGTCACATCGAACGGAGCCGGCGCCGACCGGCTCCCGCTCGATGCGTTCTACGGCCCGGCCGTCGTTGCGGATCTCTCCGCGCTCACTGGCGAAATCGATCTCGAGCAACTGCGGGAGATCATCGGCCCGGCGATCCCGGCCCGATTACTCCTCAAAACTGGACGAACGATCGCCACAGGCCACTTTCCAGAGCAGTGGCCGGCACTCTCCCCGTCGTGCGCGACGCATCTCGCTGAGGGGGGCCTTCGGCTCCTTGGTGTCGATGCACCGTCGGTCGACGATCGCGAGAGTAAAACACTCGACGTGCATCACGCGCTGTTCGGCAACGGCGCAACCGTCATCGAAAATCTCGACCTGAGCGCCGTTGCACCCGGTACATACACTCTGCACGCGTTCCCCGCCAAATTCGGCGGGCTCGATGCGGCTCCCGTGCGCGCCGTATTATCTCTTCCATGACAGTTCGCCGCTTCGCTCCGCGGTAGCACACATTCTGCCTTCTCCCACGCCAGCGAATTTAGCGGAGGAATACCCATGGCAGTGGAAAACATGAACGGCCTTCTGAAACACGAGCTCGGCGATTTGTTGTACGCGGAGAAAGTATTTTTGAAGGGACTCAAGCAGATGTCGAAGGAAGCGTCGAATCCGACCATCCGTGATCGGATCGTGCAACACGCAGAGGAGACGCAAGAACAGATCGTCAACCTCGAACGAGCGTTCGAATCGATCGGTCATCGTCCGCGCGCACAGAAATGTGACGCGGCGTTGGGGCTCGACGAAGAACGGAAATCGTTTCGGGAGAATGAGCCGCCCCAAGCGGTGTTGGAAGCGTTCAATCTGGGCGCTGGGTTACGCAACGAGCACTACGAGATCGCGGGGTATCGCACCGCGATCGCCATCGCCAAGCAAACCGGGAACGAGGAGTGTGCTCGCTTGCTACAACAGAACCTGGATCAGGAAGTTGCGATGGCAACATTCCTGGAGCAACAGGCGCCATCCGCACTCGCGGAATTGGACGACTCACTGGACGATGCCGACTAGCTGAGTGACGTCACGCCGTGACGTCATGCAATGATATGATGGTGGCGGTCGAAAAATGACTTCGCTCCGCCGCCACCATCATGTTATGATCCACGCATGAAGCAACGCGGACGGCTCGTACTTATCATTCTCGTGGCGGTGATCTCCATCGCCTTGATCGTATGGGCGCTCTCCAACATTGGTCGCACGCGCGGAAAAACCACGCGCGGAACATCCGCCGATCGGTACGACACCGGCCCCATCACCGATCCACCAGCCCCCGCACTGACGGTCCGGCTCCTCGACGTCGGACAAGGCGACGCCACGTACATCCATAATGGCGACAGTCGTGTGATCATCGACGGTGGCCCTGATGCCGGCCGCTTCGGTGCGCTCCTCGATTCCTTGGGGCTGAACAATACGACGATCGACGTGGTCGTCCTGACGCATCAACATTACGACCATTACAATGGCCTGATGGCGCTGTTCGACAGCAAGCGGCACATCACGGTCCGCTACGTCTTCGAAAACAAAGACGCCGCCACCGCCACCACACTCGCTCGGCTCCGCGATTCGATCGTGGCACGCGCGCAGCGCGACGGGCTGATCTATCGCGACACGGACGACCCATGCGCCAACGGCACCGCCGCATGCACGATCACGATGCGCGGCGGCGCCAAACTGCACATCATGCGGCCGCTTCCACCACCAGAAAAAGCAAACAACCGATCGGTCGCGATCGCACTCTATGGTGCCGATTCCTCCGCCTTCTCGATGTGGTTGGCCGGCGATGCGGAACATGACGAAATTGCTTATTTCGAGTCGCAGGGAGATCTTCGCCCAGGCTCACACGTCGACGTCCTGAAAGCGGATCACCACGGAAGCTGTAACGGCGTCACCGAACGCTACCTCACGCTCCTCCACCCCTCATGGGTCGTCGCCTCGCTCGGCGCACAAAACGAATACGGACACATGCACGAGCAGGCGAAACAGGTGTACTCCGCCGCGCACGTTCCGTGGTACCGCACCGATCAAAACGGAACGATCACGATCCGCTCACCAGGGACGCCGGGAGGGAAGTACAGCATCGCTGTGGGACGAGGAACTCAGAATATGAACGGCCCAAGCGACCGTACATCGCATCAACAAGAGTGCGCCGCCATGGAGTGATTCCATGGCATGATTTCCAGGGAACCAACGCCGGCGCTAAAGCCGAATGTCGCCCGGCGTATCCTTCGGCGACGGTGCCGATACCTGCTGCGCCGACCGCGCAACCCGCCGCCGCCGCTCCTCATCATCCGTCACGATCATCAAAATCGACCGATCCGCTCGGCGATCGTGCTTCACGCGCAACACGTCTCCCTCACCGATCCCCTGCGGCAATACCCACGCGGGAATCGTCATCGCGGTCGCACCATCCACCTCGACCGTCGCCGCTTCGCCGGCCAACTGATCGACCACCCAGAGGTGCGTCCCCGGGGGAACCGGAACGTCTTCGTGCTGAGACTTCATGAGAGGGCTGGCATAGCGAATGCCCTTGAATGTACCCAATTGAGACACGCCACACCAATGAGGTCCCGTATGCACCCGGATATCGGCCCCACGACGTCGTGCTGGACGGATACGAACGCCACACCACGATTCCCCGAGCTAGGGGAAAATGTGCGGACACACGTGTGTATCGTAGGCGCGGGGATCGCCGGCCTCACGACGGCGTACCTCCTCGCCCGGACCGGAAAGGCAGTCGTTGTGGTCGATGATGGGCGAATTGGCGGCGGAGAAACCGGCCGAACCACCGCGCACCTGACCGCGGAGCTCGACGATCGGTACACACGGATCACCTTTCTTCACGGCGAAGAAGGAGCCCGCCTCGCCGCCGAATCCCACACCGCGGCGATCCAACGGATCGAAGCAATCGTCCACCTCGAAGACATCGAATGCGACTTCGAGCGCGTCGACGGCTTCCTCATCCTCGGCGCCCACGACCGCCGATCGACGCTCGACGACGAGCTCGCCGCGGTCCGACAAGCGGGAATCACCGATGCGGCACTCTTCGAGCGCGCCCCACTCGATTTTTTCGATACCGGCCCCGCGCTCCGCTTTCCACGACAAGGACAGTTCCATCCACTGAAATATCTCACAGGATTGGCGCGCGCCTTCCAACGCGATGGCGGAACGATCTACGGTGGAACGAAGGTGACACGCATCGACGAAGGAGAAAATGACGATACGGTGATCGTCTCAACCACATCGGGGCACACGATCGTCGCCGACGACGTCGTCGTCGCGACGAACTCGCCGGTGAATGATTGGATGGTGATCCACACCAAACAAGCGCCATACCGCACATACGTCGTGGCGTTTCGTATTCCAGCCAAGAGTGTTCCACATATCCTCCTCTGGGACACCGAGGAGCCGTACCACTATGTGCGCGTCCATCCCATGGACGCCGAACACGATCTCTTGATCGTCGGCGGCGAAGATCACAAGACCGGACAGGCCAACGATGCGGAGGTCCGCTTCCGTGCACTCGAAACATGGGCACGCGCCCGGTTCCCCATGATCGGGACTGTCGAATATCAATGGTCTGGACAGGTCCTCGATACCGTCGACGCGCTCGCCTTCATGGGGAAGAATCCCGGCAACGAGCACATTTACGTCATCACCGGCACATCAGGGAACGGCATGACGAATGGGACGATTGGCGGAATTCTCGTCACTGATCTCATCACCGGTCGAGAATCCTCGTGGGCGAAACTATATGAGCCCAGCCGCATCACGCTTCGCTCCGGACTCGAGTTCGCCAAAGAGAATTTGAACGTCGCCGACCAATATCGGCAGTACATCACGAAAGGCGACGTAGGGAGTGCCGACGACATTCCACCGGGCTCCGGAGCAGTGATCCGTCGCGGCGTCCACAAAATCGCCGTGTACAAGGACGAATCCGGCGCGGTCCAGGAATTCTCCGCCGTCTGTCCCCACCTCTACTGCATCGTAGAATGGAACGCGGCCGAACGGTCGTGGGACTGCCCCTGCCATGGCTCCCGGTTCACCCAGGATGGAATTGTGGTCAATGGCCCGGCAATCGAGAACCTGAAGCCGCCATCTGTTTAAGTACAGTATTGTCCGGGATCCCTTAGCTACGACTATGGTATACTATCAATATTGGCATCACAAAGTTTTTGTTACAATTAACTGTACTTATAGATATTGGTATTATAAATGCAGCAATTCCTGACAGAGAACTGACGACAGAGGCTCGCCGTACGGCGTCACACAGATGATTCGAACTGCCGTGACACGGAGGGAAAACTCTAGACGCCTTCCTTTCATGGCACACACTGGAGACCAACACGGAGGATCAGCCAGGGCGCGACGCGACGCGGAGCTGCGTCTGACGGACGCGCGGCTTGCGGCGATTCTTCTCTCGGCGATGGATGCGATCATCTCGATCGATCTCCATCAGCGCATCATCGTCTTCAATGCGGCCGCTGAAAAAATCTTCCGCTGCCCTGCCGAGGAGGCAATGGGGCAGCCGCTGGACAAATTCATTCCAGCGCGATTCCGCGATGTGCACGCTCGCCACATCCGTGACTTTGGCCGAACCGGGACCACGAGCCGGTCGATGTCCTCTCCAGGAACCCTCGTCGGCCTTCGAGCAAACGGCGAAGAGTTTCCGATCGAGGCCACGATCTCGCAAGTCGACAGCGCCGGCGACAAGGTCTTTTCCGTGATCATCCGCGACATCAGCGAACGGAAACGCGCCGAAATAGAACGTGAAGAGATGTTACGCCAAGCGGAGCAACAGGCCGCACTCTTGAAAGAGCAGGCGGCACGACTCGAAACAAGCAATCTGGAGCTCAAGCGTTTGGCCGCCGAGGCCGCGCTGGCGAATCAGTCGAAGTCGGATTTTCTCGCCGTGATGTCGCACGAGCTCAGAACACCACTCAACGCGATTGCGGGATATACGGAGCTCCTCGAGCTTGGCATTCGTGGTCCGGTCACGCACGAGCAGGTTGCCGATCTCCAGCGCATTCGCCGGAATGAGCAACATCTTCTGGGACTCATCAACGAAATCCTTCACTTCGCCAAACTCGAGACGGGACGTGTCGAATACACCATCGGCCCCTGTGCCGTGGAAGAGCTGCTCAGCACGATCGAGATTCTCGTCCAACCGCAACTCCGCGCCAAGGAGCTCCAGTACACGTACGTTCCCGTCGCATGTAACCTATCGCTCGCGGGTGATGGCGATCGCGTGCAACAAATCCTGCTGAACTTGACTTCCAACGCGATCAAATTCACACAACCCGGCGGGACAATCACCGTGTATTGTACCGTGACCGACGCGGCCATTGCCATTCACGTTGCCGATACGGGACGAGGTATTCCATCGAGCAAGCTCGAAACGATCTTCGAGCCGTTCGTCCAAGTCGATCGCCGGCTGACCCGTCAGTTCGAGGGGATCGGGCTGGGTCTTGCGATCAGCCGAGACCTGGCGACTGGGATGGGAGGAAAACTCACGGTCGAAAGTACCGAAGGAGAAGGGTCGACTTTTACACTCGAAATGCCGCGCTGGTTTCCAAAGCTCGTCGTCTCGACGGCCGACGGGGTATTGCACCGATTGTAACTCTCGGACTGTTCGCTCGAGCGAACAGTCCGAGAGTTACCCCCATCGAGTTACCCCATCGTGACGACGACATGATGTCGCACACCGTCGTCCTGCAGCTGAATCACGCGTAAATCAATCGTCGCCCCGTCCACGGTGACCGACGCGACACCATCTTCCACGTGCGCCGGATTCCGAATCTCGATCACGTACGTCGACGACTTATGCCGGTACTCGATGCTATACCCATCCCACCCCGCCGGGATACACGGATCGATCGTCAACACGTCGCCATGTTTGGTGAAGCCAAGGATCGCCTCGATCGCGACGCGATACATCCAGCTCGCACTCCCCGTGTACCACGTCCATCCGCCGCGTCCCAGATGTCCGCTCGCGGTGTACACGTCCGCCGCGACGACGTACGGCTCCACTTTATACCGATCGACCGCCTCGCGATCGTCCGTGTGCGAGATCGGGTTGATCATCTGGAACAGCTCGAACGCGCGCGTCCCACGTTTCTGCATCGCCGTCGCGAGCACCGACCACAATGCCCCGTGCGTGTACTGCGCACCGTTCTCGCGAACGCCGGGGAGATAACCCTTGATGTATCCCGGATCGTGCGTCGTCTTGTCAAATGGTGGCGCGAGGAGCATGATGAGCCCCGCATCTTCGCGCACCAAATGATACTCCATCGACTGCATCGCGCGTTCCGCGTGCGCCGGCGTCCCCGCCCCCGAGATCACACTCCAGCTTTGCGCGATCGCATCGATCTTCGCTTCATCGCTGTCGCGTGAGCCGAGTGGTGCGCCGTCGTCGAAATAGGCGCGGCGGTACCATTCGCCGTCCCATCCCCCCGTCTCCGCCGCTTGCGCGTACTTGTTCCGCCACTCCTTGAGCTGCGCACACGCTGTCGTATCTCCACGCTGTTCGCAGAATGGGATCATCCGGTCGATCGTCGCGATCAGGAACCACGCGAGCCACACACTCTCCCCGTGGCCTTCCACGCCAACTCGGCTGAACCCGTCGTTCCAGTCGCCACTCCCGATCAACGGGAGATTGTGTGCACCGAACGTACACGCCTTTCGCAACGCACGCACGCAATGCTCGTAGATCAGTGCATGTTCCTGCGATTCCGCCGGCAGGTCGTAGATCTCGTGTTCGTGCGGCTCCAACGGGCGCATCGTGATGAATGGCACCGCTTCGTCGAGAATTCCCATGTCTCCGGTGACGCGCACGTAGTGCGACACCACGTACGGGAGCCACACCAAGTCATCGGAGAACCTCGTCCGAACGCCGCGTCCACTTTGCGGATGCCACCAATGCTGCACGTCACCCTCGACGAACTGCCGACGCGCCGCACGCAAAATGTGCTCGCGCGCAATTGGTGCGTCGCAATACACGAACGCCATGACATCCTGCAGCTGATCCCGGAACCCGTACGCCCCACTCGACTGATACAACGCCGACCGCCCCCACATCCGCGACGAGAGCGATTGATAAAGGAGCCACTGATTCGCCATCCGGTCGAACGACGGCGCCGGCGTCCGGACCGTAATCGTCGACACGCGGTCGCGCCACCGTTGCACCGCCCGATCGCTTTCCGAACTGGCCGCCGTAATGTCGCAATACTTATGAATCATGACGCGTGCATCGTCGATCGATCCTTGCGCGCCCAGGAGCACTATGATCTCCTGCGACTCGTTCGGCGCGAGCGTGATCGCCGTCTGCAGCACGCCGCACGGATCGACCATCTCGCCGACCGACTCGCTCAACGTCGCTTTGGAAAGCGCCGCCGGACGCGCCGGCGTTCCGTTCCGCCCGATGAACTCGCGCCGGTCACCCGTATACGTCTGGACCGGACCGGTCATCGACAAGAACGCGACTTGATCCGCGTACTGCTGGTCGAAGAAATTTTGCCCGAAGATGGAGCGCGTCTCCGGATCGAACGACGTCCGCACGTACTGCTGCGTCAGATCGCGCGAGACCCCGAGCACCCACTCCACGTAGCTCGTGATCGTCAGTCGTTTCGGGGTGTCACCAACGTTCGTGATGCGCAGTCGCGAAATCTTGACCGGATCGTTCTCCGCCATCGCGACGTGCAGTGTTGTCCGCACCGTATCGTGCTGGTGCTCGAAGACCGAATATCCCACACCGTGTTTGACACGATACTCCGTCATCTCGCGGATCGGCGCCGGCGTCGCCGTCCACACGTCGCCGGTGTCGTCGTCACGCAGATACACACAATCACTGCACGGGTCGCGCACCGGATCGTTGTGCCACGGCGTCAATCGATAGAAGTAGCTGTTCCCCGCCCACGTGCAGCTACTTCCACTTTCCGTGACGAAGAAGCCACCATTCGGATTCGCGATGACGTTCGACCACGGCGCCGGCGGAAGATCGGTACCGCACAGCAAGATTTCGTATTCGTGCGCGTCGTTGAAAAAGCCGTAGCCATTCTCGGCAGGCGTCTTCTCGGGAAGCGCCGGCGCCCGCGCACCGGTGACCCGTCGCGCATATCGCGGCGGCACCGGCACTTCGGGGCGCCCTTCGTACTCCTCCCGGCTGTCCGGGAACTCCAACAGATTCCCCAGTCCGAGCCCATCGCACACAACGTGGACGCGCGCCATGGCACGAAGCAGCGCGAGATCGTCCGCGCTCAACACGTCCGCGCGCCGCACGAACACACCGCCAGGACGGTCGACGAGCCCCGATTCACTCGACGCCATCACCGTCGACAGGATCGCGTCGTTCAGCTCCTGCAAGTATGACGGCGGATGTTCGTTCAAGATCACGATATCCGACGTCACCCCCTTGATCCGCCAGTATTGATGCGCCTGCAACAATTGCCGGACACTGGGAAGCCCGTCCTTCGAATCGATCGACGCGAGCAAGATCGGCCAATCGCCCGAAATCCCGAGCGCCCAGAGCGCCTGCTGTCCACGCCGGTTGTTCTGGACTTCATCACTCGTCGGACGCAGCTGCGGATGCGGGTACATGAGATATCCGGCCAACTGCTGATACAACGCCGCATCCGCCGGCGTAATCCCCAGATCGCGCAACTCGGCTTGCGTCTGCGCCCAGCTCAGATCGAGCGCACGTCGTGTACTGAATGGATCGTCGTAGAGATCCGCCAACTCGAGCGCACGTTCCCGCGTTTCCGCCACGAACGTCGTGAAGCTGACCTGTGCCGCCTTCCCCGGGGGAATGTGCAACCGAACGCGCAGCGAGAAGATCGGATCGAGCGGCGCGCCAACCGAATTGGAGAGGATCCCCCCTTCTTCCATCGCCGCCGGATGCCGCACCGACTTTCCACGACCGATGAATTTCGCCCGATCTGTCTCGTACGTGATCTCGCCGATTTTCTCCGGCCCGACCGCCGCCACGTGCGCGGCCCAATACGTCTTGTCACCACTCGACCGCGGGCGGCGCGTCGCGAGGATCGCCGAATTCGCGTCGATCCACTCCGTTTGCACGAACAAGTTGCCGTACGCCGGATGCTGCCGGTCGGCGTCGAGCGACTGCAGCACGATCTCCGCGTAACTCGTGAGCTCGATCTCCCGCGCCGTATTCGAACGATTCGTCACCGTGATGCGGCGTACCTCCGCCGCATCGTCCGACGACACGACGACCGCCATCTGTGTATCGATCTCTCCATCGCGCCGAGAGAATTCGACGCGATCGCTCGCGAACCAGACGCGATACTGATCGGCGTCCGCGCCCACCGGCTGGTGCGCCGCACTCCACATCCGCCCCGTCGATAAATCCTTGAGATAGACCCACTCCCCTTGATTGTCGCGCGTCGTGTCGCGCCGCCACCGCGTGACCGCGATGTCCGCGTACCGGCTGTACCCACCGCCGGCGTTACTAATGAGTGTCGTGTACGGCACGTTCCCGAGCACCGCCACGTGCGGCTGCGACGTGTGCGGCGTATCCATCTCACGCACGGCGGGCCGCGTCGTCTCCGCGGGCGCTAGTCGCTGCGTGGAGTCGTCCGTTTCGAGCTCTTGCATCACGAGCCGGCGCGGAATTCGTTCATGCAAGACGAGTTCGTTCGAGCGCACCAATGGATCGGCGTGGAAGCGGCGCTGCCACGTCTGCCGGTTGAGCGCGTTGTCGAACGCCACGAGGCTCATCCCGATGTGGTGCGCCATGTAGTTCCCGACCACCGCTTTGTTCGATCCCGGATTCGGACGCGTGTAGTCGATCGCGTCGCGGAATCCGTACGGTCCGAGCGCTCCTTCTCCTTCGAACACCGTCAAATTGCGAAGGGCCTGCCGAGGTTCGATCAACATCGCGAGTACCGTGGCGTACGGGGCGACGACCAGATCCTTGCTCAATCCACGCTTGAGCGCGAGATCCGGCACGCCGAACGCGCGATACTGATAGACCTGCGCCCGATCGCGCACATTGTACGCGGATTCCGAAACGCCCCACGGCACGCGTCGTTCGTTCCCATACGAAATCTGCCGGCGCACCGCCCCGTGATAGGTCTGGTCCAGCAACGTGAACGGATACGTCTGCGTCACGAGCACCGGCATCAGATACTCGAACATGCTTCCGCTCCACGAGATCAGCGCACGCGTTCCGACCGTCGGCGTCAGCGAACGCCCGAGCCGGAACCAATGTTCGACCGGCACGTCCCCTTTCGCGATGGCGATGAACGACGCCAGCCGCGACTCCGACGCCAGCAAATCATAGAACGAGTTGTCGAACGTCGACGCCGACGTCTGATATCCGATCGAGAACAGCTTCCGCTTGTCGTCGAACAGGAAGGTGAAATCCATCTCGTTCGCGTACGCCTCGGCCCGCTCCGCGATCGCGCGAAGCCGAGCACATTCGCCGCTGATGTCTTCGCCGGGTGCAACAGTTCCTTTGAGCCGCTCCGCGGATGCCGCGGCGACCATTCCTCCCGCGAGCGATTGGCTGGGGATCTCCATCTCCGCCGTGCGCGGTTGCAACTCGTGAATGATCTGAATGCACCCTTGTTTGAGCGCGATCAAATGTCCGGCCAGGTTCCCGCTGTCCACCGTCGAGATGTACGCCGGCTCCAGCACCCGCAGCGTATGCAGATCGTACCAATTATAGAAGTGCCCGCGATACCGCCGCATCCGCTCCAGCGAGCGGAACACTCGCTCCAATCGCTCGATCATCTCCAGCCGCGTGATGAATCCGAGGTCGGCGGCGCTGACGATGGACAATAGTTGCAACCCGATGTTCGTCGGCGACGTCCTCGGTGCCACCACTGGATCCGGATTCTCTTGGAAGTTGTCCGGCGCCAGCCAGTTGAGCTCTTCGGTGACGAACGTATTGAAGAATTCCCAATGCAATCGGGCGTAGCGAAGCGCCGTCGCGCGCTCCCCCTCGTTGAGCCGAATTTCACCCGGAATTGCCGGCGTGCTCAGCGACGCCGCGATGTGCGGCGATAAGATCCACAGCACCGACAGGGGAAGGATCGCCAAGAACGCGACGACGTGATACGTGACCCCGAGGTGTTTCCACAACACGAACTCGCCCACGATCGCCGCGCCACCCGCCACGATCCCGAACGCGACCGCCGTCCACATACGCCGGTAAATCTCTCGGTCCGCCCCCGACTTCATCGCCCGCTCGACCTGCGACGCCGTCTGCCATTCGAGTAAGTTGCGTCGCGTGATCGTCAACCGGACGATCGTGCGGATGATCGCGTCCGCCGACACCGCCGCTTGATGCGGGAGGAACGTCACCGCCAATCCGAGCTGCTCCAGATTGGCGAGCGCGTCGCCGCCGACCGCGGCATAATACGCCTTCCACGACTGATCCATCGGCGGCCGCAACAACGCGATGATCGTGTTGAGCACCCACGGAAACGCCATCAATCCCAGCACGACCAACGTCCACCGCATCGGCGCACCCGGGAAGACGACCCATCCCAACACTAATACGAGCAGTTGGGAGATCTCGACGAGCGACCGTCGCAAATTGTCGAAGATCTTCCACCGCGACACCATCGAGATGCGGTTCGGCTCCAATCCGTCCGGCCCCGGCACCATCCCGCGCAGCCACCGGATGATCTGCCAATCGCCGCGAATCCACCGGTGCTTCCGTCGCGTGTACGCCAGATATCGCGTCGGATAATCATCGTAAAGCTCGACGTCGGTCAGCAGCCCCGCGCGCGTGAACGTCCCTTCGATCAAATCATGGCTGAGCAGCGTGTTCTCCGGGAACCGCCCACGCGTCGCCTGCTCGAACGCGTCGACGTCGTAGATCCCCTTTCCCGTGAAGCTCCCTTCGCCATACAGATCCTGATACACGTCCGACACCGCCGTCGTGTACGGATCGACCCCCGGATGTCCGGAATGAATCGCCGCGAACTTCGACCGGTGCGCGCTCGTGAGCTCCACACCGACGCGCGGCTGCATGATGCCGTAACCGCGCACCACTCGCCCCTGCGCCGGATCGTACTCCGCGCAATTGAGCGGATGCGCCATCGCGCCGACCATCAAGTGCGCCGCACCGCGCGGCAACACCGTGTCCGAGTCGAGCGTGATGACGTACTTGATCCCCTGCAACCGGCTCGCGTCGCCGAGGACGACCGGGAACGCGTCGAGCGCGCCGGCCTCGCCGCGCAACACACGGTTGAACTGCGCCAACTTCCCGCGCTTTCGTTCCCATCCCATCCAGACACCTTGCGTCTCGTTCCACTGACGCTCACGGTGAAAGACGAAGAACGTCGATCCATGCTCACCCGGATACCGCGCGTTCAGCGCGTCCACCCCTCGCCGCGCCGAATCGATGATGTGCGCGTCGCTATCCGTATGTTGCGTGCGCGCGTCGGTGAAATCACTCAAGATCGCGAACCGTAAATTCCGGTCGCGATTGGCGAGATACTGCACTTCGAGATGCTCCAGCGCCTCACGCACCGCCGACACCGTTCCGAACAACGTCGGGACGACCACGATGCTCGCGTACATGTCGGGGATCCCCGTCTCACGCAATTCGAGCTTGGGGAGCGTGCGCGGCGGAAGCCACACGTTGATCAACTGATTGACCGTCGACACCCCGACTTCACTCGCCGGTATGACGAGCGCGAGCAACGCGACGACGCCGATCCATACACTCGTGATGTGCAACGGTCCCAAGATCACCGCGATCGTGATCAACGACACCAACAGGATGGTTCCGAAATAGACGACGTTCGGATGCGCCAACGTCCACCGATGAATTCGTTCAGTCCCCTTTGGCGTATATCCGACACGCGCCTCGAGCGCGAACCGCCCCTCGTCGACGAGCCAATAGCCGATGTGCGTCTTCCGTCCCGTCGGATCGTTCGCGCCGCCAGCCGTCGCGACACTGTCACGCGCCAGCGCGACGCATTGCTGCGCAACCTCGTCTTCCTCTTTCTCGACCCGCTTCGCGATCCCTTCGACGACGTGCCGGTACTGATCGCGCGACGCGAACGACATCGCCGCGTACGCTCCGCCAGGATCTTGCCGCAACACCGCTTCGGTGACGCTGAGCGATTCGACGAATTGATTCCAATCGAGCCGCGCGATCGTGCGCAAGCTCATGATGCTGTTCGTGACCGTGACTTGCGTCAACGCCGCTCGCCGATTCGACCGCGTCACCGCCTCTTCCGCACTCGGCCCGTCTTCCGCGATCCACTGCTCCAGCCAGACGAGCGGCGTGAAGTTCGTCTGATAGCTGCGAATCTGCGACAAGAACCGCGCGACGAACGTCGGCGTCAGCGGCGGATGCGAATCGATGAACGTCGACAGCACGCGTGACAGCGCGTCTGCCGACTGCTCGCTCGCGTCGCGGAGCCGGTTCGCCCAGCGATCCGCGTTTTCGACTTCGGCGAGCCGCGCCGCGGTGCGCAACGCCATGCGGCGAATGTTCTCCACCAACCCGAGCCGCAACATCGTCGGGACCGCCCACAGCTCGCCCAACCGCAACGCTTGCACGCGCTGATATTCGCGCGTGAACAGCGTGATGTTTTCGAGATCGAGCCGCCCTTCCGTGTGGGCGATCAGCTCGATCGCCAATTCATACACGCGCGGATAGCCACGCAATTTCCCCGTCGCGAGCTTGGGCAGCTCCTGATAATACGAGCTCGGGAGACTCGTCCGAATCTCCCGCATGTGTTCTTCGACGATGTAATAATTGTCGAGCAGCCAATCTCCCGCCGTCGAGATGTCGACGTTGCGGCTCGCCGCGTCGGCGAGCGCTTCACGAACGTCGGCGAGAACTTGGCGTGTATCATCGAGACGCCGCAGCAGCGGCCCCGGCCCGTGGCGGCGCGCCAGCTCGGCGATCCGCTGCTGACGGGCGACGGCGCGGGCACGTTCCGCGAGCCGGTCGATCCCAAGCACCTCGCCCCGGATGGGCGCGACGAGCTCTTCCCCCTGACCGTCACGGCCGGTCCAGCGGAGAAGACGCTTGAGAAACTTCGATTCAGTTGTTGGGGGAGTTGCAGTGGGCACGAAGCGAAAAATAAGACGCCGGCGAAGATACGCCTGGGACGTCCCCACCCTATTGCATGTAGTACGCCTTGATCGCTCTCGTGACGATGTCTTGTTTCAACCGCTGCACGAACGCGTCACCCGCTCCACCACGCGTCGTAATGGCCCGGTCCCACGCCTCCTTCACCTGCACCACATACCACTCGGCGGTCTCCCCACGCGCACGTGCCATGTCGGCACCGCGGGCAATACAGGCCCACAGCGCTTCATGTGTATCGTTGGGACGCTCCAGTTCAGTGAGGAGCATGACCTTCAGCTCCTCCAGAGAGGGATCGAGCACGCCAAAATGTAATACAAATGTTTTTGGGCGGAAGCGACTGTCCCAAAAAGCCGCTGATACTACGTACGCTGTCGCCGGAGCCGCCCTTACGCCGCCGCGCGCGGCTCCAGCCCCGCCATGGGGGTCTCGGTCCGGACACAGGACGTCAGCGCTTCGAGAATCATCGGATCGAAGCTCGTCCCATTCCCTCGCTGCATGATCGACGACGTCTGTCTCCACGACAGCCCCGCCCGATACGGCCGATCGGCGCTGAGCGCCTCATAGACGTCAGCAACGGAGAGGATCCGTGCGGTCATGTCGAGCCGCCCCGCGCTCACCCGCCACGGATATCCCGTCCCGTCCAACCGCTCGTGATGGAGCGCCGCCGGCCACGCGAACTCCCGGAACGCCGGCACCCGCGACAGAATCTCCCACGTATGGAGCGGATGTTTCTCCACAGCCGCCCGTTCCCCATCCGTCAGCGGCCCCGCCTTGTCCAGAATCGTATTCGAAACCCCGAGCTTGCCGATGTCGTGTAGGAGCCCGGCACGATAGATCTTCCGCTGCTCCATCGCATCCATCCCGAGCGTCCGCGCAATCGCCAAGGCATATGACGCGACGTTGCGCGAGTGCGAATACGTGAACGGCGACTTGGCGTCGATGATGTCCGCAAACGCCTGGGCAATCGTATCTAACCCATCCTCGCTCACCCACCGTGTATACGATGCCGGCTCCTCCGCCACCACTTCGGCGGCCAGATCACTCCGGCTTAACCGTTCCCACCAGGCAACATCATTGCGCCATTCGAGCACCAGATCAGCGAGATCTGGATCGAACCACGTCTTCCGACGTTGGCGCAGCATCTTGAGGGCGCCATTGATCCCCGTTCGATGGTGGAAGATCTCCACCGTCTGGGCGATGTTGGCGATCCGGGACGCGAGGGGGATTTCCGTTCCCGCGAGTGTGTCTGGATTCCCTTTGCCGTTCCAGTGCTCGTCCAGGTGTCGTACCGCCAGCGCCGTCTCGCGCGGGAATCCGAGCCGTTCCACGATTTCCGCTCCGCGTTCGCAGCGGACCAGCATCGTCTCCCGCACGACATTTTCCGCCTGCGCGATCCCCAGGAAATGTCGGACTTTCTCCGACATCTTCCCACCAAACGCTGACATCCGGAGCGTCGCCACGGCGAGTGATTTTTTGTCCTGCCAATCCACCACCCGCATCCCCGGCTTGAGCGTCCGGTCATCCGTCCCAAAAAGTTGGCAGAGCCGCGCCGAGTTGCTGGAGCACCCGGCGTCTTTGAGGAGCAGTGTGTAGTAGAGGGCCGAGCGTTGCTCGGTATCGAGCTCCGCTTCGCGGCCAAGCCGCATTCCGATGAGGGCGGAGCGCATCGTGTGTCCTTCAGCCTGACCATCGGTCAGATCGAGTGCATACGACAATGCGGCAAGAACTTCCGAGAGGATGATACGAGCGGGCATACGGTCGGAAATGTCGGCGTCCCCCATCACGGACTGCACCAAAATTGGGTGGACAATTTGACGTGTTTCTCGACAGTGTCACGTTCTACGACACTCTATCACGGTGAGAATTTCAGCGCGTTTCTTGCGTAACGGTAATTCCCCATGGACGTCGCATACGCGTTCACGCACGTGCGTTTTCGCATCGGCGTTCTCCCGTAGGCGTGAGTGACCCAGCTCTTCGCACCATGCACTTGACCAACGACTCCGCACCAGGTGGGATGTCGCTTCGATTTTCGCTCGTGTCGCTTGCCTGCGCGGCCGTGGGCGGATGGCTTCTCGCTGGCGATGGTATCGCGAACGATCCACTGCGGATCGTCATGGTCGTCTGCGCGGTCGCCGGCACTGTCGTCGCAGGCATCTTCGCCATTCGCACGCAACGCCGCGACGTCGAGCATCAACTCGAGCAATTCGAAGAGAAACTTCGCCAAAGCGAAGAACGACTTCGTCAAGCGCAAAAGATGGAAGCGATCGGCCAACTCGCCGGCGGCATCGCGCACGATTTCAACAATCTCGTCACCGTCATCGGATGCAGCGTCGGCCTCATCGCCGACGCCACCGAACCTGGCGATCCGCGTCAGGACGACCTCGGCCAAATCAAAGACGCCGCCGATCGCGCTGCCGCGCTGACGCGACAGTTGTTGGCCTTCAGCCGCAGGCAAATTTTGCAGCCACGTCCGCTCGACTTGAACACCGTCGTGCGCGACATGGAAAAGATGATGCGCCGCGTGATCGGAACGCACATCGCCGTGCACACGACCCTCGATCGCAGGCTCGGTCTCGTGTTGGCCGACGTCGGACAGATGGAGCAAGTGCTCATGAATCTCGCCGTGAATGCGCGCGACGCGATGTCATCCGGCGGCGCACTCATGTTCGCGACGTCGAATCGCACCGTGCGAATGCCCGAGCCACATCGACATGGGATCATCGAGCCGGGCGAATATGTGACGATCACCGTACGCGACACGGGACATGGGATGTCACCCAACGTGCTCGAGCATCTCTTCGAGCCATTCTACACGACGAAAGAACAAGGTAAAGGAACGGGACTCGGGCTCGCGATGGTGCACGGAATCGTGTACCAATCCGGCGGACACATCACCGTCGAAAGCACCCCGAACATGGGGACGACGTTCACGCTTCTTTTCCCACGCATCCTTGGCACGGATCGCGTCCCCACCATTCCACCCAACGGGCATCAGACGTCGGATACCGCGGGGCGTTCGCAAACAGTGCTCGTCGTCGATGATGAGGAGGCGATTCTCGAGTTGAGTGCGCGGGTGTTACGGCAAGCGGGGTTTCGCGTACTGACCGCGTCGCACGGGGAAGATGCGTTGGCGTTGCTGGACAAGGAGCGTCGTGCGGGGACCGCGGTGACGGTGGTGTTGACCGACGTCGTGATGCCGGTGATGGGTGGACGGGAGCTGAGCGAGATCATCGCCAAGGATTATCCCGAAACGCGGGTGCTATGCATGTCCGGGTACGCGCGAGAGGAACTCTTCAAAGATGCCCGGATCGACGACGATGCTCGACTGATTCACAAACCGTTCAATGTCCCGGCACTCGTCTCCGCGGTTCGCGATACGGTGGGGGCGGGCTAGCGCCATTATCGCGCAGCGATCGCCGAGCAATCGCCGAGCAATCGCCGAGCGCGGGCATTTGCGGGGCGCAGTTCAGAGGCAATCCCGGGATGAAGTGCCACGATTGAAGTGCCACGATCCCGGGGATATTCGTGACGGACCCGGCCACGATGTTTGTCCCGCCTTCATATTATGGAATGCGCTCGAGCTACTGGCGGCTGGGTGGACTGATCGGACTCGCGGCGTGTCTGGCGCACCCGGTCGTCGTCACCGAGCCGGCGCGGGTAATCGCCGAGCCGCCGAGCCGGAGCGCACCGTCGCGCGAGGTGCAGTGGTACCGGGATTATTGGCGGGCCTTGTTAACCCTCAACGTCCCTGTTGCGTGGACCTTGGCCGAGACGCCGGAGCAGCGGCAGTTGGCCGAGGCGATTCAGGCGGTTGCCGACGGCTCGCTCTCTGATGCGGACAGTATCGCGTCACCATTGGCGTTTTCGAAAGACACTCTGATCAGATCCGCGGCTCGACTGACCGTCGACGCGGTTCGGAGTGCGCGGGGTGATTGGCTGAGCCTGGCGTCGTGGCGCGACGACGGGCTCCGGGACGGAGCGGTTGCGGACGCCACCGATCATGCGGGGGTCGAGAATTGGGCGCTCGCCTTTCGCCGAGTTGGGGTGACGGCGCCGGTGGAAGTATGGGGAGGGACGGACGAGATGCTCCCGTTGCGCCGGTCGCCGCGTGGGATTCCGATGGTTCCGGTGCGGGTGAATGGGGTGGTGCGGTATTTCTGGCTGGATACCGGGTCGAGCATCAGCATTTTGTCGCCGAGTGTGGCAGCTGAGGCTGGGGTGCGGGGGGATCGGGATACGTTGGAGCTGGTGACGGCTGCGGGACGTTTGCCGGCTGTTGCTGCTGTCGTCGACTCCTTACAGATCGGTTCATTGACGCTGCGACGTGCGCCGGCGATGGTGATCGCGGCTTCGGATTTCACCATGCGATCCGGCTCAGATAAAGCCACAATCGAGCCATCATATCGTATTGATGGCGTCATTGGGTTCGATATCATCTCGAAAATCGATCTCACGATCGATGACCAGCACGGGAGTGTGTTTGTGCGACGCCCGATTGTTCGTACGACTCCCGGAAAGGGGCGTCCGAGAAATTTGCTGTGGTTCGGGGTGCCGATCGTGACGTTGGTCTCGGAGCATGGGGCGCCGTTGCACTTTTCGTTGGATACGGGGGCCGAGGAGACGTATGGGACGCGGACGCTGGTGGCGAAGGGGGGTGTTCGTGGGGTGACAGCGGAGCGGCGGCTCGTGAATGGGTTTGGGGTATCGGTGTCGGAGCCTGGGGTGGTCGTGCCGCGGGTGCGGTTGTATCTGGATGAGACGCCGTTGGTGTTTCAGCGGGTGTTTCTGTATGAGGCGCAGTACCCGACGATGTTCGAGGTGGATGGGACGTTGGGGAGTGATGTGGGGCGCGGGGGGTGGTTGCGGATTGATATGCGGAATGGGCGGGTGGAAGTTGGGGGGTAGTAGCTGGGCGTGAGAGCGATAGTTGAGTAGCAGCTGGACGGCCCCGGAGTGGTATCCGTAGCCGGGGGCGACTACATTTGGTCGCTATGCAGACTGTTGCGACGAAAAAGAGCACGAATGAGCGAGTAACTGGGCCTGGGAACGGGATGATCCCCTTGGTGGCGGTCATTGTGTTGACGGCGGCGACATGGGGTGGGATCTGGGCGCTGCATAAGGCGTGGTATTCGGATCCCATGAACCCGATTCCAACGAACGTCGAAGCTCCGGCTGCGCAGCATTAGCCTGTCGGTGGACATGAGCCCCTGCTTGGCGATGCCGGGCGGGGGCAACGTGTCTCTGGGTGTTGGAGGGGGGTGAAGGGCGGGTTATATTGTGGGGCTCTGGCTAGGTAGCTCAGTTGGTAGAGCAGCGGACTGAAAATCCGCGTGTCGGCGGTTCGATTCCGTCCCTAGCCATTGACGTAAGTGGTTGAAAATACAGAGGGTAGAAAAACGTGAAGGCCGCTCGAATCGAGCGGCCTTTTCATTTCTACCCGAGAAATACCCGAAAATTCGGGCTCAGCCCGAACACCAATAGTCGCGCCCTTTCCCTGTCCTGTATTATCTGATACAGCTACAGCACGCCTGACTAATGAAAGGTGGCACACCAGAGGAACAGTGAGAAGGACGTGGCCTCCCTACCAGGATTGCTTAGAGTCGGGTACTTCAATCTTGCATGCTCACTCGTAATGAGTGAGACCACTTCTTTCCCCTCCTGCGATGAGCGACGCCAAGCCATGGATTCCCCCCGACCTGTACGAGCATCTGACGAAAGCCCAAAGCGCGGACCAGGTGATCGGAGCCATCAAAACTTTTTTAGACAACGGCGACGAGGTGACATTCGAGTATGCTGTTGCCGTGTATCTCGCCGCCGCCCGTTTTAGAGAGGAACCCATCGAAAGAGTCCTCCAAGTCCTGACGAGCCTTGGAGAGTCAATCGAAGGGTTGGTGCCGTCGCCGCCTAGCCGCTTGAGCGCACTGATCTTTCGAGGCATTCTTAAGGCATTCTATGGCGAGGTGACCGTAGAACTTCAGAGAGGGCCCAGTGGCAGCGAGCACGTGCCAAGACCTGAATAACGCGGCTCGCGGCTCATCCCCGACCCGAGGGCAGTGTGAGAATAAAGGTCGAACCTCGTCCGAGTTCGCTCTCGACAAAGAGGTTACCACTCATGCCAATCGCTAATGCTCGACTGATGGCCAAGCCCAAACCAGTTCCTCCGTGGGTATTCGTGAGTTGCTCGTCCACCTGGAGGAACGGTTCGAAGATCCGCTCCTGATGAGTCGCTGCAATGCCAATACCCGTATCGGAAACTCGGATCTCGATGTGGGTTCCCACATACCGGTGCGTGACCTCGATTTTTCCCTCCTCGGGGGAGAACTTGATTGCATTGGCAAGAAGATTGACGAGGATCTGTCGGAGCTTCTCCATGTCCGCGTACACTATGACATCACGCTGTTCTAGTGGCTTGTAGGCAAGACAGGTGATCTGCTTCGCATCAGCTAGAGGCATGATGATCTGATCGACTGCTGCCAGCACACGTGCGAGCGACACGTCCTCAAGATGGAATTCGATCCGTCCCGCTTCGATCTTCGCGTAACTGAGAACCGATTCGACGAGTCCAAGGAGATGTCGCTGATTGGCTTGTATGCGTCGCACGTCCGCACGCTGCACTTCAGTGAGTGCACCACGAATCCCGATTTCGAGTAGCTCTGCGTAGCCAGCGATGGCATTCAATGGTGTTCGCAGTTCATGGCTCATATTGGAGAGGAAACGCATCTTGATCCGGTTCGCCTCTTCTGCCTCGGCCCGAGCCTGCTGAGCGTGCTGCAACAGTCGTGAGTTGTCAATCGCGATCGCACAGCGCGCGGCGAGGTCCTCTGCAAGTACGAGGTCGCTGTGAGAGAACGAATCTCCATGATCGGGACTCACGTACGTAATCGCTCCCAACACATCACCTCGCGCCAAGAGAGGAACAGTCATTAAGGACCCGATCTGAAGCGCACGAAGAAGCACGAGATTTTTCGGTGATCGGGCCATTGCGACGAGCATCTCGTCCGTAACTGGAGAGATCACTTCGCTGGATCGGGTCTGCATCACTGATGGAATGCCGAGGGGGTCGTTCTGCAGAGGCGGCCACCCTACAAGCAACTCGTTGGCAAGCGACTGTTGTTTGGGCTCTGGATGGATGATGCCGAGGCGACGCATGTGATCGCCTTCGTAGAGATCCACGATGCACCAGGAGCCAAAATGGGGGAGGGAGAGCCGTGCTACAGTCGCCAATGTCGACTCTACTTCCAGTGAATCCGCAAGTAAGCGAGTGGCCTCAACTAGAAACGACAGATCCTGCGTATTCGATTGCTCCAGCCGATCCCGAGGTGAAGCTCCTTCTCGCTCAGCCGGCGGTTCCCCCTCAGGAGGAGTATTGGAGGTGGGGTGGAGAGAAATCCGTCCTCTAGGGAAAGAGCCTGAATTCGTCACCGTGATCGGTTCCAGAAAGATTGGGATACGAAATTCTGAGCCAGCTGGGCATACTCCATGCACCCTTGAAATTGATTTAGAAGAACTGTCTAGAGTTGCCTAGACGTGCTGCTCCCGTAGGGTCGCTGTAGACTACTGTTATGAAATCACGGTTCGTATGGGACAGCAACGAACGACAAGACATACGCGATATGTTCTGGATGTGGCAGAAACCGGGACCACAGACCAGTAACCACAGTGCCGTCTCGCTCGACCGGAAAGCGTCGAAAGTCGCATTCTTCCGCGCCGTCTTGCGCTACGGTAATGCTCGGGGTTCCATTCTCCACCGCTAACCAATAACGGCGTCGTTTTCCCATCAAGCCACCTGTGATCAACTCGTACGGTTCGTCGCCACGGAGTCGAAGGACGACGTTGTTGATCTCCAAGAATTCTGGTACGACATCCTGCTCTTTCGCAGCCTCGATGTTACTCGCACGAAAGTTCGACAGGGATGTCTCGCCCGGGAATTCAACGCCGTACGTTCGGCCGCCGTGGAGACTGGTTCTAAGGGGGCGGCGAATGATGCCGACGTAGCCGCGCATGTCTCCACGCGTCACACGTACGAAATCGCCTACTTGCAACGCCATGGTGTCCTCCCGACTTCTACGGCTATATGGAAGGTAACACACGACGCCTTGTATAATTCAAAGAACTAGCAAACGCTTGATATTTGGATGTTCGCCTTTTGTTCGCCATGCTGGTGGCCGAAGCGTCGGGCCGGCCGATGGCCTACCAGAACATGGCGCCCGAAGAGTTCAGGCTTCGTGCCCGAGGCCGTCGGCGAGGCCTCGGGCGTCGAATACGTTGGCTCTCTGTTCCCCTGAAATGACGAGCGCGCCTTTCCCCTGCGCCGTCCACCGCTAGGTTAAGGAATTAACACCTGTGCAGCTTTTCACTGGGTCATTACAGTGACACCTCGGAGATTGGAAACATGGCGCTCAAGCGAATGGACAACATGGGAATCGTTGTCGAAGACCTCGAAGCGACGATTGATTTCTTTCTGGAGCTCGGCCTCGAGCTCGAAGGGCGGGCCACGATCGAAGGCGAATGGGCCGGACGTATCACCGGACTAGAGAATCAGCGGGTCGAAATTGCCATGATGCGCACACCGGACGGCCACAGCCGGCTCGAGCTTTCCCGCTTCCTTGCGCCGCCTGTCGTGGCAGATCACCGGAACGCCCCGGTCAACGCGCTAGGTTACCTCCGCGTCATGTTCGCCGTGGACGACATCGACGAGACGCTTGAACGGCTCCGTACGCGCGGTGCGGAGCTCGTAGGTGAAGTTGTTCAGTATAAAGACGTGTATCGGCTCTGCTACATCCGCGGACCTGAAAAGCTTCTCATCGGACTCGCCCAAGAACTCGGCTGAGCAGCGATCGAGCACGCGGGTCACAATCCCTCTTGGTTATCCGTCCCTCCGCGCTTTCCCCCCTCCGCATCCTCCTTGATCCGCAACAGATGTGATGCCCACAACTCCTCGAACCGCCCGACCCACCGCTCATAGATCTGCCGGATCGGAACCACGTTCAACGAATTGATCCGCTGCCGGCGCTCCTCGCGCGTGTGCACCAACCCGCTGTCGCGCAACACATCGATGTGCTTCATCACCCCGAAGCGACTCAAATGCGGGAACTTCTCCACGATCTCGGTCGTCGTTTTCGGACCCTGGCGTAACACGTCCAGAATCGCTCGCCGAGTCGGATCGGCGAGCGCTTTCCAGATCTGATCGAGATCGTCTTCCACGGTGTTACCCTCGCCGCTCGTCCCCACTGGTGGCGCAGTCCTTGGCGATGTCATTCAACACTCCTTTCCATCCCTCGGGCATGTTCTGCCGGTGCGCTGGATCGAGCAGCCCAATGGCGCGATGACGGAATTGAACGTGCGTCTTGCCGTTCCGGTCCTCCAACTTCACTTCCAAATGGTTGAGCGCCGGATACGACATGAACATCGGCCCACTCAACTCGAGGAGTGTGGGTGCCTTGATCACTTGGACGTGGCCCCACAGGTGCCCAATGCCATTGCCCCGATCGCGGTACCACCGTCCTCCCGGCCACTGCTCCAACTTCATTTGCAGCGATTCGCCGTTCGGGTTGACCCACCCTTCGCCGAGACGGTGCAACGTGCTCTGGAAGACCGTTTCCAGGTCGGCCGCGATATCGGCTTCCTGCACGGTATCCAAGGTTAAATCTTCTAACGTCATAGATCCTCCCGGTTGATATGTGACTATAGGGTAACGTTTCTATTGAGTCACGTCAACCTTTAAATTTTTCTCCGGGGGGTGCTGGGTATTAAGCGAAATTCGCTGGCGTATTATATAGTATCCATAGGATACATATTCGAACCTGGCGCTTTCGTCGTGTATCTACGGATTTTAAGAACAACCTTGATCGAATACACGCGCAGCTATGCATATCGTCGAAGGCGGTCTCGATGATCCACAAGTCATCGCGCTTCTACAGACGCATCTGATTCGTGCCCGGGCGGAAACCGCCCGTGGCAGTGCACACGCGCTCGACGTGTCTGGGTTGAAGGCACCAGACGTGACTTTTTGGTCTGTATGGGACGAGGAGATACTCGTCGGAATTGGCGCACTGAGACGACTGAGTGCTGATCATGGTGAGATCAAGTCGATGCACATTGCTGAAGTCGCACGCGGTTGTGGTATTGGCAGAGCCCTTCTACAACACATTCTCACGAACGCACGAGTTACCGGTCTTTCTCGCGTGAGTCTCGAAACTGGTGCATGGCCATACTTTGAACCAGCACGTCGCCTGTATGCACGCTACGGGTTTGTCGAATGCCCTCCGTTTGGGGAATACCGATCCGATCCGAATAGTGTGTTCATGACGTTATCACCACTAGACTCAAACCCGTAGTTCGAGTGTGACGACTGTTACCTCAGCCATCATAGCCGCGATTTGTTCGATCCCCCGCGATTTCCGTCATGGTCACATATCACCACGAGATCTCGTCGCGAACAGTGGTTTCAAAGCCGTCCGGGATTCTTTGACGGCGGATGATCTAAAAAAACATCTCGCAGATAACCCAACGTTGATCGATGATTGGGTAGGTTGGTCGGACGACAAACGAGTGTCGGAAGGGTGGTATTTTCGTCGAACACATAGCGGTGGAATGGTTGGATATTTTTCACGAGACGGCCGTATCCCAGCTATGGAATATGATTCTGATGTCGAGGCGTGCGCGCACTTCATTCTCAATGAAATCAGGCACATCGACCTGTTGGAGAAACGGGTTCCCTAGTATCACGATCTAGACGAAGGTCACGATCTTACTCAATGCCTAGCAATACACCCCCTATCTCACCCCTCTCGTCTGTCGTCCTTTTTGTCGTCATAAGGGTGGTCGGCATATGGCATCACGACCAGGCGTTCGAGCAGACCCTTCTCATCTTAGTGAAAGTTCAGCTAGCCAGAGGGCTCCCGGACGTACATATTCTCCTCACTTTGTGAAGTGAATATGACGCCATTCTCATCTTCGGGAAGAAAACCATGAAAAAACCATGAAGCTCCAACTGCAGCATCGGCGCGTAACGGGATTATCGGGGAACGAAATCTTCTGTTTGAACCGCCTGAACATGCAGCCAGGACAGCTGTGTGTCGGCAATAGCGTCGTGGCCTTGGGAGTCGCCCGTGGCATTGGCGCGGGACTTTCGACGTTGGGCGGTGGAGAAGTCGAAGAAATTACCCGCTTGGTTCACGACGGGCGCATGCACGCGTACGACCGTATGATGGAAGAAGCGCGCAGGTACGGCGGTGTTGGGCTGACGGGTGTGTCGTTCGATATGATTTCGCACGGGACCAACATCGAGTTCATCACGATAGGCTCGACGGTTCATCAAGAAGCGAACGAGCAAGACGGATTGAAGTTTTCGACGTCGGCCGACGCCCAACAACTGTATTGTCAAATGGATTCTGGGTTTCAGCCCCTACACTTTGTGTTTGGCAATGTGGCCTATTCGATCGGTATCGGGGGAAATGTCACTGGCGCATTCAGAAAACTCGCGCGCGGTGAAGTTCCGGAGTACTCACGGATCTTTGACGAGACGCGCCACTTGGCGCTCACGCGCATCGTGGATGAGGCCAAAAAATATGGCGCCAATGCGGTGGTCGGAATTCAAACGACGATCGCGCCCTTGAAAGGGGCGCAAGAAATGATGATGGTGGGGACTGCGTCGCACCATCCAGCGTTGCTGGACTACACCAAGCAGCCCGTGACGAGCGATATGACCAATGAAGAGATGTGGAACATGGCGCATTTAGGCTATCTCCCACTTCGCTTGGTCATGGGTGTTTCCGTGTACTCACTGGGGTTGAGAAGTGGAGTCTGGTCCGCGCTGCAAAGTTTGGGAGGAGGCGAAGTGACCGGACTCACGGAACTCCTCTATGAAGCGCGTGAAAAGGCGCTTGCCCGCATCGAGCGCGACGCGGAAGCGTGTGGCGCTGATGAAGTGGTCGGGGTGAAGACCTACGTCTATAATCTTGGCGGAGGACTCGTGGAGTTCATGGCCATCGGCACGGCAGTCAAAAAATTTGCAGGTGCTTCGACGCACACGGATTCGCTCCCTCCGCAAGCCATCATTCAAGACCGTGATACGTTCGTGGATGATACACAAGGAGGCGCGCTGAGTGTTCGAGGGGAAAAAGCGACCTCAGCGCCAAAACTCCAGGGCGGTCCGGTCAGGATTCTGGCTGTTATTGGGGTGCTGCTGTTTTATCTCTTGAACATCTTGGTGCACTCCAAATAGTAATGCACTCGAAAGCCAGGGGCTTGATGTGGCTGGGAATCGCCACGGGTGCAGCGGCAGCCGTGGCGTTAGGGATCCCTTTCTTTGCGAAACAGATCCCCTGGACGTGGGAAGGCGCGCTGGCTCGCCAGTGGCGCCCATTCCCAAACGATCACCTGTGCCAGCTCCCGCAACCCGCGACGTTCGCATTGCAGAAGGTGGTCAATAGGCTCGTCCCGGTGTATCCCAACGACGATTTCCCGGTGCACGTTCAAATCGTACGCCATGATACCATTAACGCGTTCGCGACTTTACACGGCGAAATCTTCGTGTTTCAGGGTCTCCTCAATCAAACGCAGTCCGCGGACGAGCTCGCCGGTGTGCTGGCGCACGAGATCGAGCATGTGAAGCGACGACACATCGTGCAAGGCGCATTTACCAGGTTACTGACCGTAGGCATCTTCAGTATGGTCTTTCAAGACGGAAGACTGGATGCGCGCACGGCCGAACAGCTTTTACATATGAAGTTTTCGCGGCTGCAGGAGTCAGAAGCAGACGCGGGTGGGTTTCGGCGGCTACATGACGCGAAGGTGAGTACAGATGGCGTGGAAAATTTTTTCAATAGAATGGAGACGATGTCTTCTACACCAACCATTTTATCGGATCATCCGGCCAGTGCGGAACGGGCTACGCTGGCGAAAAAGTTCAAGCCGAAGAATCCGGCACCCATCCTGACGACGTCAGAGTGGTTGGCCTTACGAAATGCCTGTCGGTAATCCAATAATCCAATAACGAGACACGATTCCTACGATTTTTTTTACTTTTCCTTATGATTCCAAGAGCATTGTGGATCTTATACGTCACCACAATTTTCCCAGAATATCTCCACGTGTTCATCAGCCACGTAACACCGACTCCCCAGTCATTGGGTTGCTGAGCGTCACATTCTCCAACGCCTGAATGCGCCATTCGCCGTTGCGATACGTCACCACCGCGAGAATCAACGTATCCACCTGGTGAGGTCCCGCGGGATGCGCGGCTCCGGCGCTGAGTCGCGACCAAAAATGCAAAATTGCCGCGTCGTCGGAGATTGGATCGACATCTGGGACGTCGTTCGCCAATGTCGAATCACGATACACCGATGTGTGAACTCTCGCGTGCCCAGCAACGATTTGGGCGACGCCGCGCCAATACGTTCCAAACCGATTCACAAATGTCGCGTCCGGATGAAACAGTCGTCCGAATGCGTCCATGTCGTGTATGTTCCACGCGTCCTGAAAGCGCGTGACAATTTCCGCTGGCCCTGTAGTATGATCCATTGTTCTCGAATGCTTTCTGTTAGGGGAATATTTCCGTAGAATTGGCGAGTATCTTCCGAAAACAAAGTTCTCCTGACGCAACGGTTCCTTCGAGCGTCCACCCACCCGCTCGATAAAACCGCTCGGCGCGCGTCCCAGCCGCGGTCGTCAGTGTCGCCGCCGAATGCCCCTGCTCTCGAAGCGTCTCACAGACCTGCGCGAGCAAACATTGACCGATTCCTCGCCCTTCAGCGACTGGATCTACGAACAGTGCCCACACAGTGCCATGGCGCGGATCGCCCGCCGCGAAACCGTGGATCGCCGTCTGTCCATCGTCCGCGACCCCCTCCGCGACCCACACCGGCCCATGCGCAACGAACCACTCATAATCGGCTTCGGTCACCAGCCCCGGCGTCATCAACCGATTCTCGCGGACGAGCGCGCGAATCTCCATCAGACGCGGGATGTCAGCCACACTCGCGTGTCGTAAACGCATATTCGAGAACGTCGCCACGGGAAGAGCAATCTAGCTCACCCTCGCGTTCGCCTCAAAAACTGCCGCAGCGCCAACGGCACCGACACCCCAACGATCAAGACACACCATATCATCGCCGCCGCAATCGCGTGGCGCAACGGCCATGCCGGATTCGCTGGCATCCCCACAGGGTTTCCGAATAGCTCACGCACCGCCGCCGTCATCGCACTGATCGGATTCCACGACGCGAGCACCGCCAACACCGGCGGAAGTCCATCGATCGGAACGAACGTCGAAGCGAGAAAGGTGAGCGGAAACACGACCATGAATGCGACTCCCTGGACCGCGTCGGGCGTTCGCACCGTGAGTCCCAGGTATGTGCCGAGCCATACCATGGCGAACGCAAAGAGCAAGACGATTCCGTACGCCGCCGCCGCGTGCACGAATCCCGCATGAATGCGCCAACCGACGATGAGCCCAGAGAGCGACAATACGGAAACCGCGATCGATAGCGATCCCATCTCCGCGAACACGTGTCCGATGAGATACGCGGCGCGCGACACTGGTAGCGTGCGAAATCGATCGACGACACCTTCCCGGAGGTCGGTCGCGATCGACACCGCCGGGCCGACGAGTCCGAACGCGAGCGATTGGATCAGTACGCCGGCGATCAAATACTCACGATAACTTCCGTCGTGAATCGCGATCACGCCGCCGAACACGTACGCGAACAAGAGCGTGAACATGATCGGCTGGAGTGTGACGTCGAGTAATTTCTCCGGCAGCTGTCGAACGTGTTCGAGATTGCGGCGGGCGAAGACGAGACTATCGGATAAGAGATGATTCATGCGGCCCCAGCGGTATCGAATGTGCGGCGTGTGATCGCCAGGAAGACGTCGTCGAGGGTCGTCTCGCGTCGCTGCACGTCGTGCGCGTTGAGACCGGCGCTGTCGAGCGCGCGAACGATTTCGATGAGGCGCGTTCCGGGTCGGGCCGCGACGATAAGACGACAGTGTTCTGGCTCTTCGGCGGTCTTTCCGTCGAGAAACGGAGCGAGCGCCATCAATGCGATAGGGATCTCATCCATCGCATTCAGCGTGATCACGAATCGTTCGCCACCGACGCGCGCCTTCAACTCGGCCGGGGTGCCCTGTGCGGCGACACGTCCGTGATCGAGCACGACGATGTCGTTCGCGAGACGGTCGGCCTCTTCGAGGTATTGGGTGGTGAGGATCAAAGTCATTCCGTCTGCCACGTACGCGCGGAGCAAATCCCAGAGTTGAATACGGCTGTGCGGATCGAGCCCTGTCGTTGGTTCGTCCAAAAACAACACGCGCGGACGCGCAACCAAGCTCGCGGCGAGATCGACTCGGCGGCGCATCCCGCCCGACAACGCTTTCGCCAACGTCTCAGCGGCATCAGCCAGACCGAGCTGCTCCAACAACGCGTCCGCGCGAGCGCGGGCGTCCTGACGCGAGAGGTGATACAAGCGTCCGATCATCTCGAGGTTCGCCCGAGCGGTCAGCAACCCGTCGACGGTGGCCGCTTGGCCAGCCACACCGATGCAGTTTCGCACACGCGCGGCATCAGCGACGACGTCGAATCCGGCGACGCGTGCGCTCCCCTCGGTTGGTGCGGCCAGGGTGGTCAAAATCCGAAGCGCGGTCGTCTTCCCGGCGCCATTGTGGCCGAGGAGGCCGAGGACGGTACCGGCGGGGACGGAGAGGTCGAGGTTGCGGAGCGCCCAGTGGTCGCCGTATCGCTTCCCCAGCCCCTCAGCGACGACTCCGCCCTCATTTTCCATTATTCGTACCATATACTATTTTATCGTACATCGTACGAATATATTATTGGTATCCTCGATTCCTGTCAATGTCGAAGCCACTTCCCGACCCTCCGCCACCGATCTGGACGCAACCAGCCCCGGGATCCCGGCGGCCGAAGCTCACGCGCGAACAGATCGCGACGGCCGCCCTTGGGCTCGCGGACGCGGACGGATACGACGCGCTTTCCATGCGGCGCGTGGCCGAGGCGCTCGGGGTCGGCACGATGTCGTTGTACTACTATGTGCGGAACAAGGATGATCTGCGCGCGCTCATGGAAGACGCGCTCATGGGGGAGATCCTCGTACCGGACGCGGATTTGGCGCGCCCGTGGCGCGACGCGATGAGCGCCATCGCCCGCACGTCGCTCGACGTCTTTCTGCGACATCCGTGGGTGTTGTTCGCGCCGGATGAAGGGCGTACGGGACCGAACGGGATCAAGCACATGGAACAGTCGATGGCGGCACTGCGGACGTCGTCGCTCAGCGACGTGGAGAAGTTCGAGCTGATCACGCTCGTCGATGACTACGTCATCGGACATGCGTTGCGGCTGCGCGAGCCGTGGGTGATAGCGGAGGACAGTGATACGGGACGCGCGTTGAATCAGTTCATCACGGAGCAGCTCGAGAAGGGAGACTTCCCCGAATTGACGCGTGTCTTTGGGAACGAGGCACCGACCGCGGTGATCCGGCGGCTGTGGGAGTCGACGGAGAATCGGACTCGATTCGAACGGGGATTACGAGCGCTGCTCAATGGCTTCGACACGGACAGTAGTCCGCAGCTGAGGTGAGAGCGAGCGACCTGGACGGTCGCTTGATCGTCACGTTCGGCTTCGTGCCGCCCCAATGCCCGCCGCACGCCCGGTCGCCCACGCCCAGAGAAAATTGTATCCTCCGATCGGGCCGAACGCGTCGAGGACTTCACCGCAGAGAAACAAGTTCGGCTGTTTGCGACTCTCCATGGTTCGCGGATCGATGTCCGCGAGACTCACGCCTCCGCCCGTGACTTCGGCTTTTTTGTACCCATCGTCTGACGTCCATGGTAACCGGCCACGGACGAGCGTTTCGATGAGATCGAGTCGTTCTTGCCGTCGTAAATCGGCCAACGAGCGCGTGGGATCGATCTGAGCCATCTCGATGAGTGCACTGGCGAGCCGGTCAGGCATCTCCGAGCGTAACGCGCCGAGGACGGTACGATTTCCGTGCGGCCGGAGCGCGCGTTCCCAGTCGGAAGCGTTGAGTGGAGTCCACTGTACGAAGAGTCGTGCCGGCGAGGCGCTGTGCAGCGGAGCGCGGGAGACGACATGGGATACATTGAGCGCGGACGGACCGCTGTATCCGTGATGTGTGAACAAGAATCCGCCGGTTGCTATCGCCATGCGCTCCGCGGATTGCGCGGTAATCGTGACCTGGAGTGAGACGCCAGATAGCGACGCGAACGGCGCGGGTTCGGCAATGAGTGGCGTCAGTGCGGCATATAATGGATGGATCGTGTGACCTAAGCCGCCGGCGATACGAAGGCCTGTTCCATCGCTTCCGGTATTGGGGACCGATAATCCGCCGGTGGCGATGATGACCGCATCGGCATCGATCGCGGAGGCGCCGTCGAGTGTGAGGCGCCATCGTCCCTGACTTGGTGCGATTCCCGTGACGAACGTTTCTGGAATGAATCGCGCTCCGCTCGTCGTCGCGAGCGCGAGCAGTCCGTCGCGCACGTCGCGAGCTTTGTGTGACGCCGGAAAGAGTTTTTTTGATTCTGGTTCTTCGACGAGCGCGAGGCCAAGTTCCGTCTCGAAGAACGCGATCTGTTCTTGGAGGGGCCACGAGCGGACGATTTTCCGCAGCGTATTCGATGATGAATCGGTCACGAAGCGCGATTCATCGAGCTCGGCGGGGAGAATATTGCATCGCCCACCGCCGCTGATCAAAATCTTGCGTCCTCCGTCCTTGGTCCGTTCAATGAGGACCGTCTCCGCGCCCGACTGTGCGGCGAAGATCGCCGCCATCATCCCCGCGGCTCCGGCCCCGATCACGGCGACCCGCCGGCGGCGTTCGTCGGAGGTAAGCGCGGGGGACGATTTCCAAGGAAATTCTGGAGCGGCGGACATGAGTACTACATTCTACAACCATCACCTGCTCCCCCCTAGAGGCGCTCTGCACTCCAGCGGCCGAAACGCGGTCTGCTTCCTGCAAAACCTATGGATGATGCGAGCCGTCGTCCAATGGCCGCTCAGGTACGGCACTGAAGAAAATCAGCGGTGTCGATCCTCGATGACAGACGTAAACGTTTCACCCGGAGCGGGGCGTGACGCAACCAAATGCGCCAGTGGTCAAGGGAGAGCTCGCCGAGAGTCTCTTACAAGAAATATTCGCGCAGGCGCCCACGTTTCTGGCGGTCCTCCGTGGGACGGAGCACATCTTTCAATATGTGAACACAGCGGGGCTCCGGTTGGTGGGAGACAGGGAGTTGCTCGGCAAGCCGCTCGTCGAAGCGCTCCCGGAAGTCTCCAAGCAAGGGCTCGGCACGTTGCTCGACAGCGTGTTGACGGAGGGAGTACCAGTCGTCGCGAAAGAGACGTTGGTGTTGCTTTCTCACTCGTCCGGCAACAAACCGTCCCAGCGATACCTCGACGTCATCTGTTACCCTCTTTTGGATATCAACGGCACTCGCTCGAGTGTCGTCATCCATGGATCGGATGTGACCGATTACGTATTGGCTCGGCGCGACGCGCAACGCGCGCGCGTTGAAGCCGTACAAGCGAACCAAGCGAAAAGCCAATTTCTGGCGAACATGAGCCACGAGCTTCGTACCCCGATCAACGCGATCGTCGGCTATACCGAGCTCCTCGAATTAGGAATCGTGGGCTCAGTCACGGAGCGGCAAAAAATTCATCTCGAGCGGATACGTCTGAGTAGCCAGCATCTGCTCATGCTCATCCGGGACATTCTCGATCTGGCCAAGATGGAAGCAGGACGCATCGAGATGGAGCACGAACGCGTTCTGGTGGTTCATACGGTCGCGACGGCACTCGCGCTCGTCAGCCCACAGGCTGAACAGCGGGAGATTCAGATCGAAACCCCCTGTGCCGACGACGCCGACATCACGTACGTCGGCGATCAAGATCGCGTGCGGCAGATCCTCGCGAATCTCCTGTCGAACGCCATCAAGTTCACGGCGCATGGAGGGACGGTTCGCATTTTGTGTGGCACGTCCTCACCACCCGCGGGAACGGAAATCTCCGAGACCGGTCCTTTGACGTACATTCGGGTCACGGACACCGGAATCGGCATTTCCCCCGAAGCGTTGGAGACGATTTTTCAACCCTTCGTTCAAGTGGAGCACGGTCATACTCGTACGCACAGTGGGACCGGACTAGGATTGACCATCAGCCGTCACCTCGCTCGGCTCATGGATGGCGATCTCACGGTCGAGAGTCAGCCCGGCCATGGCTCCACGTTCACGCTGTGGCTTCCGAACACGCCACTCTACGCGCTGGACGACGCGGTTCTCGAGCAGACGCAACAGCGATATCTCCCACATCTTGCCGTCATTGGGAAGGCACTCCAAAAGCAGATTCCCGCGGTCCTCGACCGATACATGGAGCGACTCCGCCACGATCCACACACGCCGCTCGCAGCGAGAATGTCAGAGGTGGATTTGGAGGATCACGCCTCTTCATTTCTGGCCGACATTGCGCAATCCTTGATCGTCTTGGAGGACAGTCCGACAGCCCCCGAACGTCTCTTGCACGATGGGAGTGAGATTCAGCGGGTGATCGCCGAATTGCATGGGAGACAACGTGCACAATTTGGATGGACGGCGGAGTCGCTCGCGCGGGGATGGAAGATTCTTCGAGAAGAAATTGAAGCCGTTGCGCGAGACGCGGTCTCACCGGAGAGTGCTGGCAACGAAGCACGGGAGCTGTTGGTGCGATTCTTGGAGCGGGCGGAACAGATCAGTCGGCGAAGTTTGCGGTATGCTAGTGTGATGCGGTGAGAGGGATTCTCGACACCGATGCTGGGATGCGTGGTATTTGATCATTTCGGCTTGCATTCATGATGCATGACTGCTCTTCAAAAGAGCCACCACGTCGCTAAATGTCAGGCCACTCGCAGCGCTTCCGATGTCGCCGTTGCGCAATGCCTGTGCGGCGGTTTGAAGACTCGCCATCGCGTGCTTGTACAATGCCATCCCCAAGCTCACACGCTTGACCCCCGCCTTCTGCAGCTCCGCCCAAGGCAACACGCCGGCCATCGTCCCGACGACCAGATTCACCGGCTTCGGCGCAACCGCGGCAACGATTTTACGAACAGCATCCATGTCGGGCGGGAATGGAGCGTACAAGACATCGGCACCGACGTCTGCGAAGGCTTGTAGACGTTTGATCGAATCGTCGACGTCGAGACGACCGTAGAAGAAATTGTCGGTTCGTCCCGTGAGGACGATTCGGCCTTTGGCCACTTTCGCGGCGGCTTTCATACGAGCGACGGCGTCGTCGAAATCGCGAATGGGGTTATCTGGATTTCCGGACGTATCTTCGATACCGATTCCCGCCAACCCTGCGTCGATAGCGGCTTCGACAGTGGCGGCGACGTCGTCAGGGGTCTCCCCATATCCGTCTTCAAAATCGCCGTTCACGGGTAGGCCGGTCAACTCCGTCAAAAAGCGAGCGTGGACCAAGTGTTCGCGCAGACTGATGCCATGCCGGCCGTCCAATCGTCCCAAGGTCGCGGCGAAGGCGGCAGACGATGTGCCGAGTGCTTCGAATCCGGCAGACTTCAAAATCATCGCGGAGAGCGCGTCCCAAGGATTCGGCATGATGAAGCCGCCCTCGCGCTGATGCAGCGCGAAGAACTCCTCGTAGCGATTCTGTTGCGTCACTCTCTCTCCTGTGTATTCGATCGTGGGAAACTTCGCTGTCATCGGCCTGCTGCGGGAGATTGTGCTCCGCAGACGACGCAGTCAAGGAACTGTCCGAGAAAGGCGGCGCGTCCTTCGGCGGTTGTCACCCATGGACGGAGCTGCCAGGGGGGATCGTGCCGGACGTGCTGTGTATGTCCACATTCGAGATCGGCGACCCAGTGGAGCTCAGAATCTTGTTGAAAGCCAATGACGCGGCGGGGGATGGCTCGGGTGAGTTTCGGATCTCGGTGCATGGCTCAAGTTTGTGATCGCATCACTTGAAATCTGTGGGTTGGCATACTCGAGAAGTAACCCATATCATTGAAATACACATGGCCGATCCCGTTCAACAAGTCGAGCTTCCGGAAGTCGAACCTCTCGCCGCACCACCCATCGCACCACCAAGTGTTGTCGGCCGCACGTTCTCCTCACTTCGCCACCGCAATTTCCGCCTGTACTTCATCGGCCAGATGGTGTCGAACACCGGCAACTGGCTGACGAACGTCGCGATTACACTTCTCATTCTGAAGATCACCGGCAGTGGGCTTCGCGTCGGCTTGCTCGCCGCGTGTCAGTACGGCCCCTTGATGATCCTCTCGCCAAGTGCGGGGGCCCTGGCGGACCGGTTCAGTAAACGCCGGTCATTGATCGTCACCCAAGTCCTCGAGATGGCGCAGTCGATCGGCCTGGCGATTCTGGCATTTCTGCCGCATCCGCCGCTTGCTGCCTTGTACGTGCTCGCGCTGGCCGGCGGTATTTTTCTCGCCTTCGACAATCCGTTGCGTCGTTCGTTTGTGACCGAGATGGTCACGCGCGAGGATCTTCCGAATGCGATCGTTCTGTATAGTACGATCGTCAACGGCTCGCGCATCTTCGGGCCTACGCTCGCGGGACTCTTGATCACGAGCGTCGGCTACGGCTGGTGCTTCGCGCTCGACGCGATGTCATACCTCGCCGTGCTCGTTTGTCTCTTCCTCATGCGAGAGAACGAGCTCCATCGTGCTGGTAAGCCCGCCGAACGCGAAGGCGCTGTTCGTGCCGGGATCCGGTACGTATTCGACACGCCGCCGCTATGGATCAGCTTCATGATGCTCGCGATCGTCGGCACGCTGTCGTACAACTTCAATGTCACGCTTCCGATCTTTGTGACGCAGGTACTGCACAGCACGGAGCGCAGCTACACACTTCTGTATTCGATGTTCAGCGTCGGTGCGGTCGTCTGCTCGCTGTTCATCGCGCAACGGGGACTGACGCAGATGCGCCACATCATCCTCGGAACGGTACTTCTTGGGATTGCGATACTGCTGCTGGGCTTCGTGTCGTCGCTGGCGCTCGCGGTACCGATCGTCTTCTTCATCGGTATGGCAGGGATTCTTTACATGACCGCGACGACGGCGATCGCCCAAGTCGAAGCCAAACGAGAAATGCATGGCCGAGTGCTCGCGTTGCAGACCGTGCTCATTGGGGGACCGCTGGCAGTCGGTGGTCCGATCCTCGGCTGGGTCGCCGATACGTTCGGGGGGCGCGCTCCGATGATCCTCGGTGGCATTGCCGCATTTATTTCGGCGGCGGTCGGTTCGTGGGCGAATCGTCACTATATCATACGGCCAAACACGCATAACGCATAGCAAGATTTTTTGGCTGACGTTCGACGCGTTGCATCGCGTTACATCGCGTCCGACGAGCCAGTGTCGGCCTGCCGGTGATTCAGCAGAGCGACGAAGACGATCCCCCCGATCACGTTCCCGACGACCGAAGGAATGATGACCGCACCCAACGCGCTCCACCATGAGGCGCTTCCGTGCGCCGCCGCGTACCACGCTTCCACCGATCCTGCGATCGAATGACGAAAATCGAGCGCCGCGATGGGGGCCGTGGCGAGCCAAATCAGGATGAGTTGCGCGACCGCGTTGCGTGTGGCGCCGATGAGCCACGCCATTAACGCAACCAACCACCCCGCATAGATGGCTTTGTATAACACGATTGCCGCGCCACCTGTGAACGCCGAGCGCGCGAGATCGGTGAGCGCCGGGGTCAAGGAACTGTCGGTCACCGGCGTGTACGCGAGCAGGAGTGCCATCACGAGGGTTCCCAACAAGTTGCCGAGCAATACCATGGCATACAATGTCCCCACCTGCTGGAGTCTCCGCCCAGTGAAGTGGGCGAGCAGCGGGATCACCGGCTCCAACGTGTTTTCGGTAAAGAGCTGTTGGCGTCCGATCACCACAAAGGCGAAGCCGATCGGATACACGAGCGCCGTGACGCTCTTGTGAAACTCCGGAGCGACCAGCGTTCGGACATAGGCTCCCACGAGAAAGCTCGCCGTCATCGAAACCCCGGCCGCCAGCCCCGACCAGAACAGCGCCGAATTCGGGCGAGCAAGCTCTTCTCGCGCGGAGCGATCGATGTTGTCGTGAATCTCAGCGGCCGAGAAGCGGGTGCCTGGCATGGAATTATGTTGAGGCAGGGAGTGCGCCAGGCGTTTGCCTTTCACCTGCCGGTGACGCATTTTTTAACGAATGCTCTTCCGGGTACTCGATCTCATCGGCGTTGCAGTCTTCGCAATCAGCGGTGCGCTCGCGGCCGGACGCAAGCGGCTCGACTTGATCGGCGTCATCGTCCTCGCTCTCGTCACCGCAGTAGGCGGAGGGACGATTCGCGACCTCCTGCTCGGCCGGCAGCCGATTTTCTGGCTCGCCGATCCCATCTATGTCATCGTCATGTGCGCGTCCGCGCTGTGTACGGTCGCTTTCACGCGGTTCTGGCGTCCGCCGTCGTCGTCGCTACTCGTCGCTGATGCGCTCGGGCTCGCGCTTTTTAGTGTCGCTGGCGCACAGATCGCTGAGCGGGCAGGTGTTCCTCCCATTAGTTGTATCGTCTTGGGAACGGTGACCGGTTCCGCTGGAGGAATGGTGCGCGACGTGCTGACCGCACAAGTTCCCATCGTGTTGCAAAGCGGCAACCTTTATGCGAGCGCCGCGGTGGCGGGGACCTCGTTGTACTTCATCGCATTGAGATTGGGTGCCGAGCGGAACGTTGCCGTCGCGCTTGGCATTACCGTCGTTGCCGTCGTGCGACTGGCGTCCATCCGATGGGGGGTGACCTTGCCAGTCTTCGAGCTCCAATCGACGATGGAACATGCGCGGGAGGGGATCATGCCGCCGACGGACGAATCGGGAACCCCGCCGAAACGCTGACCGTCGGGTCGCGCGACGTAGCAGGCGGCATGCATATTTCCAGTTTCCAGAGACCAACCTGAACAGCCGCCTCGAACGCATTGGCGGCACGTGAGGAGAGCGAACATGGACAAGCTGACTACCTGCCTGTGGTTCGACCACGGCGAGGCTCGTAAAGCAGCCGAATTCTACGCAAGTGTGTTCCCCGATAGCCACGTCGGTGAAGGGCATAATTCCCCGATGGATAATCCGTCCACGAAGGCGGACGAGGAGCTTACCGTGGAGTTTACCGTCCTGGGACGGGCATTCGTTGGCTTGAATGGCGGGGCGAATTTCAAGCCGAATGAGGCAGTCAGCTTCATGGTGCTGACTGAAAATCAAGAGGAAACGGATCGCTACTGGAACGCGATCGTCGGGAATGGTGGGAAGGAGAGCCAGTGCGGTTGGTGCTGGGATCGCTGGGGCTTTTCTTGGCAGATCACGCCGCGCGTGTTGCTCGAAGCGACGACCGATCCGGACCGTGCCGCGGCGAAGCGTGCGATGGCGGCGATGATGACGATGAGGAAGATCGACATTGCGACGATCGAGGCGGCGCGGCGGGGAAAATAGGGAAACCGAGCCGATACGTGGGCGGGAGCATTGCTCCTGACAACGTATCGAGGCGATTCTTCAAAAAAGCGTTTTCCAACAACGAATTCCTGTCGGGATATCGCTCTTCACAGAAGTGTGGGGTTTGCCCCCTTAGGGACTCGGCCAATGGCACACAAAAAAACGCGCTTGAGTCCTGACCATACGCGGGTACGTATCTCTGAATTTGAAACAGTGCGATCACGCAGCTTCCAAGAGGTTACGAGAAGCGGGATAGTGCTCGCACTGCACAATGCAGAGTATCCGAAGATTACCAAAAATTGCTGATCCGATAGGGTCGGCGCCACCCGCGGGAAATTCCAGGGCGCCGGAACAAGTCCGAGCGCGAGGATCGCGCCTTGAACGACAACGGGTAACAATAGCACTAGGCGGCACACCCAGCGAAGTGCGGGATCTGAGGTTGTTGTCATCAAATCGTCAAATTACGGCCGAAGGCTCAGAAAATATGACGCTCGACGTCTGATGTCTATAGTGCACAATAATGGTAGGCAGCGCCGCTCAGCGACGCGTTGACGGCGCTAATTATCCCCCGGTCCGATTGCCGCTGGATTCTTTGGACTGAATGAATAAGATCACGCAGCTACGCAACAGCAAGCGATCGAACATCGCTGGCCTGTCTCTCGTGCGAGAAGCGCCGCAGTGCATCCTCGAGCGTGGGGAGCATCCACCCACGTTCGCTCCCTAACGCACTATTCGGCGGACGTTGCGCGATGAAGTCCATTGCGTCGGCATCACGTTCTTCGAGCAAAGAGAGGTGTACTCCACACGCGTCCGCCGCTTGCCGGATGAAGTCCGCCCAGCTCACGGCGGTGCGATTCGTCAGATGCCACAACCCACGTTCTTCATCCAGCACGAGATCAAGCGTCGCGTTCGCGAGATCGGGGACGTACGTCGGGGTTACTACGACATCGCGCGCAACGGCGAACGGACGGTCCTGCTGTAACGCCGACAGTGCCCGTGCCACCATGTTGTATTCGTCCCACGGACCAAAGAACGCGCTCGTCCGAATGATCAAAGCGTCTGGATCAGCCGCGAGGACCGCAGCCTCGGCGGCGGCTTTGCTCTTTCCGTACCAATTCAACGGCCGCGGGGTGTCCGATTCCACATAAGGTGATGATGCCACACCGTCGAAGACCATGTCCGACGAATATGTGACAAAAGGAATGTCGCGCCGCGCACATTCCCTTGCCAGGAACGTCGGCCCAACGACGTTGGCATTCCAACACGCCGTCGTTTCCTGTTCGGCGCAATCGACGTGGACGTATCCAGCCGCATTGATGACTGCCCACGGCCGATGGATCTCGAACACGGCGGCGATGGATGCGGCGTTGCACATGTCGAGCGTGGATCGCCCCACGAGCTGATACGAGATCCCACGCTGCATGCACATTCGCCCGAGCGCACGTCCCAAGGTTCCCGACGCCCCGATGATCAAGAGCGGTTGAGGCGAAGCGCCGCCGCGCTCCGTCGATGACGATACGTGTGTCTGTCCCCGCCACCATCCGCCCGTGGCCAGCACGGGGTGCGTGTAGTCGCCGTCCTTGGCCAATGCCCGTACCATCGTCGCGATCGCGGTGCGGCGTGGTTGTGGCGCGCGTACGTCGAACGCACCGGATTCATAATGTCCACGGTCCTGCGTGACGAGCGAATCCCAATCGTACAGTCCCAACAGCGCCCACGTCGTCACGGCGCGCACATCGGCACCTTGTGTTCGCGCGTGATGCGCGGCGCGCCACGTATCAGACAACCATCGAAGCTGCTGCTCGCGTGTCGATCCCAGATGACACTCCGTCACAGCGATCGGGAGCGTATACCGCTCCCACGCCTCTTGGAGGAGCGCGCCGATTCCTACAGGCTGCACATGCGGGAGATGGGTCGTCGCCATGTCCGCGTACCGATGATGGCCGTTCCCGCCGACGTGCACCGCATCGCACCACCCCGACGCCTCATCGATTTGATCGTCGAGATAGCGCTCACTCGTGACATAGTGGTTGATGCCGATGATGTCGGGAGGACAGGGCGATTCGACGAACGACCAGAGCTCGCACTCGGTGATGCCGAGTCCACGCAAATAGCCCCACATCGGATGGGCCGGATCGACCTTGCCGGCGAGAAGATCCCAGGCCAGCCAGCGACGCTCGTTTTCGAAGTCACATTGATACGCCAAGGTCGGAGTTCCTGTGACTTTACCAAGGTCGTCCGTTTGGATCAGCTCCGCGGCCGGGTTGATTTTTCGAATCGCACGCATCGCGTACACCGTCGCTCGACATTGCGCGACGAGAAATTTCGCGAAGACCCGGGCATCACGAGCGTGCGGATACCAGTGCCCGTACAACCCACTGAATCTCGCCGTCGTGAGCGGCTCGTTGATCGGGGTATACGCGGTGACCCATGGATACCGACGGGCGACCCGCTCCGCGTACCGCGCGAAATGCCGTGGAAATTCCGGATGCAGCACGCCACTCCACCGCGGACCATATCCATGGTGCAGCAATCCGAGAATCGGACGGACCCACTGCTGGCGTAACCGGTGCAGAAGCTCATCATGTGCTTCCCACGCAATGGGAGTATCTTGGTCGGGCTGCATTCGCTCCCACACGATGGGGACACGCAACGCATGGAGACCAAGATCGACGAACCGATCGATGTCATCCGGCCGCGCGCAATGCCCGGACCGCACGAGCTGATCTCGATAGTCGTCCCCTATCCGATTGACCGTGCACTCGACGCCGCCCCATACTTCGATGCGATTCTGACCGGCCCGCGGCACGTGCCGCTGTACGCGCCCGGCCTGTTCAGCGGCCAACGACATCACTGAGCGAGCGTCAAGGCTGGCGATGTGGGGAGCGACGCACCCGATTCGGACGCACCCGATTCGGTGGGATGAGCGGTCTGAGTGTCGCGCCGAATTTTCTGATACGTTGTCAATGCCTGGGCAACCACCTGATCCATATTATAGTACTTGTACGTTGCCAATCGCCCCACGAAGTACGTCGCGGTCTCCGCGTCGGCGAGCGTCTTGTACTGTTTGTACAGTGTGGTATTCTCCGGGCACGGAATCGGGTAATACGGATCCCCCTCCGCCGTCGGATATTCGTAGACGATACTCGTCTTGGGGTGTGTCTGACCGGTGAGATACTTGAACTCGGTCACTCGCGTGTAGAGATGCTCGTTGGGATAGTTCACGACGGGCGCCGGCTGAAACCATTCCCGGTCGTGCGTCTCGTGGACAAACTCCAGCGAGCGATACGGCAATTTTCCATACCGATACTCGAAGTACTCGTCGATGGGACCCGTGTAGATCATCGCGCCGTATGGGATGGTATTCGCAATCTCCCGGTAGTCGGTTTGCAGGAGAATATGAATGTTCGGATGATCGAGCATCCGTTCGAACATCCGCGTGTAGCCGTGGCGCGGCATGGCTTGGTACGTATCGGAAAAGTAGCGGGCGTCTCGATTTTTCCGCACCGGAACTCGTGCCGCCACACTCGCATCCAGCTCGGAGGGATCCATCCCCCACTGCTTGCGCGTGTAGTTGCGAAAAAATTTCTCGTACAATTCTCGCCCCACCTGGCTCACGACGACGTCTTCCGAAGTGCGAATCCGCTCCCGAGGTTCCGCGCGCGCCGCGAGGAATTGGTCGACGTCAGGAGCGCTCAGATGCATGTTATACAACTGATTCAGCGTATCGAGGTTGATCGGCATCGGCACGAATTGGCCGTCGACACTCGCCAGCACGGTGTGCTCGTAGGGGCGCCACTGGGTGAATCGCGACAGATACTGGAACACGTCCCGTGAATTGGTATGGAAGATGTGCGGTCCATACCGGTGCACGAGCACCCCGTCGTCGTTGTAGTAGTCATAAGCGTTCCCGCCAATGTGGGGGCGCCGGTCGATCAGTAACACGCGTTTCCCGGCATCATTGGCCAACCGCTCGGCCAACACGCTCCCCGCAAACCCCGCCCCGACAATCAGGTAGTCAAACATTGGACGATGCTCCCGACACTTCGCTCACGCGGGATAGCAATGGTGCCGTGATCCCGAGCTCGAGGCGACGCGAAACCGTGCGGTGTTGCGTCGCCTCGGCCACAAGACGAGCCATCTTCTCGTAGGTCCGATCCCACGATAACGTCGACAGAAAACCATCGACCCGAGTTTGCCAGTGTCGCCGAGCGTCGGGGGATTGGGTCAGAATCTGCTCGATCGCGGCACAGAACGCCTCCGCGGTTTCCGCAATGTGGACCAGCTCCGCCATTCCGTAGGGAGAAACGACGTCCCGAATCGGCGTGGAAACCACTGGGCAACCAGCGGCCAGATATTCCGGCGTTTTGGTCGGGCTGATGAATCGTGTGGATTCGTTCAGCGCAAATGGAAGGAGCGCGACATCCCATCCTCCCATATAGGTTGGCAGGTCTTTATAGGGTTTCGGCCCGAGGAAATGAATGTTCGCACGGCGAGGCAACGTGGCGGGATCGATTTTCACCACAGGCCCGACCATGATGAGATGCCATTCGGGGTGCCGCACCGCAATTTCGTCCAGTAATGCGACGTCCATCCGCTCGTCGATGACACCCGCAAATCCCAAGCGCAGATGTGGGATCGGACGTTGATCCTCCGGCTCCTGCTTCGACGTCCGTGCCGGCGCAAAGTGTGTTCGGTCGATGCTACTCGGGAAGCAATGCACGTGCGGATGCCGCCCCTGCTTCGCTTCATAGAGACTGACGCCCCCGGTGAAGACGATCTGGGCACGTTGTAGTAGCTCGCGTTCCCGTTCGACCATTTCGAGAGGCGCCCCTCGAAACAGTGACAGCTCGTCCATGCAATCATAGATCACGGCGGCCGGCTGCAAGTGATTGGTCCACGTCAACATCATCGGTGTGTAGTACCAGGCGACGAAATTCGTGATGTGCTCACGATAGAGCAGCTCATCCATCATCCGCCGCAGCATCGAGTCGACGTCAGCGGCCGGTGTGCCGCGCGGCAGCACGGGGGTCACGACGCGAACGCCGTTATCGCGAGTCCGTACGTCATAGCGCGCCGCACCATCACCGAAAATATGCTCCTCGATGAAGAACACTCGACGGTGCACGGCGAAGCGTGACATGAGATGTTGCGGCCGTTGATAGACAAAATCCCACCGAAGGTGTGAAAAGCAAATCAAGGGGAGCGCTGTGGACTCCACGGACGTCGTTAACGGGACTGCGCGATCTTGTCCCGCGCGCACGGCCTGCTGGGGCATTATACCAACTCCGAAAATGTATAGGATGTTCGCCCGGAGAACTTCCTGTGAACACGGGCTCTGCGTATTGCGAAGACGGAGACTGCAATCGCAAAATCGCACAAGCTATGCCACCGAGTGAGTACAATGCACTGAAGAGGTCCACGAATGTGCGGGATCCAGTCAATGCGACCTGCACGTAATGACCGCGCTGGCGGATGAGGGTGATTCCTCGCGTCCCGGATCGGCGAGTAGAACAGACGATCGAGCTACTCGGCGTCCACGTGCCGGGACGGAACCGTGGCGGGTGCGGTGGCTGGGCTCTTCCCCGGTTTTTGTTCCGCGATGTTGCCCGAACATGATTGACGCGTCTGGTAGAACGCGCGCGGAACTTTCGAGTTGGGCGCGCATACCACATCACGTATCCCGCATTCATCATTCATACAGTAGTCGTCGGACACGGGATACCTACTTTGTGCCAGATGGACCAGACGTTCCTTTTCGCGACAGGGATCGAGAACAGTTACCCGATCCTGCCCACCGGTCGGCGCGTCGACCAGATGGAGAAATGCGGTCATTACCGCCACTGGGAGGATGATTTTGGGCTCGTGCGGGAGCTCGGAATCACGGCGCTTCGATACGGTCCGGCGTATTACCGCACGCACACCGCCCCGGACCGGTTCGATTGGTCGAGCGCCGACGCGCCGATGCACCGGTTGCGCGAGCTTGGGGTCACCGTCATCGCGGATCTCTGCCATTTTGGAGTCCCCGACTGGCTGAGTGGCTTTCAAGACCCCGCGTTCCCCATCCACTTCGCATCCTATGCGCGGACGTTCGCCGAGCGCTACCCGTGGGTTCGGCACTTCACCCCCGTCAACGAAATTTTTGTCTGCGCCAGCTTCTCGGCGTTGCGCGGCTGGTGGAACGAATGTCTGTCCAGCGACGCCGCTTTCGTGACTGCGATCCGCAACTTGTGTATGGCGCACGAGCTCGCGGTCGAAGCCATCTTGGCCGTGCGTCCCGACGCCATCATCGTGCAAGGTGAATCGGCGGAGCACTTCACCCCGGTTGGGAAAGCGTCCGAACGGTTGGCCGAACACTGGAATGGGATCAAACACCTTTCGCTGGACCTGACGCTCGGACATGCACTGTCGCCAGGTATGGCCGCCTTCCTCAACGAGCACGGGGTGACCTCGAACGATCTCAGCTTCTTCCGAGAGCGACGCGCGGTCGGCCAGCGCTGGCTCGGGCTCGACTACTATCCGACGTGCGAGCACCGGATTTCCGCCACCGGGCGGCAGACGACGAGCCGGCGCGCCGTTGGATTTCGCGCACTCGCGGCTGCGTACTACCAGCGGTATCATATTCCGCTGTTCCATTGTGAAACGAACCGGGTGAACGCACACGCTGTTGGCTGGTTGCACGAGCAATGGAGCGATGTCATGGCATTGCGTGCGCAGGGAATTCCGGTCCGGGGATTCACCTGGTATTCACTCACCGATCAAGTCGACTGGCAATATGCGCTCCGAGAGGAGCGCAACCATCTGCACCCGGTCGGTTTGTACGACTTGCATCGAAAGATCCGGCCTGTCGGTCACGCATATCGATCGATCATCGCGGCGCATCAGCATTTGACCGGGGACGAAGACAATCTGTTCCGGCTGGAACAGGTGTCATGAAGGAAGGGATGGCGAACCCCTCAGGAGATGTTACCCATCGGTATGGCATTTCCCATACCTTGGATCGTCATTCGTCTCCCTTGCAAAGCCCGATCAACTCAGGAAAATACGAAGGTCGCTCTCATCGAGCGACCTTCGTGCATATGGTAGTTATTCTTTCTTTTGACGGGTACGCGCGTAGCGTTTCTGGGCCTGATGGAGACACTTCATTGCCTGGGTTGGACCGTGTTGCCCCTGGGGCTCGAACTGTTTTCCTTCTTCGGCGTTGTAGGTCACGAAGAAGTGTTCGATTTGATCGACGACTTCTTTGGGAAGATCAGCCAAGGTGTGCATGGATGCGTACATGCGACACGCTGGCACCACGGCGATGAGGCGGTCGTTCTTCTGGGGATCCTTGTCTGGTTCTGTCTGAATCGCTTCGATGACGCCGATCAACCGTGCCGAGAGCACGACCCCAGGGGCAACCGAATGTTCGATCAACACCAGAACGTCTTCTGGATCGCCGTCGTCAGCGAGCGTGCTGGGGATGAAGCCAAAATCGAAGGGGAACACCATCCCTTGCGGAAGAACTTTCTTGAGGCGCATGGCGCCGAGCGTCGGGTCGTAATCGAATTTGTTGGCGTTCCCTCGCGGCGTCTCGATGACGACGTTGACTAAACCTTCTTCAGAACTATCCGCGGGAAGGTCCGAGAGCAAAGCGGGACGACGCGGAGCGACTGACGCTCGCCTCGCTCTGCTCTTTTTGTTGGATGTGGAATTCTTCGGCATGGGTGAGTCTCCTACGAAAAAGAGCACTCACCCCATGATCCAAAATGTGTGCCGCTGGGAGCGGCAGTCAGCAGACGTTCCCCCTCGTTCACGGTAGGACACCGGGAGCACTCAGGATTATCCTGAGGGGACAGATATCTACGCCGTCTTAACAAATTGTATCAACTCATCGATGATATCAACCTGCGTGATGCGATGAGCCGTAACTCGATGCATGGGTCGATGGGTCACGCCGAGCACAGGAGATCGCGCATGCGGAACCCTCCCGGCGCTGGTAACCCACCACGAATCTGCTCGTCCGTGAATCCGCGACTCGGGATCAGATCCGCCGGAAGAACGGCATACGGCGCTGGCGGCTCCCCTTCTCCTTCAGCCAACATGCGAACTTGCGCCCAGGCAACGAGCGGAACTCGCATCACCCGCTCGAAAATGCTGGCGAGGAGATAGTGGATTCCGACTGGTAGTCGAAGAATCAACACCCGCTTTCCGACGACACGCGCGATGCGACGAACCGCATCACTCAACAACAGCTCTTCGGCACCCGTCACGGCCACCGTGGTCCGGGCAAGGCGCCCATCGACCAACGCTGCGCCAAGGAGCGTCGTGAGATCGTCGATCGCCAAGGGACGAATGGGACGCTCACGACATCCGACCGCCGCGAAGACCGGTAACGTATAAAGGGTATGACTGAGATGGTCGAGCATGTGATCGCCACGCCCATACACCATCCCGGCCTTGACGACCGTATAATCCACCCCTGCTCCTCGCACGATCTCCTCGGCGGCCCATTTCGACTCGTGATACGCCGAGCCGCAGTGTGGACGCGCACGGAGAAAGCTCATGAGGACGATTTTGCGAATACCACAGCGTCGCGCGGCGTCGACGACCCGCTGTGTCCCCTCGACGTGCACCGCCTGATATGTCTGCGGCCCGATCTCTCGGTTGATCCCAGCACAGTGCACGATCGCATCACACCCCGCGAACGCCGCCACGAGCTGCTCAACACGTGAAAGGTCGGCAGCCACATGCGTTACACTGGCGAGCGGCTCCGTCGCGAGTGGCTCCGTCGACTGACTCCGGCGGGATACCGTGACGACCTCATGTCCGTCCGCCACCAACCGCCTCGCGAGATGCGCCCCCACAAAGCCCGTCCCACCGGTAATCGCGATTCTCATGGTTCCTCGCTCCGTCGCTTCGCGTGGTTTGCTTGTTTTGCGTGGTTTCCTTGCTTCGCCCGGTGACGATGCCGTATCTGGGTCGGACAGACAGCGCTGAGGAAATCGCCGATTTCCGTCGCGAGCCGCTCGGGCTCGAGCTTGTACAGGATGCGATTTCCGTCCCGCCGCTCCGAGACGAGTCCGCTGCTCTTCAAGAGCGAGAGATGCCGCGAGATGGACGGTCCAGAGATCGTGAATCGCGCGGCAATGGCGCCGGCCGCGAGCTCCCCATCTTTGAGCTCTTGCAAAATCTGCCGGCGCGTGGGATCGGCAAGGGCGGCGAATACAGCCGATACGGACTTCATGTTTAGCAATTTAGCTAAATAGCTATATATAACAAGAGGGAACGTTCCAGAGGCAAACATCGAAGCGGCAGGTGCAAACGAAGCGACGGAACAGCGCATGCGTCGTGGTCGATGCGACTGATGGCGTGATGCAATGTTTTAGACTCTTTGGGAGAATGTCGAGTACGGCAGCCATGGATTGTGCAACAAACTTCTTCACGATTGGGCATTCCACGCGCACGATCGGCGAGTTCGTGAGCTTACTCTCCATGGCGGACATTGATCTCGTCGTCGACGTCCGGGCGATCCCCCAGTCGCGTACGAATCCGCAATACAATCAAGACTTCTTTCCGGCAGCGCTCTCGGAACTCCAGCTCGCGTACGAACATCTTCCCGCACTGGGCGGCCGTCGTCGCAAAAGTCACGACATCGATCCCGAGGTCAACGGATTTTGGACGCACCAAAGCTTCCACAATTACGCCGACTACGCACTCAGTGAAGAATTTCGGACTGGCTTCGACCGGCTACGCACGCTCGGGCACACGCACCGTTGTGCGATCATGTGCTCGGAAGCCGTCTGGTGGCGGTGTCACCGCCGCATCATCACGGATTATTTGTTGAGCGCCGGTGAGGATGTTTTTCACATCCTGGGCGAGGGCCACGTCGAGCCCGCGACATTGACTCCGTCTGTCGTATACCATGCGGACGGGACGCTGACCTATCCACCACTCCCACCACCCGACGAAGCGGCCGAAAACGCGTAATATTATGACGAAGCTCGACCCGGAACGCTCTCAGGAGCACTCTCAGGAGCACTCATGCCCTCACACGCCGCTAGCACATCCCCGGAAGCCGACGTCTTTCGTCATCAGGCACGCGCCATTCAAGCGGTCGTACGTCTGCAAACCGACGGTATCACGCAGGACGAATCGCTCGTGCACCCACAAGCGGAAGGAAATTCGCTCAATTGGGTCGTGGGACATCTCGTGGCGATTTATAACAACGCGCTTCCAGTGCTGGGACAATCTCCGGTCAGCTCACCGGAAAAACTCGAACCGTATCGTCGCGGTGCGCACCCGCTCGAAGAGCAGGCACAGCCGCTCCAACTGACGGAATTACTCACGCTCTGGGACGAGGTGAGCCAGAAAATCGACGCCGGCCTCGCCGCGTTGACGCCAGAACAGCTCGATCAACCCGCGCCATTTTCACCGACCGGAAACCCGAAGGAGACAGTTCGGACGTTGATCTCGACGGTGATGTTCCATCAGGCGTATCATACCGGCCAAACCGCGCTCTTACGCCGAATCGTCGGAAAGCCGGGAGCAATCAAGTAAGCAATCTGTCACGAAGCGACGGCGCGGCATTATTTGGTCTTGCGCCGTTGCTCCCACTCGGATCGCGTCTGTCCCCAAATCTCGATCGGCACATGCTCGTGGGGCGCGGGAAGTTGTCCCGGGCCCCGAAGCGTCGACCCGAGCCGTTTCGCTACACTCTGTGACGCGACGTTCGCAGGATTGATGGTGTGAATGACGTCCGTCCAGCCGAGCGTCGTGAACGCCCAATCCATCGCCGCGGTCGCCGCCTCGACGGCGTAGCCGTGTCCCCAAACGTCGTGCACCAACGAGTATCCCACTTCGGTCCCCGGCCATCCCTCGTGATTGATCGTTCCCACGAAGCCGATCCACCGGTTCGAGCTTTTCTCCAGCACGGAAAAGAATCCAAAGCCACGGAGCACCCACCCGCCCGTCATCGCGGCGAAACTTCGCCAGGCGACTGACCGCACTTGCACGCCGCCAATGAAGTGGGCGACGCGCTCGTCGGCCATGCAGGCGGCATATGCGTCGAAATCTTCGAGGGCCGGAGGGCGAAGGATCAGGCGCTCGGTCTCCAGGGTTGGTCCGAGGATGTGACGTTCCGTCATGTCGGGGCTCATCGAATGGTTGATGAAATATTACCCCGAATAGTCTATCGTTGCGATCGTCTGGGACTTCTGCCGGCTAGTCATGGCTGGCGGAGTCTAGCCGAGATTCAATCACTCGATATTCGACGCGTAATCGATATGAGAATTGACGCTGAGATCCGCGCAGAAGAAGAGCTCGTTCGCCCAGAACGTGTACCGGTTCGCCACATACCCGTCGTGGGTCGACAATGATGCATCCGCCGTCATCGTCGCGTCGACAGTTCCGAGACGACACCCAAGACCCGCCTCCCAAAGGTTGGCGACGAACGTCCCGAAGACCTCCTGATAGAATGGACTAGCGAGGCTCCCTGGGGCCGCATCGGCTGGACTCTCGGTCGCCGAGTCGCGGAGCCGCTCGCGCAACAATGAGGTCGATGACGTGGGGAATCGCACCTTGATGTTCCCTGTCACCTTCCCCACAAAGTCGACGGCGCCGACCAAATGATCGGGAGCGAGGAGAGGCATCTTCGTGTCATCGGGGCGCAAAACGGCCAGATCGATCCCGAGTTTCGCGTGCACGTTTTGCACGACGGCGCGGATGAGTGGATCGCTGACAGCCAGGAGTAACATGGACGTGATCCCCACACGCTGCAGCGCGTCTTCGACTGTTGTCGCCGGATTCGCGTCCGTACCGGCAGCGCGAGCATTCGTCGTCCGAAGCAATCGTTCGGTGAGCGCCGTATCCTGCACGATGATTTTGGCGTAATCGCCGAGCGTCGCGTCCCGAAGAGCGATCAGTTTTCCCAATTCTTTGATGCTCTGTGGAATCGCGGCGTTACCGAATTCCGCGGCGCTGGCCACCCCTACCGGAGCGGCGTCACTCGATGCGGCAGCTGTGGCGGACGTAGTCTCCTTCGGGCGGAGCGGAATGACTTTTTGAACCTTCTCGCGAAGCTGTTCACCTTTGAATGGCTTGACGAGATAATCTTGCACTCCCAGCGAAATGATGCGAATGACATTTTCCTGCCCATGTTCGGCCGTCAACATGATGACCGGGATGTCCCGCGACGTCGAGTCGGCTCTCAGCTTCTCCAACATCGTCGTGCCATCCATGATGGGCATCGTGAGATCGAGCAAAATCACGTCGGGGCGCTCCTGCGACACGGCGAACAGTCCCTCCTCACCGTTGGTTGCTTCACGGACGACGCAGTCATACTGATTGAATACACGTCTGATGACCTTGCGGACCGTCTCACTATCATCGACGGTCAAAATCGAGTAGCTCACGCGATTCATGAGCTGAGGGAGCATGCCGACAACCGCGCGATGAGATCGTGGAATTCCCGATCTCCGGTGTTATTTTTCGCTTCGACCCGGCTCAGTAGGTAGCGCATTGCGTCGCCAGTTGCGCGCAACGCACTTGTGATTTCTGGGGTCACACACAGCATCCCATCGCGAATCTTGCTCAGAAGATTTTCGGCGGCGTGTGCGACGGTTTGGAGGGTCTCGAAACCGAAAAAGCCACTGTTCCCCTGGATCGTATGGATCGTGCGAAAGATGCTCGCCAGAGTGTGCAGTTCGTTGGGATCTTTCTCCAAAGACGCGAGATCGCGTTCCAGGCGATTCAACCCCTCATGGCTCTCCGCGAGAAACTCTTTTGTGATTTCGTCCATAGCCGAGGATATGTTTGGTAGCCAGTGGGAAGCGGCGATGGTGCGCAACCGTCACACGCCAGAACACTCCTGCTGCATTTCATATCGGCTATAAGGGGTCCACCCTGGGTCATGAAATTGAGACAGTCCGGTAGAAATTGAGACAGGCTAGCAGCTGTTGGCGCGCAGTCAACGCGCGAACCTCCGTACGATCGCCTCCAACCCGGCCTGATCTTCGACGTCGAAGGTTCCGACATGTTCGGAATCCACGTCCAGCACCGCGATCAGCTCTCCATTCTTGCTCACGACCGGGACGACGATCTCCGACCGGGAACGCGCATCACAGGCGATGTGCCCGGGGAACGTCTCCACGTCGTGCACGATCACGGTTTCCCGCCGCTCCGCCGCGGCTCCGCAGACCCCCCGGCCGAACTGAATCTCGAGACAGCCGAGGGTCCCTTGATACGGCCCGACGCGCAGGAGCCGGCCGGGATATGCCACTCGATAGAAGCCGGTCCACAAAAATCCGAACGCATGATGCACGAGCGACGCGACCGTCGCCATCTCGGCGACGTCATCGAGAATACCGTAAAGGACGGCATCGATGTGTTGCGCGAGCTCCGCGTACGCTTCGCGTTTTGGGCGCTCGCGAAGGTCGAGTGTTACTTCCGCCATCAGTTATCTCCGTCTGTTCATGATACAGGTATCAAGATGTGAAATATTCCAATGCCTGTATCATATTTTTCGCTCAGAATATCCGCCTCGAGTGCCTTTCGAGAGTAAAGTACCCCTAGCCAAACGACATTCAACGAATTTCTTTCGTGCGTATGCCGATAGGGCCGGACGTCGACTCACGCGTGGAGGTCATCGAGGCTCTGCGACGCCGGATTTCGATGGCGCTGCAGGCGGGGACTCTCCATTCGGGGGACCGGCTTCCGAGCGCCCGAGAGCTCTCCAAGGAGTTCCAGGTCGACCACCGGACGATCCTCGCTGCCTACCGGCAGTTGTCGGACGAGGGGATGGTGTCGATCCGCTCACGCGGTGGCGTCTATGTGGCCCATCCCCCCGAATGGGCGGGAAAAGGGCGCCTTCCGCATGCGTGGTTCGCGGACGTTCTCGCGGATGGGTTGGCGCGCGATCTTCCTCCCGCGCAATTACACGATTGGTTGCGGCGCTGCACGGAGACGCTCCGATTGCGGGTCACCGTCATCACCGAAACGCCGGATCAGGCGAGCGGGCTCAGCCGAGAGTTGCGAGACGATTTCGGGGTGGATGCGGAGAGCGCGTTGCTCTCCTCGCTGCACGACTCGCCGACGCCGCTGGCGTTGCGGCGTGCGGATCTATTGCTCACGACCGAAGGGAACGCGGCCGCGGTTCGCGCACTTGGCGCGACGCTCGAGAAGCCGGTGCTCGTGATCGTGCTTCGTCCGGACATCATTCGGGGCGAGTGGGCATTGATGCTCCGGCGTCCGGTGTATGTCGTCGTCGATGCACGAGTGTTCGGCGACATGTTGCTGGGGTTCTTTGCCGGGATGCCGGGCGCCGAGAATATCCGGGTGATGGTGTTCGGCGAGGATGACGTCTCGACGATCCCGGAGGATGTACCGGTTTACGTCACGCAACGCGTGCGTGGCATTCTCGGCACGACACACATCCCCGGACGACTGTTGCCGCCAGCACGTACGATTTCAGCGGAGTCGGCGCGGGAGATTTTCGGATTCATTCTCCGGGCGAACATCGCGGCGTTGGGTGGGTTGGGATAAGGACGGTCACACGGTTCGCGCCATGACGTCCTCGTACGCTTGCAGGATGTCGGCGCGTGTAATCACCCCTTTGAACGTCGATTCGCCATTGTGTGTCGCGACGACGGGGAGTGCGTCGAGCCCGCGCGTGTTCATGATCGACAGCGCTTCTCGCAACGACTGCCCTGGGGTCAGACTTTCCGTCGACTCGGCGAGATCCTCCGCCACGACGACGTCTGCCAGTGCGCCGCGCGCGACGATCGCCTCGCGGAGTGCATGATGGGTAATCATTCCAACGAGTCGGTGCGACGACTCGACGACGGGGAACATCGACTGGCGTGTGCGGCTCGATACGGTGATGAGCTCACGGAGATGGACGTCCGGCGCAACGGTGATCGCCGACGAATCCATGACCTCGTGGACGTGTAACCGATCCATGACTGCGCGATCGACGCCGTGCGCGAGATGCTCGCCACGCGCCGCGAGCCATCCATCGTACAAGCCGTGCTCGGCAAACCGTTTCGCCGTCACATAGGCGATGACCGCAACGATCATGAGTGGAACGACATAGCCGTAGTCGTCCGTCATTTCGAAGACCATGAAAATGGCGGTCAGTGGGGCGCGGGTCGCCCCAGCAATGAGACCGGCCATCCCGACGAGCGCCCACGCTTGTGGATTCACGATGTGCGCGGGGAGGAGCTGATTGCCGAGCACGCCGAGTCCACCACCCAATGCGGCGCCGATGAAGAGCGTCGGCGTGAAGACACCACCCGATCCGCCCGATCCCAACGTTGCCGCCGTCGATACGACTTTCGCTAAAGCAATCGCGAGCAGAATCCACCACGCGAGTCCGCCGCTTCCGAAGATGGCGCGTGGAATGGCGAGATGGCCGTCGCCCGCAAGGAGCCCGCGGGACAGGAGCACAATGACGCCCGTCAACGCTCCACCGATCACGGGGCGCACCCATTCCGGCCCGGGAATTCGCGCAAACAGTCGCGGTGCGGCGAGCGACAACCGGGAGTGCAGCGCCGACATCCATCCACATGCGATGCCGAGAATGGGAAAGAGCAGCGCACTCGCGATGGGATGGACATCCGGCACGCTCGGCAGTTCGAAGATCGGATGACTTCCCAGGAACGGCCGAACGGTCAGCGCCCCGACGACACTCGCGATGACGACTGGACTAAACGCGGAGACAGAGAAGGAGCCGAGTACCTCTTCAAGCGCGAAGAAGGCGCCGGCGAATGGCGCGTTGAATGCTCCGGCGATCCCGGCGGCGGCGCCACAGCCGAGGAGAATTTTGAGATGCTTGGGTTGAAACCGGAGGCGGCGGCCGAGGGAGGATCCGACGGCGGCGCCGAGCACCGCAACCGGCCCTTCACTGCCGGCCGATCCGCCCGAACCGAGGGTGAAGGCGGAAGCCACCGTGCGCACGATGACCGGTTTTCCTGAAAGGACGCCGTCGCGTTTCGCGACCGCCAGTTGCACGTCTGGAACGTTCTGACCGTCCGGGATTCGGCTTCGATGAACGAGCGCCCAGGCAGACCACACCCCGAGCGCAGTGAGCACGGGTTGATAGAAGGCGTGTGCGACGCGCGGGAGATGGGCGTCGGGCCACCGGATGAAGATGAAATGGCTGAGGTCGATCAACCGATAAAAGCCGACGACGCCAAGCCCCGTCGCGACGCCGACCATCGCGCCGAAGACCATGAGCGTGGCGCCTTCATCCCAATCACGTCGTTCGAGCCAATGAATGAGCCACGTTCGAAGACGCGTGGCCCGCGTCGCTATTGGCGGATCCGTTGTCGGCGTGCTCACTGTGTCATGCGGAGCTTCATGCGGAACTTCATGCAGAGCGATTCTTGTTCACGATTGCCCACAAGATGACCACGAACGCGATCAACCGAACGACGTACGGCCACAGTAACGTATCGTGCATCCAGGTGCCAGCCGTCACCGTGGTGAGCGCGATGCGTTGCACGCCGAGCAGCACGAACGCGATCGCGAACATCATGAAGAGTTGATCGCGCGTGCGCCGCCAATACCGGAAGAAAAACAGTGCGGCGACCCAATACCCCGCGGTCATCACGCCGCTCAAGAATATCCGCAGATCATGTTGATGCGTCATTACTCGCCCTCCATGATCATGCCATATATCAAGCACGCGAGCCCGGCCAACGACGGGAGCGTACGCCAGACCGAGAGATCGGTCGTCGGCAGCACGCGCAGGTCGACGATCACGAGGATGGCGGTGATGAAGAAGCTGACGAAACAGAGGCCACTCCACAACAGGAGCCGTACGTGCGAGCGCCGGTAACTCCGTAACAGCAATACGGCGCAGAGCAAGCTGGTCACCGCACACAGAAAGTAGACGATGAACGCGACCGTATCGAACATGACGAGGCTCATGACGAGGAATCTCTCATGACGAAGAATTTCTCATGGCGATGGCTTTCTCCGAATGCGGAAGGCGTCCGCGAAGTTCCGGAGCGCGCGATTGCGTTGATCCTGAAGCGCTTTGATGATCGCGACGGAGTGTGTCGTGATCGCGATCCCCAACCCCTCGACGGCGGCGTGGAGCTGCACCGTCGCCGGGGCGTACTGATATCCCGTCTGGTTGTTCTCGACCGTCATCGACGTCACGAGACGACGATCGATCAGTTCGCGAAGGGTCTGTTTGACGACCGGGATTGAAAGTCCGATTTCGCCGGCGAGCACGTCGGCCTCAGAGACCCGGCTCGGCGAGCGGCGTAGGTGCAGTAACACCTCCAGCTGGTCCGTGGAGCTCAGCGAATCGATGAGGCGTTGGACCTCGATCGGGAGGTCGCGAAGAGGCATGATCGCAATATAGACAGTTCGACCGGCGGGACGACTGGCACGGCGAGATTCGCCAATGGCCGCTTCGTGTGGTATCATTTTTCGAACGCTCACACTGGGACATGACCATGGTCTCGCGTTTCGCACGTCCTTTTTTGACCCGTGCCTCGTCGATGGGGATCATCTACGGGGTGTTGTACGGCATCATCGCGCGTTTGATGACGTCATTCCACTGGGAGTGGCTCCTCAGCGCTTTCGTGGTCATGAGCTTCGGGTTTCTATTCGTCGTCCCCATCACCGTGGGAATTCTCACCGTGCGCGACGTCGAGGCGCCTTCGATGGCATATCGGGCCCTCGCGCCATGGATCCCGATGATGCTGACCATTGGCTTCGCGCTGTTGATTGGATGGGAAGGGGTGATCTGTTCCGTGCTCGCCATCCCGCTCGTGCTCCCCTTGTCGTCAGTCGGCGGTCTTCTCACGAAAAGTCATACAGTGGGGACGAGAGGCGTTCCGATCGCACTCTTCCTACCATACCTCATCTCTCCGATCGAACAACGACTCCCAACCCCTCGCCGGCTCGTCGAGACGGTGACAGAGATTCAGATCGATGCACCACCATCGGTGGTGTGGCCGCTCGTCGCGAGCGTCGATTCGATTCGTCCGGACGAACGGCGGTGGGCGCTCTTTGTCGCCATGGGATTCCCGCGCCCTGTGAGCGCGACGCTCTCGCATCCGGGCGTCGGTGGTATTCGCACGGCGCAGTTCGAACATGGGCTCGTGTTCACGGAGACAGTGACGGATTGGGAGCCAGAGCATCGGCTCAGCTTCACCATCAAGCCCAATACCGCATCGATTCCACCAACGACGCTCGATCCGCACGTCACGATTGGCGGACCGTTTTTCGACGTGTTGACGGGGACGTACGAGCTGTATCCGTCGAACGACGGCCGTGGAACGCGGCTCGTCTTACGCAGTGTTCACCGCGTGTCGACGCGATTCAATACGTATGCGGGATGGTGGGCCGAACACATCATGGGGAGCATTCAGCGCAACATCCTGGTGGTGCACAAAGGGCGCGCGGAACGGATTGCGCACCACGGCAGTGCGCAACCGGCTGCGTAGTACGGCGACCGATCAGGCGTACTGATCGACCATCGCTTCGATCTTGGCTTTCGCGGTCGCGCCAAGAAGTTGCCCGACGGGTTTGCCG